>Ga0209709_10000211_pt1 | contig 56578 bp, 48 predicted proteins | sample ArcticOcean_MG_C_2_FD_187435 | JGI IMG/M metagenome (GOLD analysis project Ga0209709, IMG submission 187435) | Marine microbial communities from western Arctic Ocean - ArcticOcean_MG_CB4_136 (SPAdes) (version 2) | ecosystem: Environmental > Aquatic > Marine > Oceanic | place: Arctic Ocean... | reverse complement strand
TAGGCTTTACTTCCATGCCCACCAAGACTGCTCATCTTAAGTTCCAGGTACCAAGCCATAGATTTGATATGGAGCTTGAGGAAGATTTATATGAAGAAATTTTAAGGTGTTATGGCTATGACAATATTCCAATCAATCCCCCCAAATCTGGACCGGTAGTAAAAGTAACTAATCATTCTGTATCTGCAAAGTTAAAAGGCGGTTTAGTTTTTGGAGGCTTTAAAGAACTTATGCACATGCCTTTTGTCTCAACTGAAACCTTCCATGCATTAAATTCAAATGATTGGATTCCAGCAGAACTGTCAAATCCCATTAATGAAAATGAGCCATTAATGCGTGGTAGTTTATTCGGCTCACTTTTTTCTGCCATCAATCTCAATGTAAAGAAGGGGCATTCAGAAATTAAATTCTTTGAACACGGCAATGTATTTCATAAAGTAAAAAACGATTTTGCTCAAGAGTCTCATATCTCAGGGTTGATTTACTTTCATGAATCACAAAAAACATGGAGCGATAAATCCTTTCAATACGACTTGTATTCGTTGAAAGCAGAAGTATTGAAATTACTTGAAACTCTGCGGGTCAAGTCTATTAAGCTTGTACCTAATGCTTCAGCAACTATTTTTACTACAAATGCTATGGATATAGTTGTAGGTAAGAATAAAATTGGAATGCTTGGAGAAATAAACCTTGCTTCAACTCAAAAGCTTATTAAGAATCCAGCTTTTGGCTTTGAGATATATCCAGAGAAAATTTCTACCAAGTCATCGGATCTAAGATTAAAGCCTGTGAGTAAATTTCCATCATCAAGTCGAGATTTAAATATTTTAATTAATCAATCGTATTCATATGCTGAAATTGTGGCAGTTTTACTAAATAGTAAGATTAAGTTTCTTCAGAGTCTTGCTCTTGCTAACACTTTTCAGGGTAAGGGTATTCCAGATGACTCAATTAGCATGACTTTACGCTTTATGTTTCAAAGCCCAAGTAAATCCTTGCAGGAATCTGAGATTAACGAATCTATGGATCATGCATTCAAACTTTTAAATAAAGCATTAAAAGCAAAAATTAGATCATGAGCCTCGCAAAGAAAGATCTTAGTCACAAGCTAAAGCAAGAATTAAATTTAACTTTAGAGACAACTGATTTACTGGTCGATGAATTTTTTAGCACGATTAAAAAATCACTTCGTAATTCTAAGGTTGTTAAATTCACGGGGTTTGGAACTTTTGAAGTCTTTCGGACAAAAGCAAGGTCAGGCAGAAACCCTAAGACTATGGAGGCTTTCCCTATTTTATCTCGCAATAAAGTGAGATTTACAGCAACAACAAAAGCAAAAGGTTTTTTGAATTAATTATGAGCCTCTCTATAAATTCTTTTAATAAGTCAGATTTAATACTTCAAATGGAGAGAAAGTTCTCACATCTTAATCAGGCAACTGTTGTTGAGGCAGTTGATATCTTGCTTCAAGAAATTATTAATAACGCAGCTTTAGATCAAAAAATTGAAATCAGGGGATTCGGTGTTTTTTCTAAAAAGAATATTAGACCAAGAAAATTTGTTAATCCCAAGACCAAGGAAATCTCATACCTTGGCGAAACATCAACCATGCATTTCAAAGCATCAGATAAATTACTAACGAGCCATGATTGATCCCAGGATAATTGTTGCCATTGATACCTATGACTATGAAGACGCAGTGGCTCTTCTGGATCAGTTAAATCCAGAGCTATGCAGGGTTAAGGTGGGAAGTGTAGTTTTTAATGCGTTGGGTAAAGATTTTCTTAGACTGGTTAATCAGCGTGGGTTTAAAATTTTCCTTGATTTAAAACTGCATGACATTCCTAATACTGTCCATGAAACTATATTGGGCTTTGCCGATTGCAATATTGAGCTACTGACCATTCATCTTTCTGGCGGTCAAAAAATGATAACTGCAGCTATGGCTGCAGCAAAAATTATCAAGACTAAGTTAATAGGAGTTTCAATTTTGACCAGTCTGAATGATGACGACACTTCAGTATTATTTCAAAGCACGGCCAGAGATCAAGTTGCTAAGCTATTTAAGTTGGCCAATGAAACTGACATAGATGGAATAGTTTGTTCTCCATTGGAGTTAGATTTAGCTGCAAATATCTTGTCTCCTAAAATACTTAAAGTCACTCCAGGGATTCGAGACATCGCGGTTAGCGATGATCAGTCCAGGACTATGACCGCCAATGAAGCCATTAAGCATGGGGCATCATATTTGGTTATCGGCAGACCTATCTCTAAAGCCTCAAATGTAGCTGAAGCTTTAAAATATTTTGATCAATCTATAAATGAATAAAAAAAGAGCACAGCAGATACTTAATGCACTTAACAAGACATCTAAAACAGTCCTCCATAAGAAAAAATTTTCTTTTTCCTATAAATCAGATTTTTTAGAATATAAATCTTATTTAAGCAATTTTTCATCTGAGCAATATCAGCTATTTGATACCTTATTCAATGAGTTAGAGGTTCAAGATTCTATTCACAGTCTTTTGGCAGGAGACATTGTGAATCAAACTGAAAATAGGCCGGCTCTTCATCATAGATATAGGGCTACCGATCCAATCCCAGAGTTTAATTTTAAAAAAATATGCGCTCCACTTTTAAAGCAAATTAAAAAAGACAAATATCAAAATATTATTACTTTTGGTATTGGTGGATCTTATGAAGGTCCCAAGTTTCTCCAAGAATTCTTATTAAATCCTGCGTCTGACATTAACTATTCTTTTGTTTCTGGGCCAGACAAACATGAATTCAATGCAATAGTAAAACCTTTATTAGGCCAAAAGAATTTATATATTTTTGCCTCAAAATCTCTTGCTACTGACGAGACTCTTTCTTGTCTTAAGTGGCTTGGAAAAAACAGAACTGAAAAAAATTCAATTGTCATCACAGCTAACTCTGAGGGCGCAAGAGCCTTGGGATTTAGTGATGCATCAATAATCCCATTTCCTGAATCAGTTGGAGGGCGATACTCTATTTGGTCTCCCATATCCTTGACAGCTGGGATAGAAAATAATTTCATGAGCTTCCTTCAGGGGGGCGGTATTGCAGACAGCCTATTATCTGGGAATTCTACAGATGCAAGAAAGTATCAAAAATTAATTAAAACCTTAGCTTTTTCTGATATTTGGCATAGTAATTTTTGCAATAAAAAAAATAGAGTAGTCTTAACCTATAATTGGCAGCTCAGGTCCTTTGCAAATTATATCCAGCAACTTGAGATGGAGTCTCTTGGCAAGACTTCTAATGCACAGTCTATTTTTCATGAAACTGGACAAACAATTTTTGGTGGTTTCGGCTCTACGGCACAACATTCATATTTTCAGCTTCTTCATCAAGGCACCGCTCAGTGCTCAGCTGATATTATTTATAGTCCGACTACTCAAAGCCCTCTAAGCAATGCTCAGGCTCAAGGCCAAGCATCTCTTCTATCCTCTCCTCAAAATCAATCTTCTAATTTGCTGGAACTGACTAATGGAAATATTCCAGTAAATTTATTTATTTTACCAAAATTATCTCTAAGAGAAGTAGGGTTTTTGCTAGCAACCTGGGAGCACAGAGTATTCATTACAGCCAGCTTGCTGCAGATCAATCCGTTTGATCAATTTGGAGTTGCAGCCGGAAAGATAGCTGCTCAAAAATTTCTGAAAAAATGATGCTTGATCTCATGCAAGTGCCCCAAACCCCTGGCATTTATAAGTTCTTTGCAGGCAATAAAATTATTTATATTGGCAAAGCAATTAATCTAAAAAAACGAGTCTCTTCCTACTTTGGATCATCGATCAAGGATCGCAAGACATCTCAGATTAAGTTATTAACCGATAGAATTGAAACATTTTCAACTCAAACTGAGGCTGAAGCTTTGCTATTAGAGCAATCATTAATTAAAGAGAATTTACCTCGTTTTAATATCCTTCTTCGGGATGATAAAACTTACCCATACATTCATTACTCAATGAGCGATAAATTTCCCAGTATAAGCATGAAGCGATCAAAACATTCAGTTTCAAAAGATTATTTTGGTCCTTTTATAAGCGCCCATGCTGTTAAATCGACAATAAAAGATTTGCAAAAGATCTATCAAATTAGGAACTGTAGTAATAGTACTTTCAGAAATAGATCTAGGCCTTGTATAGAGCATCAAATGCAAAGATGTTCTGCGCCCTGTGTGGAGCATATTAGCGAGATAGATTACAGTGCTGATATTTCCTCTTCCCAGAATTACCTTGCTTCCACAGGTAAAAAATCTAGAAATCTTATGTTATCTCAAATGAAAAAGCTTGCTGATGAGTGTAATTTTGAAAAAGCCCAAGAGCTTAAGCAAAGAATTGCAAGTTTAGATATTTTGCAGCAAGAACAATCCTTCTCTACTAACCTCAGCAGCATTGATTTCTTCGCTTGCATTGAAAAACATGGCAAAACAGGCGCTTGTATTTTATCTGCACGAGAGGGAAAAATACGCGGTACTAAAACATACTTTTTTAAAGAAAACTTATTAGATAACTTAGATAGTCTGCTCCAGAGTCTTGTATTTACCTATTATCAAAATACTTTCTCGCTACCAGAAAAAATTATTTTTACAGCGAAGCCAAAAAATTTAAATTTAATAGGCGAAGCAATTAAGCTCAAATTTTCTCAATCAATTAATATTTCATGCTCTACCCCATCAAGCACCAAGCAGCTTGTAAAGCTAGCGATATTTAATGCTAATCAAGTCATAGAAAATAAAATTGGAAAATCTGAAAAATACGATCATGCAATGAAAAATCTTTCTCATCATCTTGGATTAAATAAAACTAGACTTTTAATTGAAGGCTATGATGTTAGTCATCATGCTGGTAAATATGCAGTAGCCTCCTTAGTAAAATTTTCTAATCAAGGCCCTGAAAAAAAATTATATAAACTTTATAACATTCCCGCACTCTATGGAGGCAATGATATTGGATCCCTTGAGAATGTCTTAAAAAGAAGGATTAATAGAGCAGAAGAAAATTCTTTACCAGATATTATCTTGATAGATGGAGGCAAGGCCCAGTTGAATGCAGCATTAAGGATTTTCAAACAAAAACATAAACCTATTATTTTAAGCATCGTTAAAGGCGCTAAAAGAGTTAGGGCAACAGAAACTATATTATCTAAGGAAGGCATACTAGAAATTCCTGTCAATAGTCCAGGATTTAATCTGTTACAACAAATTAGAGATGAATCGCATAGATTTGCTCTGCGATCAAATAGAATGAAAAAAAACCATTCCTCTAAGTGGTCTATACTTGATAATATACCTGGAGTGGGCTTACGGCGTAAATTGGCTTTATTGAAATCATTTAAGTCTTTAAAGGCAATCAGGAGCGCCTCAATTAATGAATTATGTAAGACAGAAGGTGTAAGTATTAAAATGGCAACTGAAATAAAATCTTTCTTTGAATCAAATGAGTAAATTTATTCATTACCTAACAATATCTAGAATGCTTGCAGGCCCCTTTATTTTTATACTAGTAATTTTTACACATCATTATGGCTTGGCTCTAATTGTATTTTTAGCTGCAAGTATTACGGACTACCTAGATGGTTTTTTTGCTCGCAAATATAATCATGAATCAGAGCTAGGGGCAATTCTTGACCCTATTGCCGATAAAATACTAACATTATTCCTAATTGTCACTCTTGGACTTCACCTAGAGAGTGCTTATTTTTCATTTATGGGCGCCATTATTCTCGCAAGAGAATTTTGGGTAAGCGCATTAAGAGATTTAAATTCTCGAACTGGGAATACACATGCAACCAAGGTATCGATTTTAGCTAAACTGAAAACAACATTGCAGCTCTCTTCATTTTCTGGTTTTTTATTAGGGATATATTTAAATAATATGCTCATTTTATTCTTAAGTAATTTTATTTTATTTTCCGCCTTACTTTTAACTCTCTACACTGGATTGTTATATACAATAGAGACTTTTGCTAAAAGCAAATCATTTTAACTAGATATATTTCCCTATATGGAACATTTTTTAAATTTAATTGGAAGGAAGCAGCCTCTTTTTGCTGCTGATATGAACTTACATGCTAGAGAGTTATCTGATGCTATTGAGTCCTCATCTTTTCTCGTGATTGGTGCAGCAGGATCAATTGGCCAGGCAGTTTCAAAAGAAATATTCAAACGCAATCCAAATGTATTGCATTGCGTTGATTTGAGTGAGAATAATTTAGTGGAGTTGGTTAGAGATTTAAGAAGCTCTATTGGTTATATCAAGGGAGAGTTTAAAACTTTTGCCTTGGATGCAGGCAGCCCTGAATTTATCCACATGATCCAAGCGAATGGCCCTTATGATTTTATTCTTAATCTATCTGCATTGAAACATGTTCGCAGTGAGGAAGATGCTTTTACTTTAATGAGAATGATTAAAGTTAATATTTTAAATACCGAGAATAGTATTCTTTCTGCTATTGAAATGTCTTCAAAAAAGTATTTTTGCGTTTCCACTGATAAGGCTGCAAACCCAGTCAATATGATGGGTGCCTCCAAAAGAATTATGGAGCTCTTTCTATCCGTTTATTCCAATCAAATAGATATTTCTACCGCTAGATTTGCCAATGTGGCATTTTCTGATGGCTCTCTGTTAGAAGGCTTTAATCAGCGCATTAAAAAAAATCAGCCTATATCCGCTCCAAATGATGTAAAAAGATATTTCTTAACACCTCAGGAATCTGGAGAGCTATGCTTGTTATCCTGTATTTTGGGAGATAACAGAGATATTTTTTTTCCTAAGTTAGATGAAAATATTCATCTAATCACTTTCTCTGAGATAGCCTCCAGATACTTAATGCATCACGGATACACTCCACATATTTGTTCTAGCGAAGAAGAGGCTCGCTCTGAAATTCAAAATCTAATTAAGGCAAAGAAATGGCCATGTTTTTTTTCACAAAGCAGCACTACTGGCGAAAAGGACTTCGAAGAGTTTTTTGAGGCGTCTGATACTATAGCCTCTGATACATTTATAGATATTGGGATAATTAAAAGTAATCTAGATATTTCTGAGCAAGAAATTGCTTTTTTTAAAGAGCAAGTTTTATCTATGCTTGAAAGAGGAGGTTATTCCAAAGAGTCTATTTTGGAACTGTTTCAAAGACTGCTTCCTAAATTTAATCATTATGAAAAAGGTATATATTTAGACAGCAAGATGTAGATTTTTGGAGAAAAATTATGAATGAATTTAAGCTTGGTAATAGAATGGTTGGCTCTCAGCACCCGCCACTTGTAATAGCGGAAATAGGTATAAACCATAACGGATCATTAGATAGTGCAATAAGTTTGGCAGATGATGCAATTGATGCTGGCATTGAGGTTATAAAGCATCAAACTCATGTGGTGGCGGATGAAATGACTTCCGAAGCCAAATCTGTGATTCCAGGAAACTCTGATAAATCTATATATGAAATCATGGAAGAGTGCGCATTGAGTGAGGAGGATGAAATCTCCTTGAAAGAGCATGTTGAATCAAGGGGTAAAATTTTTATTAGCACTCCGTTCTCTAGAGCTGCTGCCGATAGATTAGAATCAATGGGAGTTTGTGGCTACAAAATCGGTTCTGGTGAATGCAACAATTACCCATTAATTGAGCATATTGCTGCTTTTAAAAAACCTATTATTTTAAGCACAGGTATGAATGATTTGAACAGCATCAGCCCAGCAGTTGAGATTTTTAGAAAACATAAAATTCCTTATGCTTTATTACACACAACAAATATTTATCCAACACCAAATCATCTAGTCAGGCTTGGCGCTATGACCGAGCTCCAGGAAACTTTTGATGATGCAGTTGTTGGGTTATCTGACCATACAACAACTAATCATGCTTGTTTTGGTGCCGTAGCTCTTGGCGCATCAATTCTTGAGCGGCACTTTACAGACTCAATGACAAGAGAAGGCCCAGACATTGTTAATTCGATGGATCCATCGGCAGCTCAAGAATTAATAACGGGAGCAAATATTCTTTTTCAAGAAAGAGGGGGCTCAAAAGGCCCTGTAGATGAAGAACTTCCGACTATTAAATTCGCTTTTGCTAGTGTTGTATCGATTGATAACATTAAACAAGGACAAATTTTTTCTAAAGATAATCTTTGGGTAAAAAGACCAGGAACAGGTGAGATGCTTGCTGAGGAGTATGAATCTATATTAGGTAAAAGAGCTGTGAATGCTATTCCATCTGGTCAGCAACTTAAGCGTAAAGATATTGAATAATCTAGCATAGTCATACCAAAATAAAAAAATGAACGTAGTTGGGCTATATGGTGAATCCGGGTTTATCGGTGCTCATTTTCAACAGATGCTAGAAAAAAGTAGTAATAATAATTCTCAAATTTATCTGCTGCCGCATAGAGGCTCTCCTGAGGAAATAAAAACTGCATTGAAAGAATTTGATGTATTAAGCTCGGAAAGTACCCAGGCATCTATTCTTTATCTTGCCGAAAATAATGAGATTGCTCAGGCTGATAAACTTAGCTCTGACTATTCGAAATTAAATACTAAAAGACTGAGATTTATTTTGTCTAATACAGATTCTAAAATTATTTATGCTTCATCTGTTGGAGTATATGGAGATTTATCTGAGCTCCCGCATCATCCTTTAGGTCCAGTAAACCCACTAAATTCATATGCTCATTCTAAGTTGGATTGTGAGAAATTAGTTTTGCAAGCAGGAGGGATTGTCGCAAGGCTAAGCAATATCTATGGACAAGGAATGAGTAAAAAAAACATCATATCTGATGTACTTAAACAAATTACGACTAAGGACGTAGATGCTATCAATATTATTAATGGCACACCTATTAGAGATATGATTCATGTTTCTGATGTGACATCTTGTTTATTAGCTATGACGACAATTCCAAAGAAAGGAGTTTATAATGTTGCATCTGGAATTAATGTTTCTATGAAAGATTTAGCAATGATTATTCTTGAAGCTGCTCAACTTGGAGGTTGCAATCTCGTGGAATCTAATAAAAGCAAAGCTACTTCATGTATATCCTTAGATATTTCCAAGACAAAAGAGGTGTTTGATTGGAGTCCATGCATAAGACTTAAAGATGGTCTAAAAGAATTGATATAAAATATGAGTAGGAGCCTTTGATGAAGAAAATTATCGCTGTTTTTACTGGCAACAGAGCCGAATATGGATTGCAATTTCCTGTTCTAAAAGCAATTGATGCTCATCCTAACTTAGAATATAAGTTAATAGTCTCTGGCGCGCATCTTGATAAAAATTTTGGTAACACTATTCAGGAGATTAATGATGATGGTTTTGAGATTCATGCTGAGGTAGATATTATTCTTGATGAGAGCTCACCCTTTGCCACATCTCAGGCAATTGGGACAGGTGTTTTATCAATTGCCGATGCCTTATCTAAAATTCAACCAGATATTTTTGTAGTTTATGCCGATAGGTTTGAAGGTTTTGCTGCAGTTATTGCTGCAACTCAAATGAATATTCCAACTGCACATATAGAGGGCGGCGACATAACTGAAGGAGGAGCATTAGATGATTCAGTAAGACATGCAATGACTAAACTCGCACACATCCACTTTACGACTAACCAGCAAGCTAGCAATAGATTATTGGGAATGGGGGAGGCAGCATGGAGAGTTCATACGGTTGGATTTCCTGCAATTGATCTCATTCAAGATGGCAATTATGCAAATCCAAATGAATTAGCTGATATTTATAAGCTAGATCTATCAAGACCTGTAATTTTGTTTACTCAACATTCTGTCACTACAGAATTTCATGAAGCTGTAAGCCAAATTAAGCCTGCATTATTTGCTTTAAAAAAACTAGCTTTAGCAGGAGCTCAAGTAATAATTACTTATCCCAACAATGACGCGGGCGGTAGAAAAATTATAGATACTATTAATGATTTTCATTCCTCAGAGTTTTCAGGTATCCAGAATATTCAAATATATTCTTCCCTCGGAAGATATAATTATCATGGTATTTTGGCATTAGCCTCAAATCCAGAAAATAAAATTTGTTGTGTAGGAAATTCATCATCTGGAATAAAAGAAACCCCAGCATTTGGCTGCCCAACTGTAAATATCGGATCTCGTCAGGAGGGTCGACTAAGAGCGGAGAATGTTATCGATGCAGAATATGATGAAGAGAGTATTTGCAAATCAATAGAATCTTGTTTACATGATAATAATTTTAGAGAGACATCTTTATCTTGTGTTAATCCATATGGAATTGGAGATGCTGGTATAAAAATTGCCAGAATTCTTGACGAAATGAATATAGAGCCAAAGAAATTGCTACGAAAAGAAATGATGCTATCAGGGGTTGAGGATAATGGTTGGTATCAATAATAATATAATATGTTGATAGACCATTCAGCCAACCTTGTTCAACAAAGCTCTTCAATTAAATTCTGTATAGAATTACTTAATGAGCTGAAAGTAAAAGTCCTCTTTATCATAGATAGCAAAGATAAATTAATTGGTACAGTGACTGATGGTGATATTAGGCGAGCTATTCTAAATGGTAATGATTTATCAGAACCAATTCTTACAGCTATAAATAAGAATTTTATAAAATATTCTGAAGATTCTGATCTGTCAGACCTTGAAAGTAGAATTCTTCAAGATCATCTTCAAGCCATTCCTATTGTTAAAAGCAATGGGCTGATAGCCGAGGTTCATGCTGCAGGAATGCACTTTCACGAAGCGTTAAAGGATAATACTGTTTTATTAATGGCTGGCGGCTTTGGAACCAGATTGAGTCCCTTGACTGATAACTGCCCTAAACCGTTACTTAGAGTTGGAGATAAGCCAATTATCCAAACAATAATTGAAAATTTTATAGAACATGGGCTTCATAATTTTGTTATTTCTACTCACTATAAATCAGAAATGATTAAGGATTACCTTGGTCATGGCGAAAATCTAAATTGCTCTATTGAGTACTTGCAAGAAGAATCACCGCTAGGAACAGCAGGTTGTTTAAGTCTGCTATCGGATACCCACCTAAGTAAACCAGTATTTATGATGAATGCTGATATATTGACTAATGTAAATTTTACTCAATTATTAGCTTTTCATTTGGAAGCCAAGACAACTATTACTATGTGTGTTCGGAATTATACTCATCAAATTCCATATGGAGTAGTAGGAACTAACAATCATTTGCTCGAGACTATTGATGAAAAACCTACACAAGTTTCAAAGGTTAATGCAGGAATTTACATAGTCAATCCTGAAGCTATAAACAACTTGCAGCAAGGACAGAATTTAGATATGCCAGCTTTGATCAATAATGAGTTGGAAAAAAATAGCTCTGCTGTCAGTGTTTTTCCTATTCATGAATATTGGTTAGATATAGGTCAAATAGGTGATTATCAAAGAGCGCAAGTTGATTTTATCTCCAATTTTTCTAATGACTAGAAGTTCATTTCTTGCACTAATTCTAGCTCGAGGGGGCTATAAAGACTTGAAGAAAACAAATCTCCACCCTCTGCATGCTAAACCTTCAATCTTTTTAAGATAGAGAATATTTTTGTCAAGCACGGGTATAATAGAAAAGTGGCTGGATGGCAGAGTGGTCATGCAGCGGCCTGCAAAGCCGTTTACGCCGGTTCGATTCCGGCTTCAGCCTCCATTAAGAAAAATATACTTCATATTCTTTAGGATAGAGGCAAGAGATTAATAGCATGAAAATTTGTATAATTGGATCAGGATATGTAGGGCTAGTGACAGGAGCTTGTTTAGCAGAGATCGGTCATTCTGTAACCTGTCTAGATGTTAGCAAGCCTAGAATTAAGGGACTTAAGAGAGGCGTTATTCCTATCTTTGAGCCAGCCCTTGAGCACTTAATTCATAAAAATCAACAAAGTAAGAATATAGCGTTTACGGATTCTTATGAGAATATTTCTGATCAGAATATCTTCTTTGTTTGTGTAGATACGCCAAATGGACCAAACAATAAACCCAATCTAAAAAATTTATTTTCTGTTTGTGACAGCTTAGCGGAAGTGATTTCATCTGATGCAATATTAGTTCTTAAATCTACAGTGCCTCTAGGAACAAATTCAGAGATTCGCTCCAAACTATCCAAGAAAATTAATAAAGGTCTCAAAGTAGATATTGTTTCTAATCCAGAATTTCTAAGAGAAGGCTCTGCGGTAAATGACTTTTTAAAGCCAGAAAGAATCATTATTGGCAGCGATTCTGAATATGCAAAAAATACTCTTAAAGCGCTTTATAAACCTCTATGCAGGAAAGCTGATAAGATCATTTTTATGTCTTCTGAATCTGCAGAATTAACCAAATATTCTGCAAATGCATTTCTTGCAACAAAAATAAGCTTTATGAATGAAATTGCTGAGATTGCAGAAATAACCGGAGCAGATATGCATGAAATTCGCCAGGGCATCGGAACTGATTCAAGAATTGGTAAGGATTTTCTATATGCTGGTCTTGGATATGGAGGTTCCTGCTTCCCAAAGGACCTAGTAGCTCTGACACACTTTCAAAAAGTAAATAATATTCAATCTTTATTGATCCAGGCCACACAAGATCGTAATTTTAAAAATATTTCTAGATTTATTAAGAAAATTATTTCATCAATTCAAGCACGAAAAGAAGCATCTGTAATGGTTTGGGGTGCTGCCTTTAAACCAGATACAGATGATATTAGAGAGTCATTAGCTATTAAGGTTATCGAGGGGATTTCAAAGAAATTTAATACTGTTTATGTTTATGATCCAGAGGCAGAAAAAAATGCCAAAGCGACTCTAGCAGGTAAAACTAATATAGTTTTTGTGAAGAAAAAATATACACATTTATCTAAATGCGATGCTTTAGTTATTTGCACAGAATGGAAAGAATTCTGGAATCCAGATTTTAGAAAGTTAAAATCTTTGAAACAAGGCATTATTTTTGATGGAAGAAATATACTAAATAGATCAGAAGTTGAGTCTCACAATCTAACTTATGAGGGTATAGGAACCTAATTTTTTCTTATTCAAACCATATGAAGCATTCTAAAGATTTTTCTGCTAAAAAAATTACCTTCCTTCCTGTTGAAACAGAGGTCCGAGAATTAGACTATAAAATTATGCTTGCTGGTGCAATCGCAGAGGAAGGCACAGCCTGTTTTGTTGGGCAGCATAACCTTTTAAATAACTTAGTATCTAATTTCAATGGTGGAGTTTACCTCGGAAAAAATATTTTCCCTCAGTGGTTTCCATGCCATACAAAATATTATGATGCTTTGAAATCTCAAGACTTTTCTTTGCTTTACTATCATGAGGAGGGAGGTATTTGGATTGGCGCTGAAGAGCATTGGAGAGGAATGTGCGCTAAACAGATTGATGCATCAATTCTGCATAGCGACGATCAAATTTTATGCTGGGGCGAATTTCAAAAATCTTTTTATGAATCTTTATTGCCTTCCCCAGAAGTTCATAATGTAGGGGTGGCAAGATTTGATTTAGCTGAGAATATGAATTTAAGGAAGCTAATCAATGCTACTTCCAGGGTTTCAGAAGATGATTACATACTTATCAATACAAACTTTGCAGCAGTCAATCATTGCTTAGATTTTTTAGGATGGTTTAAACCCCTTAATATTGATAGCAGATCACTTAAAGATAGGACTGAAACAATGCTTTGGTATAGCACTACATTTCAAGTTATGGGTTATTTTTTAGAGATGCTTACTAAACTGGTTGATGATTTTCCAACTCAAAAATTTATACTAAGACCTCACCCAACGGAATCTATTGAGTTTTACGAAGAATTTTTTAAGTCTTCAAATAATATCATCATAACAAAAGAATTTTCAGCTCCTGAATGGATTGATAAATGCACTCTTCTTATACAAAATGCCTGTACTACAGCTATAGAAGCCCACATGATGAATAAAAAAGTCATTAGCTTTTATCCTGTTAAAGCTGAGAAATATGTGAATATAGTTAGTGATATTGGTTATCATGCAACCACCTATGAAGAAGTAAGAACAATTATGCAGTCAATTTCAACTCTTCCTGTTGATATAAAAGACAGCTATAAATTATCTCCTTTGGTTAAGAATTTTAATACTCCCGAAAGTTCGATTGATAAGTTAGCTGAAAGAGCCCATGAAAGTCTTCTATCAAAACCTGCTAATAAAATTAATCTATCCCAGATTAAGAGGCAAGCATTTTTTTACAGAGCTATTTTATCTTTCAAGGAACTTCCTAAGTACTTTTTACCAAAAAAGAAAAAAAATATTGATATGTTCCAATCACACTTTCCTGGATTTCAGCAGAGTGAGATTGAGCAAAAGGTAAAAACTATGAATAAAATTTTAGACAAAAATTGTAAACTTGAGCATATTAGTAAAGACCTCTTTGTCATATACTCGTAATATCTCTAGATAATTTTTATTTACTAACCCAAAAAATTATATGAACCAAAATACTAAAATAGCAATTATTGGACTAGGCTATGTTGGCTTGCCATTAATGGTAGAGTTCTCTAAAAAATTTTCAGTTGTAGGTTTTGATATTAACGCTTCAAGAGTTAATAATTTAAAAAATCTGATAGATGAAACGATGGAGGTTACTGCAAAAGACCTCGTTACGATCAAAGATAATATATATTCAAATTCAACATTTCTAGAAAATAAAGATTTTTTTATAGTAACTGTACCAACTCCAATTAATGAGAACAAATCTCCTAATATTCAAGCATTAGAATCGGCCTGCAGTATGATTGGTAATTACCTCAAACCTGGCAATTGTGTGATTTTTGAATCAACAGTTTACCCTGGGCTGACTGAAGAAATTTGCATTCCCATTCTTGAAAAGACTTCTAATCTAAAGCTAAATACAGATTTTTCTGTTGGCTATAGCCCAGAACGCATCAACCCCGGAGATAAGCAAAGAAAGTTACCTCAAATTATAAAGATCGTAAGCGCATCTAATCCGAAGGCTCTCAAGCAGGTCGACCAGCTATATTCATCAATTATTACTGCTGGCACTCACAAGGTTCTCTCCATTAGAGCTGCCGAGGCAGCAAAGGTTATCGAAAATACTCAAAGGGATATCAATATAGCTCTAATGAATGAACTATCTATGCTATTTCATAAAATGAACATAGATTTTAACGAGGTATTAAAGGCTTCAAATACTAAATGGAATTTTCTTGATTTTAAACCAGGATTAGTCGGAGGACATTGTATTGGAGTCGACCCTTACTATCTAACTTTTAAGGCAATTCAAGAAGGCTTTGAGCCAAAAATGATTAATGCAGGCAGAACAACCAATGAGATGATGCCTAAACATATATTTCTCAATACTCAAAAAGCCCTTAAGACTAATGGAAAAAAATTAGAGCAATCTTCGGGCTTGATTCTAGGTGCAACGTTCAAAGAAAATTGCCCAGATTTTAGAAACTCAAAAGTTCAGGACATCATCCAATTATTTAAATCAAAAGTAAAATCTTTGGTTGTCCATGATCCTTACTACTCAAATAAAATTACAGCTTTTGCAAAAGACTCTAAATTATTTAAATCTGAGGAGATAGCTTTCAAGAAAAAGTATGATTTTATAATTATTGCGGTCCCACATTCTTCATTTAAAAAGATTGGCCATTCCACGCTTAGAAAGACATTAAAAAAACAAGGCGTTTTATATGACTTGAAATCGCTGTTTCTTGCCAAATATTCGGATTTAAGTCTATGAAATCAATATTAGTAACTGGCTCTGCAGGGTTTATAGGATTCCATCTTTCTAGGTCATTATTAAAGCAAGGCTTCAAAGTTGTAGGTATTGATAATTTTAATGATTATTATGATGTTAGTCTCAAAGAAAGCCGAAATGAGATACTGCTGAAGTTCGATTCATACAGCTTTGCTAGGATTGATTTATCAGATTTAGATGGATTAAAAAAATACGCTGAAGATCATAAAATTAGTGTAATAGTGAATCTAGCTGCCCAGGCTGGAGTGCAATACTCAATCACGAATCCTCATGCATATATTGAGTCTAATATTCTTGGTTTTTTAAATATACTAGAAATTTCAAAAGACCTAAGCATTGAACATTTGGTATATGCATCATCTAGCTCAGTATATGGAATGAATAAAGATATACCATTTTCTGAAAACCATAGTGTAGATCATCCTATAAGCTTATATGCAGCCTCCAAGAAAAGTAATGAGTTAATGGCACATGTATACTCTTATATGCACAATTTACCTACCACTGGGCTAAGATTTTTTACTGTCTATGGACCCTGGGGGCGACCAGATATGGCGCTATTTAAATTTGCAAAAGCTGCACACTCAGGATTACCCATTCAGGTAAATAATTTTGGTAATCATGCAAGAGATTTCACATATATTGATGATATTATTTCAGGGATAGAGCATGTTTTAGCACTACCACCCCTTCAATCAGATAAGAATGTAATATCTCCAGCCTCAAGTACTGCACCATGGAAAGTTTTAAATATTGGTAGGGGAGAACAAGTTCAGCTTATGGACTTTATTGAAATAATTGAAAAATATTATGGAGTCGAGATCGAAAAAGAAATGTTGCCATTACAAGTTGGTGATGTACCAGAAACCTTTAGTGATACCTCTAAATTACAAGATGATTATGCCTATTTCCCCAAAACCAGTGTGGAGGAAGGCGTAACAAATTTTTTGGATTGGTATAATGACTTCTACCAAATAGAGCTACCTACTAAGAAATAATGTTTAAGCCTCGAAATCTAACTTTATTTCTTTCCTCGCCAGATATAAAAAGAAGATTCATAATACTGCAATTTTTATTTCTCTTCTCTAGTATTTTTGAAGTTGGTGGGATCTCCCTTATTGGTCCTTTAATATACTTTACCTCTGAGGCTTCTGAGGCTATGCAAAATGAGTATTTTATCTATATCTATGAATTGCTGAACCTGCAAAGCTATGAAAGTTTTTTATTACTTTATAGCGCTCTTACTATATTTATAATAATTTTAGGTGGCGCAGCATCTTTTCTTTCCGTAATTTACCTTTCCAAAATTGCTACTTCGAGCGGCATCAATCTTAGCACTCAAGTTTTGCAAAGATATCTTAATCTGAAGTGGAAAGAACATATAGCAATTGATAAATCTAAGATGATCAATGAGATATACCAAGAAACTGTGCGAGTAACACAGAATATATTTCTTCCTATTCTCATGATTAATAAAAGTTTATTTCTTAGTCTTATACTTGTTTCCTTCTTGTTCATTGTGAGTTGGCAGTCTGCAGTTTCTCTATTTATAGCCCTAACCGCAATCTATTTGATGCTTTTTTTAATTCTCAAGCGGTCCTTGAATGCAAATAGTAAAATTCTTACAGACGCTCATGAGAATAGATATAAATTTTTGAATGACACTTTTGAATCTATGAAGCAGATTCATATTTGGGGCAATGAAAAAATATTTAAGGATGGGTTTGAGGACGCCAGTAATGAATGGGGCAACGCATTGAGACGAAATATGAATATTTCGCTTCTTCCTAGATATGTTGTTGAAACATTAATTTTAATATGTGTTGCAATCGGAGTTGGCGTATTTTTTTATAATCCTGGTGAAAATTTTAGTCAAAATATTCCTAGTATTTCAATCTTTATTTTTAGTGCTTTTAAACTATTACCTGCTATCCAACAAATCTATGCTTTTATTTCAACCATTACTGGAAATATATATTCTTTAAATAATTTAGCAGATTTATTGGCTAATGAGGGGCAGCCAGAAATCGAGACTCAGATCTCGCAAGACTTCTTGCCCCTGCAAACCCTTGATATGAAGAATATTTCTTTTCATTATCCAGACAGCGATTTTACCTTAAGGGATATTAATCTCTCATTCACTAAGGGAGAAATTATAGGCATTACTGGTTACTCTGGTTCAGGAAAGTCTACTTTTGTTGATTTGTTGATGGGCTTAATTCCACCAGACCATGGAACAATTATATTTAACGGAAGAGAAGTTTCTGTATATGAGAATAAAAGTTGGTTTAAGAAATTATCTTATTTGCCTCCTAAGATCCACTTAATTAATGAGTCTATTGAACGAAATATTCATTTTTCAGAAACTAGTGAAATTAACTCTAGCAAGATTGAAAGAATATTAAATGAAGTTAATTTGAATGGGGTTCTAGATGATCATAAGACTACTAAAAATGTCAATTTTAGCTCAGGGCAGATTCAAAGGCTTGGTATTGCTAGATCAATATACAAGGACCATGAGATTATTTTTTATGACGAACCTACTAGCGCGCTCGACAATAAGAATAGAGATCATTTCATTGCAAGAATGCAACGAGACAAAGATGAAGTCTTAACTATTTTAATTAGTCATGATTTATCTTTGCTTCAAGCGGCTGATAAAGTCTTAGTTTTTGATAATGGGAAGATAGAATTTTTTGGAAGCTATGATGACGCTTTGCAGGAGTCTGATATCATGGCTACTTTGAGAGTATAACTTTTGATTAATCGTTAGTTACTTGATTTAAAAAAATATTTCTTACTTAATAAATATGAAACATATCAAAAAAAAATTTGATACTAAGTCAAATAAATATTATTTTATTTTTGCTTTAGCTCCTTATTTTGTTTCATTAGTTATTTTTACCTTTTTAAATTTTTATAATTCTGGTGTTTTAAGTTTCGAATTAGATTTTTTGTTAAAAATTCTTTCCCCATTATTCTTTACCCTCTCTTTTTTTATGATTTACAGGGCTTTTGCTAAAATCAAGATTTTAAGAAATCTTTTTTCATACAGCCTATTCTTTTTAATATCTATTTTTTCATTCTTGGGCCTTGCGAGTAATATTAATGGATCTCATGCGGAAACATCTAACATTTTTATTTATGGCCTATCTTTTTATTCTGCATTACTTGCATTTAAGGTTTATCAGAATAATCTAAAATTTTCCGATCTTTTTATTGCAAGCAATCCATTATTGCTCATCTCAGGACCAATTTCCGTTTTTTTCTCCAAAGTTAGCTTTGGCCTGAGTAAGCGCATTAATTATTTTTTCCCATTTATTTTTATAGGATTTTTTTTCTTCAAGGTTATCTCCGCCCCGATGACCTATTATTTAACTATGGTAAGTTTTACTGAGCCATTAACAATTTTACTTTTTGCTTTTTTGTTTAGAGTCTTTCTTTATTTTAATTTTGCTGGTATATCGTTAATGATTTTCGGTATTTTTGGAATTTTAGGCCGAAGAATTCCTCTGAATTTTACTCAACCATTTTCTTCTAGAAATGTAATTGAATTTTGGAGAAGCTGGCATGTCACTTTATCAATCGTATTAAGAGAATTATTTTTCTTGCCATCCAAAAAAAAATTTAACAGCACTTACCTTTCTATATTTATAGTTTATCTTGCATCAGCTATGTGGCATGGCATGTCGCTTAATTTTATATTTTGGGGCTTTTTTCATGCAAGCATTTTTATCCTTACCTCCTTCATATTGAAAAAGGGACTAAAAATTTTACCAATAGCAATTTTTTTAATTGCGATTCCTTTCGGGGATATCATGTTTACAGATACAAATATTCCAAGACTGCTGACAAAGCTTTCAAACTTTTTGAGTATTGATTTTTATTCAGCATTTAGTATGAGCTCTTTTCTAGTTGCAATTTTAGAGACTCCAAAATATGTTTTAGTCAGCACTTTTCTAGCTTTATTTATAATATCAGTTGAATTTTTTGGTATGAGAAATAAGCTTGTAGCAAAAAGAAACTATAAATTTTTAAGAACAAATTTATCATTATCTATTATGCTTATTCTCATGGTTTTATTAATCTCTGGTCAAGGATGGGAGTATGCAGCATATGGTCAAAGGTAAAAATCTTTTTTTTAAAACTGCTTTAATTTTTCTACCTATTTACATTATATTTCTCTTAGATGATTTTTATAATTTTAATGACCATGGGGTATATGAAATCATAAACGCCAGAAATGAGTATATTAAGCAATCTGAAAACATTAACTCTATTATTATTGGTGGGTCGAATGCATTGTGGGGTATCTCAGCAGATCAATTAAATAATTTAAGTAATAATAAATTCTATAATCTATCTATGCATAGTAATGGAGTGAACTATGAAAACTATTTTGAATATATCCTTCAAAGTGTTGACCCTATTCAGGCCAAGAATATCGACTTAATCATCTGGTCTAGCGTTCATCTTTTTTTTGACCCACCATACAATGATTTTGACCGTGATATTGCTGGCAGGTTGAGGCAATCTAAACTTATTCCCAATCAATCTCTTTTATCAAAAATATATAAAACTCTTACAAATCAAGAAAGTGTTCATTTTGAAGTCAGCCCATTATCAGGTGATTTTCTTTTTAGCAATTTTAAATGTCCACTCTCTGATGAACGCTATTTAGCAAATGATCTGATAGATAAGATATCAAAACAAAGATTTCATTTTGCACCCCTAGGGCCTTTAGATGCTCAAATACAGACATACAAAACTTTTTTTAAAAGATATTTTCCAAATGCTAAGATTGTATATGTTGTGCCTTCTGTGCTTAATCCTCCAGAGATACATTCGAATGAGCTGAAATTTTTATATGACAATTTTGATAAAGAAAACTTTTCTCTCCTTATCCAACAGCCTATTCAAGATGTAAAATTTTTATGTGAAGATGCCCATCATCCTAATGCTGAGGGTCGGAAAATACGTACTACTGAAATATATGAATTCCTTAAAACTAATAAATTTCTAGAATTGACTAATATTCATATGTAAGAGGGTTACTTGAATCTAGATTTAAAAATTTAGTGTAAAATGGTTTTTTCAATTAAGAGAGCGCCTATGTCTGACAGTGAAGAAAATAAAATAATCTCAGGTTATCAAGAGAATGAAATAACTATTTCCATTGCCTTTAATATTATCAGCAGGCAAAAAAAACCTATAATGATTTCAGTCTTTATCGTCATGATTATCACCTTAATCTATGGCTTCAGTCTTCCAAATATATATCGTTCAAATGGTATATATGAGGTAGTGGGCAGCGGCTCTACTTCTTCCCATATTCAAAAATCAGGATTAACCTCTATTGCCGGCGCAGTTGGCGTAAGTTTAGGTGGAGGGCAGACCAACAGAGGTGACGTTATTGTAGAGACAGTAAGATCCAAAACATTTCTTAAACATCTTCTTCAATTTGATGGTATTTTACCTGGACTAGTTGCGGCTAAATATTATAACCCGCAGTCGGAAACTATTGACTTCGACCCCAGCATGTATTTAGTCGAAGACAATACTTGGAATGGAGCACCTCCCACTATCCATGATGCTTATAAGAAATATTCACGCCAACTTTCTATTTTTCAAGATCAAGGAGATAATTTTATTTACATAAGTTTTGATCACGTATCCCCAAATTTCTCTCAGGAGTTTGTCCTTCTTGTAATTGAACAATTAAATTTGAAGCTTAGATCCAAATCATTAGATGAGTCTAATGCTGCTCTTAATTTTCTAGAGGATCAGCTAGGCAATACTTTTTTGATTGAGTTAAGAAGCTCTATCTCTTCCTTAATTCAGAAGCAGCTAGAGAAAAAAATGCTTGCAGATGTTAGTGATAACTTTGCTCTATCACCTATTGAAACACCTTTTATTGAGCAGGAAAAAGAGTCCCCCTCTCGCTTGTTACTCCTAATTTGGGCAACTATCAGCTCCCTTGTTATCTTTAGTATGATCGTATTTTTCTGGGAAGCTAATAAATCCACCGCAAGTGCCGGTAGCTTTAAAAAAATATCGTAGCAATGATTAATCTTAGCCAGTTGCTTATAGGTAATATCTTGGATGGTGGTAATGTTATTAGGCATAACTCAGATTCTTATCATGAAAATTTTGGTTTTCAATGGAATAAGTTTAATAAACTGCAGCTGGACTCTTTTAATGGTTCTGGTGAATCTGAAGCACGATTCTTTGAACAAAATTTATTACAGCCTAACGATCTGAAAGGAAAGTTAGTTCTAGAGGTAGGTGCAGGGTGCGGCAGATTCACAGAAATTTTATTGAAGTATGGTGCTCGCGTCGTTGCAGTGGATTACTCTTCTGCCATTGATGCCAATTATAATAATCATAGTGAGCACGTTAGGCAGGGTAATTTAATTTGCATTCAAGCAGACGTTTTTGATATGCCTATTAAGACTAATGCATTTAATATGGTCATTTGCTACGGAGTTATTCAGCATACTGGAAGAAACAAGGCTTGCCTCGACAAATTAGCCTCTTTTCTAAATCCGAGCGGCTTATTGCTAGTTGATATTTATTCCAATAGTCTCAAGCATTACAATCCATGGGTTTATTTAATAAGGCCTTTTTTTTCAAGAGTCAAGAATTATCATTCACAAATGTATGTTGTTGAAAAATTTGTTAATTTTATATTTCCAGCTCAACTAAAAATATTATCTTTTCTTCACAAGAAGCAAGGTATTCTCAAGTATTTAAGATATTTCGTAAACAGATCTCCAAACTCAGTATACGGTATTAATCTTTTTCTCGATGGCAAGATATCATTAGAGCATGCGAAGCAATGGTCGATTATGGATACATATGACGGATGGATGCCCAATCATGACGATCCGGTTTCTAAGAAACAATGGGCTAGCTTATTGACCGAATTATCTATAAATCAATCTCTTATAATAGATTTAAATAAGATTTGCGGTCAAGGGCATTGCGCGCAATTATCTAAGCTTTCTAATTAGTACTTATTATGGCAAAAGACATAATAGATAAGTCAGATATTTTAGGTAGAGTATCATCACTTGATATCATTATTTTAGAGTTAGGATGCGGCCCTAAAAAGGAATACAGCGATAGTATTGCAATTGATCTTATTGACTTCCCATGTGTTGATATTATCGGGGATATTCTTTCAGTTTTGAGAAGGTTTCCTGATAACTCTGTAGATAAGATATTTTCTTCACATGTTTTTGAGCATCTTGAACAATTACCAGAAATCTTAATAGAAATAAGAAGAGTTCTTTCTAGTGATGGCGAGCTTGATATTAAGGTTCCCCATTTTTCAAATTCTTTTTTTTATAGTGACCCAACCCATAAAACTTTTTTTGGCCTGTATACCTTTTCATATTATTTTAATGACAACCTACTAGGGAGGGGCGTTCCAGATTATGAAAAAATCCCGGGAATGGAGCTTCGCAGCATAAAATTAATTTTTAAGTCCTATAGACCCCATTACATATCTCACGCAATACGTAAAAGCGTGCAATGGCTAGTTAACTTGCATCCACTTCTTCAGGAGATTTACGAAGAATCATTTGTCAATTTTATTAGTTGCTATGAAATTCATGTGGTGGCCAAAAAAAAACATGTCTAACTCAAGGTGCAGCTATCACAGACCTTATGGTAAGCATCTCTTCTATTCCGAGCAAGAAGATTAATGATTATCGTTTATACCTGTATCACAGGGTCCTATGACACATTAATCGAACAACCAGCTTTTAAGGGTGTTAAATATGTGTGTTTTTCTGATTCCTTGAAGCCGGGAGTGCTTAAAAATTGGAATGTACTGCCTATCAAGGAAGGTATTTCTACTTACCCAAATATTATCAACAGATATTATAAAATATTACCATTTTCTCTCTTCCCCAATGAAGATTTTTCGTTATACATTGATGGCAATATTTTGCTAAAAGACTCTCCGGTTAAACTATTGGATAATTTCAAAAATTCTGGCGCTTCTATAGCTTTTTTTAAGCATCCCAACAGAGAATTTCTTGCCGATGAATTAGCTGAGTGTGTCTTGCAAAAGAAGCTGCAAGGACATGAAGTTGCTACAGCTAAAAATTTTCTTATGCAGATTGTAGAAGAGGGGTTTATCTCTTCACGGGAATTAGTGGCTGGCTATATTATATTAAGGAAACATTCAGATTTAAATTTGGTGAAAGCTATGCATGCATGGTTCCAGATTGTAAAAAATGAAGTTAAGAGAGATCAAATTAGCTTGGTTTATTCGCTATGGAGAGAGGATGTTTTAATAGCCTATCTCGATGATTGGGTAACCTCAAAGAAATTTTTTATTAGATTGCATCATGGTAAATATTTAACCTGGCTACCCTTTGTAATGCAGAATTTTTTTAAAAAAGCTTTGGTTAAATATCAAGACTTTATTTCCTAGTATGAAGAAAATTTTAATCCTTTCCAGATATAGTAATCTTGCAGCATCTTCGAGGCAAAGATTTCATTTATTTGAAAAAACTTTAAATGATGAGGGATACCTCTTAACTTATAAGCCATTATTTTCTGATGACTACATTGCAAAGATTTTTGGTGCAAAGCAACCAGGGAAGCTAGATATAGTGCTAGCTTATGTTCGGAGATTTTGGGCAATTGTTACTTCTTCACATTTTGATTATATTTGGCTGCAATATGAAGCTTTTCCATATCTCCCTAGTGTTTTTGAAAAGATACTACCAATTTTTAACAAAAGAATAGTTTGTGATTATGATGATGCAATTTTTCACAAGTATGATGATTGGGGTAATTGGTTTGTAAAAAAGCTATTGGGTAATAAGCTTGATACTGTTCTCATTCATGCGGATCAAGTGATTTGTGGCAATGCTTATATTCAAAAATGGGCCGATAGAATTAATCTCAGAACAACAATTATTCCTACGGTAGTAGACTGTAAGAAATACCAGCAAGATTTTTCTTATTCCAGTGATGAACTAACAATTGGATGGATTGGCTCTCCTGCCACTTGGTGTTACATGGAGCCTTATCTAGATTTTTTGAGCGCGCTAAGCATCAAGCATCAGTTTGATGTTTTGATTATTGGCTCTGGTCTTTCAGATCCTTTGCCTGGAAGGTTTAGATTGAGTGAATGGAGCGAGGAGAGTGAGGTACAAGATATTCATGAGATGCATATAGGCATTATGCCATTGCCAGATGATAAATGGGCTCAAGGAAAATGTGGGTACAAACTTATTCAGTACATGGCCGCTTCGATTCCCGTGATTGCATCTCCCGTTGGCATGAATTCAAAAATTGTTGAGCATGGCGTAAATGGATTCTTAGCTTCAACTCAAGCAGATTGGGAAGAGGCTATCCTCACGCTCATCTCTAATCCAGAGATAAGAAAAAAAATGGGTATTGAGGCCAGAAATATGGTTAAGTCTCAATATTCTCTGCAGTCTCAATCTCAGACTATTACCAATATTTTTCATTCATTAGGAAATTAATATATGTGTGGTGTAACAGGATTTTGGCTTGACAAAAATATTGCACTTGGCAATGCTTCTGAGATATTAACGAGGATGACTAAATCGCTGGATCATCGAGGGCCAGACAGTCATGGCCATTTTTTAAATTCAGATGATAATTTAGGTTTTGGGCATAGCAGATTATCAATTTTGGATCTTTCAAGCAATGGCCATCAGCCAATGGAGTCTCTTTCTCAAAGATTTTTAATTACTTTTAATGGTGAAATATATAATCATCTCAGCATCAGAGACTTGCTTACGAATGAATTTCCATCTATTTCTTGGAGGGGTACTTCAGACACAGAAACCTTGCTGATGGCAATAGAGTGCTGGGGGCTAAAAAAAGCTTTGATTTGCAGCGATGGCATGTTTGCTTTTGGTTTATGGGATCAACAACTTAAAAAGTTATTTTTTGCTAGAGATAGAATGGGGGAAAAGCCTCTCTATGTTGCTCAAGCTAACAACCAGATAATTTTCTCTTCTGAGCTAGGGTCGTTACATCATTTCCCCAATCTAAAGCTTGAGACCAATGCAAAAAGCGTTATGGATTACTTTAGAGTTAGCTATATTGGAGAATCTGACTCAATCTATCACAATGTTGTAAAAGTACCGCCAGGGAAAATTATGGAGTTCACAAATCCAAGCTTGCCTCCAGATTTATCAACATATTGGTCTCTGAAAAAAGTAATTTCTGACAAGCAAAGAAACTTAAACAATAAGACATTGAAAGATGAGATTCTTAACATCAAGAATTTATTAAAAAATACTGTTGAGTCACAAATGATCAGCGATGTCCCATTAGGTTCATTCCTTTCGGGCGGCATAGATTCCTCATTAATTACAGCACTGATGCAGGATTGCGTCAGTAAATCAGTAAAAACTTTTACCATTGGCTTTGCTGAGGATAACTATAATGAAGCTCAGCATGCAGAAAAAATTGCTGAACACTTAGGAACGGAGCACTATTCTTTTATATTAAATGAGTCTGATGCATTATCAGTAATCCCAGATTTATCCAGAATTTATGACGAGCCGTTTGCTGATTACTCTCAGATACCAACTGTGCTTCTTAGCAGAGAAGCAAAAAAACATGTTAGCGTAGTCCTTACTGGAGATGGAGGAGATGAAATTTTTGGCGGCTATAACAGATATATCTTTGCGCCAAAAATTTGGAACATTGCATCAAAATTTCCTTCCTCAATAAGAAAACAAGTTAAATTTTTTGGTTCCTTGGCACATTTTTTTAGAAATTCAGATAGTCGAATTCTTAAGCCGATGTTAAAGAATTCGGGCCTACCTATGTCAACCCTCGATAGGGTGCAACACTTATCGTCAGTGCTTGGAAATGCTGATAGTTTCTCTGATTTATTTCTTAGGTTGACTAGTACATTTCCTCCTGATCAAAAAATTCTGAGTGAATCATTGTTGAGTGATTCCATATTAAGAAATGATCAAGCCTCTCATAGCGAGAGCGAGCTATCACCTTTAAGGGAGATGATGTACAGAGATAGCATGGCTTATCTTCCCGGAGATATATTAACCAAAGTGGATAGAGCGTCTATGAGTGCCTCTCTAGAGACCAGAGCACCCTTCCTAGATAGAAATATTATTGAAGCTGCATGGGCATTACCTGAAAGTGCGCTCATAAATAAAAATCATGGAAAGTTTATTTTAAGAGAAATCTTGAAAAGCTATATGCCTAGCCATTTATTTGAAAGACCCAAGCAGGGATTTACTATACCGCTCGATAAATGGCTTAGAACTGAGCTAAAAGTATGGGCAGAAGATTTATTGGATCGAGACAAGATTGCACATTATGGCTATTTGTCAGTTCCAGCAATAGAGCAACTCTGGCAAGACCACCAGACACAAGATCGAAATAATGGCCATCAATTGTGGACAATTCTTATGTTCCAAGCATGGTTAGAAAGATGGGAAAATTAAGAGTGTTAACTATCCTATATAATTAAATTCATCATGACTTATTACCTAATTTTTTTTATCCTTTTAGGAGCCTCTTTCTTGAGAAAGTTTGGCCCTGAGATTGAGAGATTCTTGTATCTATTCCTATTGTTTGGTTTGTTTATATTTTGTGCCTTTAGGTATGAGATAGGCTGTGACTGGCTCACTTATGAAGAGATCTATAGCTATGATAGTGCCGTATACTTTTTTAGGCAGGGTGGAACCTTGGAATTTGGATATAATCTATCAATGATTGGTTTAAAGGCATTAGGTCTTGGGTTTCAATCATTCAATATTCTTATTGCACTCATTTTTTTTGCAGGACTAAATGCTATTGCCCAAAGAAATATAAATCCAATCTTTTTTCTTGCCCTTGCATTTCCAATTGTTATAGTTAACTTGCCAATGTCAGGCTTAAGGCAAGCAGCAGCGTTTGGATTTCTATGCTTCGCATCACTTAGCTTTATTGATAAGAAAATGTTCAGATATATATTCTTTGTAATACTAGCGACATCTTTTCACTCCAGTGCGATAATTTTTTTGTCGCTATCTCCATTCTTGCGGTTCGAGCTCACAGGAAAAAATATTTTACTTTTATTTATCTTTCTTGTTCCTATTGGTGGCTTGGTTTTGACTTCTAACTATGGGAGCATAGCAATGAGCCGATATGTTGACTCGGACCTTAGCTCTTCAGGCAGCTACTTCAGGGTGGGTATACTTTTCTTGGTCGGGTCTTACTTCCTCTTATTCTTAAATGCAAATTGGAAAGAATTATTTCCACGTGACTATAAATTTATCCTTTTGAGCTCGATCGCAATGATAGGATGCTTCTTTATCCTCCCACTTTCCACTGTAATTGCAGATAGACTAGGATTTTATTTATGGATACCTGCCTTAATAATCCTCGCTAGAATGCAAACTATACCCAATAGATATCGACAGCTTTCTGTGGCCTCATCTTTCATTGGATTATTATTAGTTTTTACTTTTTGGGCAAACTATTCATACTTTTTTGATCGATGCTACAACCCCTATCAAATGAAATTCTTTACAAGCGATTATCATTCAATTGATTCCTTTCCCCAGAAAATCGCATGACAATAAAAGTTCGCAAATCAATCTTCACTGATATTTTGGTGCTTGCTCCCGCGCGACATATAGATGATCGTGGTTTTTTTTCAGAATCTTGGAATAGCAGAGACATGCAAGTTGCCGGCATTCAGTTTAATTGGGTTCAAGAAAATCACTCTTTTTCAAAGAGCGCTGGAACTATTAGAGGGCTCCATTATCAAATACCTCCTCACGCTCAAACAAAGTTAGTAAGGTGTGGCAGGGGATCATTTAAGGATATTTTTGTTGACATCAGAATGAGCTCAGAAACTTATGGTCAATGGGGCTCAGAAATTATAAGTTTTGATGAAGGCAATCAAATTCTTGTTCCCGAAGGCTTTGCTCATGGGTTTATAACCCTTGAACCAAATACCGAAATTATTTATAAGTGCTCAGATTTTTATTACCCTGCCTTAGAGGGCACAATATCTTATCAAGATTCTGATCTTTCGATTGATTGGGGCTTATCAGAAAAATCAACTCTAGTCTCCCCCAAAGATCAAAATGGATTGCGGTTCCAAGACCTAATCTCACCTTTTGAATAGCTTGTAATTAACTTCTCTTTAAAACAATTGAGGAATGGGCTAGTCCAACCCCAAATCCAGAGAGAATAATATTTTTACTTTCTTGAAACTTCTGAAAATTTTCACATATCAAATTTGGTATTGAAGTTGAGACTAAATTTCCAAAAGTTTGATAATTTTCTAAGATTTTTACATTTTTAGGAATTTTTGTTTTAAATGTATCTAAAACTAACCTACCAGCTTGATGAGGCAGCATTAAGTACTCCTCATCATTGGAGATAATTTTTTGAATATTCGGTAACACCGTTCCAACTGCAAATGTTAGAACTTGAGGTCCATTCATAAATATTGATAAGTCGTCATTACTATCTTTTGTCATACATAGATGTTTCTCAGTGGCCTTTTTAGTATTAGTTGTTCTGGAGTGAATCGCTAGATCTACAAGACTCTTCTCCAAAATCACTGCTGACGCCCCATCACTGAAAAGAGTTCTAATTGAAGCGTTGCCTTGGTCAATACTCTTTGAATATGTATCAGCTGTAACGATTAAAACTTTTTCTGCATCACCAGCAGTCAAGAAATTATTTGCAATGATTACTGCCTCCACAAATCCACTGCAGCCAGAATTAAGACCAATACATAGTGTGTTGCACAAGGTTTCTATTTCAGAGTGAACATAATGAGCAATAGATGGAAATACAGAAGAGGGCGTATTGGTGACGCTAATTATTAAAGAGATATTTTGTAGTTCCGAGGCAGGAATTTTTTTTACAGCCTGAATTGCAAGAGATTGAGTATTTTCCGAGGTGTTAGATATGTATCTTTGCTTTATTCCAGTTTTTAACTCAATTTTACCCTCGTCCCACTTAAGGTTTTTTTCCAGCGCAGAATTAGTTTCCAGTATAGATCCCAAAGAGATTTTAGGCTGTGAGAGCGAAAACATTGAGGTGCAGGGTTATATTAGGCTTGAGATTAATTCGTCTAGATCCTTGAATGTTTGCAATATATCGAGAGCATCAGCTTCAATTACCACATCGTGCGTTTCAGACATCTCAGAAATAAGCATGACTTTAGCCATAGAGTCCCATGCGGTATCATCAAGTAATGAGTCAGGATCTAATTCAATTACTTCTTGCTCGCTTAGAGGAAAAATTGCTAGAAAAATGTCTTTGTTTGCTATCATCTCATTATATTATGACATAAGCTCATATTAGTAAATGAATAACTATAGACCCAAACTCAAATCAAAAAATCTTTACGAGGTGAGTAATTTTTCCTTTAATCTTTTGAAAAAATATCAGTTATTTGCTAGAAAAAATTTTGGCTATTTGGCTTATCAGAAAAACGTAAATTATTTACATTATCTTTATAAAGATTGCCCTGAAACAGATGGCTTTGCAGATTTCAGAGTATTAAATAGCGGCCTTCAAAATAAATTGGTGGCAGGATGCATCCATAGGATTTCAACATCATTACTTAACACGGAAACTGGGGATTCCTTAAAAATATCTGGACTTCATAACCTTATGATTGATAAGAATCACCGTGGCCAAGGATATATGTTGCTTGCTGATGCACTTAAAAATGATAAAATTTTTTTTGTTCCAGGTGTATCAGGCGAGCTAAAAAATTTTTATAAAAGGATTGCTTGCTATACTGTGCAGGCTAATTGGTTCAGAGCGATCAAATTTAGTAAATTGCTTCCAACACTCAAAAGATCTTTCCGTGTCCCTGTTTCAAGGGTAGAGGCGTTTAATGCCTTTCATAAACTTCGTCGAAAGAATTTGAAGTTTTTACTAGAGTGCAATGAAGACTTTAATACACTAATTCAGAAAGACTTTAACTCAATCAAGGGATATCGGATTAGACGTAGCTTTTTGATGTGGCGCATTTTCCCTAATATATCTCCATCTCAATCTGGGTACACAACGCGGATAGTAGTGCATGATAATGATGGATTTATTGCTATCTCACTGGGGATAAGAAAAAATGTTCCTGTTTTAAGGGTAGTCTATAGTTCACTTTATTCACAAACGTCTTCTGATCAATTAATGCAAGCCAGTTATGAGCTAGCATTTGAATTAGGTTTCCCTTTAATATTGCTTACATCAGATTGCGATTTTATAAAATCCAGCATGAAAACATTAAAATTTAAAGAATTAGAGAATTCCCCCAGCATATACTTTTGTTCAAAAAACAAAAATAATGTTCCTATCAAGCATTGGCAACTGCTTGGAGATTATGGCTTTGATGAATTTTCTTTCAACCAAAAAGGATAAAAGCTATGTCAGGAAAATTTATTATATCCTTTGATTGTGAAAGCAAGTGGGGCATGGCTGATAGCCTTTCATCAATCCATCAAGAGATGTTCCATGCCAGTGAACTAGAGCGAGTCTATTTTGAACTTATAACATTGCTAGAGAAATATAATATGCCTGCAACTTTTGGTTTTGTTGGTGCCCTGACAATGACATCAGATGTTTTTTTGGATGAGTGGGAGGAGTTATTACGGGGTTCACCAGATCACAGAGATTGGCTAGAAAATTTCTTTCAAGATGTTGATAAAAACAAGCTATCTGGGTGGTTTTGCCCAGAGCTATTAAACATTGTTAGGCAATCACATATTGATCATGAAATCTGCTCTCATGGCTTCACACATTTAGCATGGAAGGACGCAAGCTCTGATGCATTATCACTAGAAACTGATGCAATTTTGAAGTGGTATGAGCAGCAAAACATCCGCCCAACCACCTTCATTTTTCCAAGAAATTTAGTGGGCCATCAAGAATATCTCAAAAAAATTAGCGCAAAAGCTTATCGAGACAAACCCCAGCATTATTTTTCTCAAGGTCTGTTAAATAGAATTCTGTCAACTATTAAAGAATTTAATCTTTTCCCACACTCCCAACAACCTGAGCTTTTCAATGATCTTGCAGTGATTCCAGGAGGATTCTTTTTAAACTGGAGGAGAGGTCTGAGACGATTTATACCCATTTGGTTCTCTGTCAAGAGATTTGAAAATCTCTTGAAGCACGCCATCAAAACTAATGGCACTATCAATCTATGGTCTCACCCACATAATTTTCTTACAGGCCACAATCAAATCCAACTCTTTGAAAAGTGCTTGAAAATAGTATCAAAAAAAATAGAGCTCGGTGAAATAAGCGTTATGACGCAGTCTAGCTATTTACAATCAAACTATAAAAATTTGAAATCTCTTCCTTCCATGACCCAAAAAGTCTCTGTGGTTATTCCGAGTTATGGGGGTGAGGAGCATCTTGATGAAATCCTTGAAGCTCTTCATCAACAAACTCATCCGCCTGAGGAGGTAATTTTTATCGTCTCAAAAGTAAAAGGTTATCAAGCAATTAACCAAAAATTAAAGAATGAAAAAAGATTAAATTGTATTTGCAAGATCGTTGAGCCATCTTATCCTGGCAAAGGAAGGAATATTGGAGCATCCATTGCAACATCGGAATGGTTAGCATTTTTGGATATCAGAACAATACCAAATACCTTCTGGTTGAAAACAATGCTAGAAGCTGGTCAAAATTTGGGCAAAGATTTTGTTGGCGCTAGAATAATCTGTTCCTCTCAAACAAGATACCAAGAGAATTTGAAGGCACTAACCTTTGGCAATCAATCAGCTAAAGTGCTTCCGGGGTCAATAGTTCGCCGAAAAGTATTTAATCAATATCCAGGGTTCTTGGGTCATGTGAGGGCTGGAGAGGATTGGGAATGGCTCTCAAGAATAATGAAAAGTACTAAGCATACTTGGATAGATCAAGTTGTTATTTCATACAAGGGCTTGCCTCTAAATATTTTTGATACACTAAAAAAATGGTTTAGGTATTCTGTTGAATATTCAAAAGTGAATATCTTGTTAAAAGAAAAATCCTTTTATGTTTCTATTCTCTTTTTTCTTTTTGCCATTTTTTTATATCGGTGGAATCATCTTATTTCAGGAGGTGTCTGGGATGTTAGTAATCCATTATTTATTCCAAATTTAAATAAAATTTTCTGGAGTTCTGCCATAGGTACTTATGTAATTTTTAGGGGGCTAGTGAGTCCTGTTTTCAAAAAAGAAAAGATACTTTCTTTGCTTCCCTTTAGATGGTTTCTAATTGGAATTTTGGGAATGATGGTTGATATTGTGAAGGCTCCCGGAAGGATTATTGGCTTTTTTGCTTACCTCAGAATGAAATATTGATTAGCATGCTCTTGATCCATGCATCCAATGCTATAAATTTCAGATGTTAGTGGCTACAATACCCATAAATTTTATTAGAACAGGTACTAAAAATTGAAATTGCTAGTAACAGGCGGAGCTGGCTTTATTGGGTCTGCATTTATTAGAGAGGCTATAAGTCGAGGTTTGCATGTTTTAAATGTTGATGCGTTAACTTACGCATCCTCTCTTGAGAATTTACGCTCCATTGAAAGTCACCCAGCATATTCATTCAAACAAATAGATATTACAGACAGGGCTAGTGTTGATGCTGCAATCAATGCTTACGAGCCTGATGCTATCGTGCACCTTGCAGCAGAAAGTCATGTTGATCGCTCTATTGAGGGGCCTCTTAGTTTTATACAAACCAATATTATTGGCACCTATAACTTGCTGGAATCTTCACGTGCATATTGGCAAAAAAATAATTATCTATCTCAATTTAAATTTTTACATGTATCTACAGATGAAGTATTTGGATCTCTTGGTGATCAAGGCTTATTTAATGAAGACTCGGCATACCTTCCTAATAGTCCATATTCTGCCTCCAAAGCTTCATCAGATCATCTGGTAAGAGCTTGGGGTGAAACATATGGTCTACCAGTACTCATTACTAATTGTTCCAATAACTATGGCCCGTTTCAATTTCCAGAAAAATTAATCCCTGTAACCATAATGAGTGCTATAGCTGGCAATGAAATTCCTATCTATGGTAGTGGCAAAAATATCCGAGACTGGCTTTATGTAAACGATCATGTAGATGCGCTGCTATCTGTTCTTAGTAAAGGGCAAACTGGCCGAACCTATAATATTGGTGGCAACACAGAACTGACTAATTTAGAGCTAGTTCAAAAAATATGCTCACTTCTTGATATACAAAAACCTGCTCATAAACCTTATGTTACGCAAATAGCTTTTGTGGAAGATAGGCCTGGTCATGATCAGCGATATGCTATTGATGCTTCAAGGATAAAAAAGGAGCTTGGTTGGAAACCCATGACTTCAATTGAATCTGGCCTAGAAAAAACAATTTCATGGTATCTCGAAAATCAATCATGGATGAAGAAACTGTTGGAGAGAGATGGTGTTAGACGCCGGTTTGGTCCCCACTCTTGAAAGTTTTATTATTTGGTTCAACGGGTCAGGTAGGTCAAGCATTTTGTTCTATCTGCCCTGACTGGATAGACCTTGTTTCCCTGATGAGAGAGAGCGTCAATTTAAACTTACAGAATAATATTTCTGAGTCTATTCAATCCATTCAACCAGATCTTATTTTAAATGCAGCAGCATTTACCAATGTAGATTTAGCAGAGACTGCAAGAGAAGAGGCTTTTGCAATTAATCAATATGCCCCCAAGCAAATTGCGCATGATGCAAAAAAGCTGGGAGTGCCACTTATTCACATATCAACTGATTTTGTATTTGACGGCAGTGGAACTAGGCCCTGGAAAGCAAGTGACACACCAAAACCTACCAATATTTATGGAAAATCTAAATGGGCGGGAGAACAAGAAATTATCGAAGCAGGTTGTTTATTTTGCATACTCAGGACTTCTTGGGTTTTTTCAGAAAATAGAAATAATTTTGTTAAAAGTATTTTTAAGTTTGCAAAATCAAAAGAATCTATAGATGTTGTGTTTGATCAGTATGGAGGACCAACACCAGCTATAGCTATAGCTAAAGCCTGCCTAGAGATTATTTCTCACCACAAGAGAAATAAATTTCAAGGCGGTATTTTCCATTATTCAGGCTCTCCCAACACTAATTGGGCTAGTTTCGCCGAACATATCATTAAGTGCATGAACTCTAATACCAAGGTTAATAAGATACCTGCAAAGGAGTATGATTCCGCTTCAACTAGACCAGAAAATTCACGTTTGAATTGCGACTCTCTTTTTTCAACATATAATATCAAGAGGCCAGAGTGGCGGAACAGTGTGGCTGAAGCAATAGCAATTCTAGAGGAGAAATATGAGCAATAGAAAGGGTATTATTCTAGCCGGAGGAACTGGGAGTAGGCTCTATCCAGCTACTATTGGTATTTCAAAGCAGCTATTACCTATCTATGACAAACCTATGATTTATTATCCACTGTCTACGTTAATGTCGGCCGGGATTAATGATATTGTGGTGATTTTACGCAAAGAGGACTTTGCTAGCTTTTCCCTTGTTCTGGGGGATGGAAGTCAATGGGGGATTTCAATCTCATACATTTTTCAACCCTCTCCTGATGGCCTGGCTCAAGCTTATATTCTTGCAGAAAATTTTCTAGCTGGCAGTGCATCTGCAATGATTCTAGGGGATAATATTTTTTACGGCCATAGCTTTGGAAAAGATCTTACTGAAATTTCTTTCAAAACTGATATAAAAATTTTTGGATATCAGGTTTCAGATCCATCTAGTTATGGAGTAGCCTGTTTTGACAGTTTAGGTAGAGTTTCTGCTATTGAAGAGAAGCCAGTTAACCCTCAGTCCTCTTATGCTGTTACAGGCCTATACTTCCTGGATGAGTCAGCGTCACATCGAGCAAAAGATGTAATGCCCTCTGCGAGAGGCGAGTTGGAAATAACCTCTTTACTAGAAATGTATATGAATGATGAGTTATTAACAATCAAAAAACTAGGGAAGGGTTTTGCTTGGCTAGATACAGGTACGCACGAGAATCTACTAGATTCAGCTAATTTTATTCGCTCTCTGCAGATCCGACAGGGCACACAAATTGGCTGCATTGAAGAAATTGCTCTAGAGAAAGGCTGGATTGATGAGGAACAAGTATTAAAACAAGCACATAAATTATCCAAAACTTTATATGGTGAATACTTAACATCAATCATAGCTCCCCAGTCTTAGATGTGTGGAATCGCTGGGTTTATAGATGCTCGAAAGTCCTTAAGTTTAGAGGAATCTCATAATATCTTAAGGAATATGAGTCAGGCGATTAGCCACAGAGGGCCAGATAGCTCTGGGATTTGGTCTGATTTTCAATCAGGTATTTTCTTGGGCCATCAAAGGTTAGCCATTTTAGATTTATCATCTGCTGGTCATCAGCCAATGGAATCAAAGTCTAAAAGATTTCAAATTTCTTTTAATGGTGAAATTTATAACCATTTACAACTTAGGGATATGCTTTTAAGTGAGCATAAGGTGAATAACTGGAAAGGAACCTCAGATACTGAAACTTTGCTTGCAACAATTGAGTGTTATGGTCTAGACGAGGCTTTAAAAAAACTTGAGGGAATGTTCGCATTTGCATTGTGGGATTCATTACAAAAAAAATTATTCCTTTGCAGAGATCGCTTTGGAGAAAAGCCTTTGTACTTTTCACCAGGCTCTGCTAACAATGGGTTCTGTATTTTTGGTTCTGAATTAAGCGCGCTAAAAAACCATCCAAAATTTAATCCGATAGTTAATAAAAACGTTTTAAAAAATTATATAAATTTAGGTTATGTTCCCCAAGGACAATGTATTATTGCTGGAGTATCTAAGGTTTTACCAGGAAGATATATCGCAATTGATCCCACTAATCTGGATATTACCCAATATGTCTATTGGGACTCAGCTAAAGAAGCCTTGCTTGCTAAAAAAAATCAATTTAAAGGTAGTTTTATAGATGCATCAGATGAGCTAGAAGCACTCCTTATAAAGAAAATATCTAATCAAATGATAGCTGATGTGCCCTTAGGAGCATTTTTATCTGGAGGAATAGATTCCTCATTAGTTACTGCAATTATGCAGTCTCAGTCAATGCAGCCAATCCAAACTTTTACTATTGGTTTCCAAGAAGCTGATTGGGATGAGTCATATCACGCTCAAAGAGTTGCAAATATTTTGGGAACAAATCATACGGAGAGCAAAGTTACTTCTCAGGATGCCATTAATATAATTCCTCATCTCTCAAGAATTTACTCAGAGCCATTTGCAGATGCTTCACAAATTCCAACTCAAGCCGTATCTCAGATTGCAAAAAAAAATGTAGTAGTTGCTCTCACTGGAGATGCTGGAGATGAAATATTTTGTGGGTATGATAGATATCAGGTCACCCAAAAAATATGGAGACTGATCTCATTCGTACCAAAATCTCTGAGGCGTTCAATTTCCAGTGCGATCCTAAATAAGTCTACAGATGATTTAAATAAGTATTACCAGGCATTGCAAAAATTTACTCCAGTACCATCCAATATTCAAAGGCCTGGTGATAAAATCAAAAAAGGAATGAGTTTTCTATCTGCTGACTCTTTCTCTGAACTATATTCGCAAAATATCTCTTTGTGGAAAAATCCTGGTGATATTGTGCTCGGGGATGATGGAGGCACCTCACCAAACATTATGAATACTATGGATGTAATTTTAAATAATGCTGAAAAAGCCATGCTATTCGATACCCTTAACTATCTAACCGAAGATATATTGACAAAGGTGGATAGAGCTGCAATGTCAGTATCTTTGGAAACAAGAGTACCCTTTTTGGACCATGAGATATATCAATTTGCTTGGTCATTACCCTATGAGATGAAGTTTCATAAGGGAGAAGGAAAAAGAGTGCTTAAAAATATTTTATATAAATATGCAGATCAGGAGATCTTTGAGCGTCCCAAGATGGGGTTTGGAGTACCGGTTGGAGAATGGATAAAAGGGCCTTTGCGTGATTGGGCAGAAGAACTTCTAGACCCAAAACTGATTGCAGAGCAGGGAAATTTTTGCCCTAAAATTATTCAGCAAACATGGGCTGAACATATAAGCGGCAATCGCAACTGGCAGAATCAACTCTGGACCATAATGATGTTTCAAGCGTGGCAAAAAGATTTTTAATTGCTCATGAGTACTCACTCTCCAATTAAATCTCAAAAAAGCGTGGAGCCAAAAAAATTACTTTTTATCATATCTGAGGATTGGTATTTCATTTCGCACAGGTTTTTTCTTGCAAAATATGCAAAATTACAAGGATATGAGGTCCATTTACTAACAAGGGTTACAAAGCATGAAGATGTAATTAAAAAATCGGGCATTAACCTTATACATTGGCCAATAAAACGAAGATCTGCAAATCTTTTTAGTGAGCTTAGCTCGATTAAAATGGTTTTGAACGCAATTAGAATCGTTAAACCAGATATTATTCATGCTGTTGCTTTAAAACCTATTCTATATGGAGCAATAGGCGCTAAAGTATTTAATATTAAATCTAGGGTTTTTGCTTTCGCCGGATTAGGCTATGTTTTTAGCTCTTCTCAATACCTTGCCCGTTTCTTAAAACCAATTCTTTCCAGGGCTATAAAGGTATTTTTGAATAACAAGTCATCAATAATTATTGCGCAAAATCAAGACGACATTAATTTATTACTTGCATATAACATTGCTAATACCCAGCAGATAAAGCTTATAAGGGGCTCAGGCGTAGATACTGAACAATTTAAACAAAGACCATGTGATATAAATACCAAGCCAATTATATTGCTGCCTGCAAGGCTGCTTTGGGACAAAGGAATTGGAGATTTCGTTAAAGCCTCAGAAATCTTTCAAAAAAAAGACTTACCTGCAAGATTTGTTGTAGCAGGAAGGAGAGATGATGATAATCCTGAATCTATTCCAAAGGATATTATAGATAAATGGAAAGCAAATAATTTGTTGGAGGTAATGGGCCATGTTGAGGATATGCCTGCTCTATACAACTCCTCATCTATTATTTGTTTGCCATCTTTTAGGGAGGGTTTACCCAAGTCTCTATTGGAGGCAGCAAGCTCAAGCAAACCCATTGTTGCATATGATGTCGCTGGTTGCAGAGAGGTGGTAATCGATGGAGAAAACGGGATTCTTGTTCAAGAAAGAGATTATCAAGCACTTGCCCAAGCATTAGAACTGCTCCTTAAAAATAGCAACTTAAGAGCTAGTATGGGTTCTAAGGGAAGGCGTATGGTTGAAAGCTATTTCTCACAAGAGGAAATTGCATTGCAGACTGAAAAAGTATGGAATCATAGTTTATAAAATTTTGCTATTTTGACTTCTTGATTGCCTTGACATCTCGTAAACTCTTCTCTTGTAATGTTTTGGAGCTATAATTAATATATAATCAAACAAATTATTTGGTACCTTGCATGTTAAAACTTTTCTCATTTTCCGTAATTGTAATTGCCCTATTTAGTCTTAATGTCTCAGCTCAAGAGTTAGATGAAGCATTTTTGGACTCACTTCCAGATGGTGTGGCAAAGAAACTCAAGATAGACCTTCAGGATCAAGAGGATGTTGAGGTTCTTTTCCGAGGAAATACTTCAATTGAAGCCAATAAGGCTATTCTTAAAAAAATTCAAAATCAAGTTGATACTTTAAAAACTGCAATCGAAGGATCGTCTAGCGGTGCTGAACTTCCGAGATTTGGAGAAAGCTTTTTTAGTTCTATTCAGTCATCATTTTCACCAATTAATCTTCCTAATATTTCTGATAAATATATTCTTGATTATGGTGATCAGCTAACAATCCTGCTTACAGGAGTGGGAAATAATAAAGCTGATACCTCAATGGTACAAAGAGATGGATCGATCACTATTGGCGGTCTCACAAAGGTTTATGTGAGAGGGCTAGAGTTTCGCGAAGCTGCCAAAGCCATTCAATCCTCATTAGATAGCACTATGATTGGTGTAAATGCTACTACTACTTTATCTGGATTGAGGGACGTTCAAGTTTTTCTCTTGGGTGAGGTTTCTAGTCCAGGCTTATATACTCTTAGCGGGTCATCAAACATATTGCATGCTCTAAATGTTGCTGGAGGAGTATCTCTGAATGGTTCTTACAGAAAAATAGAGCATAAACGAGACAATAAGATGCTTTCTACTCTGGATCTATATGATGTAATGGTATTTGGCTCCCAAGCCTTTGACTACTCACTAAGGTCTGGAGATATAATCTTTGTGCAGCCTAAAAGTTTTGAAGTTGCAATTTCTGGTGGTGTCTCTCGTCAAGCCATATTTGAAGTGCTTCCAGGTGAAACTGTATATGACGCTATCAAGTTTGCTGGAGATATTTCCCCATCCTTCATGGGTGATAGCTTTGTGCTCAACAGATTTGAAGATGGGATGATGAAAGATGTTGAGATTTACTTGGGTGAGGCAGCCAAAACAAATCTTCAGAGAAGAGATTCACTCTCTCTCCCATTTTTTCAAGCCAAGAAACAAAAAACTAAAATGATTGAGATTATGGGCATGGTAAATAATCCTGGTATTTATAATATTAAGGATGGTGATAATTTATCGTCATTGCTCGAAAGGGCAGGTGGCTACAAAGATTCTGCATATCCATATGGGAGTTCATTACTTAGAGAAGCTGCAAAAGACCTTGAATCAAATTACAATGATAGGATTTATCGAGATACACTTAACTTTATTGTGTCTAACCCTCAAGAGGTTGGCTCTGGCTCAGGATCACTCTCTTTATTGCTTGAAGAGCTAAAAAATTACAAACCACAGGGAAGGGTAATTACTGAATTTTCTCTTCACAAGATTAAAAATGACTCTAGCAAAGATACAATGTTATTAGATGGAGATGTCATTATGGTTCCTCCGATGCTAAAACAAGTATACCTTTTTGGCGAATTCAACCAACCTGGAACTAGCAGATATAAACCTAGCAAACGTTTGCAGGATTATATTAATGCAGCTGGTGGTTTAAAGGATACCTCAACTAATAATCTTATTATCATTGATCCAGATGGGACTACGCACTTTTATAAGCGTTCATTTTTCAAGCCATTTCAGAGGGAAGTGGATCTATATCCTGGCTCAGTAATTTATGTTTCTAGAGACGTAGGAAAAATAGAAGGGGTCAAATTTGCTGCAACGTTTGCTCCAATTCTTAGTAGCCTAGCTATTTCCTTGGCTTCACTGAATTCAATTACCAACGATTAGCGCTCTATTCTCTAGGTGTCAGGGAAATATTGCTTGCCATAACTTAACCGGGTGTATCAAAAAATTGGACTCTAGGCTTTCAAAAATAATATTCATAATAATATTCTTTAACTCCTTGGATGTGGACGCAAATATTAATGATTATATTTATCCTAATAGCAATCCAAGCTATTCAAACTATGGAACATTAGGGCTAATCCAGATGCCCTCTGCAAGAATGTTGGAAGAAGGCACTTTAGCTTTTTCTTGGAGCGGAAATGATCCTTACTTAAGAGGCTCAATTCTTGCATATCCTTTTAGTTGGCTTGAAGCCTCGTATCAGTATACGGATGTCAATAATGCCTTATACAGTAGGGTTTCATCTTTTAGTGGAAGCCAGACATATAAAGATAAAAGTTTTGATGCTAAATTTTTAGCATCAAAGGAAAAGCGCTACTTACCACAAATTGCCGTTGGGTTTAGGGATTTTGCTGGAAGCGGCCTATTCACTGGCGAATATATAGTTGCTTCAAAATTCTACAAAAATATAGATTTTTCTATTGGCATGGGTTGGGGCACCCTTTCTCGAAATAAAGTAAAAAATCCATTTACAGTTTTTAGTGATAATTTTGAAAAGAGGACACTTAACATAGATACCCAAGGCGGAGAACTAAGTCCAGGAAAGTATTTTAGTGGTCAAGCAGGTTTATTTGGTGGTGCTGAGATATTTTTGCCTAATTTAAAAGGCGCTCGTTTAAAAGTTGAGTATGACGGAACAAATTACTCAGAAGAAGGCTTTAGACCCGGATTTGGAAACGCTGAATTACTAACCAAGGTTCAAAGACCAGGATCTTCAAGAATTAATTTTGGTATCGTATATCCCTATAGTAATAACGTTCAATTTAAACTTGGTTACACAAAAGGCAATACAATCAACTTTGGATTTTCGATAGCGCTAGGCTTTAAAGATAAAGATCCTCTAATTCAAAAAAATGATCCATATGAGCCTGTTAAAAATGCTGAGGCCTATAAAGTGGTTAGCGCAGGCAACGAAACCCTTATTTATAGAACAGCTCTTAATGTTCTCAATGGTAAAAAGCTCTACCTTCAGGCAGCAACTCTATCAGGTAACTCTTTGGATATAGCATATTCTCAGGGAAAACATTCAAGCTATGTCAGAGGCATGGGGAGAGTATTAAGAACTCTTGATTCAGCGATCCCAGATGATATAACGGAGTTCAAACTTACAAATGTAAATGCCTCAATGGGAATGCATCAAGCTATCATTAACAGAAAGACCTTTAATCAAAATCTTTCAAACAATACCTATAAAATTCTTGCTAGAGAGACAGAGCTAACAGCAGTGAAATATGATAAAAATGAATATCAGTTTAGACCAGAGTCAAAATTACCTTTTCATTATTGGCAAATTACCCCAGATCTTCGATCTCAAATTGGCGGGCCTGATGGTTTTTTCTTTGGTGATCTTAGAGTCGCATTGCAATCAGAGCTCATAGTAAAGACAAATATTACTATCACTTCAAAAGGCTCTATTGGCATAGTAAACGGGTTTGATGATTTAAAGCTTGCGTCAGATAGTGTCCTCCCTCACGTTCGCACAGAGATAGTGCAATATCTGAAACAATCTCAGAAATACAATATTGAATTCATGCACGTAAATTATTTCAATAACCCATCAAAGAATATATACACTAAATTATCTGCTGGTTTGCTGGAAGGTATGTTTGGTGGTGTTGGTGGCGAAATACTATATAGACCCTTCAAGAAGAGTTATGCTATTGGTGCAGAGATATGGGCTGTTCAGCAAAGAGATTATGATCAAATGTTTTCATTCCTCGATTACAAAACAACAACAGGGCACATCAGTTTTTACTATGAGGAACCAAATTCACAGGTTTTAATTTTTCTTAAAGGAGGTAGGTTTCTTGCAGAAGACTCTGGGATCCGTATAGACATGTCACGTCGTTTTCAAAGCGGGATGAGGGCAGGTATATTTTTCGCACGTACAGATATTAGTGAATACGAATTTGGTGAAGGCAGCTTTGATAAAGGTTTTTATTTCTGGTTTCCTGTTGAAGCATTTTTTACAAACTATCGAAGAGGATCAGGTGGCTTTGGTTTAAGACCTGTAACCAGGGATGGCGCAGCATTACTAAGTATCCATCAAGACCTTTACTCTGTAACAGAGGCCACTCAAATAAATAGCATAGCTAGAGATTGGGGTGATATTTATGATTAAAAAAGTTTTACTAACAATTTTTGTGGTTAATTCATGTTCTTATATCTCTTACACAGAAATATTGCCTACTATCCGCTCTGTAGTTATTGGAGCAGGGGATATTGAAATCAATCAAAGTTATATTGATAGCAAAGAATACTCTTTTGCAAAATTTAAGATAGGTAGGTCGAGCATTGCGATATTAAGCTTAGCTTACATAAAGGATGGAGTATTTGAGTGGGTTTCATCTTCAAACGAAAGAATCTTTACATTTAACGGCAAGATAATTAAAACAATAGGGCTACCTCATAACATTGATATTTTAGATACTTATACTAGACAAGGCTTTTCTAGTCAGACTGTATTGGTTGCTCTCGATAATCCAAATGCCACTGTTTCTCAATTTTTAACTTATCAGTCGATCGTGACCGAGGGCAATGTAACTGTCGTAGAGCAAGTTATTTTTAATGAGCTGAATCTGGATGTCACGAATACTTATGTCATTGATGAATCAAATGGTAGGCCAATAAGCTCAACGCAAAAGATTCATCCCCATTTACCCAAGATAAGTATAAATTTCTACTATAAGTAAATAAATATTCTTACAGGCAAAAAAATACCGGCTTAAGCCGGTATTTTTTTTATCATTCTTTTTACTTAGTTCTAGTCGCTGTTGCTGTTCCTGTAGTGGTTGATGTTACATCTACTTCTGCAGGTAATTGGAGAGTTACTTCGACAGTAGTGTCTAGCATTTCAGTAACAGTCTCTATAATTTGATCTTGCTCATTAATATTCTCTAATATAATTTGTTCTTGAACAATAATAGTAGTCTCATATTCTTCTGTTACCTCAGCAACATCTCTGAACTGATCAACGATGTAGATGTTATCAGATCCTAGATCATCACCACTATCTACAGCATCAGAGGCTCCAAATACGTCATCAGCGGCTATTGTAGAGGTTGCTGTAAAAGTTTCTGTCCCTGCGGGAGAAACTTGTCTCGTAGCAGTAGCAGTTGCTGTTACTTGTGCTTGCGTTTCCCTGGTTCCAGTTCCAGTGATTAGTGCTTGCACTTCTCTGGTTGAAGTTGCACCTGCAACCTGAGTGGCTGAAGTTGTAGTTGTGTTTGTTGTTGTTCCAGATGAAACAGTATTTTCTACAATTGTTTCAATAGTATATTCTTCAATAGTTGTCGGTGCAGGAGTCGGTGCAGGAGTCGGTGCAGGAGTCGGTGCAGGAGTCGGTGCAGGAGTCGGTGCAGGAGTCGGTGCAGGAGTCGGTGCAGGAGTCGGTGCAGGAGCTGCAGCCTTATCATCATCATCAGTAATTGCAGCAATGGCAGCAGCAGCTGCTACAGCAGCAGCAATAGCACCAGCACTTAAGCTTCCTTCAGCACGTTCCTTAGCTTCTTCTCCACTAGCCTTGGGTTCATCGTCTGCCCTTAGATCCGCTATAGTCGCAATATTAAATATTGAAAATATACCGGCAAGAAGGTAGTTAAATTTATTTTTCAATTTTGCCATTTCATGATTCCTGTTAAATAACTATGTAAAAGCGCCAATGTTAGCACTTAATTTATAACTTACAAACTTTATTGACCAGTAACAAAAAAATTCTTTATGTTTCCAATCAATACTCTTCGTAAGATTATACTGTTTTATTATACTCAAATTTACCTAAAGTGCATAAAACAATATGACTTATAATTAATTAGTCTGTATTAGTCTGTATTAGTCTAATTAATTATAGTTGCACATTCTAAGCTTTTATTTACTTAATTTGCAACTGATAACGTTTATTTTTTTTTACGCATATCGATATTAATAAAGTAATATTAACAATATTACAGCTTATATTTAAAGATTAGGTCTCTTATGATGAAGGTTAATATTTTAGACTGCACATTGCGCGATGGCGGATACTACAACTCTTGGCATTTTAGCCAACCCACAGTTAACGCTTACATTAAAATAGTGCAATAGAAGTTGCAATGTTAGCTACCCTATTCTGCAAGAAAGATTCCAGATCGGACGTAAAGGTTGTTATTAATAGTGATCACGAGATTATTTGCTTTTCTAGAGCTGATATTCCATTTAATACAAATAATATGCACAAGGCATATCATGTTGTTTCTTTTACAAAAAAGATGCTTGCAAATTTTTGTGCACTTTCTCAGACCCCGATTGAAATTATAGAGTCAATTGAGTACATGAGATTGATTGAGTCTGGCATTAAGATCGGGATCAAAGTAGTTGATAGCAAGGCTATAAGCGTCGATACTGAGGAGGATCTCATCTCAGTATCAAATATGATGGAGTATGATGATTTGTATCATTCCTACAAGAATGACTTTTCCCATAAATAGGATGTATACGTGAATTCCCTTTTAAACAGTCATCAAAAAGATATTTGTTATCAGTATCCAGGAAAATTTAAGGCAATATACAAAGAAAGCTATCTTGAATTTGCTAAAGTCATGGATTGTTTTAGCGAGCAAAACAAAGATAACTTATTCTGGTGGATTAGTTCAACAGCCTCTCGCAGCGAGTTACAAAGCAATCTTTATCGTGATTTTTGCTCAATCAAGCTTGTCACCTTACTGGCCAAAGAAAATATCCTTCCATCCAAGATATTAGTTCGAAGCGATGCAATTAAAAAAGTTCTACAGCAAACCCCTCAGTTAAAAAATATAGTAATTCATGTAAATAGTAAAAAATATAAAGTTCTTGAGCGCATTCGCCTGATATTTCAACCCATCCATTTCTTTTTTAACAAAATTTTGCAGAAACAATTAATTGCAGTTTATTTTAAGGAGCCAGGCAATCTAAATAATAAAGTGATAATTGAAAACTTTATATCATATGAATCTATCAGAGATAGATATTATCCAGATCTCAAGAGATTTCTTAATAACTCAGATAAAGAAATTATTTATCTGCCAACTATTATCAATACTAATATTTTTACTGTATTTAATTTAATTAAAAAACTTAAGTCTTCTAAATCTACGTATCTTTTTAAAGAGACACATTGCTCCTATCAAGAAATTTTTCAAGCTTCATTTTACAAAAATTATTTCCAAGCATTTAATTTCCCACTTTTGAATATAGAGCTTGCAAACAGCTCGTTTAATTTACTTCCTTTATTTAAAGAAGCTCTAAGCTTAGAAAAATTTAGCAGCCTTAGCGCCGAAGGAGTCTTAAACTATAGTCTAGTAAAAAATCTTTCTACACGGCATGTTCGTTTAGATACTGTTATTGATTGGTGGGAAAACACCGCGATGGATAAAGGTTTAAATTTAGGTTTTCACCACTTCCATAGTCACTCTCCTGTAAAAGGTTATATGGGATTTATTCCAAATCAATTTTCTTTTGAGCTGGCCCCTTCAGTAACTGAAAGAAATAGCGGGGTGATACCGGAAACTATTGGAGTCATGGGAGATATATTTTTAAATACCCCAAGGAGGATTGCAAACGAACAAAAAACAGTTGTGGCACCCGCTTTAAGATTCAATCATTTATTTCATGATCGCCCAGAAAAAAGCAATGTTAATAACGCAACTATATTAGTAGTTCTGCCAGCTTTTATTGACCAAGCAAACAATATTCTTGACACACTGCTTAAATTTCATAGTCAACTTAAAGACTTCTACTTTATTATAAAAATGCATCCTGCATGCAAGATAAATAGAAAGTATTTTCAAAGTTTATCCAGTAATGCAACCTTTGATGACCAACGCCCCATTAATGAATTAATTCAAGATGCATCATTAATGATTACAGGGGCCTCCAGCGCAAGCATTGAGGCTATAATGCTCAATATGCCAGTACTGAATATCTGCTCAACTCAACTACCATTCACTGAGTTAATTCCAAGCAATTTGCGAACTAACCTTTTTCAGGAGTATAGACAGAAAGAAGATCTTTTTATTCAGATCCAGGAGTTATTCAGTTTATATGAGAATAAAATAGAACCCTCATTAAATATCAATGATTATTTTTGCAAGCCTACCAGCAAGAATGTTAAGTTATTTTTTAATTCATCTAGATGAATAATTTATCCTCAATGTTTAAAAATCAAGTGGTTCTAGTGTCTGGTCATACTGGATTTAAAGGAAGTTGGCTATGTTTGTGGCTGCATTCCCTTGGAGCTAGGGTAGTTGGTGTCTCAAAAGAAATCACCACTAGCCCATCCCATTATGAGCATACAAAAAATTTCTTAAGCCATGATTTAAGAGCAAATATTGAGGATAAAGATACTTTCTCGACAATCCTTAAAAGCTATAAACCAGTATTTATTTTTCACCTTGCCGCTCAGGCAATAGTTGTCAATTCATTTAAGGAGCCATATCAGACTTTTGCGACTAATACCCTTGGAACCTTAAATTTACTTGAGGCATTGCGTAATTACCCTTTAGAATGCTCAACAGTTTTGATTACTAGCGATAAATCATATCAAAATAGAGAACTTGATCGCGGGTATCATGAAGAAGACCGATTAGGCGGCGAAGATCCATACAGCGGCTCAAAGGGTGCGGCAGAGTTAATTATAAATAGCTATTACCATTCTTTTTTTATCCATCAATCTAAAATTAAAATTGGTATCGCAAGAGCTGGAAATGTGGTTGGGGGTGGTGATTGGTCGATTGGTAGATTAATTCCTGATGCAATCAGAGCATGGACTAAACAAGAAAGTCTATTAATTCGTAATCCTGAATCTACAAGGCCCTGGCAGCATGTATTGGAACCTTTACTTGGATACCTTCAGTTTGCTACTAGCCTGCAAAGCTCCTCTATTCCTAGTGGAACAGCTTTAAATTTTGGCCCGTCGTCCCTTGATACGCAAAAAGTTTTTGATGTTGCAAATTTACTTAAGAGTAACTTAGAGAAATTTTCCTGGCATCAAGAAAATTTACCCGAGGGTTTTCATGAATCTAAGTTGCTAGCCCTTGATAGCTCTAAAGCAAAAGCTAAACTAAATTGGCAAACACACCTCTCTATAGAGGAGGTTATTCAATGGACAGCGACTTGGTATAAAAACTTTTACTCTGACAAGCAAATGAATTGTGCAGATTTTTCTAGACAGCAAATTGATTTATACACTAATAGAATAAAAGATGATTGAAGGGGTGATTAAAACAGATTTAACTATAGTGCCTATGAATACCGGCAGTATTCTGCATGCATACTTAAAAACGCAAAACGTCCATATAGACATCCAGGAAATTTATTTTTCTACAATACAGCACGAATCTATTCGAGCATGGAAATGTCACACTCAGATGACAATTAATCTCAGTGTCGTTAGCGGATCTATTAAAATAGCAATGATAGATGGAAGAAAAAATTCTACTTCTTACCTGAGCATTGATGAGATAATTCTTTCGCAAAGCCCTTACTTTAGATTAACAATACCTCCTGGTATCTGGTATGGATTTCTTGGATTAACTAGTCCTGATAGCATTATATGCAATATTGCTGATCTTGCTCATGATCCCAAAGAGTTAATGAGAAAAGATTATAATGATTTTGATTACACGTTCTAATTCTAAGTTAAAATGTGGGCTTAACTAACAGAATCAATGCTATGAACGACCACGATCTCAGAGACGGGCCTCAAACAAAGTGCCAAATTTGTGGGAATATTGATTTGCAGCCCGTTATTGACTTGGGTATCCAGCCCCTAGCAGATAAATTAAAACCAATAGACAGCGACTATATCGAAGAAACCTCATATCCCTTAGAGCAAAAATGGTGCAATATTTGTGGGCTTAATCAGCTTGGTTATATTGCTCCAGCTAACGTAATGTTTGGCGACAATTATAATTATAAAACAGGTGTTACTAAAGAATTAGTATCCTATCAGGCTGAGATGGCCGCCGATCTATTCTCCTCTTTGGAATTAAACAAGACCGATCTGGTGTGTGACTTGGGCTCTAATGATGGCACCCTTTTAAAGGGCTTTCAAAAGACTGGCGTTAAGGTGATTGGTGTGGAGCCCACAAATATTGCTGATTTAGCTAACGCTGATGGCATCCCAACTTTGCGAATGCCCTTTGGAGAAGTCGCTGCAAAAGAAGTGGTTAAAAGAGAGGGAAGAGCTGTACTTGCAACAGCCACCAATGTTTTTGCACATGTTCAAAAACTTGGAGATTTTATTAGGGGGCTTGAGATAGTCTTATCTGAAGATGGTTGGTTTTGTTTTGAAAATCACTATCTTGCTGAAATAATAAACACAACTCAATACGATACCATTTATCATGAACATTTAAGATCACTTTCTATCTCGGCAATAGTAAATCTTTTTTCTCAATACAATTTTTCTGTTGTCAAGGTTCAGCAGACTTCAAGATATGGGGGCAACATCAGGGTAACTGTTCGCAAGGGAATTCATAATTGCCTAGATGGATCTGTAGAAGAATTCCTGAAAAAAGAAAAAGATCTTGGTTTTTTTAATCAAGATACTTATAACTCTTTTAAAGAAAAAATAGTTTCATCTAAGATTACCCTGCTGCAAAAATTAATCGAACTTAAAAAGCAAGGTAAAAGTGTAGCTGGATACAGCCTTCCGGCTCGAGCTGTAACGTTAATTAATTATGTTGGTTTAGATCAAGATCTTTTGCCTTACGTTGTTGAGCAACCCACCTCTTTAAAAATAAATAAATTTATCCCGGGAACTCGCATCCCCGTTCTTTCAAATGAATGCTTAGAATCCACATGTCCAGATTACTTGGTGATATTTGCGTGGCATTTAAAGGATGAAATCATGAATCATCTTCGTGCACGAGGTTTAAAAACAACTTGTATCATTCCTCTTCCAGAGGTCTCATTAATTGAGCTTTAAGGGTCTAACGTTTGTTGGAGGTGGAAGATGGGCTAGCACTGTCTTATCCGAGCTATTGAAGCTTTTTCCCACCCTAGAAGTAGATTGGGTTTGTCGTTCAAATCTTCAAGGCAAAAGAGAGAATCTCCTTAACTCCAGACTCCTTAAAAATGTAACACTAATTGACAATAAAGATTCTCAGACACCTCAAAAGAGGCGCAAGGTAATCATAGCATCACACTCAAGCCAACATCAGCAAGATTTTTTTGCACATCAAGATCCTGATGCCGATATGCTGATTGAAAAGCCACTATTCTCTTCTATTAGTGGTTTTGAGTCTTGCATTGCTCAAGGCTATAAAAGTGTTTTTATAAATCTTGAATTTTATTTTGCCTATTTTATAAGAGATTTTTTTAAAGAAACGCAATTTATTGCTATAAAAAAAATAGATATTATTTGGCATGATCCGCTCCAAGAGACTAGGTTATTAGGCGAAACTAAATATTCTGAAATATACTCATCTATCTTTTTAGATCAACTGCTTCACGTGATGTCAATTTGTAAAGTTTTTAATCTCAATCCAGATAATTTTGAAAGCATTGCAGTTAATGAAAAAGCATCGCAACATTCTAATTTTATTGAAATAGATTTTTTCTGTGATGACATTCACATATCAATCTCACTCTCTAGATTTGCATCTAAACGTGAAAGAAAGATCATGATTAATACTGAAGAAGCCGAATTACATTTCTCTGAAAAACCAAATTTTTATTTAAATAAAAAATTAAAAAAGGAGCTATATCCTTTGGGGCAATTATTTCCAATAGCCCAGACTCTCAACAACTTTATTGATTATCCAAAATCTAATGAGATATCAGCTCTTTCATTCAAAGCATTATTGCCCTTTTTAAGGTTTTGTTTTGAGTGCGAAGAAAAATTTATCAGAAGCAATGCTAATAGAGCCCATTCCTATAGAGGAAATGAAGCAAGTTCTAAAATATTCGAACCTTATTTAGTATATTACGCCGGTATAATATACTACCAACAATTAAGATCTAATTTGTCTAGCAATATTCATTTTTTAACAGGCAGTCGAGGTGTTAGAGCGCTGAAAGAATGGTGGCTGTCTTATTTAAAGCAAGATAATGCATAGTAAAAAATATATAGCAATAAATCAGATTACTGTTAATAAACATTCAAAAATAACTTTGTAACTTATATATGAAAATTATTATTTTAGCCGGCGGTTTAGGCACCAGACTTTCTGAATATACAAAAAAAATTCCCAAACCGATGGTTGATATTAATGGTAAGCCAATTTTAATGCATATTATTGAATCATATAAAAGATATGGATTTTCTGAGTTCTGCATCGCTTTGGGTTACAAAGGAGATGTAATAAGGAGATATTTTTTTGATCTTGCAGGTCACTCTGAATCAGCTATTGACGAATTAATGATCAAAGATACTGTTACAGTGAAAATACCACAATTTAATATAGATGTTACTTTGGCGAATACAGGTAAAGATACCTTAACAGGTGGACGTTTAAAAAGATTAAAAGCTTACATAGGAAATGAAACTTTTATGCTTACTTATGGGGATGGTTTGTCAGATGTTAATTTTACAGAATTGCTAACCGCACATAAGAAAGCCAATAAATTAGTGACTGTCACTGCTGTCCATCCTATAGCAAGATTTGGTGAGCTCAAGATTGATGAGCATGATAATGTGACATCCTTTAAAGAGAAACCTCAGATGGAACAAGGCTGGGTTAACGGAGGCTTTTTTGTAGTTGAGCCAAAAATATTAGAATTTATTGAAGATGATACAACCATTTTTGAGGAAGAGCCTTTGGAGCAAGCGGCTCACATAAATCAATTTCTTGCATATAAGCACGAAGGCTTTTGGTATTGCATGGATACTCAAAGAGATAAGGATTTTCTAGAAAATCTTTGTTCTAATGGAGAAGTGCCATGGATGGTAATATAAAGATTCACATTCTTTTCTTCAACAATTCAAAATAATGAATATTAATCCTAAGATTTCAATTCTCATGAATTGCTTGAATGGAGAGGAATTTCTGGAGTCTGCCATATCTTCTGTGATGAGCCAGACATACACAAACTGGGAATTAATATTTTATAACAACGCATCTGTTGATCAATCCAAGAATATATTTCTTTCGTTCACGGATGAACGTCTGAAATATTTTGAGCGGACTTCAACTATTGAGATTGCATTGGCGCGAAATGATGCCTTGCTTCATGCCTCGGGAGCATGGATTGCAATTTTAGATGTAGATGATGTTTGGTCTCATGACAAGCTAGAGAAGCAATTGCAAGCTTTAGAAGATAATCATCTGATTGATCCCAAGGTTATCTTTACGAGTTGCGAGGTTCTTGAGAATAATAAAAAAATTTACATCAACCAAGACTTTTCTCCTGATACAGTTTTTAATGACCTATTAAGTTTAAATCTTTCAGTTCCTTGGTCTTCAGTACTCATTAACAAAGAAACATTTTTCTCTCTTCAGGGTTTTAATAGCATCTATCCATCAGCGCATGATCTTGATTTCTTGATTCGCTGCGCAAAGAGAAATACTTTATTTCATGTTGATATGAATCTTGTCTCAATTAGGCACCATAAAAATAGCCTATCAAGTATTAATAAAAATAAAAAAGGGAATTATTATTTTGAAATAATGGATGTTTTAAAGCCCTATCTAGAATTTGAAGCAGCAGTTCTTGGTACAAGCAAGATGAAGCTTAGTTATATATTTTTATTGTTCAAAAATATTCACATAATTACTTTGTGCCAAACTTTAATAGGTGTTTCAAGAAGAGAGTTTAAGTATTTCTTTATAATTCTCTATCAAAGATTTTTCTAGTTTCATGGGAAGAAGCGCAGCTTGGTAGCGCACCTCGCTGGGGGTGAGGCGGTCGTCGGCTCAAATCCGGCCATCCCGACCATTTATTATTTTGATTTATTGATTACTTCGTCTGCATACCAGTTTATTTCTGCAATCATTCCTTCAAGAGTTCTTTCATCAGCCCCGCCTTCATAGGTATTTCTAAAAGCAACAATTACTTCGGTTGCCCCTAAATCTTCAAGCTGCTTGACTCCATCAGGTGAGTAGGCTGCTTCACCCATGACTTGAAACTGATAATTGGGATGATTCATAGTCCCAAAATCTTCTCTAAAAGAATTAATTTGATCAATTAAGCTTTTTGTCTCTTCTAGACTGAGACCTGCACTAATCCAACCATCGCCAACCCTTGCAGCACGTCTCAATGCAGGTTTTGAGTGGCCACCAATAAGAATGGGAACTGGTTTGGTCGGAGCAGGGCATAGTTTCAATTCAGGAATATCATAAAACTCTCCTTTATAAGAAAAATATTCACCGTTCATCAGCCCTTTTAAAATATCTATTTGCTCATCCATTCTTTTGCCTCGTTTTTCCCAGCGTTCTCCTGTTGCAAGAAAATCTTCATACCAAGGACTTACACCAACACCAAAATGAAACCTGTTATTAGTCATCACCCCTAGTGTTGTAACAAATTTAGCGGTTGTAACTGCTTGTCTAGGTGCTAGCTTATAAACTGATGTAGAAAACTCTAACTTATCAGTAACTGCCGCAATGGCTGGTATTATTGAGAATGGCTCTAAAAAAGGAACACCATCTAAGAAATCTCTACTTCCATCATCATTGTAAGGGTAGGTGGAGTCACACTCTTTCGGATAGCATATGCTATCTGGAAAAGTAATAGCATCAAAGCCAGCCGCTTCCGCTGCTTTGCCTAGCTCTATATAGAAAGACGGATTACACATGGAAGGATGGTATGAAAAACGCATGATTTTTACCTTTAGGTTAAATATAAAAGAAGATTTATAATAACAATATTTTAGGTAAAGCGACATTCAAAAGTTCGTAAAATATCGTAGATTTTTTCAATATAAACTTATTAAATTATGCAGAAATCAATAAATGACCCAGAGCTGCAAGAATGGCTTGATGCTTTAGCAAATATTATTTCTGAGGATGGTAATGATAGGGCCTCTTTTATTTTAGGGAAGTTAGCGTCAAAACTTACTGAGCTTGGAACTATACCTAACTATAATCTAACTACCCCTTTTCGAAATTCTATTCCTGTAAGCGAAGAAGCCAAGATGCCTGGAGATTTATTCATGGAGAGAAAAATTAGATCTTTGATTAGGTGGAATGCCTTAGTCATGGTTCTAAGAGCAAATAAATCTGATGATGATTTAGGTGGCCACATAGCAACATTCTCATCCTCCGCAACACTTTATGACGTTGGCTTCAACTATTTTTTTCAGGGTTCAGCAGAAAATCAAGAGGACTTAATATATTTTCAAGGCCATTCCTCGCCTGGTATATACGCAAGAAGTTTTTTAGAGGGTTATTTTTCTGAAGAAGATCTTGATAATTTTAGACGCGAGGTAGATAAGCCTGGAATCTCATCCTACCCTCATCCCTGGCTAATGCCAGAGTATTGGCAGTTTCCCACTGTTTCAATGGGCTTGGGTCCAATAATGGGAATTTATCAGGCAAATGTTATGAGATATCTTTCTGCTAGAGGTCTTGCACCGCGAAATAATCGTAAGGTTTGGGTATTTTGTGGAGATGGAGAGATGGATGAGCCTGAATCCAAGGGAGCTATCGGGCTGGCGGGACGAGAAAAGCTAGAGAACCTCATTTTTGTTATTAACTGCAATCTCCAGAGGCTTGATGGTCCTGTTCGAGGTAATAATAAGATTATTCATGAGCTTGAAAGAGAATTTAGGGGCTCAGGCTGGAATGTTATTAAGGTTGTATGGGGAAGACAGTGGGACCCAATTTTTGCAAGAGATAAACAGGGAAAATTGCAAGAATTAATGGATGCGGTTGTAGACGGAGAGCTCCAAAATTTTAAAGCGAAGGGTGGCGCTTACACTAGAGAAAAATTTTTTGGTCAAAATCCAGATGTTTTGGAGATGGTAGAGGATCTAACAGATGATGATATTTATAAATTAAATCGAGGAGGTCATGATCCTTATAAAGTTTATGCGGCTTATCACAAAGCAGTTAACTCTAAGGGTGCACCTACCGTAATTCTTGCTTTGACTACAAAGGGCTACGGGACTGGCTCACGAGAAGCTGACAATACAACCCATCAAGTCAAAAAATTGACCCTAGATAATATCAAGTCTTTTAGAGATAAATTTGACATACCTGTATCAGATGATGATATCGAGCAATTACCGTATGTCAGGCCTGCTAAAGATTCTCCTGAAATTCAATACTTATTAAAAACTCGCGAAGGTTTGGGTGGACCAATACCAAGAAGACGTCAACATATTAAAAAGTTAACCATGCCAGACGCTAATATTTTTAAGAAATACGCCACTGGTTCAGATGGCAAAAAAGTATCTTCTACCATGTCCTTTGTTCGCATGATGACTGATGTCATTAAGGATAAAAAAATTGGGCAACATATAGTACCCATCGTTCCCGATGAAGCTAGAACTTTTGGCATGGAGGGGCTATTTAGGCAGATAGGCATTTACTCTTCTGAAGGTCAAAAATATAAACCTGAGGATGCTGATCAGGTCATGTGGTACAAGGAATCAAAGGATGGCGTGATGCTTGAAGAAGGTATTAATGAATCAGGTGCATTTTCCGCATGGATTGCATTAGCTACAGCCTACTCAAATTATGACCTTCCAATGGTTCCAATCTATCTTTTTTATTCTATGTTTGGTTTTCAAAGAATTCATGACCTGGCATGGGCGGCAGGCGATTCACAGGCCAAAGGGTTTCTTATTGGCGCAACATCTGGCAGAACAACGCTGAATGGAGAAGGTCTTCAGCACCAAGACGGCCACAGCCATCTTTTTTCAGCCACTATCCCAAATTGTCTTTCTTATGATCCTGCTTATGCTTATGAACTTGCAGTAATTTTTCAGCACGGCATTCAAAAAATGTTTGTAGAGTTAGAGAATTACTACTATTACATTACTGTAACCAATGAAAACTATGAGCAACCTGCTAAGCCTGAGGGTTCCGATGAGGGAATTATTAAAGGGATGTACCAACTCATTAAAAATAAAGAGCATCAAGTTATTTTGCTTGGCTCTGGATCAATTTTAAACGAATCTGTGAAAGCTGTAGAGATTTTAAGCTCTGTTGGGATTGCGGCAGAGGTATGGAGCGTTACTAGTTTCAACATGCTCAGAAAAGATGGTATTGATAAGCAGCGGTTTAATGAGCTTAATCCTGATCTCCTATCAAAAGTCAGTTATGTTGAGGAATGCTTGGGCAATGAATCCATTCCAGTCATAGCTTCCACTGATTATATGCGAGCTTATCCTGAGCAAATTCGTAGCTATATCGAAGCTCCATTTTATACGCTTGGAACTGATGGTTACGGTCGAAGTGATTCCAGAGAAAAGCTAAGAGAGTTTTTTGAAATAGATGCAAATAATATCGCTCGAATGGCTGCTTATGCCTTATTTAAAAA
>Ga0209709_10000209_pt1 | contig 56996 bp, 56 predicted proteins | sample ArcticOcean_MG_C_2_FD_187435 | JGI IMG/M metagenome (GOLD analysis project Ga0209709, IMG submission 187435) | Marine microbial communities from western Arctic Ocean - ArcticOcean_MG_CB4_136 (SPAdes) (version 2) | ecosystem: Environmental > Aquatic > Marine > Oceanic | place: Arctic Ocean... | reverse complement strand
GCTTCAACATCATCGTCAAATAGTTTATAATCAAAATCAATTGAAGAATTAACATTTTGTAAAAGCTTTGAGGGCTCTGAGGAAAATCTTCCTCCCCACATTTTATTTTTTGAGGTCTTCTTAACCATATTTTTCAACCTGTTAATTTATTAAGGTAGTAACTAATGAATATATTAAAAAAACCACTCTTAATAGGCTTAATTATCATATCTTTTTCTGTGTTTGTATTTATTAATTATTCTAGTAATAAAAATAATAAAATATTCACAAAATTCATCAATGATACATCGTTAGAAACTGTAAGCTTTCTTAATAAAGATCAAAAAAAATTCTTTTTATCTGATTTTAAAGGAAAAGTCTTGCTGGTAAATCTTTGGGCTACTTGGTGTCTTCCTTGCAAGATAGAGATGCCATCCCTGGATAGATTACAAAAAAACCTCGGGGATAATAATTTTGAAGTTATTGCAATAGCCGTAGAGAAAACCGATATTTCAAAAATTATTGATTTTTATAAGGAAACCAATATTAATCATTTAAAAATTTATCAGGACAAAACAACGAAGTCTGGCTTATACACTAAAGCTACCGGATTACCATTAACGCTTCTTATCGGAAAAAATGGTGAAGAGATCGGGCGCAGGAATGGACCATGGGAATGGGATTCAGACGAAGTGATGAGTATTATTCAAGAGCTAAAAACAGCTAATTAAACTAGCCTAAAGCTTCATTAAGCTCTGGAATAGCTTTGAACAAGTCAGCCACTAGACCATAATCAGCAACTTGAAAAATTGGCGCCTCTTCATCCTTGTTGATCGCCACTATTACTTTTGAATCCTTCATTCCAGCAAGATGTTGTATAGCTCCCGATATACCGACAGCAATATAAAGGTCGGGTGCTACGACCTTTCCCGTTTGACCAACCTGGTAATCGTTTGGAACAAAGCCGGCATCAACAGCTGCTCTTGATGCACCAAGGGCTGCACCAAGTTTATCGGCAACACCCTCTAGGAGTACAAAATTTTCACCATTTTGCATACCACGTCCACCAGAAATTATAATTTTTGCTGCAGTTAGTTCAGGCCTATCTGACTTTGTTAATTCTTCAGAAATATATACTGATAGATTTTTATCATCAACATTTTCTATATTTTCAATGGGAGCTGGATCTTGGTCTCCTACTGCTTGGAAAGAAGGGGCTCGTAATGTTATTACCTTTTTATTTGATAGTGATTTCACAGTTTGAATAGCATTACCGGCATATATTGGTCTATCAAATGTTTCAGAATCAATAACATTAATAATTTCAGATATCTGAGGTATATCAAGAAGAGCCGCTACTCGTGGCATAAAATTTTTACCAGTAGTTAATGCCATTGCTAATATTGCATTATAGCTATCTGAAATTCCAACAACAAGATCCGCATACGATTCTGCCATGTGTTTTTCATATATTGGATTGTCACAAAGAAGGACTTTTGACACACCCTCAATTTTTGATACATTTTCAGCAATTCCCAAGCAATCTTTGCCGGCAACTAAGACATGAACTTCTTCACCAATCTTGATAGCTGCGTCCATAGCTTTCTTGTTAGATTCATTTAGGATTTTATTATCATGCTCTGCAATTAATAATGTAGTCATTTTAAATAACTCCTGCTTCATTTTTTAATTTATCAACTAATTCTTCTACAGTTTCTACTTTTATACCTGCTTCTCTTTGGGCTGGCTCAGAAACTTTTAAAATCTCAAGCATAGGAGAGATTTGAATATTATAGTCTTCAGGACTTTTTTCATCTATAGGTTTTTTCTTTGCTTTCATTATATTTGGAAGAGATGCATACCTTGGCTCGTTGAGCCTAAGATCTGTTGTAATAATTGATGGTAATTTAATATCAATTGTTTGAAGACCACCATCAATTTCTCTTATCACATTAATCTTACCATCAGAGAATTTTAATTCAGATGCAAAAGTTCCTTGTGACCAACCTAATAAAGCAGCTAACATTTGGCCCGTTTGATTGCTATCGTCATCAATGGCCTGCTTACCTAAAATAATTATCTCTGGATTCTCCTCTTCTGAAACTCCCTTAATAAGCTTTGCAACATTTAACGGCTCTACTAATTCATCGGTCTTAATTAAAATACCTCTATCTGCTCCCATTGCTAATGCTGTACGAATAGTTTCTTGTGCTTGCTGAGGGCCAATTGAAATTACAATAATTTCTGACACAGTACCCGCTTCCTTTAGCCTTATCGCTTCTTCAACAGCTATTTCATCGAAAGGATTCATAGACATTTTAATATTAGATAATTCTACACCAGAATTATCCGACTTGACGCGGATTTTGACATTATAATCAACTACTCTTTTAATGGGTACAAGAACCTTCATTTTCAATCTCCGACTTAGTTCAACATATTATTTTCAGAAACTAAAACCACTGACCATTCGTGTCAATCGAACATTTCAAATAGATATAATTAATTATACCTATTACATATTAATGCTCGAAGCTTTAGTTGTTGCTGCTTGTTTCTCCCGGCCTCCAAAGGGTATCACCTTGACCGCCTTGACCGGTCTGATTTGCATACCGGGCTGCAACAAAGCAAAGATCGGAAAGCCTATTTACATACCTTAATGACACCAAGGAGACTGAATTTTTTTCTAATAATGATAATTGTACCATTAATCTCTCAGCTCGTCTTATAACTGTTCTAGCTAAGTGAAGGTAAGAGGAAGCAGGAGTCCCCCCTGGTAAAACAAAAGATCTTAAGGGTTCAAGGTTAATATTTAATTGATCAATCTCCTGTTCAATTCTATCCACTTGCTGTTGCACTATGGTAAGACCCTTTGAGCCTTCTTTGGGAGGCGAAGATAGTTCTGCCCCAAGGTCGAAAAGTTCATTTTGAATTGAACCTAAGAATGTATCAAGAATTATAAGCTCTGAAGTTTTTGTATAAGCTCTAACTATTCCGATGATAGAGTTTGCTTCATCAATTGTTCCATACGTCTCAACCCTTATATCATCTTTAGATACTCTTGAGCCGTCACTAAGACTTGTTGAACCCTTATCACCAGTTTTTGTATATATTTTATTTAGTATAACCATTAATTAATTTTCCAGGCGAGACGCAAGCCGACGCTAGTAAGGCCTTGGTTTGGATCACATAGACTGCCATTAGACATGTGCTGAGCAGATAGTTGTAAAATTGTATTTTCTCTGACTTTATAACCAAAAGCAATCATCTCTCTAAAATTTATTTTACATCCAAACCCAAGTTTATTGTTCTTTATATCGCGCTCACCAGAATGAAGTGCTGCTCCAAAAGCAAGTTCTCCGGAGAATTTCCCTTTTTTAAAGATCTCCCATGTTGATCCGGCATAAATTAAGTGAGTATTATTAGCTAAGCTAATTTGCGTTCCTAGGTGAGGCCTTCCTAGGAATGGGTGCCACTTCTCTGGCTTATCAAAAATTTTTTCAAAAGATAGTGATGGACCACCCTCCACCCTTCTTTCAACATCGTGCATTGATAGCCCCAGCCTGTATTCTGCAGCTTTAGTTGGAATTGTTGATGTTAAAACAAAAAAGAGAAGTAATAGTATTATATTTTTTTTCAATTAGTGCTCCATAAAATTAATATAATTTTAATTATAAGTAACTAAAAATTTAATCTAATAGGCTATAGAAAGTAAAATTTAAAATTATTTGTTTTTATTTTCCATAAGCCTTCTCGCGATTACCTGTGCTTGGATCTCAGCTGTTCCTTCAAAAATACTTAATATTCTGGCATCAGCTAGAATTCTACTTATAGGGGTTTCCATAGCAAATCCCATTCCGCCATGTATCTGCAATGCATTATCGGCTGATGACCAAGCAACTCTCGCACCCAAGAGTTTCGCCATTCCCGCCTCCATATCACACCTTTGGTTTGAGTCTTTAATATTAGCTGCATGAAATGTTAGCTGCCTTACAATCATTGTTTCAGCAAACATCATTATTAACTTTTCACTTATTCTAGGAAATTCAATTAATTTTTTACTAAATTGAATTCTATCAGTGGCATATGATAGGGCAACGTCACAAGCATTTTGAGATACACCTATTGCCCTTGCAGCTGTTTGTATTCTAGCAGATTCAAAAGTTGACATTAAATGAATAAACCCCTTTCCTTCGACTCCCCCCAGAAGATTTTCAGAAGGAATTTCAAAGCCGTCAAAGGCAATATCGAACTCTTTCATACCCCGATAACCAATTACATTGATCTCTCCGCCGCTCATGCCATCGGCAGGGAAAAATTCATTTACATTTTCTCTTGGTTTTTCTGCAAGAAACATTGAAAGACCCTTGTGATCAGATAGATCATTATTTGTTCTCACCAGAAGAGTCATTAGATCGGCCCTTGCCCCATGGGTAATCCATGTTTTATTCCCCTGAATTAGGTATTGATCACCATGAATTGTACCTCTTGTTTTTAAGTGGGCTAAATCCGAACCAATATCAGGCTCTGAAAAAACCGCAGTTGGAAAAATTTCTCCACTTGCGATATCTTTAAGATATTTCTTCTTTTGGTTTTCTGTTCCGCCAATCAATATTAGCTCTGCGGCTATCTCTGAACGTGTTCCAAGTGAGCCAACTCCGATCCAACCTCGAGATAGTTCTTCAGATACAACGCACATAGCTTTTTTTTCTAACCCAAGACCACCATACTTTTCAGGAATTGTTAATCCGAATACCCCTAAGTCTGCCATTTTTTTTATTACATCTAACGGGATATATTCGTCGTTTAGGTGCCATTTATGAGCATTTGGAGAAATTTCTTCATCTACAAATCTTTTGAATTGATTTTTTATTTCTTGAAATGTTTCATCAAGACCGTCGTCTGGACTTATTCCAGATTCCTTACTGTCTAACAGTAACTTCATTACTCGATTTTTTTCTTTACTAGAGGATCGCTCAACCAAGGGTTTAGAAATTTTTCTGAAATTCTCTAAAGTTAAGCTAGAAATTTTTAATTCATGAGGTCTTATAGTCTCATTTTGACTCATCGGTATGCCATGAAGAATTTGTAAACAGTATTCTCCTGCGCCGATACCAGCCAATCCTTCTTCGAGAGGCGTTAATCTACTTTGATTATTTAGATTTTCGATCCAATTTTTTAATTGAGATATAGCTTCGATATATGTCGCGTACCATGCAATTCCATGACCTATATGTTGATTTAAATTAAGGTTATTAATATCGCTTAGGTTTTTATTATTATCTTTTGCTTCTGAGAGTATATCTTTTGATGCATTAAAGGCACCTTCAATTTCTTGAACCAAATTGATGCTTTTCATATTTTAAATCTCGCTGATAATCATTAATAATTTAATATGTTTTTTTATCACATTTTTATGAATTATGGCTAGGTCATTTTAACGCACCAGATATTTTTTCTTAAACTAGATATCAAATGGAAGAGGTTCTAATGACTGAACCATTGATAGGATCTTTTCTCTTGATACGCCTTCTTCTCTAAGTGACTTTATTGATGTGGAGTTATTGGATTTTGCTAGTTTTATTCCACCCCCCTCCCTTAATAAATTATGATGATACCAACTAGTTTCTGGTAAATTTAAAATTATCTGTAAAAGTCTGTGTATTGATGTCGCAGGATATAAATCCAAACCTCTAGTAACAAGGTTGATTCCTTGTTCAGCGTCATCAATTGTGACTGAAAGATGATAAGATGTTGGCATTTCTTTTCTGCCAATTACAAAGTCTCCATAAAGTGAGGGTTCTATATTTTTTTTACCTTTTGGCTCTAAACCAATCTCATTGTATGTAATTTTTTTACCATACTTTTCTTGAGCGTAAGCTATCGCTTTATTTATATCAAGACGCCATGAAAAATCTATGCCGCTCAGCATCATATTAGATTTTTTAACTTTTGAGATTTCTTTATATATTCCTGGATAAATATATTGTCCATCAGGGTCAATCGGCCAAGAAGAAAGACTGGTTAAATTTTTTTTAATTTCTTTTTTAATTTCTGATCGACTCGCCCAGCATGGATATATTAAATTTAAGTCACGCAATTTCCTTATATAAGACTCATAATTACTAAAGAATTCAGATTGTCGTCTTACATCCTTTTCATATTTTATTTTTAGCCATGCTAGATCGTCATAAATAGAATCCTCAAAACCTTTCTTACATCTGCCGATATCAATATCCTCAATTCTTAGAAAGAATTTACCATTATTTTTACTAGCTAAATTTTGACCCACGATTGCAGAAAAGGCATGACCAAGATGTAGGTAACCATTTGGACTGGGTGCGAATCTAGTATTATATTTTATCATTATTTTTATAAAATTATTTTTTTTTAAATAGAATCATTATTAATATTAAATATGTTATCTGAATTAAATTTATCAGTAAATCAACACTCAGACTCTTGCCCTGCTTTGGTCCTTAACGCTGACTTTAGGCCTCTTTCATACTACCCTCTTTCTTTGTGGTCTTGGCAGGATGCAATTAAAGCAGTATTTCTTGATAGAGTAAATATTGTTTCAAGTTATGATAAAGTAGTGCATTCTCCAAGTTTTGAAATAAAGTTACCTTCTATTGTTTGTCTCAAGAATTACGTTAAACCTCCTCTATGGCCTGCCTTTACGAGATTTAATTTATTCCTGCGAGACAGATTTAGTTGCCAATATTGTGGTGTCAGTTCTGATTTAACTTTTGACCACTTACTACCCCGCTCTAAGGGTGGTCAAACGACTTGGGAAAATGTTGTCACGGCATGCTCCAAATGCAATTTGAGGAAATCCAATCATTTATATCAGGAAGCTAATATGAAGCCATCACAATGGCCCTATAAGCCTAATGTTCATGAATTACATAAGAATGGTAGATTATTTCCTCCCAATTTTCTTCATGATGGCTGGATGGATTATCTTTACTGGGATTCAGAATTAGAGGCTTAAATTTTTTCAGATAAATTTATTGCTGTTTTACAACCTATCTTAACCAATCTCTTAAAGGCTCTTAGGGTGGGAGTATTTTCTGATATCTCGTTTTTTGCAATTCTCTCATGCTCTATTTCTTCAACATGGAATTTCCTTATTGTTTCTAAGATATTAGATTCCTTACCTGAATTTTCTAATTCCTTAATCTGATCTGAATAATGTCCATCTATAACATCCTCTACAGCTTCAGTGCATGCCATAACAGAATCTTTTCCAGCTATTGCAGACATAATACCTAAGGTGTATCCCGCTATGTTCCATAGTGGCATTAATGCTGTGGGCCTAGTTCCCCTTTCATCAATAAGCCTATCAAATTCATCAGCATGAGCTTTTTCTCCTTGAGCCATTTCTAAAATAATTTCTGATGTTTTTTTATCACCAATTAATTTTAAAACTGAAAGTTGGCCTCTATATATTGCAATTGCACCATGTTCTCCGGCATGATCAACTCTTATTATTTCATCTAACCGTTTTTTTTTCATTCTTTTTTCCAGATATTTTTACTTATAATTAAAGAAGTGAGTAATGAAAGAATAGAATTATAACTTGCTAATGATAACCCTAAAAATCTAAATGAGGCTTGATTACATTGTGGCGCAGATGGACTTGACTTCAACGTTTCGAGTAAGTCGGTGGCGTAGTTATTTTCTTTTGCTACGCAGGTTTGAAAGCCCTCCCAAAAGCCCCATTCTATTCCCGCATGCCATGCTGCCAACATTGAGTTTAAAAAAAGAAAAAATGAGATACACATTAAGAAGTAATTATTATTATTCTTTAGAATTAGGTTTGGAGTAATTGCTAGTACTAAAGAAACATACCATGCCCATCTTTGCTTTAGGCATAAGTCGCAAGGCTCAAGACCAATTATTTCCATTATATGAACCGTTATCAGAACAAGGGACGCTAGAAGTATAAAATTACGATTTATCAATTAAAAATTACCTTTTTAATTATAATGAATCCTATTAATGACACTAAAAGTATAATTGTTAATACAAAAAAGTATTTTTTTATAATATTCTCAGCCCTATTACCGAGCGATCGGCATAAAATTGCTTCAGATAAAAATCTTAAGCCTCTTGACGCTAAGCTAAAGATTATAAAAACAGGAAAAGAAATTCCGCTTACTCCGGAGGCTATCGCAGCTATTTTATAAGGAATGGGAGTAAATCCAGCAATAAAGATGAATAAATAACCATATTCATTGATTGAAAGAGAAAATTCTTGAAATTTTTCAATTAAATCAAAATTTTCTATTATCTTAATACCCACTGTATCAAACAGCAGAAAGCCGATCATGTATGCTATCGCGCCGCCAAGTACAGAAAATAAAGTCGTATATAGGGCTAAAGATATTGCCCTGTCCTTATTGGCAAGAGCCATTGGTATTAAAAAAGTATCAGTTGGTATTGGAAGAAAAATACTTTCCGAAAATGATATTACATAAAGGTAGAGCGGGCTTCTTTTATCTTTTAGTATTTTATAAAATTTATTACTCAAAAAACTCATTCCTTAACCCATGGTGCGGGTGGGGAGACTTGAACTCCCACTCAGTTGCCTGAACCAGATTTTGAATCTGGCGCGTCTACCGGTTCCGCCACACCCGCTTTTTATAATCATAAAACCTTAATTATAATATTTAATCCAATAAATTTGAAATAATTACTATTTATTTATCTTTGAAATTTAATTTTATTTTGTTAAAATCAATTATGAAAAATTTTATATTTAAAAGTGTTTACAATCTTTGGGTCAATAGGGTCAAGCCAATTAAAGCATTTAGAGCAATAAGGGCGCTTGATAGAAATAGGGAAGATACAACTCAAGTTTTTCATGTCATTGAAGCCTTAAAGGGTAACTCTGATAGACAATATTTTAAAATATTCTCTGAATCAAAGATTGGAAAAAATATATTACATAACAAACTTCAATTAGTTGATGTCCTTAAGGATAAGGTATACTTGTCTAAACTACCTAAGGATACCTTGGGATTTAAATATTATGAATTTATCTATAAGGAAAACCTTTCGCCAGATGAGCTGATTGAAGCTAGCGAAGCCAGTTCCGATAAGCATTACTCTAATAGAGGAATATCAGAGAATGAACTTTTCTTTAACACCAGAAAAAGAGATATGCACGATCTCTGGCATGTGGCGACGGGGTATGGAAGAGATGCTCTGGGAGAGCTCTCTCTTCTAGCCTTTACCTATGCACAAGAACAAAATCGAGGGGTAGGTGCAATTGCGCTATATGGATACTGGAAAGTTGGCAAAGTTTTAGCCGATCAGAATCTGAGTTTAAGGCAAGTAATATACGAGGGTTATACTAATGGAAAAATTGCTAATTTATGGTCGTGTGAGGACTGGGAAAAATTAATTGAACTTCCTCTTGATGATGTTCGCAAGAGAATTAATTCAAAAAAGCCAAATCTCTATCTCAACACCTTAGAGAAACTCAGTCTTCAACAAATAAATTTAAATAATAACCAAATTTTAACTGGCTAGCCTAACAAATGATAACCTTTTATGGATTAAAGAACTGTGATACTTGTAACAAGGCAAGGAAATGGTTGAATTTAGATAATATTAATTTTGAATTTTTTGATCTCAGAGAGATGCCTTTATCAAAAAAAATAATCACTAAATGGCTGGAAGTTCATTCACTAGAGAAGGTTGTAAATAAACGAAGTACCACGTGGCGTAACCTTGATGAAGAATTAAGGAATAAACTTGAAATAAATGCGATTGAAATTATGATTGAATTTCCATCTTTGGTTAAAAGACCATTTTGGGAAATAAAAGGCGTACCCAATAAGATTCTAGAACCTGGTTTTGGTTCAAGGCATCAAGATTTTATCAAAAATCAATTAGCTTAGGTTAAAAATGTTTAAAAAAATATTTAATGAGTATATTTATCTGTCTACATTTGGAAGAATTTATAAAGCTCTAAAATTACTTGATTCTAAACCAGACCTGACTATTCCTTCACAAATAGCACTCCACGCTGAAAATAATCCAAATTCTGTTGCAATTTATTTTGAAGGTGATGAGATAACGTTCGGTGATTTAATTAAGAGAGCTAATAAGTATGCTCAATGGTTTGTGGACAATAAGATGCCCAGAGGCGGTGTTGTAGCTCTAATGATGGAAAACCGACCTGAATTTTTAGCTTGCTGGATTGGTATCACACAAGTGGGTGGAACGGTAGCCCTTATAAACACTAACCTTATCGGGCAACCCTTGGATTATTCCCTTAATATTTCGCATGCGAAGCACCTAATTCTAGGTAAGGAGCTATATGATAATTTTTCTTCAACAAGTGACAAATCTAAGAACGATTTTTCAATCTGGGTGCAGGGGAAGGGCAAGGAGTTAAATCATTATAACGATATAGATCAAGCATTAAAAACTTTACCAGATAAGATGCCTGAAATTAATTATGAGGTTAATAATACTGATAGCGCACTCTATATATACACATCAGGAACTACTGGAAATCCAAAAGCGGCAACATTATCTCACAAGAGATTACGCTTAATGATGCTAGGATTTAAAGGTGCTTCAAGGCCAACAAGAAAAGATAGGATATACAATGTTTTACCTTTATATCATTCTGCTGGTGGCGTTATAGCTGCAGGAATATCATTAACATCAGGCGCATCACTGGTGTTGAAGAGAAAATTTTCTGTTAATGATTTTTGGGATGATGTTCATAAATACGATGTTACCATCTTTCAGTATATTGGAGAGCTTTGTAGGTATCTCCTTAATGCGCCCAAGCATAAGTATGAAAATAGTCATAATATTCGATTAGCCATAGGGAATGGCCTCAGGCCAGATATTTGGGAATCCTTCAAGGAGCGCTTTAAAATAAGAAATATTTTAGAATTTTATGGTGCAACTGAAGGTAATATCTCACTTATAAATTACGACGGTAAGGTTGGCGCAATCGGAAGAATACCAAGGTATCTTGAAAAGATTCTCAATATTAATATTATTAAATTTGATATTGAAAAAGAAGAACCATTAAGGGATGAGAATGGGTTTTGTATTCCCTGCGAGAATAATGAAATAGGGGAGGCCATTGGAAAAATTGCCATGCATGGAACCTTTGAGGGGTATGTGGATAAGGTGGCGTCGAAGAAAAAAATCCTTACAAATGTTTTCGAGGAAGGTGATCAGTATTTCCGATCCGGAGATCTTCTAAGTAAGGATAAGGATGGTTATATATATTTTGCTGACAGAATAGGTGATACATTTCGATGGAAGGGTGAAAATGTTGCAACCTCTGAAGTTGCCGAGGCTTTTGTTGGTTTTGAGGGTGTGCTTGAGGCAAATGTTTATGGAGTTTATATTCCTGGGAGTGATGGAAAGGCAGGAATGGCAGCACTATCGACAAACAAGGATATTAATTTAATTAAGTTATATGAAAAACTTTCCTTATCCCTTCCTGCATACGCACAACCCTTAATAATTAGAATTAAAAATGAAATGGAGACTACCGGAACCTTTAAGCACCGTAAGATTGAATTGGTTAAGGAGGGATATAGCCCAAAAAATATTTCAGAACCATTATATTTTTGCGACCATCAATCCAAGAAATATATTCCATTAGATAGCAATCTTTTTGATAGAATTCAGAATCAAGAACTAAAGCTCTAAAATATATTTTTAAATTCTATATTTAATTTTTTATTAAAAAAAGAATTATTCTTTTCCATCTAAAATAAGCAAGAATTATAGCCGTAGAAAAACCTGTTAAAAATCCAGTAAAATGTCTCCTGATAATATAATATTTTAAGAATGCCAAAGGAAACTCAGTCAATAATCTTAAGAGAAGTATAAGTTTATTGGTTTTTTTTAAAGACGATGCTTGCATTTTTATATAATTATCTTCTTTTTCTATTAAATGCTTAAAAGATCTAACAGATTTATGAAAAACTGGATTTTTTAAAGCTATAATTTTTTTAGAACCTGTTTCGACAGAATCGTGAACTTTAGATTCTGAAAATCTTCCAAATTCAATATTATATAATCTGACACAAAGATGATGAGCTGATAATAATCTCGGCTTACTCCAGTTTGGATATATAGGTACTACCCTCATTGAATAAAAACTCTCTTCAACATTATTTAGAAACAACTCTCTAATTTCATTTTGAAGTTCAGTAGTAAGATACTCATCTGCATCAAGATTAAGCAACCATTTATTTCTAGCACAATTCTCACCAAAACGTTTTTGAGGACCAAAACCACGCCATTCATTAAAAAGAACCTTACAGCCCATCTCTTCAGAAATTTTTTGAGTACCATCAGTTGAGCCTGAATCAATAACAATAATTTCATCTACAAGATCTTTTACGGACTGAATTGTATTATCTATCCTATCAGCCTCATTCTGAGCAATAATAAAGCAACTAATTGGAAGTTTTTTATTCATTTCTAATGCCTAGTAATAATTTTTATAACTTCTTAATAATGGATTATTATTATATAATATAATAAATTTTTTTAGTAAACTTTTGGGGGAATTGATGAAAATTTTTACTTTTATTTTTTGTTTATTTTTTTCGTCTTTATTGGGCGCGGAAAATACTGATATAAAACAAGATTATATAATTGATGAGAATGCTAAGGTTAGAGAGTCTTCAGACGAGTTAATTGTTCGAGAAATTACAATTGATCCAGAAACGCACCCTGGTAATGCTCTTTATCAAGAAAATTGTGCAATTTGTCACGATGGCACTATAGAAAAAGCACCAGCGGCAAATTGGCTAGAAATGCTTATACCTCAGGCTTTATTAAGAACAATAAATGGAGGTATTATGTCTGAACAAGCCTCTCATTTATCAGAAGAAGAAAAGATTCAAATTGTTGAATATATTGTAAGGCAGGATAGGAAAGATTTTCCTAAAGAAGCAGACCTTAATTATTGTGATTCTAGTAATATGAATTTTAACCTAAAAGAGGCCCCCGAGCCCTATGGATGGGGTTATAATACTTCAAGATTCATCCCCAAAAAATCTGGAGGAATTGACTCCAAAAATATTAAAAAATTAAAATTAAAGTGGGCTTTTGGGTTTCCATATTCTCAGAGAGCTAGGTCCCAACCACTTTTTGCTATGGGTTCAATTTTTGTTGGAAGTCAATCAGGTGATATTTATGCTCTTGATGTTGAAACAGGGTGTGTAAAATGGAATTTTTCTGCTTCAGGCGAAGTTCGTACGGGTATTATAATGGATCAGTGGGAGAATGGGAAAAAACCTAATAACAATCCATATATTTATTTTGGTGATATACTTGCTAATGAATATGCTCTAGATGCTCAAACAGGCGAATTAATTTGGAAAATAAAATCAGATGACCATCCAAATGCCACCCGAACAGCGACCTCTGCAAAATTTGAGAATATTCTCTTTATACCCATTTCTGGGCTAGAAGTTATTCCGGCTTTTGACGATGAATATGAGTGCTGTAAATTTAGAGGTGGACTTTTAGCTGTTGAAGCAAGGACAGGAAAAACTTTATGGAAACAGCATTCAATACCTGTGCCAGCTAAGTATTCTGGAAAAACATCTGTTGGAACAAGAATGTTCGGACCATCTGGAGCTCCAATCTGGACTTCACCTAATGTGGATAAGAAAAGACGTTACGTATACATTGGAACAGGTGAAAACTATTCGACTCCCGCTGATGACTCCTCAGATGCTATTATTGCTTATAATATTGATACAGGAGAAGAGGTTTGGAGAAGGCAAACTTTAGCGGGGGATGCTTGGAATCTTGCTTGCATGGGAAAAGGCCTTGCTAATTGTCCTAAAGAATTTGGTCCTGATATGGATTATTCTGCAAGTTCAATAATGATTGACCTAGGGGATAGAGACATTCTTGTTGCAGGTCAAAAATCTGGATCTGTTTATGGGTTAGATCCAGATACAGGAGAGATTTTATGGTCGACCGTTGTCTCAGGTGGTGGGACTCAAGGTGGTATTCATTTTGGGATGGCGGCTGAAGGAAAAACCGTCTATGTCCCAATAAATGATATGAAAAATACGTATGATGGAAAAGTTTGGCAAAATCGTAAACCCGGTATGCATTCTTTAGATGCAGAAACCGGTAATATTTTATGGTCAAATATCACTAATAAAGAATGTAAGGAAATAGACTTTAATTGTGATCCAGGTGTTTCAGCAGCGGTCACAGCTATCCCTGGAGCGGTAATCGTAGGTCACTTAGATGGTAATATTAGAATTTATGATAAAAAAAATGGAAACATTATTTGGACTTATAATTCTTTAAAGGATTTTGATAGTATATCTGGAACACCTGCCTCTGGAGGAAGTTTTAGTGGATCAGGCCCGTCAGTTAGAAATGGGCATATGGCAATTAACTCTGGCTATGGTATTTACAACCACATGCCTGGGAATGCTTTATTATTGTTCTCAGTCGATTAACTTACGAAGCAACATTTCCATGTTTTTGAAAAGCTTTTTCAATATCGCTGTATATTTCTTCTGTTAAATTAATCTCAACAGAAGTTACTGCAAGTTTGAGTTGTTCCATATTAGTCGCACCTATTATATTTGAAGTAACAAATGGTTTTGAGGTTACAAATTGATTTGCCAATTGAGACGGGTCAATATTATATTTCGTTCCTATATCAAGATAAGCTTGAATTGCATCTTCTGCATAAGGACCTTCATATCTTTGTAATCTATCAAAAAGTTCTTTTCTAGAACCCTTTGGCAATGCCCCATTTTGATATTTACCTGACAAATATCCTTGGGCTATTGGAGAGTAAGCCAATAAACCAACATCCTCTCTATGAGAAATTTCTGACCCACCCACTTCAAAAGTTCTATTAAGTAAATTGTAAGCATTTTGAATTGATTGGACTCTAGGTTTAGAAGAATTATTTGAGTGATGAAGAAATTTCATTGTACCCCAAGGAGTTTCGTTTGATAAACCTATATAACGAATTTTTCCTAATTTAACTAACTCTTCTAAGGATTCTAGAATTATACTAATATCATTGGCGGGCTTATCAATGTGTTCGTAATTAATACCCCCACCACCAAATAAATTCATTGGTCGATCTGGCCAATGAAGTTGATAAAGATCAATATAATCAACCCCTAACCTTGATAGACTTTTATCAACGGCCTCAAAAATTTGTTCCCTTGATTGTTCAGTTGATATATCGCCATCCCTTAGCCAGTTAAGTGGTGATCTTCCCGATACCTTTGTGGCAAGAATAACTTTATCCCTAGACTTTCTTTGTTTAAACCAAGACCCAATAATTTTTTCTGTTGATCCCTGGGTTTCTTTTTTAGGAGGAACAGCATACATTTCAGCTGTATCAAAGAAATTTATTCCCATATCCATGGCATAATCCATCTGCTGGTGACCCTCGCTTTCTGTATTTTGCTGCCCCCATGTCATGGTACCCAAACATATTTTACTAACCTCTATATCTGTTTTTCCTAATTTTCTTTTTTCCATTCTATCCTCCTTTTATTTATAATTTCTGTAATTAAATCACCACTCCAGTAAGCCTTCGTTAGTCCTTAACCAGTCTTTTCTCAGCTTATAATCTGGCAAAATATTTTCGACACTTTCCCAGAAATTCTTTGAATGATTAAAATGAATGAGATGGCATAACTCATGAACAATAACATATTCAATGATTTTTTCTGGCGCCATTATTAACTTCCAGTTGAAAGAAATATCTTTCCTATAAGAGCAAGTTCCCCACCTCCCTTTATATGAACGAACTTTAATTTTTTCAGGTTCGACATTTATACTACTAGCAATAAACATTGTTTTTTCTGTAAGAATTTGTAAGGCATATTTTCTATAAGTTTTTTCTAATACCGCTTTAACCTTAGATTTATTGTTTATATCTTTTTCTTTCATTACTATTTGAATAGCAGAATCATCAATATAGTTTTTTTTATTTTTGAGTATGGTAATGTTTAATTTGCACTCTTTTCCCATGAAAAGAAAATTCTCGCTATTTAAAAATTTTTTTCTTTTTGGAGCTATTATTTTATTTTGAATATCAACTTTCTTTTTTATCCAAGACATTTTTTTTTGAATAAAAGAATCTATTTCAACCTGGGTTATATGTTGAGGTGCTCGTACATCAATCAAACCATTTTTTATTTGAATGGATATTGTTTTTTTTCTTTTGGTTTTTTTTATTACAATATTCATTAAGTTTTTTTTAAGATGATTTATTTAAAAATAACAGAATATAATTAATTTATTAAATTCAGATTTGGTTAATTAAGAATACCTTCGAATAATGGTGATCCCGACAAGATTCGAACTTGTGACCCCCAGATTAGGAATCTGGTGCTCTATCCTGCTGAGCTACGGGACCATAATTCGAGACTATAAAGATACTTATTAAAATCAAGTCTTAATAAATTAAAGGCTAGAGTTGTTTATTTATAAAGGTGCCCAAGCCAAAAGACTAGAATCATTTGGACTAGAGTTTGGAACTAATTTTACATCAGCTTCCTCCGCCATTGCTTTGTAATCAAGCCATGAAACAACAGCCTCTACCGGAGTCCCTGGACCTGAGTCAAATATTAAAGGACCATAAATATTAGCAGTATAGATTAGATCTTCTTCTGAAACTCTTTGAGTGGCCTCATGCCTTGCACCAGCAGGCTCATAAAACCAAATCCCAGGCCCATAACCTTCGGGAGGACCAGATCTAACTCCTAATGCTCCATTTAGAACAAGAAAATCACTTGCACCTATATGCGTATGGGGCAGGGCAACTCCATTATGCTTAACAATCATTGAAACAAAACCCGTCTCCTCACTTACCCTTAAAAGTTTTAGCCCAACATCTGGCATACTTGGCATTACCAGCCATGGTATTTCTCTTGTATCTACAAAATGTGGATGTGTTACTTTTGAGGATATAACAGATCCTGATTCAGAATTTACCAAAGCCTTTGCATTTGAAGAGGCAATAGTTAAAGGCTCTGCAGGACCATTATATGATTCTTCCGATTCTCTTTCCCAGCATTCTTTGCTTGAGTTTGGGACAAGGGGAATTTTATTTTTCTTTGCCAATTGAAGAATATCATTGCTTGTTAAAACTGATTGTATAGCTTGATTATCATCTAAAAAAGCAACTGCACTATAAAAATTAGCTAATACCTCACAATCTTCATCAGCATTTATAGAATTAACTTTGGAATTAGCAGGAATAAATCCCCATGTTCCAGGAGCTAGAATACTTTCTTGTTTATCTTGCTTATAGGTTAATTGACCCGACAAAACCATTAGATCCATTCCACCTAAGTAAATAGAACTTGGAAAGCTAGAACCTTTATCAAGCTTAAAAATTAAAGAAAACATTCCGCTTTCAGAGCTGGCTCTGACCGGCTTAATTGATAGGCCTTTTACATTATCTAGAGATATCCATGGAAGTTTATTGGTATCTAAAGACCCTTCTGCACCATTAGGATTATAATCTGGATTAAAAGCTTCTTCTGTATTACTCATTGTATTTCCCCCTCAAGCTTTCATTTTGTAGGAAGTATAGCCTCATAGTCAAGCATAAGTTTATTAATTTTAGATTTTGTTTTTTGACAATTTATCGACCCATTTATGATAATGTTGCTGTATAGGTTCATTCCTTCCAAATAAAAATTCTTCGTTAGCCTTAGAATTTATACTATCTTGTATTTTAAAATTTATTGGGTAATCTTCATCTTCTATAGATACCAAAGCTAATTCAGCAAAATTTTCAGCCTCTTTTATTTCTTCTTTTGTCTTTGGTTCTTTTAAACATAAAATATATTGACTAGTAATAGTTCCCTGTAGATCAGAAGTTGGGTAAACTATACTCACTAAGCAATGCTGATTTTGGATTGCTGAGATTGATGAATTAGGAAAAACTGAGTGGATTAGTCTTAAATGATTCTCTGGATCCCAATCTTTTTCATCAATATCTGAGAGTTCATTAATATTCTTTAACCCAAAGGCAAATCTTTGGTGAGGACCGAAAGTATCGTGAGCGATAAGATTAACTATAGTATTCTTTCCAACAGTCTCAGGATGAACCATATGATGATGATACCCGTCTAAGTAACCATCCCAGCATATTTTCCATCTAGGACCGCTTAGTTTTAAATCTTTAAAAAGATGCCAGTTTTTTAGATCGATATCATCTAGCTCATCATCGAAACCATTCATCCAATCATCAAGATTATATTTTATATCGGGATTTAGGCAGACCCAAATAAAACCAGACCTTTCCTCACAGAACAATTCAGTTAATTTTATTTTTGATTTATCAATATCTCCAAATGTTTCTGATTTAAAAATATTAATTAACTGACCTTTATTATCATACATCCACCCATGATAGGTGCAATTGAATTTAGTTTTCTCTCCCGTTCCTTCAGGACAAACAGGAGCCCCCCTATGCTTACAAATATTAATAAAAGCTCTAACCGCCCCATCCTTATCTCTTGTTATAAGCACAGGAGTATCAATTGCCTTAGTAGCTTTATAGGAGCCATTTTCTTTGAGCTCGACGCTTAAGGCTATTGGAACAGGGTGATCATAGAAAATTTTATTAACTTGTGGCCTTATAACATCCTCATTTGTGTAATCAGATACTGGCTTTACCATTATCTCTTCAGCTTGGTCTGTAGAACCGTTTAGATTATGATTCAATAATCTTCTAGCTATAGCAATTAATTTTTCTTTTTGATGCGCCATACTTAATAACCTAGAGATAATTTTTTTACTGTTGAATTATAATTGATAAATTTAGTTTTTTTCTTCAGCTTCTAATTCATCATTTGTTTCACTTGAATTATTAAGTATTATTTCCATTTTTTCAATAGCTTTCTGTTCATTGGTTTTCTCTATGACAGCAACTTCACGAGCAAGCCTTTCTCTAGATGCCTCATATAGTTGCCTTTCTGAGTAGGATTGTTCAGGTTGGCTATCGCTTCGGAATAGATCTCTCACAACTTCCGCTAATAATTTAATATCTCCGGAATTAATTTTTGCTTCATATTCCTGAGCCCTTCTGCTCCACATTGTTCTTCTAACTTTTGCCTTACCAGTCAATATCACAAATATTTCTTTCAACTGATTTTTAGTTGAAACCTTCCTTACTCCATTTTCCTTTACTTTCCCCAAAGGAACTCTTTGAGTCATTTTTTCTTTTTCAAACTCAATTACATACATCTCTAAAATTTCGCCTGCAATTTCTCTCTTTTCAATTTCCAGTACCTTTCCAACACCATGCGATGGATAGATTACGTATTGCTCCGGAAGAAAAGTATCTTTTATTTTAGGGAGTGATCCTTTGTCTGTGGTATCTTGAGTTGGCTTAAGGTTTTCTTTTTTCTTAAGACTTGTTTTATTCTGGGAAGTATTTTTTTTAGATTTAACAATCAATTTTTTTTTAATTATGGGCGAAGTCTTTACCTGTTTAGGACCTTTCTTTTTTTTAGAAACTTTCTCTGATTCTTTTTTGTCTTGTTTCTTTTTTACTACGCCCATAAGAGATATCCCTCAATTGTTTAAGTTTGCTCAAAGCGTTTAACAGAATAAATTAATTTTTACAAGGTTTTAAAGGTTAATCGCCTTCTCCAGGATTCTCACTGAAATATTTATTAAATTTATCTTTTTTGCCATTATAGTCCTCTGCGTCCTTTGGACTATCTTTCACAATAGTTATATTTGGCCATATATCAGCATACTTTGTATTTACTGTAAGCCATTTTTCTGTTCCCTCTTTTGTGTCGGGGTGAATAGCATCTGCAGGACATTCTGGCTCGCACACTCCGCAGTCAATACATTCATCTGGATGAATTACAAGCATATTTTCTCCCTCATAAAAGCAATCCACCGGGCATACATCAACGCAGTCCATAAACTTACACTTAATACATTCTTCTGTAACAACGTACGTCATTATTTTCCCTTAGTTTCTAATATCTTTTTCCTGATAAAGCCTGCCTCTTTATCTGATATATAAAGTAATCCAGATAGGCGCCTAATAAGGCTTGATTCAAATGGATCAATTAACCCATCAGCAATAATTATTTCACACATCATACTAAAGACTATATGTTTTTTTTCTTTACTGAAGTTATCATTGATAATCCTTGACCACTTATAAAGATCTACCGATTTTTCTTCTTCCTTCGTTGCGCTTGATAATAGTATTTCGATTTCATCATCACCAAGATCAAACTGTTTTTTGAGTAATCTTTTAATTGAAAGAATCTCTACCTCATCTTTATTCCCGTCTATGCTTGCAGCTCTCAACAAAAGGACTGCCACAGCCTCTATAATTTTATCATCTTGAGTATCTCGATCAACATCCTTGTTTTGACCAGAGATCTCTTTTCCGAATAAATTTTTTAAAAATTTTATCATTTAATTTTCATACCTTTAAACTATCTTTATTTCATTATAAAGCCTAGTTGCTTTTTTAGCACTTAGTCGCTTATTTGCAAAATTTTCTACAGAAAAAATAATTATTTTATTTACCTCTATTAGTGTCACTATATCACCTACCTTAATTTTTATTGATGATTTTTCTATCTTTATCTTATTAACCTTAATAAGCCCCTCTGAAATTATTTTTTGAGCCTTTGCTCTTGATTTTAATATCCGTGTCCTAAATAACCAATTATCAATTCGTTGCTCACTGAGTAATATTTTTTTATCGATACTCTTAACCTTATTCAAGGTGTAATCTTTCTTTTAAATTCTTTAAGCCCTCATTTTCTGAAAAGATATTAGAATTTTTTGATTTATCCTTAGGATTAATTAATCTAGATTTTTTCTGATTCTGTTTGTGGTGGTTATATTTTTTTGTATACCAGTATTTAATTTCACTCTTCTCATGACTCTTATCGTTTTTATCGAGATCTCCAGAAAGAGCACTTTGTTTCTTTTTATTTATTTCAAAACCTAAGTATTTAATAATAAATTTAATATTTTCTTTTGAACATCCTAACAAAGAAATCATTTCATCAGTTATCATAAAGCTTCGATATTTTTTATCCTTATCAATCTCAGCATAAATTATTTTATCTAATCTTTCTATGATATCTGCCCTTATCACCATTTTTCCAAAAACAAGATACCCTAATACCTTGTATATCTCATACGATATATTATTGTTGGTTTTGCAAGAAGTTACCCCAGGCCTTGGCAAGCTTTCTCTAATTTTTTTTATATCACTCACATTGTAATTTTTTTCAGAAAAATTAATCCATAATGATACCAAAATTTCTGTAGCCTTTGGTTTAACGGTAGCTGGGAAGAAGATAGAAAATTTTCCTATTCTAACCCCAAGCCCTCTTAACTCTTGTCTGGACTTTTGATCTAATAACTTTATTTCAGTTTCTACATTTTTTCTTTTGATCAACCCTAGTTCCTCTGTCAAACGATATGCAACTCCTTTGGCACCTGATTGCATACCCTCTGTTTTTGTTAGAGAGAAAATTTCTTTTAAATTAGTTGTAATATATTGATCCAGCCAACTCTGAATCTTTATTTGTAAATCCTTCTTTATTTGCCCATTTAAATACTCATCTGATAACAAAGAAAAATTTGGTTGCAGGGGAGCGTTGCCTGGCTTCAATGTAGCAATTTTTTCATTACCAAAGCAGATGGATAAATCTGATCCTAAAGAGAAATTACCAAACTCTTCTGAAATTATTTTTAAAGATTTTTTATTCATTTCTTTCTCAAGAGGTTTTGAAATTGAAGATTTTACTTGTTTCATATAATTTTCGGAACCAATTTTTTCACTTAAAAATCTTAATCCTTCTATTCTACCAAAATACTTTCCTTCAACGGTAACCTCCCCCTGATCGTTAATCCCAGATAGAATATCTTTTTTATCCTTATATTTTAGTCTTAATCTATTCGTTCCTTTATCAACAAATCTATCAGTTAAGGCCTCATGAAGGGCATCTGATAACTTATCCTCTACTAGTCGAGTTTTTTTTTGCCAATAATCTGGATTATTGATCCATTTAGATTTCTGTGAGATAAAAGTCCACGTCCTTATGTAAGCAAGCCTGTTTGATAGAGTGCTGATATCCCCATAATATTTTTCACACGTCTTTATTTTCTCTCTAAGCCATTCATCCGATAATTGATCTTCATTACAGATTCGTTTAAAAATATGCGAGATCATTTTTGTATGTTCGCCTTCACTAATATTTCTAAAATCGGGTATTTGTGAGGTTTCCCATAGGATTTTTATTTTAGATGAATTGTTTGCTATTTCTTTTATTTCTTTATCTTGGCTCAGCCTTATAAGGGCCTTCAAATCATCAGCCTGTCTCGATGCCCCAAGCTCGATTTTTGATGGAAGAGTCTTAAGGCTTTCGATCAAGTTTCTTAAAGAAGAAAAATCTAGCTTTTTATTTCTCCATTTTGCAGATGCCATAGGCCGAAACCTATGCTCCTCTATCCTTAATACAACATCGTCATCAATTTCATTTGCCTCTCCTGTAACCCCAAATGTTCCATCTGTTTTATAGCGACCTGCTCTACCAGCTATTTGAGCAAGCTCATGAGGGTGCAGGCTCCTAAAGGTCTTTCCGTCGAACTTTTGTGTTTCTGCAAAAGCAACATGGTTAAGATCTAAATTTAAGCCCATGCCAATCGCATCTGTTGCAACTATATAATCAACCTCTCCGTTTTGGTACATGTGAACCTGTGCGTTTCTTGCTTGAGGACTAAGTGACCCCATTACTATTGCAACTCCTCCTTTTTGCCTTTTTATTATTTCAGCTATGGCATATACAGACTGAACTGAAAAAGCCACTATTGCCGAACGTTTGGGAAGGTGACTAATTTTCTTATAGCCTGTGTACCTGAGTTTAGAAAATCTAGGACGATTATGGAATCTAACATCACCTACTAATTTTTTGATAACGTTACCTGATATACTTGATCCCATAAATAATGTTTCACTCATCCCTCGGGCATTCAAAAGCCTATCGGTAAAAATGTGGCCTCTTTCTGGGTCATCCATAAGCTGTATTTCATCAACTGCCAAGAATTCTACAGGCCTGTCAACAGGCATGGATTCTACTGTACACGCCCAGTATTGAGGATTAGATGGGATAATTCTTTCTTCACCTGTTATCATGGCCACCCTTGAGGGACCCACCTCTTTGACTAATTTGTCATATACCTCTCTTGTCAGGAGTCTTAGCGGGAGTCCTATCATACCAGATTTATGGGCAACCAATCTTTCTAGGGCATAATGAGTTTTACCTGTATTAGTTGGTCCAAGTGCTGCAATTATTGTCATAATTTGTTTTACAAAATTTTAATTTATATTCAAGTTAAATAAAAAATAAAGATAACACCGTATCTAGCGTATGAATAAATTTTAATATGGACTACTAGAAGAACATATCATGACCGAATCAGTTACATGATATTATTCATGTTATGTTCTATACTACATATAGAGATATATTGTACCAATAACACTATTTATAATAAATTCATTTTAATTATAAATTTGATTATAAAAATGTATATTATAAAAAATGGAGATTTATAATGGATTTTTCTGTCCCTAAGGAGATTTTAGATTACCTGGATGTACTTGATCGATTTGTTGAAGATACAATCAAGCCGCTAGAACAGAAAGACGATAATATTCGTTTTTTTGATCATCGTAGAGAGCATTCAAGAACTGACTGGGATCGAGATGGCCTACCTTCTGAGGATTGGGAGAATTTACTGGATGAAATGCGTGAAGTAGCAGATCAAGCTGGACACCTTAGATATGGCCTACCTTCCGAATATGGCGGTCAAGATGGCTCAAATCTATCTATGGCAATTATTAGAGAGCACTTGGCTGCAAAAGGTTTAGGCCTTCACAACGACTTGCAAAATGAAAGCTCTATTGTAGGAAATTTTCCACAAATTCTAATGTTTCGAGATTTTGGTACAAAAGATCAAAGAGATAAATTTATAAACGGTATGTTAGATGGAGCATATAAAGTTTCTTTTGGATTAACCGAGCCAGAGCACGGCTCCGATGCAACATGGATGGAAACATCTGCTATACCTAAAAAAAGAGATGGCGTAGATGGATGGCTAATTAATGGCTCAAAGACTTGGAATACTGGTTTACACAAGGCAAATTACGATATGATATTTGCACGAACAAGTGGCGATAATGGATCGCCAAAAGGTGTTTCATGCTTCTTAGTTCCTACATCATCTAATGGATTTAAAATTGAAGAGTTTATGTGGACATTTAATATGCCAACAGATCATGCGCGAGTGAGTCTAAAGGATGTTTGGGTTCCATCCGAATCTGTCTTTGGTGAATTAGACAAAGGGCTTGATCTTGCTCAACATTTTGTTCATGAAAATAGAATTCGGCAAGCTGCATCTGGGGTAGGGGCAGCGCAGTACTGTATCAATATGAGTGTTGATTATGCGAATCAAAGAAAGCCATTCGGTAAATCACTTTCAACTAATCAAGCCATTCAATTTCCTCTTGCTGAGTTACATACGGAATGTGAAATGATAAGGAATTTAGTTTATAAGACTGCATGGGAAATGGATCAAATGACAAAACCTGAAGTTTCAATTAATTTGTCTGACAAGGTATCAATGTGTAATTATCGAGCGAACAGAATGGTTTGCGAGGCAGCTGATCAGGCTATTCAGGTGCATGGCGGAATAGGGTATTCGCGGCACAAACCTTTTGAGCATATATATCGCCATCACAGAAGATATAGGATAACCGAGGGTTCTGAGGAGATTCAGATAAGAAAAGTTGCTGGATACCTTTTTAAATTTTTGAAACGAGAAAAAAAATAAGGGTTTAATCTATGAGAAGTTTTCTTTTATTAACAGCTTTGATAATGGTTATAATTTTATTCAATAATGAAGTTAAATCACAACTATCAATTAATACAGATATTTCAATATTAAAAGCTCAATCAGACGAAGGCAATCCAGATGCCAAATTTTATCTAGGAACTCTATATTATAGTGGAAAAAATTTAGATCAAAATTTTGATAAAGCTATTAGTCTTTTTCAAGAAGCTTCCGATGGAGGCAATGTGTCTGCTACATTTAACCTCGGGATCATCTATGCAAAAGGTAGAGGTGTCGACATTGATGAGAAAAAAGCATTTAATTATTATAAGAAGGCAGCTTTTGGAGGCTTACCTCAGGCCCAGTATAATTACGCCTTATGGCTAAGGGAAGGAAGGATTGGCGAAGCTAATACTATTGAGGCAATAAAATGGTTTAAGATTTCGGCTAATAAAAATTTTGATAGATCATTAATTGAGCTTGCTAAGGGCTATGAAAGTGGGATTGCAGGGAGGCGTGATTATAGAGAGGCCGTTAAGTTGTATAGGCGGGCAAGAACAAGTGAGATTAGAAGAGATAATTCACCATACCTTCAAGCAACTTATCACTTAGGTAGGTTGTATTTAAAAGGTCTTGGCGTTTCTTCAGATCCTAAAAAAGGTCTCAAGTTTATAAGAGAAGCTGCCAATGGTAATGTTAATGCTGCATTAATTGAAATGGGAAAAATCTATGAAGAAGGGCGGTATGTTGGCAAAGATTTAAATTCTGCATTAGATTATTTTTTAGAATCTAAAAAGAGAGGTTTCCTTGATTCAGAGGATGATATTGTTAGAATTAAGAAGAAATTGAATTCATGAGTAATAAATCTATCTTGACGTATGCTAAATAGATATATAAAACCCAAGCTTAACTTTAATTTAGAAATTGGTATATATAATGTCTAGACAATGTGAACTTAGTGGAAAAGGCGTGATGGCTGGTAATAATGTTAGTCATGCTAAAAATAGAACAAGAAGAAGATTCTTGCCTAACTTATGTAATGTCAGCCTAGCTAGTGATAAGCTTAATCAAACAGTTCGTTTTAGAGTAAGTGCCCGGGCTCTTCGTTCAGTAGAGCATGTGGGTGGGTTGGATAATTTTTTAATTAAAGCAAAGGTCTCTAACCTTTCAACAAAAGCTCAAAAGCTTAAAAAAAGAATACTTAGCTCTTAAGATTTAATTCTTACCTTTTTTCTAGAACGCGAAGAATTGAATTCTTCATCGAATAACCCGGCTAACTGTTCAGTGATTGCACCGCCCAGTTGCTCAGCATCAACTATTGTTACGGCTTTCCGATAATATCTATTAACGTCATGACCTATTCCAATTGCTGTAAGCTCAATGGATGAATCAAGCTCTATTTTTTGGATAACTTGCTTAAGGTGTCTCTCAAGGTAATTCCCCGCATTTACAGAAAGAGTAGAGTCGTCCACAGGCGCACCATCAGAAATGACCATAAGAATTTTTCTTTGCTCAGGCCTTGAAGCCAATCGTTTATGAGCCCACTCTAAAGCTTCTCCATCAATATTTTCTTTCAATAAACCCTCTCTTAACATTAGCCCAAGGTTTCGTTTTGATCTTCTCCATGGCTCATCAGCTGTTTTGTATATAATATGTCTAAGATCATTTAAACGACCTGGCGCAGGTTCTTTTCCTTCCTCGAGCCATTTTTCTCTTGACTTTCCTCCCTTCCACGCCTTGGTGGTAAAGCCAAGAACTTCGGTTTTTACAGAGCATCTTTCAAGTGTTCTCGCCAGAATATCGGCGCACATTGCTGCTATTGTAATTGGTCTTCCTCTCATTGAACCGGAATTATCAATTAATAATGATACGACTGTATCTCGAAACTCTATATCTTTTTCCATTTTGAATGACAGTGCTGATGTTGGATCAATAATAACCCTCGTTAATTTTGAAACATCTAAAAGGCCTTCTTCAAGATCAAATTCCCAAGAACGATTTTGCTGAGCAAGCAACTTTCTCTGCAATTTATTTGCTAGCCTTGTAACTGCCCCTTGCAAATGATTAAGCTGTTGATCTAAATATTCTCTTAATTTTTCCAGCTCTTCCATTTCACATAAATCAATGGCTTTAATCTCTTCATCATATTTTTCAATAAAAATTTTATAAGGTAACTCTCTTCTTTTCTCGTTATCGTTCCCAGTTCCTCGAGCCGCTTGCGCAAGACTATCATCTTCAGTTTCTGATTCTTCACCAACTTCAGACATCTCAGTTTCTAATGAGTCATCCTCCTCTGGAGTACCATCATCAATCTCCGCATCATCTGACTGAGATTCATCATCTGTAGTTGATTCTTCTTCTTGAGAATCAGAGGATTCCTCATTATCATTTTGATTACTATCATCTTCTTGATTTTCTTCGTTTGGATCTTCCCCTAATTCATCACCTAACTCTAGGTCTCCTATTATCTTTCTTGATATTTTGGCATACTCTCTTTGATCTTGAAAAGAATCTATCAATTCATCAATAGAGGTGTTAGCTCTTTTTTCTATCCACTGTCTCCAAGGGTCAATATATTCCTGGGCCTCTTCAATTTTATTCCCTGTTAGACGCTCCATTACCATGTAGGATAGGGCTTCGATCATTTTTCCTTCAGGATTATCGTTATTTACAATTAAAGCCTTCCTTTGTATTTTAGTTCTTTCCATTTCCATTAGGTTATTTGATACACCGGTCATTGAGTTGGCGCCCACGGCATCACATCTCACCTTTTCAAGAGAGTTGTATATACCTTTTGCATTTTGTCCTTGAGGCGAATATTTTTCGTCAATTACTTCTTTATGATGAGCTAAATATAAGGCAAGAGAATCAGCCTCACCCCTCAAGGAATTAATTTGGTTGTGGTCCATATTTTTATTTGGCATTGGGAGTCTGGCCTTGAGACCGCTTAAATTTCCTTTATCTGATCCAAAACTCACAATTAGTTCGTCCTGTTTTGAAATAGAGCGCATGGCCATTGTAAGAGCACGTTTGAATTCATCGATATTTGAGAATTTATTTGTCACTATTGCTTTCTGACCTTAGCATCACCGAGGTGTCAATTAGCTCTTCACCAAAACATCTTTGGTAAAATTCTGCTATGGTTTGTCTTTCTAATTCATCACATTTATTTAAGAAGGTTAGCTTAAAGCTTAACCCTATATCTTTTAGAATTTCAGCATTTTCAGCCCATGTCAAAACAGTTCGAGGACTCATAACTGTAGAAATATCCCCATTAATAAAGCTGTTTCTAGTTAAATCAGCAACTCTTATCATTTTTGAAATAACCTCTTTGCCTTCTTTATTATTAAAACTTTTTGCTTTCCTGGACACGATATTTAATTCATCTTCGTGAGGTAGATAATTTAATGCGCTGACGATAGACCAACGATCCATTTGCCCTTGATTGATTTGCTGAGTGCCATGATAAAGACCCGAGGTGTCTCCTAGACCAACAGTATTGGTTGTTGAGAATAATCGGAAATATTTATGAGGTGTTATAACTTTATTCTGATCTAAAAGAGTTAATTTTCCAGAAATTTCAAGTACCCTTTGTATAACAAACATCACATCAGGCCTTCCTGCGTCATATTCATCAAAAACAAGTGCCACAGGATTTTGAATTGCCCAAGGTAGAAGGCCTTCGCGAAACTCTGTTACTTGTTTGCCATCCCTCAAGGTAATCATATCTTTACCTATTAGGTCTATTCTACTTACGTGACTATCAAGATTAATTCTGATACACGGCCAATTCAATCTAGCTGCTATCTGTTCAATATGTGTTGATTTACCGGTCCCGTGGTAGCCCTGGACCATGACCCTCCTGTCATGAGTAAAGCCTGCTAAAATAGCTATAGTAGTCTCGTGATTAAATAAATAATCGCTATCTATTTCAGGTACATATTCATTTGTTTTCGAATACGCCGGCACCTTCAAATCAGTATCAAGGCCAAAAACTTTTTTAACAGATATTTCAATATCTGGACTTCCAATATCTAAAACATTTTTTGTATCAGTGCTCATAAATTAATTCCTTTATTTTATTAATACGACTGTGTAGCAAATTCAGATAAATTTTAACAGTACCCTTTTGATTTTAAAGTTTTATAGGCGCTAATGACCTCCTTAAGAAGATCTTCTTGGGAGTTGTCACCTCCATTCGTGTCGGGGTGAAGGCTCCTGACAACTTCTTTGAATTTTTTCTTTATATCATCTTTTTTTGAAAGTGAATTATAGTCAAGAAGCTTGTAAGCCTCGGTTGAAATTTTGCCTTTCTTTATTTTTGATTTTCTTTCATATTTTGAAGTTTTTTCTCTTTCGAACAAGTCAAATGGATCATTGAAAGAGCTGTCATCATTCTTTGCAAAATTTGAATAATAATTCGCTTGAGGATTAGTCCCTGATTTCCAAGTAGGTCTATGTCCAATTATTGCAGAAATTTGATAATCAATAACCTCATCCTCACTCATCCCTTCAAAGAAATTATAGTTTTTGTTAAAATCTTTTATATGAATTAAGCAATAGAAAAATTTTTCAGAGGATTTTGTTTTAGCAAGAAACTCTCCATATTGGTTACAATCTCCATAATCACAGATTTTATGAGTCTTTAATTCCTTTGGCTTTATCCTTAAATTGTTAAAATATTTGGGGTTTAATTTCATTTAGGGTTAATTCCTGGTATTATTTATAAGAATTCAATTTTAGCGTATAATCTAGTATAGTTGAAATATAAAAATGGAAATTAAAAAAAATATCATTAAAAAGCTATCCGAGGCTCTTTCACCCCTTCTTATCGAGGTAGAAGACCAGTCATATTTGCATGCCAACCATAACGAGAATGCAAAAAACGGAGGGACTCACTTTAGAGTATCTATAAAATCTAAAATATTTAATGATATTAGCTTAATAGAAAGACATCGAATTGCTATGAATATTCTTAAAGAAGAGTTTGAGAACGGCCTGCATGCTGTTTCATTTGACCTAAAAGGATCAAAAGACTAGGTAGGTATTGAGATTATTTTAATTTTTTGGAGTTGCCTTTTGTTTGTAATTAAAAGAATTTTTCTAATATTTTTTATCATAACTTTACTCTGCTTTAACCAACCTTCTTTCGCTCAAGACAAAGAAATTGAAGAAATTATTATTACTGGTTCATATATTAAAGTGACAGCAAGGGACGGATCATCCCCTGTCGACATTATAACTAGGGAAGAGATTGAAGGGTTAGGGGCTTTTTTAACTTCTGATATTACTAAAAATCTATCAATTAATTCTGGATCTGAGAATAATACAGATGCATTTACCTCAGGAAATACCCAGGGAACTTCGAATGTTAATTTAAGGGGGTTGGGTTTATCTTCCACATTAGTTTTGATTGATGGAAGAAGGCAAACAGTAACTGGTGCTACAGCTAATGATGGGAGTGTTTTTGTTAATACATCGACAATACCATTGATTGCTATTGAAAGAGTTGAAGTTCTCAAGGAGGGGGCAGCATCAATCTATGGTTCAGATGCGGTTTCTGGAGTTGTTAATTATATTTTTCGAAGAGACTTTGTGGGAGCTGAATTTGAATTATCAAATCAAAGAGCTGATGCCGGCGGTCAAGAAGATAGATCATTAAGTTTTATAATTGGAAATGAAAATGATAGTCTAAATTGGGTTTTATCAGGAAGCCTTCTTGGTCGATCAGCTATGAAGGGAAGTGAAAAGCCTGAAATTTCTCAATTAGCAGTTAGTGGCTTAGGGAATAGTTTTTTACTTTTCGGCCCCTCAAGTGTTAATAAAGGGCCTTATGAAGGCTCTTATAATGCATATCAAAATGTACCAGATGCAAACTGTATTGAAAATAAAGGTATTATTATTCCCCAAGCCAGTGGTTCACGATGCGGTTTTTTATATGGACCAAGATTCAATCTTGTAAATGATGAAGACCATGAAAATTTTTATGGCTCAATTAAAAAAGAATTAAACAATGGAATAATTATTGATGCAGACTTTATGTATTCTTCAACTAAGGTAAATGATAATCCTCAATCACCTTCCTATCCTGCCCTTTCTTATTTGAGTACTAGTAATTTAATAATGCCAGAAACAGCAGGAAATCCTTTTGGTGTTCCTGTAATGTGGCTTGGACGCCCTTTAGGATCATCCTATCTATCTCCTTTGGCTCCGAGAAGTATTGATACTAAAAGATTTTCATTAGGTATGTCCGGTGAGTTTGGAAATGGCTTTGATTGGGATATTCATTTTACCTCAAGTGAAGATGAAGGATATATTAGTCAGCCTGATACAAGCACTCAAAGATTTACGAGTGCTATTAGAGGTCAGGGCGGGGTAGCGGGTGATCAAACTTGGAATCTTTTTGATTCCTCAGCTAACACATCTTCTTTAGTAGATTGGATTTCAACTAAACAAGAGACTTGGACTGATAACAAGCTAGATGTCTTAGATTTTGTTTTTTCGGGCGATCTAATAACTAATTCATTTGGTGTAATTGCTATGGCAGCAGGATTACAGTTTCGAAAAGAAGAATTTTCTGTAACTCGTGATATAGACTCCCGTATAGAATTTGATGATAAAGGTAATATTTCTAAACCTGCTGATTTATTATTTTTAGGCGGTGGCATAGAGGCAAGTGCAAAAAGAAATGTAATGGCAGCATTTGCTGAATTTTCTATTCCGTTTGGTGATAAAGTTTCACTTAAAGCGGCGCTTCGTTATGAAGAATTGGAAGATGATAATACTTTTGATCCCAAAATATCTTTGCGTTACCAACTGTCAGATACGATTGTTTTACGAGGATCATTAAGCACATCCTTTCGAGAGCCTTCATTATCCCAACTTTATTCAGGTCAGGTTGGGCTACAAGGTATTCAAGATTATTCTGACGGTAATCCAAAGGGCGGAACTACTTTTATTCGTATTGCTCAAAATGGAAATGATGGACTATCTCCTGAAGAGTCCGAAAATTTAAATCTTGGTATTCTTTGGAATCCTAAAGATAATTTAAGCTTTAAAATGGATTATTGGGCAATTGATTATTCAAACGTTATTACAATAGAGAGTCCACAAGGTAAGGTGATAAATAATCCATTAGATTTAGATGTTAAGAGAACAGTTGATGGTACCCTCATAGGTGTAACGACAAAATATTTTAATGCTGCAAATGTTGATACTAACGGGATCGATATTGAAATAAATTATAGTCTTGATACTGATTTAGGCTCACTAACTTTTGGTTTGAGAGGAACTCATATTTTAAAATATGAGATTCCGGATGTATTAGGTAGATCTAAAGATGTCGTCGGATTATTTAACCATGATAATTTTGCAAGATCATTGCCTGAAACTAAAATTATCTTAACTGCAGATCTTATTAATAATCTGCATACTTTTTCATTACTTGGTCGTTATATGTCTGACTATAAAACTACTCGAGTACTAAGTTCGTCTGCAACAAGCTTAGGATATAATCAAAATATAGACGAATGGTTGAGTATTGATTCTAAATATAATTATTCCTTTGAATTTAATGAAAATCAGATGCGATTTAGCTTAGGCGTTAAAAATATTTTTAATGAAGATGCACCCCAAGTTTATGATGCAGCTAATTTTAGCTATGACCCTAGACAGCATGATCCAAGAGGGAGGTTAACTTATATAGGAATAAAATTATTAAGATAAAATTGATTATTTTAAATCTAGTTAATTTTTAGACTTTTTCTATTCTTAATGAGGTAATTTGATTCCTTATCCTGCCTAGTATTTTGAATTTGAATCCATAAAAGATATAAGCACTTCCAATTTTAGGTATTGTTTGTGATTCATGAATAATTAGTCCAGCCACTGTTGCGGCCTCGTTATCAGGAAGATCCCAACCATAGTTTCTGTTAAGGTCTCTTATGCTTAAGCCGCCGTCAACATCAATTGAATTTGGCATTTGCGATATAACTTCTTCACTTTCTACATCATGCTCATCATCTATCTGACCAACAATCTCCTCTAAAATATCCTCTAAGGTTATGAGCCCCATGATTGATCCATATTCATCAACGACTAAGGCCATATGTAACTTTCGATCTAGAAAAGCGTTTAATTGCTCTTTTAGGCTAGTTGTCTCAGGTACAAACCAAGGCTCTGATAAAATTTTTCTTATATCCATACTTTCAAAATTATTATCATTTTGGAATGCTTCCTTAAGTAGTGATTTGATATGAAGGAGTCCCATAAAGTTATCTGTAGTTTCTTCCCATACAGGTATTCGTGTAAAAGGAGAGGAAAGAATTTCTGTTATAGTTTTTTCATTTATTTCATTAACATTAATTGCTGTAATATTTTTTCTATGGACCATTACATCTTCCACCGTTACATCTGGGAGATCAAGAATAGCACCAAGCATATCACGATCACCTTTTTTAACATCACCCTCTTGATGGTGGATAGATATTTGTCCTCGTATCTCATCATGGGCATCAACTAGTTTTTTTGAATCATCACTATTCTTAACAAAATAATTAGATATTGCTTGAGCTAGGTTTGCTAAAGGCCCTAATATTTTTAAGGTTATTTTAATAAGAAGGGCGGACTTTAAGGCCCAGCGATCTGAGTGCTGCAAAGCTAACATTTTTGGGAGTATTTCAGCGAAAATTACAACTAATGAAGTCATGATAATGGTTGCTATGATAACCCCTATATCACCAAAAATAGAAATAAAAAGACTAGTTGTGATTGCAGATGCAAGAATATTTACAAGATTACTACCAAGTAAAAGAGTGCTAATTAATTTATCTTGTCGCGAAATTAGTTTTTCTACTTCTTGAGCTTTTTTATTCCCTTCATCTGCTAGATGTCTTATTCTAGCTTTTGAAACTGCAGTTAAGGCTGTTTCTGAGCCAGAAAAAAAAGCAGAAATTACTAATAAGCCGAAAATTGAACCAATAAATATAGCAACTGTCATTATCATCTAATTGAATCCTACAGAAAGTAAAAACTCTTTAATTGTATTGTCGTCAACTCCATCCTTTATGAAAGCCTCCCCAATTCCATTTAATAAAATTAGAGTACTTTTATTATCTTTTCTTTTTTTATCCCTTGAGAGGATGCTAATTATTTCATTTGCCTCAAGATTATAGTTAAGTTCAGAAATATTAGTTGAAATTCCTGCATCTTTTATTAAATTAATAATCTCATTTACGTCAGAAGTTGTGCAAAGATTCATTTGATTTGAAAGTTGTGCTGACAAACACATCCCAAAACCTACCGCCTCTCCGTGCAAGATTCCCGGTCCATCATTATTCAATTTATTTTCAATAGCATGACCAAATGTATGACCTAGATTTAATAACGCTCTGGATCCTTTCTCACTTTCATCTTTCTCAACGATACGAGCTTTCATTTCACATGAAGTAGAAACCGCCTTAACTAATAAATCTGTATTCAACTTCAAGATTCCCTGCTGATTATGCTTAAGCCACTTAAAGAATTTTTTATTTCCCAAGACAGCATATTTGATAACCTCAGCATATCCCGATACTATTTCTCTGTGAGGTAATGTTACCAATAGACTAACATCAGCAATAACAGCCTTAGGTTGATAAAATGCCCCTACTAAATTTTTACCATTAGCCATATTAATTGCTGTTTTTCCGCCTACAGATGAATCAACTTGCGAGAGTAATGTTGTTGGGATTTGTATAAAATCAATTCCTCGAAATATGATTGAAGCTGTAAACCCAACAAGATCACCTATTACGCCCCCACCTAAAGCAATTAAAGTATCTTGTCTTTCAATCTTAAGATTTAGTAATTCTTCAATTAAACCCTCTAATTGTGCGAAGCTTTTACTTTTTTCACCGGAAGGGAGTATTACAACTTGAGTTTCAATTTTTTCATCATCAAGTATTTTTCGAATTGCAGGAAGTACAAAACCAGCGACATTTTCATCTGTAACAATGAATACTTTTGGTCTGGAAATTATCTCTGATAATACTCCAAAAAGTGTTTCTTGAATATTATCATTTATTACAATCCGGTAGGATCGATCTTTTAAATCTATATCTATATTTTTATATTTTTTCATTTTCATTAATTATAAGGTAACTTTCTAAATACTGAAGGATATTTTGAACCACCAGGGTTTCATTTAATCCATCAACATCTATGATTATGTCTGCCTTAGAGTATAAACCCTCTCTTTCACTTAGGAGGGATAATATTACTCCCCTTGGATCATTAACATCAAGGAGAGGTCTACTTTCTGAATTTTTTAATCTTTTTATTAAGGTTTGAGCGCTAGCTTTGAGCCAAATTGAAATACATTTTTCTTTAATATTTTCATGGATTTTCTTATTAATAAAGGATCCTCCGCCTGATGCTATAATACTTGGTTTTTTTTCGATCAGTGTTTCAAATAATTCCACCTCTTTTTTTCGAAAATAACCCTCACCATTTTTTTTAAAAATTTCCTTAATACCTAACCCTAATTTATTTTCTATTACATCATCGGAATCATAGAACGGTAGTAAGAGTTTTTCTGCCAGTAACTTTCCTACAGATGTTTTTCCTACACCCATCATTCCTATTAAAACAATTGGACATTTAATTATATTTTTAGAAAGAATTTTTTTCATTATCAAATTTATAACGCTATTGGTTAAATAATATAAACCTTATATTTTGTAAAGTTACTTTATTAACATTAATTTATAACGAAGCGGTATAAGATTAGATAGGAGATTAGTTATGAGAAGATATTATAAAATCATATTTTTAATTATAATTATCTTATTTTTATCTCTAATATTTGGCCTTAGCTTTTTTGAACCTAGGATTGATATTGTCAATAAGGTAATTTTAAATAAAGATCTGAACTTTTGATATAATTTGGAGAGATTTTGGAAGATACAAATAATCAAATAACTAATTGGAATTACTACTGGTTGAGTAACTTAGAGCGGCTAGATATTTTTTTCGATCATTTGTACATGGTGCGTAGTCTAAGTAAAAATTCAATCTCTTCCTATAGAGATGATTTTAAAAGTTTATGTTCTTTTATCTGGAACAAAGGCTGGTTTGAGCAGGAAGTTCATTCTTCCAAAAAAATTAATTATTTAAAAATAAATTCTTGCTTACCTAATTCAAGCATTTATCATATTGAAGATTTCTCTTTCGAGGAAATAAATGAGTATTTCTTATTGCTACGAAAAAAAGGATACAAGGATTCAACAATCAACAGAAGATTTTCTGCTTTTAATCAATATTTTTCTTTTGAAATTAATGAGTTGAGACTTAAGGAAAACCCCATGGACCTTATTGAGAGAGTTTCAGCGAAAAGATTATTGCCAGACGTTCTGTCCGAGAGTGAAGTTGAGGATATTCTCAATTTTGCAAGAAATTCTGTCAAAAGAGTGAGTGGACATCAAAGAAAAAAATTTCTTAGAATATCTTGTATTGTTGAAATATTATATGCAACTGGTATGAGAGTTAGTGAATTAATCACATTAAAAATATCCGATCTAAGGCTTCAAAGAAGAATCTTAAATGTTGTTGGGAAGGGCGGAAAACAGAGAATTATTCCTATAACCACGAGAACATTAAATGTTATTGATGACTGGCTCCAGTATATTCCAGAGGATTCTATTTTTCTATTCCCTTCTTACGGGATGAGTGGCCATATTACGAGAGATGCTATTAATAAATTACTTCTTGAAATTTCTTTAGAGACAAATATTGACAGAAAGCGATTAACTCCTCATAAATTGCGCCATGCTTTTGCTACCCATATTATGAATCGTGGAGCAGACTTAAGGGTGGTTCAGGAGCTATTGGGGCATTCCAGTATTTCTACTACTGAAATATATACTCATATTCTTGATGAGAGGCTGGTTGAGTCATTAAAAAGCTCTCATCCTTTGTCAAAAGGGAGCACTTAACTACTATACTTTTTTGTAAATTTATGAGTGAAAATAAAAATGGTTAATTATTTAAATTTTGAGAAACCTTTATCTAAAATTGAAGGAAGAATTCGTGAACTAAATGAAATGAGATTGCAGGAGGGTGATCACTCTGTGTCGATTGATGTAATACGCAAATTAGAATTAAAAGCTCACGAAACATTAGAGTCTTTGTATGGAGATTTAAGTACTTGGGAAAAAACGCAAGTTGCGAGGCACCCAGAACGACCGCATTTTTTAGACTACTCCAAAGGATTGGCTGATAATTTTACTCCCCTTGCAGGAGACAGATCGTTTGGGGAGGATAAGGCTATAGTCGGAGGTATTGCAAAGATTGATGGTATTTCGGTAATGCTCATTGGTCATGAAAAAGGCTTTGATACTGAAACCCGTTTAAAACACAACTTTGGCATGGCTCATCCGGAAGGCTATAGAAAATCTATAAGACTAATGAATCTGGCTGAAAGATTCAATTTGCCAGTTATAACTTTTATTGATACGCCCGGTGCTTACCCAGGTATTGGTGCTGAGGAGCGCGGACAATCTGAGGCAATTGCGAGGTCGACTGATTGTACTTTAGGGTTAGGCGTCCCAGTAATCGCAATAATAATTGGTGAGGGCGGTTCCGGAGGAGCTATTGCGCTGGCAGCGGCAAATAAAGTTTTAATGCTAGAGCATTCTATATATACAGTTGCTTCGCCAGAGGCATCTGCATCGATTCTTTGGAGGAGCTCAGAAAAAGCAAAACTTGCGGCTACCGCAATGAAAATAACTTCAAAGGATTTAAAAAAATTAGGCGTGATTGATCATATAATTGATGAACCAATTGGTGGAGCTCATAGAGGTCGGCCGCAGGCCATCATGCAAACTAAATTAGAAATTTTAAAAAATATTGCTGAACTGTCTTTATTGAGTCCGCAAGATATTAGAAAGCATAGGCGAGAGAAGTTTCTGAAAATTGGAAGAAATATATAATAATTTCAGTTCTTCCCGTGACAACTTTTGAATTTTTTATTAGACCCGCATGGGCATATCTCATTTCTTCCAACCTTACCCCATGTTGTTGGATCACTTGAGTCAGTTTTAACACCCTCAGGCTTCGTTCGTAATGGCTGCCTTTTGTTTGTATTTAATATATTGCCGCTATCTTCATCGTGACGACCTTCTATTTGCTTACGATTTTCAGTTAGTTTGTCTATGGCTTCATCGGAAACCATCCTTATGTGAAATAGAGTTTTAGTTACATCTTCTCTAAACTTATTAAGTAAGGATTCAAATAAAAGAAAGGATTCAGACTTATATTCATTTAAAGGATCCCTTTGGCCGTAACCTCTGATGCTAACTATTTGTCTAAGGTCCTCAAGTTGACCTAGGTGGTCAGTCCAGTTCTGATCAATAGTTTGCATTAAAATTGATTTTTCAAGACTATTAGATATTTTTTCGCCAAAACCATTCCGCTTAATGAGATACTGGGAATCGATATATTTATTTAATTTTTTCTCAAATGATTCTAAATCTATATCAGTCTCTGAGAGCCAATCATCCATAGGGGTTGTAAGATTAAATATTCTCTTAATTTCTTTTTCTATAAGCTCAGAATCCCAATCGTCAACGAAGGATTTGTCCGGTATATTTTTAGTTAGAATTTCATTAATAACCTCAGACCTCATATCATTAATTGTTTCACTAACTTTATCTTGCTTTAGAAGATCTAACCGTTGTTCGAAGATAACCTTTCTTTGATCATTCATAACATTGTCAAATTTAAGAAGCGTTTTTCTAATCTCAAAATTTCTAGATTCTACTTTTTTTTGAGCTCTTTCTAGTGCGGTATTAATCCAAGGATGCACAATTGATTCACCTTCTTCTAGCCCAAGTTTTTTGAGGATAAGGTCAAGTCTGCCTGAACCAAATATTCTCATTAAATCATCTTCTAGGCTTAAGTAGAATTTTGATTCACCAGCATCACCTTGCCTTCCTGACCTTCCCCTTAATTGATTATCAATTCTTCGACTCTCGTGGCGTTCTGTGCCGATAACATATAACCCACCAGCTTTAATTGCTTTGGCCTTATCATCCTCCGAACTATCAGTTCCGCCCAATTGAATGTCAGTTCCTCTTCCGGCCATATTGGTGGCAATGGTAACCCTTCCAAAGCTTCCTGCTTGAGATATTATCTCAGCCTCTTGTTCGTGATATTTTGCGTTTAAAACACTATGTTTAACTTTCTTATCTTTCAGTAATTTTGATAAGTACTCTGATCGTTCAATACTGGTAGTTCCAACTAAAATTGGCTGGCCTTTTTTATTAGATTCAACTATTGAATCTATGATTGCTTCATACTTTTCTTCCGATGTTCGATATATTTCATCGTCCTGATCCTTTCTTGAAATTTTTATATTTGCAGGAATTGAAATAACATCCAGATTATATATATCCAGGAACTCTTCCGATTCTGTGCTGGCGGTGCCAGTCATTCCTGACAATTTAGTATATAGCCTAAAATAATTCTGAAAAGTAATAGATGCCATAGTTCTATTTTCAGGTTGGATTTTTACTTTTTCTTTCGCTTCTAAAGCTTGGTGTAAGCCATCAGAAAATCTTCTTCCCTCCATCATTCGTCCAGTAAATTCATCAATAATAATGACTTGATCATCTTTAACCAAGTAATCAACATCTTTACCGAACAGCTTGTGGGCCTTTAAAGCTTGATTTACATGATGCACCAGACCTACATTCTCCATATCATAAATACTTGAATTTTTATTCATTAAATTTTCATCGACTAATATTTGATCCAAAAATTCATTGCCCTCATCAGTTAATGTTACATTTTTAGATTTTTCTTCAATATCGATATGGTGCAATTCAATTTTTGGTATTATTTTATCAATCTTACCGTACAATTCTGATTTATCCTCAATCTGACCAGAAATTACTAAGGGCGTTCTAGCTTCGTCGACTAATATAGAATCCACCTCATCAACAATAGCAAAGCTATGACCTCGTTGAACAAGTTGGTCAATATTGTATTTCATATTGTCTCTCAGATAATCAAATCCGAATTCGTTATTTGTACCATAAGTAATGTCTGCTTGATATGAAGCCCGTTTATCCTCTTCACTGAGATCGGAAGTAATGGTTCCAACAGACATTCCTAAAAAATTATAGATCTGACCCATCCACTCAGAATCTCTTTTAGCAAGATAATCATTAACCGTTACTACATGAACGCCTTTTTCTTCAAGGGCATTCAAATAAACAGGTAGGGTGGCAACCAAGGTCTTACCTTCCCCAGTTTTCATTTCAGAGATATTGCCTTTATTTAATACTAACCCACCCAACAGCTGCACATCGAAATGTCTTTGACCAAGAGTTCTTTTACCTGCCTCTCTAACTACTGCAAATGCATCATTAGTAATATTTTCTAACGTCTCTCCTGACTTGAGTCTTTCCTTAAACTCTATAGTTTTATCTTTTAAATCTATATCACTCAATTTCTCATAGAAACCTTCCAGTTGATTTATTGCAGTCACCTGGTTAGTAAATTTTTTTAGCTTTCTCTCATTACTGGAGCCGAAAACATTATTAAGGATTGAATTAAGACTTGGCATATATTTTTTAGTTCCATTATTTGTAACAGTTCTCTTATACTCATGTAGGGAGAGCCATGAAAGTTGTCAACCAGGGCAAGTAAAGATATTGGCATACCACTATATATAGTTTATTCTTTTTAATATAATTCTTTAAATTAAAAAGAGATTGAAATGATTAAAAAAATATCACCATTCGCTCCAAAAAATTTTCCTAAAATTCCAAAAGTAAAGGGTGTTGACCTTGGAACAGCAAAGTCGGGAGTTAAGTACAAGGGTAGAAGCGATATATTTACAGCAATTTTTGATAAAGGAACAACGGTAGCTGGATCCTTTACACAATCTAAAATAACAGCAGAACCAGTAGATTTCTGTCGAAAGAATATTGCCGATGGAAATGCTAGGGCTTTAGTTGTTAATGCTGGTTTTGCGAATGCCTTTACCGGAGCTAAAGGGAAAAAAATTAATAAATCCATAGCGACAAATGTAAAGAAGATCCTTAAATGTAGAGAAAAAGATATTTTTATTTGCTCAACTGGCGTTATTGGGGAGCAAATTCCCCTTAGGCCTACAAATAAAGCTATTTCACAATCATTGAAGGAGAGTGGATCCGACTGGAAGCAATCTTCTAAAGCGATCACAACAACTGATACTTTCTCAAAGGCCTCAGGTAGAAAAATTACTATTGATGGTCACGAGGTATCTATTGCGGGCATAGCAAAAGGATCAGGAATGATTTCCCCTAATATGGCAACAATGTTGGCGTTTATTTTTACTGATGCAGCTATAGATAGCAGGGTGCTCCAGACTTTATTAAATTTAGAGCTAAGGAATAGCTTTAATGCAATAACAGTGGATAGTGATACTTCTACTAATGATACAGTTTTAGTTTTTGCAACAGGAAAAGCGATGGATCATGGCAATGTTAGGCCTATATCAAGAACTGGTGACCCTAGGCTGATTGAGTTTCGAAAGGCTTTTAAGGAAATTATGCATGATCTTGCTATTCAAATTGTTAAAGATGGCGAGGGAGCTTCCAAATTAATTCACGTAAAGGTATCAGGAGCAGAAAACTCTTCTGCGGCAAAGAAGATAGCTAGATCAATCGCTGATTCGCCTTTAGTTAAAACTGCTATTGGCGCTTCAGATCCTAATTGGGGGAGAATAATTATGGCGATGGGGAAGGCAAGAGAATCAATTCAATCAAGAAAGGTAAGTCTAAAGATAGGAAAAAATTTAATATTAAAAAATGGTGAAGTTTCGCGGTCTTATTCAGAAGCTAAAACAAAAAAATATATGGAGGGGAGTGAGATTTTAATTGATGTTGAGCTGGGTCTCGCTAACGGAGATTCTGATATTTGGACCTGTGACCTAACCGAAGGATATATTCGTATAAACGCAGATTATAGAAGTTAAACTAGTAATGGGAAATTCAAAAATAGTAATGGTTTCCGCAGCGGCCATGGTCGATGTTGATAACAGAGTTTTAATAGCGCAACGTCAGGAGGGTAAGTTTATGGCTGGGTTTTGGGAGTTTCCAGGGGGTAAGGTGGAGAAGGATGAGTTACCCAACCAATGCTTAGTAAGAGAGGTAGGCGAAGAACTGGGTGTTAATATTACCAACTCTTGCTTTTCTCCCATTACATTCACAACTTATGATTACCCTGATTTTTCTGTATTATTATTTCTATATATTTGCAGAGAATGGGAAGGTTTTATTCAGGCTAGGGAGGGTCAGGTCTTAAAGTGGCATAGGCCCAATGATTTATCTACAATTAATATGTTACCAGCTGATATTCCCTTAATATCATATTTACGTGATACTGTTTCATAGGCTTGTATATGGTGGCTATTTCGTTAATGTGCATTTAATTAAAATGGATTTATAAAATGTTTTTTTATTCTCTACTGAGGTCTTTGCTTTTTTTCTTTGATCCTGAAATCTCTCATAGAATAATAATTAATTATCTGAAAACAATTAAGGTCAAGAAAATTAAGTCCTATAAGGTTCTTCAATCGAATGTTTTTGGGTTAAATTTTACTAATCCAATTGGGATAGCGGCCGGATTTGATAAAAATGCTGAGGTTGCTCATAACTTAATTAACTTAGGCTTTGGGTTTTCTGAAGTTGGAACTGTTACACCAAATCCGCAGCCAGGTAATCCTAAGCCTAGAGTTTTTAGGTTAAAGGATGATGAAGCTATCATCAATCGATTAGGATTCAATAGCGATGGCTTTAATGTAGTTAAAAATAGATTAAAAAAAATAGATAATCATATTGTTGGAATTAACATTGGAGCTAATAAAAATAGTAGAGATTTTTCAGATGATTATATAAAAGGTATAAAATTTTTTTCAACTACTGCATCGTATATTACGATAAATATTTCGTCACCTAATACGCCCGGCCTTAGAGAGCTTGAAGTCTTGGATAATTTAGATGTACTTTTAAATAAAATTAATGATCTGGGGGCAGAGGATTTATTAATTAAGACTCCTATCCTTCTTAAAATTTCTCCTGATCTAGAAACTGATCATTTGAAGTATTTGTGCGATAAGGTTTTGTCGAGTAAAATAGATGGACTAATTGTATCCAATACGACCCTTTCAAGGAACTCAATCGTTAGTAACTCTATGGAGGACGGTGGACTTTCTGGAAGACCTTTATTTAAAATATCCACTAATCAATTAAAGAAAGTTTATAAATACACAGATGGAAAATTACCTTTAATTGGTGTTGGAGGCATTGATTCTGCTGAAAAAGCCTATGAAAAAATAAAAAGTGGAGCTAGCCTGATTCAGCTATATACTGGCCTAGTCTATAATGGTCCTGATCTAATAAAGGATATTAATAAGAATCTAGCCCTACTACTGCAGAGGGATGGTTACAATAATATTGCGGAAGCAGTAGGTGTAGAGGTTAGCTAATTATGGGAATTAAGATATATCACAATTCTAGGTGTTCAAAATCGAGACAAACTCTAGAAATTTTAAAGAAAAAAAATTCTGATATTGAAATAGTGGAATACCTTAAGTCACCACCAACATTTGAAGAGCTATCAGTTATTTTAGGAAAACTCAAATATGAACCGCGCGAATTACTAAGAAAAAGTGAAGAGGTTTATAAAAAAGAAAATCTTTCTGATATGAGTATATCCAACAATAAAATTATAGAAAAAATGGTTACTTATCCAATTTTGATTGAGAGACCGATAGTAATTAATGGCGACAAGGCTGTTATAGGGAGACCTCCAGAGAGAGTCTTGGATATAATATGATAGATCATGATAATAAAGTTGAACTTATAAATAAAAGAGAGGTTACAAAGTCAAACAACCGTTCGTTAATTATTAATGCGGGTATTAAGGTGTTTATGGAAAAAGGTGTTTCTGAAGCAACGGTAAGGGACATCATTAGGTTTACTGGATTAGCATCTGGAACTTTCTATAATTACTTTAGTTCAAAAGAAGAGGTTCTGGTTGCCATTGTTGATGATTTTGCATTAGGGATCGGTCAAATTTTAAGAATCAATAAAGATAAGCCAAAAGATTTTGAAGAATATCTTTTGATAAGAATAACAATATTTTTAAACTATGTTATTTCTAGGCCAGAGTTATATCTCATTATGACTAATAATCAGAATATAATAAATAATTTCAGTATCATTACACCTCAAGTAATTTTAGAAATTGATTTTCTCAAAGAGGAAGTAAAAAAAGGTACAGAAAAAGGTATTTTTCCTGAAATTGATTTTGAGCTTTTTGCTTTAGTTTTACAGCCTGTGGTGGATGCTCTTGCGCAAGATATGATGTTACAGAAAAGACCTAATGTTAAAGAATGTACCAATAGGTGTGTGAATTTTTTACTTAATGGCCTAGTGGAGAATAAATAATGTTTCGTTCAGTGGTAGTGCATAGCCTTTCAAATAATTTTTCAGATATTTCTATAGTAAGCTGCGAGAGAGAAACTATTAATCCGGATGAGGTTAGAGTTAAGGTTTGTTCAGCGTCAGTTAATTTTCCAGATTTATTAATGACTTCTGGATTGTATCAGTTCAAGCCGGAGGTACCATTTACCTTGGGAATGGAATCTTCTGGTATAGTCATGGAGGTAGGTGTAGAAGTTGAAGACCTTAATATTGACGATGAAGTAATTGTAAGTGCTTTTACGGGATCTTTTTCTGAAGAATTAAAAGTTAATCAAAGTAAGGTAAGAAAAAAACCATCAGAACTTAATTGGGAGCAGGCTTCAACATATACAGTGGCTTATTTAACGGCTTATGTTTCTTTGGTGACTAAGGGGCAATTACAGTCTGGGGAGACATTATTAGTTCATGGAGCCGCAGGAGGGGTTGGGTTGGCGGCTGTTGATATTGGTAAATTTTTAGGTGCCAAAGTTATTGCCGTTGCCTCATCAAAAAAAAAGAGAGATTTTCTTCTTTCCTATGGTGCTGATTTTGTTTTGTCACCAGAGAAAGGATTCAAAGACCAAGTCAAAAAGATAACAAACAATAAAGGGGCGGATGTAATTTATGATCCTGTCGGCGGTGATGTTTTTGATGAGTCAATTAGATGCATTGCTTGGAATGGAAGACTCCTTGTGGTTGGCTTTGCGTCAGGAAGGATACCGTCTATTCCTGCTAATATGCCTTTAATTAAAGGATTTTCAGTTATTGGCGTGAGAGCGGGTGAGTATGGAAGAAGGAGTCCTCAAGAGGGTGCAGAACACTTTCGTATGATTGATGAATTAATAAGCAACGGATCCCTTAATCCCTATATTCATAAAATTTATAGCCTAGATCAAACGGTTGAGGCATTAAAAGAGTTACGAGACAGAAAAGTTATTGGAAAAGTTTGTATTAACCCTTAACCGCAACTCTTCATCTTAATTAAAGGGAGACTTTCTTATTAATAAAAATTTACTTTCATTGGAAAAAAGTCCTTATTTAATTCAGCATAAGGATAATCCAGTACATTGGATGCCTTGGTCGGAAGACGCTTTTGATTTGGCTAAATTAGAAAAGAAGCCAATACTTTTATCAGTTGGTTATGCTGCCTGTCATTGGTGTCATGTTATGGCTCATGAATCTTTCGAAGATAATGATATTGCCAATCTTATGAATGAAAGGTTTATTAATATCAAGGTTGATAGAGAGGAGCGGCCTGATGTTGACGCTATCTATATGGCGGCGTTGCAGGCGATGGGTGTTCATGGCGGCTGGCCGATGACGATTTTTATGACGCCCGAAAAAAAACCATTTTGGGGCGGGACATATTTCTCAAAAGAACCTTTGAATGGCATGCCTAGTTTTCCAAATATTCTAACTGGAATATCAAATGCATATAAAAATGATAAAAATATTATTGAAGAAAATTATAAAGCTATAGATGATGCCTTGAGGAAGAAAAACTCTACAGATACATCTGGCAGTTTAAGTATTGATATTCTTGATCGAGTATCAGAACAGTTATTGAACTTTTCTGATAAAGAGAATGGTGGGTTAAAGGGTGCCCCAAAATTTCCTAATACAGCAACAATAGATAATTTATGGAGAGCTTTTATTAGGACAGGAAAAGAGAGCTATAGGAAGCAAGTGCTTTTAACTCTTAAAAGAATGTCATGTGGAGGTATCTATGATCAACTAGCTGGAGGTTTTTCACGTTACTCTGTTGATGATCACTGGCTCATACCGCATTTTGAGAAGATGCTTTATGATAATGCGTTGCTAATTGATATTTTTTCAACAGTCTATCAAACAGAAAAATCTCTTTTGCTTGAGGTCAGAGTCAAAGAGGTAATTGAATGGATTGTGTCTGATATGATCACAGCGAAAGGTGGTATTTGTTCTGCAATAGATGCAGATAGCGAGGGTGTTGAAGGCAAGTATTATGTTTGGACCTCAGATGAAATTGATAGATTGTTAAAAGAGGAATCTAATCGCTTTAAATCTGTTTTTGGGGTTACTAATTCAGGAAATTTTGAAGGATCTAATATCTTATCCCTTAATGGATCGATAAAAGACCTTTTAGATGAAGGCATATCTAGTTCCCGTTTAATTTTACTTGATGAAAGAAGAAAAAGAGTACCACCTCTTTTAGATGATAAAATTTTAACGGATTGGAATGGCCTGATGATTGGAGCTCTAACAAGAGCTTCCAAAATTTTTGATAATCAGGACTGGCTCATGTACGCAGAAAATGCTTATGAATTTATTACGAGTTATTTAATTGTTGACGATGTTTTGTATCATAGTTGGAGAGAAGGTGAGGTTAGGGGGCTTGCAACTTTAGATGATCATGCTGCTTTAATCGATGCCTCAATCGCACTTTATATCGCAACTAGTAAAAATAAATATTTAGATATTGCTGATTCTCAGTTAGCACATTTAAATAAGTATTTTATCGACAAAGAAAGGGGTGGTTATTATTTGACTTCGGTAAGTGCGACAGATGTTCACATTAGGATGAAAATATCTAGTGATAGTGCAACCCCCTCCGGAAATGGCCTGCTTTTTAAATCATTAGTTTCTTGGTGGAGGTTATCCGGACGAATGGACTTAAAAGAGAATATAAATATGCTAGAAAAAAGTTTTGGAAAGATTGTAGCTGAAAATTCTTCTAGCCATTGCACTTGGATTTCTGGTTTTGAGTCTCTTTATAAAGGCTCTGATTTTGTAGTAGTTGGAGACCAGAATAGTAATGTTATTAAAGAGATGATAGAAAATATTAATAATTTAAAGCTAAATGATTCTATTTTAACTTTAATAAACCCTAAAGATGAGTTACCAAAAAACCATCCAGCATTTGGTAAAACTAATGTTAATCAAGCAACAACCTATATATGCACAGGCCAAGTTTGTTCATCTCCGATACTAGACCCTGATAAAATAAAACAAAATTTATTTGAATAGTGTACATTATTCAAAAATAATGTTCCTATATAAAAAATTTATGGAGATATAGTGTTATGCCGAGTGGTGGGGTGCGATCTGGAGCAGGGAGACCAAGAGGTCAAGGTAGGTTTGGTGAAGAAACAAAGCCATTGCGAATTCCAGTTAGTATGATTGATAGTGTTATGACTTTTATAGAAAGTTATGATTTATCATTACCAATTTATAGCAATAAGGTTAATGCTGGATTTCCATCACCTGCAGATGATCATATAGAAGGGAAGCTTGATCTCAATACGCATTTAATAAAACATCCTTCAGCAACTTTTTTTGTTAAAGCAACGGGCGATTCAATGATCGGAGCAGGTATTCACGAAGGAGATATTTTAGTTGTTGACCGAAGTCTGGAAGCTAGAAATGGCAAGATAGTCATTGCTGCTGTTGATGGTAATTTGACCGTTAAGAGACTAAAGAGGAGCGGAAAGGATATGCTTTTATCACCTGAAAATAATAACTATAAGCCTATAAAGTTAACAGAAAATAATGATGTAGTTATTTGGGGTGTAGTTACTAATGTAATTCACAAAGTTTAGCCTTGGATAAAATGTTTGCTCTTGTTGATTGTAATAATTTCTATGTATCGTGTGAGCGTGTTTTTAACCCCCTGTTAATTAATAAACCTGTTGTTGTTTTATCAAATAATGATGGTTGTATTATTGCCCGATCTAATGAGGCAAAGGCTCTGAATATACCTATGGGGGCACCTTTTCATACCTATAGAGACTTTATTAACGCTCATAAAGTTAAGGTCTACTCATCGAATTATCCATTATATGGTGATATGTCAAATAGAGTGATGGCTTCGCTTTCTGAATTTAATCCTAACCTTGAAGTTTATTCAATTGATGAAGCTTTTCTTAAATTTGATCAAAATGGGAATACTAATATTGATCACGATATTCTAAGAATTAAAGATAGCATCCTTAAATGGACTGGAATACCGGTTTCTATAGGTATTGGACCAACAAAAACCTTAGCAAAAATTGCTAATACCTTAGCAAAAAAAAACAATTATCACGGTATCTTTGATTTAAGTTCAAAAATAAAACAAGATGAAATTCTCAAGGATGTTAATGTCGAAAATATATGGGGTATTTCAAGACGCTGGGGCTCTAAGCTAAGAATGATTGGTATTGGAAATGCCCTGCAGCTGCGTGATTCATCTCCTCGTAGAATAAGGCAATATCTTAGTGTTGTTGTGGAACGTATTGTTTACGAGCTAAGGGGGGTAGTATGTTTAGATATAAACGAAATATTACCAAAGAAAAACATTATGTGCTCTCGCTCTTTTGCTAACACTATTAGCGATAAGAGTATTTTAAGACAATCCGTTATTGAATATGCAATACGAGCATGTGAGAAGATGCGGAACCAAAACACTCGAGCGCAAAGTGTATATATTTTTTTAAAAACTAATAAATTTAATAAAGGAAGGCAGCATAACGAAGGAATAGTACTTGGACTAAGTACACCCTGTAGTGATACAGCTCAAATACTAAGATTAGTAACAACTGCTGTAGATGCTATTTATAAATCAGGATATTTGTATCAGAAAGCAGGAATTATGTTACTTGATCTAATACCCGCGACTACGAATCAGGGTGATTTCTTTCAGAATACAAATTCATCTGCCTCTGATAAACGTATGCACATCATTGATTCCTTAAATAAGAAATTTGGTCCTGGGACTATTTCTAACGGTAGCTTAAGATCAAGGAATAACAAAGAGTGGAGTGGTAAGCGACATTACTTATCACCCAGATACACAACACAGTGGGACGAATTACCACATGTCATGTAATTTATTTTATGCTATTGTGGCTTAGAACAAGGAAATGCTATGACAACTATTAATTTATCGAGCTCAGCTGATATTATTATACCTACAAACAATGGTGATACCTACAGGGGTATGGATGGGGATGACACATATATATTAGTATCCCAAGATAAGTCATCATCAGTATCGATTATTGATACGACGGGAAATAATACAATCCAATTACCAGAGTGGTCGAAAATAAAATCAATATCAGTGTCAAAGGATGCAATTAGAATAACATGTGATGACATGACAATCTTCACAATAAATGGAGCTGACAAATTTTCTTATGATGTGGGAGGTAATCTTACAAATAATAGTATCGGAAGCATAAAAACATTCAACGAATTCGTTAGTATTTTTGATTTAACTCCCCCTTCAGAAGGAACGGTTAATAAGTCTACAAGTAAAATTGTATATGAAGATTCTTTTCGAGTCCTTTATGAGGTTAAAGTTCAGAAAGAAGACAGCGGTAATAAGTATTATATTAATAATGAATTAAGCCCAGATTTATCATTATCATCAGGTGAAAAGTATGTTTTTGATTTAAATGATACCTCTGCATCAAACCACCCTCTCTCAATATCGGAAACTAAAAATGGAACTCATGCTGATGGTATTACAGTAAGCAATGGTATAAAATTTTATGCAGAAGGTTATGAAAAAACTGAGACTGATTTTTCATCCCTCTTTTCTTCCGAAGGTACTCTAGAAAATGCATTTATGGTTTTTGAGCCATCTGTAAGTGATACAGTTTTATATTACTATTGTCTGGTTCATAACGGAATGGCAAACGATGCAAAAATTCTTATTGATAGCTATGTTGAGGAATCTAGTGAGGTTATGCCTGATGCGGCAGTTGTTACTGAATCCATTAAGGTTCAAAATAGTGGTTCATCTGATTACACAATGACTGGTCAAACAATCTCTGAAAATGATCCAATTTTGACCTTAGAGAGAGGTAAAACATATGATTTTGATATTAGCTCACCGGGTCATCCATTTTGGATAAAAACGGAACAAATCAATGGAACTTCAAATTCCTACTCAGAGGGTATTATGAATAATGGTGCCTCAAATGGAATACTAACATTCACTGTTCCCAGTGATGCTCCATCAAAGCTGTATTATATTTGTCAAATTCACAGCAGCATGACAGGTGTCATAAATATTGTTGATAAGAATGAGACTGATACTATCATATCAAGTAGCTCTGCAGGCCCAAGTTACGGATATAATTATGGTTTAGATTTAATATTTGATTTTCCAAGTACGGAAGAATTTATATCGATTAGTTTTGATATTTAACTGGAGAAAGAAATGGTAGCTAATTATTTAACGGTAGGACTACTGGCAATAATGGTTTTCTATTCTTTTGGTGTAGCTATTAACGTTCATAGAGCTTTAGACAAAGAAAATGCAGGGAAGCTTTTAAGAAAACTCTTTCCTGTTTATTTTTTATGGGGAATACTGATTTCTGTAATTGCTGAAATTATTTATTTCTATGAAGGGCTAGAAACGCAAGCATTTATTATGGCAGTTATTGCTATTGGATATCTTTATTCAAGACAAGTGCTGGTTCCAAAGCTTAATAAAAATAGAGATTTGGCAAATGAGGGAGATAAAGAATCAAAAAAGATTTTTAGCTCCCTTCACTTCCAGAGTATAATGATTAACTTAATACAAATGTTATTATTAACACTTATACTATTTATTTAGACGGATCTTTTGCTTTTATCAGCATCGTTTGATGATTTTATCATATTACGAATACCATCCCAGTCCTCTTCGGTTAATTTATCTAAGCTTTGATAGAAATTACCACTTGATCCTAAGTGACTCGCGCCATCAATCGCTATAGTTTGACCCGTAAGATAGTCACACCCATCAGCCATTAGGAATGTTGCCAAGTTTCTTAATTCTTGCATTTCACCATTTCTTCTCATTGGTATTTTTGAATCGTTTTCATTTGAATCTGTATCCTGTCCTGGACTCAGTCTCTCCCATGCTCCTTTTGTAGGGAATGGACCAGGCGCAATTGCATTTAGCCTAATACCATAATGACCCCACTCTGCGGCAAGAGATTTAGTCATAATATTGACTCCAGCTTTTGACATTGCTGATGGAACCGTAAAGGGTCCTCCATTCCAAATCCAAGTAGTTAAGATTGATATAACAGAGCCTTTAACGCCTCCATCAATCCACCGTGTACCACAAGCATGTGTTAAATAGAAAGATCCACGAAAGACTATATTAGAGATCGCTTCAAAGCCTTTAGGGCTAATATCTTTAGTAGGAGAAATGAAATTACCCGCAGCATTATTAACAAGACCAGTTAAGGCCCCGCCATCGCTCCATATCGTATCTATCATATCGTTAACTGCATCTGAAACTCTAATATCGCAGGCGTACCCTTTTATCTTACCACCCTGATCGGTAATTTCCTTTACTGTTTCATCTAAGACAGCTTGTCTTCTTCCACAGATATAAACTTCAGCACCTAATTCGGCATACTCTGATGCCATTTCTTTTCCTAAACCAGTTCCGCCACCGGTAACTAGAATTCTTTTTCCTTTGAGGATATCTTTTTGAAACATATAATTTTCCTATATTAGTTTTAAACGAGTAAATAATATTGAAACTATCCAACCTAATAGTCCAGATAAGATAATTGCTATAATTCCATACAGTAGTGCAAATTTATTTGCAAAAAGCCATATTAATCTTGCAAAACCTGCTTGCTTTAAATCAATAGAACTTTCTGCATAAGAAATAGCCTCTCCATTTTGAAAAAGAAAATATCGAATAAAATATTTACCTTGTAAAGAGTTTGGAGGTAAAAGAAATTCAGTTTTAAATAAACCCACTTTTCCGGGTCCAGATTTTAAAATTACATTACCTTCTTTTTCAAGAAACTGACCTTTGTCATACATTTCTGATCTTAATCTATTATCAAATTTAACTTGTTTGACTGTGCTATGTTTAATTTTGGCTTTGCCAAGAGGAAGATTTTCTATTCCTAAACCTAATTTATTCAGATTTTTCTGACTAGTTATTTCCATAAAAGGTTTTGAGCTGAGTATATTATAATAACTTGGCACATTGGTGTAATAAGATTTACCTCGTCCAAGCCATATTCCAAAAAATCTTCTTTTTTCTTGCATAGTTTGATTTTTAGGAGGACCAACAATTTCAATCATTATATCCCTTCTCCCTATAGGAGTTGCACCAAATAAAACAACACGTGTTCCAGAGATACCTGGATTAATTTGAACATCTCTCTCATTTGTATCAATCACTAAGTCTAAAGGCGCTTGTGCACACAAGAACGTTAAGATAAAAATAATTTTAAAATAAGTATTCATTAATGCGATCCTCCGCCTATTAAGAGGGTAATTGTCTCACTGGGCCTTATTAATAAATCAGAGGCCATAATAATTCCAACGCTTAAAACTAGAACCGCCAGTGATGCTCTGAGCATAGGACCCTGAAGCTTACTACTTAATTTAACACCTATTTGAGCGCCGACAGCTCCACCTAATAATAAAATTAACGCTAATACTATATCGACTGTTTGATTGTGGTAGGAATGGAGAAGTGTAACTATCGCAGTTACAAAAATTATTTGATATAATGATGTGCCAATAACAACAGAGGTTGGCATTCTAATAATATATATCATAGCAGGAATCATAATAAATCCACCGCCAACTCCCATTATTGATGCTAAAATTCCAACAATGAATCCTATAGTTAAAGGCGGTATTATGGATATATATAAACCAGATTTTTTAAACCTCATTCTGAATGGTAAGCCCATAATCCAGGAATGGTGATACGGTTTAGATCTTTTTTTCTTACTGAAAAACCCCATGCTGTCAAGACTTTCATAAAGCATAAAGCTACCGATGCTAGTTAAAAATAAGAAGTAAGTTAAGGTTATTAAAAGGTCTATAAGACCCACCTTGATCAGAGAATTAAAAATACTAATTCCAACGAAAGAGCCAAGCATTCCTCCAACCAAAAGAAGATTACCAAGCTTGATATCCACTGCATTTCTTTTTAAATGCCCTATTGTTCCCGATAACGAAGATCCAACAATATGATTTGCTTCTGATGCAACTGCAACAGCTGGCGGAATCCCTAAAAGAATAAGCAAGGGTGTCATTAGAAATCCTCCTCCAACGCCAAACATTCCAGAAAGTATTCCAACTAGCATCCCAAGAATTAGGAATATTATTGGATTAATTGAAAGCTCTGCAATTGGTAGATAAAGTTCCATAACAAATATCAACGTAATATATTTAAAAAATAAGGCCAGTCTGCTTAAAATTCTTTAATAACAATAGAGACAGTTCTATTTTAATAATATATAAATTTGTCAATAATAAGTCTTATCAAAAAGATAGAGGTAATAAAAAAAATGACAGAAGCTTGGATAATTGATGCTTGTCGTACTCCAAGAGGTATAGGCAAGGCCGGTAAAGGGGCTTTGAGTTCTATGCACCCACAACATTTAGGTGCAGCAGTCCTCAAGGCTATAGCCGAAAGAAACAAAATAAATACTGCAGAAGTTGATGATATTATTTGGGGCACTAGTTCTCAAAGAGGTACTCAAGGTGGTGATTTAGGGCGTATGGCGGCTCTCGATGCAGGGTATGATGTTAAATCAAGTGCCGTAACGCTTGATAGATTCTGTGGATCAGGGATTACAAGTGTAAATATTGCAGCATCAAGTATTATGTCTGGAATGGAAGATTTAGTTTTGGCTGGTGGAACAGAAATGATGTCTACGTATGGTCAAGATGGAAATACACCATCACCCTTTATGGATAATGGAAATACAAGATTGAGAAGTGAACATCCACAACCACATCAGGGTGTGTGTGCAGATGCTATTGCCACTCTTGAGGGAATAAATAGAGAAGCAGTGGATGCATTAGCGTTTGTCAGCCAACAAAATGCTGACAAGGCAATTAAAGCCGGCTATTTTGATAAATCACTGATACCTGTTTATAATGCTGAAGGTGAATTAGTTCTTGATAAAGAAGAATTTCCAAGGCCTCAAACAACATTAGAAGGTTTGTCTGATCTTAAAGCTTCCTTTGAATCTTTAGCTGATTATCCTTTAGACGAGGAAGGTACAACTTTTAGAAAATTAGTCCTGCAAAAATATCCTGATTTAAAAATTAATCATGTTCATCATGCAGGTAATAGTTCTGGAGTAGTTGATGGAGCTGCGGCTCTTCTTCTTGCTTCACCAAATTACGCTAAAGCTAATGGAATGAAGCCTCGCGCTCGTATCAGAGCTATGGCAAATATGGGTGACTCTCCTACTCTAATGCTGAACGCACCGGTTCCTGCTGCAAAAAAAGTTTTAGAAAAAGCAAATCTATCAATTAACGATATTGATCTTTTTGAAGTTAACGAAGCTTTTTCAGTTGTAACAGAAAAGTTTATTCGTGATCTTGATATTGATAGAGCTAAAATTAATGTTAATGGTGGAGCTATGGCACTTGGACACCCTATTGGAGCAACTGGTTCTATATTAGTAGGTACTGTATTAGACGAGTTGGAAAGAAGGGATCTTCAATTTGGATTAGTCACTATGTGTGCCGCAGGTGGAATGGCGCCAGCAGTAATAATCGAAAGAGTTTAGATTTAATTTTCTTTTATAAATTTTAAGTTAAATTGTTTTCTTAATTTAAGTTTAAGATTTAGTAGTGCGCTTGTAAAATATTGAGGGTTTAAAAAATGTCACTTGTTGAAAGCTTACAAAAAAGGATACCTCTCAATAATCAAATAGGTTTAATAGGCCTACTTTTATGTGCCTTTTCTTCACCTCTCATAATGCCTCTTAATATTATAGCAATATCAGAAAAATTTATAAGTGCTACTAATGGTCAGGTGGGTTTGATAGCAACAATTGAGACATTATTTATTTCTATTTCTTCAATAACTTTATCAAGATTTGTGAACAAAATTAACAGAAAGAAAATATTCTTTGTGGCCGCCTTGCTTGTCATGACTGGTAACTTTTTAACAATATTTTCTCCAGAATTAAATTTTGTAATTCTTTCTAGAATAGTTGCTGGTCTAGGTTCTGGTGCTATTGTGGCTACTGTAGTGGCGACTATAGCTAGAGGCTCTAATGGCCAAATGACTTTTGCTTTATTAAACTCTGGCGTCGGAGTTATGGGTATCATATTACCATTTCTACTTCCTATTATCATTGCCTCAAATGGTATGGAAGGAGCTTACTCTTTGCATTTCTTAATTTCATTATTTACTTTCTTATTTCTATATATAATTACCTTAGATGACGGTAAAAATGACGAAATAAGTTCTATGCAATCTTATAAAGGTATCGCCGGATGGATCGCCATGGTTGGAACAGCGTTAGTATTTTTAGCTCATGCGGGTATATTTTCTTTCTCTGCAAAAATAGGTGCATCCTTAGGAATCTCTGTAACACAAATAGGTTATATTTTTATGTCAGGCGGTGTTTTAACAATTTTTGGACCACTAATTGCTGGGTTTATAGGACAAAGATTCGGAAGTTTAGTGCCGTGCCTTTTATTGATCGCTGTTCTGTTAGTTACGGGCGTTATTATACCTAATGTGACATCACCTATAATTTTCTATATGACAGTTCCTATTTGCGGAATGATTCCTATGATTATGACGCCATTTTATCTTGGGGCAATGGCAAAATTAGATCCTACAGGTGGTTTAGCAGCGGCTCATCCAGCTTTTTCTACTATGGGCGGTGCAGCAGGTCCTGTTGTTATGGGATATGTATCGGATTGGCAAGGGTTTACTGGAATAGGCTGGGTTGTATTAGTAACTATTTTGTTAGGTGCTCCATTGATCTCAATAGCTTTATTAGAAGCTGATAAGAAATAATCTTTTTTATTAATTGAAAATCTTAAGAAAATGTTGTGCAATAATTTTTTAAAACCTGGAGAAAAAGATGTCACGAATTAAAAAAGTTGATTTAGATGATTGGGATAAAGATCTAAGAGAAATGACTGCTGCCGATAGTGGAACGCCTCTTGAGCAAGGTGCAATGAGAATGTTTGCGCATACTCCTGAGATTTCAAAAGGACTCACTGCTTTTGCGGGATCATTAAAACAAAATAGGTCCTTACCCGATCGATTGGTTGAGCTGGTTAGACTTAGAGTAGCATTTCATAATCAGTGCAGAAGCTGCATGGCTATTCGATATAAAGATGGACAAGAGGATGGTATTACTGAAGATTTAGTATGTTCTCTTGAAAAGCCAATGGAGGCAGATAATTTATCAGACGCAGAAAAAGCCGCCATTCAGTATGGAGAGCTTTTTGCGACAAATCATTTGGCTATCAATGACGATATTTACGACAACCTTAGAAAATATTTTAATGAATCAGAAATTGTTGAACTATCCATGACAGTAGCTTTCTTTGTTGGATTTGGAAGGCTTGCAGCTAGTTATCACATGGTTGAAGAACTTCCAGAGTCTTTTCAAGCTGACGAAAAAGAGACGCTAACTCCTTGGGGAAACGACTCTATTATTGTTAGATAATTATATAATATTTTTTTGGAGAATTTAAATTGGTCGTAGTTACAGGCAACAATACTCTAGCTCCTGAGTTTATTGTTTCAACTGATACTGGTTTGGATGGTGTCTTACAAGTTTCTATCATTGATAGTCGAGCTGGAGAAGAAATACAGCAACAGCAAATTAATGACGCCCCTGATTCAAGAGGTGGGAC
>Ga0209709_10000208_pt1 | contig 57124 bp, 70 predicted proteins | sample ArcticOcean_MG_C_2_FD_187435 | JGI IMG/M metagenome (GOLD analysis project Ga0209709, IMG submission 187435) | Marine microbial communities from western Arctic Ocean - ArcticOcean_MG_CB4_136 (SPAdes) (version 2) | ecosystem: Environmental > Aquatic > Marine > Oceanic | place: Arctic Ocean... | reverse complement strand
TTTATAGACATCTGAATTTTAGACTTGATAGATTCATACATTTTCTTATTAACTACATTATCGGGGGCTTGGTATTTTTTGCCGAAATTTAGTTCCGGGGTAGTCTGTTCTTCTAACCAAACAAGCGCATTGTTATACCATTCATAAAGATCGTCTCCTGGACCATATGGATACCCCATTTTATTCAAAAGTTCGAGAGTATAGTCGGCCGACTGCTCTACATTAACCCCCTGCTGTCCTCGGTATTGTATATTATCGGGGTCTAATGTAACTATTTCATCTAGGACATAACTTATTATATTATACCATAACATGTCATCTGAAAGATCTTTTTTAGTTAAAATAGAAGACATTTTCTTTAGCAAAAAAGTCGTGTCGTGTTTCAAAGGGTTTAAAGCCAGCCATGGTTCTCCTGAATCTGGTGTCATTTGTTCGATAGCGTATTGTTCCGGATTAAAATTAGACCCCATTGACCTTCTAATAGAATTATAAAAATCTATATTAATAGCAAGTAAAACCATCTTGAGATACCTTTTCGATTTAGTAAATTTTCTTGCTAGGTATCCGCGCGCCAACTTTTGAAGTTCTGGGGCGGCGGCATACTCAAGTATTATCTGGGCTGGATCCCAACGTACTTTATCCGCGAGAATGTCTTTTATTTGTGCCGCATTTTTCATTCCGAATGAATTTGTTCTCTTATTTTTCCACCACATTGAAGCATTCCAAGCCCAACGCTCATCAATGTCATTAATTGTTATAGGGTATCCAGTCCTGTTTAAAATTACCATAATAGCTTCTTGACATTTTTCATAATTAAAGTATTCTATAGGGTCTAGTTCCTCAGATGGATCTCCGATTTCTTCTTCTATTTCGTGCATAGTGATTAATTGATTCCATATTACTTGCCACCAGAAGTTTCTATTTTTAAAATCAAAGTCAGACTTTGTAAGTACTTTAGAAGCTCTTGTTAACCATTTTGATGTAAAAACATTAATAGGGTCTAAGTTAGTCCACAACTTATTTACGAAATTGATATTCTCACGGGGATTTTTTGTTCTTTTTGCTGCATCTTTGTAAGTTTCAAGACCTTTTATTTTAAGAGCTTCAAATAGAGATCTTTTTGGATCGTATTTTTTTGTGGCGTCTTGAATAATACGAGCACCTGTTGTATCTCTAATTAAATTTTGTATATCACCGGGAAGAATATTCATTGAAGTTTGTTCAAATGGGATATTCACAGTTCCAAACGACAACTTTTTGCTACCAGATATACCAGTTGGAAACTTGCCTGTTTTATTGTAAACATTAAGTCTATGTTTGTAGTCAGAAAGACTGGCGTTAAGACTTGGTTTGTTCCACAATATGTACATAGATAAATACCCTGGTCTCATTGGATCTTTAGTACGAAGGTCTTTCTTATGACGCGAAATGTATCTTTCTCGACGCTCCTTGTCTTTATGGATTGTATAATCAGACATACCAGCCGCTCCAAACTTACGGGCGTATGTCTTTCCATTCTTTTCGAATGTAATTTCATACTTCTTAGAATTTCCTTTTAATTTTACAAATTTCTTAACTTTTATCATTTATTTTTTATTATTTACCAATATTTTTTTGAAAACCATTAAAAGAAATTTTAGATATAAAAATATCATGCAAGAAGATCTTTTATACTTTGGACAATTACAAATGTTAATGAATAATAATAATACTTATTTTACTTTTTTATTCATAATAATTACCTTTTTGTATAATAATTATTATAACATCCTTAAATCTTTAGACTTTATTTTTTCAAATAAAAAGAGTATTGTGACTATAGAAGGAATTAGAATAAAATCTGAATATAAAAATACATATACAGATCTATTTTCAACTAGGTTTAAAGCAATATGGTCATTTATTCAAAATAAAAATTTCGTTAATATTTCATCAATTAGAGAGGTTTCTTCGTTTGATCACTTTTATAATAGAGAAGACGAACGAGAGACAATAGAAACCAATGTTTACGTGGTAGATCAAAAAAGATCTTTTATTATTGAAAAGGATATTCATTGTAGAATTTATTCATTTAGAGATAGTAAAAACGATACAGACAAAGGGTCTGCCGAAGAAACTATACACATAGAGTTATTCTCGAATATTAAAAATGTAAATCAAATACAAGAATTTGTAGAAACTCTAAAAATAGACTATGAAACGACCCGTGCTAATTATAGAAAAAATAAAAAATTTGTATACACTCTTAGTAATATAGATAAAAATAATTGTAGTTGGTCAGAACATGAATTTGTATCAAATAAAATGTTTTCAAATTTGTTCTTTGAAAAGAAGCAAGAGTTAATATATAAAATAGATTTTTTCAAGAATAATAAACAATTTTATATAGACAATGGTATATCATACACATTTGGATTAGCTCTTTCGGGGCCGCCTGGAACTGGAAAAACTTCTATAATTAAATGCGTTGCCAATTATCTCAAGAGACATCTTGTAGTAATACAGTTAAATAAAATTAAAACATACGAAGACTTATGTAAAGTTTTTTATGAATCTACATACTATAATGAAAATCAACCCAATAGTATTACCTTTGAAAATAAGATAATACTTTTAGAAGACATTGATTGTATGGGAGACATAGTAAAGAAGAGAAAATCTGAATATTCAGAATCAGAATTTACAGATGAAGAAGAAATTCCTACACAGACAGATAAGAAAATAAAGAAGATGTTAAGATATAATAAAAACACAGAGGATAAATTGACACTTTCGGATTTACTTAATATTATAGATGGAGTTATAGAAACGCCAAACAGAATAATCATAATGACAAGTAATCACTACGATAAACTAGATCCCGCTTTAATAAGACCTGGTAGAATAGATTACAGTCTAAAATTAGGCTATGCAACGGAACCTATAATTAAAGACATTTATTATAATTATTACAAAGAAGACATTTATATTCACAATCATGAATGTAAATTTAGAAAAGACTTAACAACAGCCCAATTAATTAATTTTGCTATGGTATCTAAAGAATATTACTTGAGAAATGTATTAGAAAATAATATGAATAATTTATGTACAATAAACCAATAAAATAAAGTTACTAGAACTATAACACTTACTTTATAAGTAGTTGGACATTTACCGTCTATAAAGTAAGATATTGCTAAACCCATAAAAAGATTATCTACAAGATCTTCTCCTATAACTTGTACAAAAGTTTTATCTACTCTCATTTAATATATTTTAATATACAATAATATATTAAATGAAAATAGAAAAAATTCTAATAAATATTCTATCTGTTCAAAAATCTGGCGTAACGTGTATTCCTAAATCTCAATTAGTTGACTACCCTATAATATCTTTTTCTGGGACTCAAAATTTCAGTCAGGTTTTGAATTATGATTTAAACTTTTTACCAGAAGAGTGGTCACCTAAGGGAAAAGCACATTCTGGTTTTATTAAAAGATCACTAAAGTTAATAGATGAAATAGAATATTTCATAGAAGAAAATGATAATTTTATATTATCTGGACATTCTCTAGGGGGCGCAGTGGCAGTTTTATGCGCTTCTAGAATAACAACAAATGATAAAAATGTATTAGCAGTTTATACATTTGGTACTCCTAAAATAGGAGACGAAGAGTTTAGAGAATATTATATAAATCAAAATCTTTGGGAAAAGACTAAAAATTATGTCACACCAAGAGATTTTGTTAGGAAATTACCGCCTTTTATTTACAAAAATATAGGAGACGAAATAGAAATTTATTCTTCAGAGAGAAATTTATTAAAAAGTCACGACATTAAAACTTATAATAGATTTTTTTCGGATTTTTCATAAACCCACATATCTATATGTCCTTTGATTATATTAGTTTTATTAAAATCACAAAGAGTCGAATCTATGTCATCTAGGTAATCTTTTATATATGGTTCCCCTGATAACATTAATCGCGAAGGCTTATAATCTGTTGATATATCAACTATTACAATCTTTTTTCGAGCTACTCTTTTACAATTTTCTATTACAGATAAGTGCCCTTCTTTTGGGATTTCATGAAAAGCAAACATACATGATACAATATCAAATTCTAAATCTTTACCGTATGTTTCTGCGTTGCCAAATTTATAAACACTACCTGGATTAAATAAATTAGAAAATCTTATCATTTCACATGAAGTATCAATTCCTGTACTGTCTGGTTTAGTAGAAAATCCAGTTCCACAACACATATCTAATACATCTCCTTCTAATGTATCATATATCTGTTTTCTAATGTCTACACCTTTGTAAGCAGTATTATCTATAATTTTTGTAAATAGATGTGTACTTAAAGCATGTATTGTACCTAGATTTCCAGTATTGCCAAAATTATGAATATTCGGGTTATACCAATAAGGAATTTTAAGCGAAAGTACAATTGTTATGAAATTTAGCATTTATATTCTATCTTTTACTTTTTTAAATATATTTATTTATAACTTTAGGACATAAATAAGAATCTCTGCATACTTTTCTAGTATTTCCTAATTCAATGGCGGTATGGTCTATAGCCTTTGTTATATTTCTTTTTCTTTCTTTTTCTGTTAAACCCATTTTAGTATTATTCATAAATGTTTTAAATATCTTATTAGCTGAATATGTTCTAATGTCTTTGCATGTTATATTAGATTGCGCCTTTTCTTTTAAAAATGCATTTAAATCTTGTGAAGTTATTCTTGTACGAGTAGAATCATAAAATAAATATGGTCCCTTTATCTTAATAACTCTTTTTATAAAGTCTAAACTTTTAGGATTTGTTATTTTTTTATCATGGGATATACCTTTTTTACCTACAAACGAAAGAGTATCACCGCGAAGGTGTGACTTTAACATCGTAGATATTCCATATGTACCATTTTCTTTTTTATAAGAATCGCTGCCTACTCTAATATTTAGATCTTCCATCAATTTTAATACATTAGCTATTGTACAATTTCTAGATAAATCTTTTTTTGAAATGTAATGATTTATAATACGAGAATATTTATTATAATCAAATGAATCAAGTTTTTTAAATTTTTTTATTTTTGATTTTTCTACAAATTTTTTATTGTATATGTACTGTTTTCTTCCTTTTGAATCATATCCAGTAGCTTGAATTTTACTATCTGCTGTTTTATCTATTTTAACATTTGACCACATAGGGGGTATTCTAAGACTTTTAATTCTATCAAGATCTTCTTTTTTAGCTCCACAATAAGAAAATTTATCTTTTGTTTTTTGTCTGATTATATAAGACATCTTATTAGATTATTAATATTTTAATTTTAACACTTCCATTTTAGATCACAGTTAGAACATGTTACAAATGTTGTCATAGGTTCGTCAGCAGATCTAGTTTGCATTTGATAATATGTTGTCTTTTTAGATTTGCACTTATTACAAACAAAAATACCATCACTTATTTCTTCTTTTTTAATCATAATTTTATCTAAAGATATTTTCTTAAGTTTTTCCCAAAGTTCTGGAAAAAAACGTTCCCTTGAGAAAGTGGCAATTTCATAAGGATTAATTTCGCCGTTTAGAACAAGTTCTTTAAACTTATTAGCATTTGGTGTATAATTTATATTTGCTAGTATTCTTCTTGCGGTATTTGAATACTTTCTCAAAAATTCTGGAGAAGACCATTTAATTTCATACTTTTTTTCTCTACAAAAAGCTATAGTATAATTAAAAATACCTTTTTCCATGTTTAGTACTATAATATCTTCTTCTGAAAGTTCAAGAAATTTTGCGGCGGTTTTGATGAATGTCGTTCTACGATAAGACATCTTATTAATTATTAATGAATTATTTATTTAGTAATTAAATTTTTTCGTAATAATTTAACCAAATAAAATATTAACATAAGTTAAATGTCTGACAAATCTGCCGAAGCAAACGAAGTCTATGATATTGAATTAGATTATACACCTATTATTATAGGTATAGTACTCATTGCTGTTATTCTACTTTTATTGTGGTTTTTTTCGCGCACTGATGTAAGTTATTCGCCAGTTGCTTCTTCTAGTACACCAACGGCTTATGATATTTCTACAGCATTTAATATAGTTTCTTAATTTGCAAAAAAATAAATAACTTAAAGTTTAACGAGTATAATAAATTGACAATGATAAATCGACTGTTTTTCGACGAGGCTTATAAGCAAGCACTGAAGTCTGAAATGAATTTTAATCATGGTGCAGTTCTTATTCACAGAGGTAAAATTGTTGGAAAGGGATGTAATACTTATAATAATTCTAGTTATAACGAAAAAAGCTCTGTTCACGCTGAAGTAAGCGCGATAAAAGATGGTTTAAAGAAAATTTCTACAGAAGAGCTTAAAAAATGTGAACTCGTTATAATTAGAATTAATCGTTCTGGAGAATGTGTAAATTCAAAACCTTGTTGTAATTGCGAAAATTTTATTAAAAGGTATAATATTAAAAAAGTGTTTCATTCTTGAAAAAACATACATTCATCATTAAGTATAAACCAGACATTACACTTAGATTAGACATCAGAGGCTTATATTTAAGAGGGAATGTATAGAAAATAAGAGTAGCTAAAAGAATAAAAATAATTAAAGCAATAGTGCCATTAGTGGCAATAGAAACATTGTTATAATAAGAGCCATATAAAATCATTCCAGATGAAATTAATTCATATATTCCAGCAAAAAGAACAATATACTTAGCAAGCGTTAAACTTAACCCAGTCTTATTAGAAAGTCTTAACATTTCAGATTCTCCAAGAGTTAAAACCTTATCAAACCCAGAAATTATAAAAATAGCAATTTGTACATAGAAATCCATTTATAAAATGTAATTAAGCTTCTGCTGGGGTTCGAACCCAGATTGACAGATTCAAAGTCTGTCGTCATTACCATTAGACCACAGAAGCTTAATTACATTACATTACATTCAATCTTCTCCTCCATTCGGGATCGAACCGAAGACATTGCGGTTAACAGCCGCACGCTCTAACCAACTGAGCTATGGAGGAGAAGATTGAATATATTTTTGTGTACCCGAAGGTACTTTTTTTTTATCTATTTAGATTTATCTATTTAGATTTACTCGACATCTTCTTCGCCAACTTCTTCCTCTTCGTCTACAATAGAGTATCCAGTTAGCTTATGTCCCTTATAAATCTTGCCTTGTACTACCTTATAAGCAATTCCGTATTGTGTCTTACCAACAAACCACACACCCGTTGGCTGAAGAAGAAATACTGCTTCAGACCCCCTTGGAATACAATCGGTATTCATGTTTCCATCTGCGTCTAGAATATCAATAGGCTTCTTGTTTTCATCGTATAGAACAAACTGAGGTGCTCCCTTACGATCGAATGGTAGCTTTGCCTTTAGTGTAGAAGGCCACTTTGGATCCTTTGGAAACTTCTCGGCCGACTTATAGAATTCATCTACAATCTCATTCTTCAACTTCTTATCAAACCAAGCCTCGTTGTTCTGCGGAAAACTCTTTGCAATATCATCTACAGCTCGAATGTTATTCGTGAACGTCTTTAGCTGTTCGTTTTCTGTAGAATCATTAGCAAGTGAAAAAGAAATATGATACTTTACCCCACCATTATCTTGTTTATTCTGATCGACGCCGAACGGCACGCGGACTTTGCAAGTTTGTAGGATATATGGTGCCGTCTTATCATTATCCTTATCCTTATAATTCATTAGAACACTCTTACCACCTAGCTTATTCAGCTTTGGCGGCAAGAAAACTACATTTTCGGCTTCAAACTCGTTCGGTAGTAGGATTGCGTGGGACATACTTATTTCTTTGATAATAATATATACACAAAGTCTTTAAGCTATTTTATTTATCGTAATATTTTAGAATAAAATAAAATTATAAATTATAATGTTCATTATAATAGTTACCATAACATTACTAATTTTTATTGAAATATTTAATTATTTACCTAAAATAAACCTATATTCTCTATTTAAAAATAGAGAAAATAAAAAAATAGACTCGTTTACAGAATATAAATCTGAAGTTTCATTCGAAAAACAATTTGAATCTGGTAAGTTGTATACAAATAATGATTACAATTTGTTTATAATTAAAAATAATGAAACAACGCTTGTAAAAAAAGATAAAATTTATGAAATTAATGAATCATTTATATTAAAATATATCAATATAAATGAAAAAACCATGATATATTATTATAGATGAAAATAGATACTATAAATCCAGAATTTAACCATTTGAAGACTGTTATATTTTTACATTCTCTAAATCAATCTCAAACCGAAATACATCATATTACAAATTGTTTAAAAACAGAAAAAAGAGGGCTGAAAATAATTATACCATATGCCGACGAAATTGATATATCTTGGTCTAATGGAATATGCGAAAAAGTAAATTCTTGGTATAATTATTACACGTGGAACGATAATTTATATAAACATGATTCTATAAATATAAAACAATTCTGTTATAACAGCTCTATTATTAAAAATTTAATAGAAAAGGAAGCTGAAATAATAGATCCACAAAAAATTTTTGTAATAGGAATGTCTCAAGGAGGAACTATAGCCATAGATACATGTCTTAAATTATCATTTAGAATTAAAAAAGTGATATGCATTGATACTATTTTTCTCGATACTTATTTCGAAGGAAACTATTCTAAACAAACATTTACCATTTTTCAGAGCATAAAAGATAAGGTTTACAATCCAATATTTCAAGACATGTGTTACAAAAAACTGACTGATAATAATTGTAAAGTTATTAAAAATAAATATAATTATTTCCACACTGAAAATTTATCATTTATATTAAAATTCATTAATTCGAATATTGCTTAAAATTACACTATTTAAAAAAAATAAAACAGTAATAAGTGTGAGATATGAACTATTTTGATTCGAACGACTATGAATCTGATAGCGACGACTGTTACGAACCACTTGATGAAGACACCTTGAAAGATATGATTCTTTATAGCAAGTTGGGCTCTATTTCTAGATTTAAGAAACACATCGATAAAGAACCAGAATTTTACGGAATAGGAAATCTTTCAGATTTTGCAATTTTTAATATTATAGAAACCCAAGGGAAATCTAATAAAAATTATCTCTCTGAATATCAAATTGAATTATTTCAAGATCTCTATGATTGTATTCAAAAAGAAGGGAATATTACAAATTTTAATTTTGTTTACGAAAAACTAACACGGAAAATACATGTCTAAAGAAGTCTGTTTCTTTTTGCTACATTTTTATTATAAAATCTTTCTATCTTAGACGCTTCTATAGAAATTATATTAGGACTAATACTTGTTTTTTCAGCTAATGAACTAAGATTGTATTTTTTATCATTTTTTAATTTTGACAAATAATATATTATCCCAAATTCTTCTTTAGTTTTAATTGGGTTACTTAAGTAACCCTTTAGATCTTTTTTAACTTCTCTTATTTTATTTTTATATTCTGGACTTAGGTCTATTGTAACTTTAATTCCAGTAGGAATAGATATGTATTTTTCATAAGATGTTCCGCTAAAAATATCTCCAATTATGAAATTATAGCTATAAATGTCTCCAACTTGTATCTCTAAAACTGTTGCTAAACGCTGTATATTTATATTAAGATTATTATATACCAATGGATAATATATAGACCACGCCATAAGAGACAATCTTTCTTTTCCACGAAGATCAGGTTTTACATTTACAATAGTATACCAAAGTGATACTATTTCTTTTCTTATTCTATCAAATACCACTTGGTTAAATTTGTCAGAAATAGTATCTAAAATATTATTTATTGCGTCAATGTTTTGCTTTATTCTTTTTTCTTCTGGATCCAAAGAATTGAATGTGTTTGTTTTTGAAAGATCTCTTTTTACTACTTTTCCGTCTTTTATTACACTAATTATTTCAGTCCCGGGCGTTATGAATGTACCCCTTGTAAAATTTAAATTTTGCTTGTAAGTTGCATATGGATTAACAGATACCCCAGCAACAACTCCACATTTATTACATATTTTTTCATGTGTAGTAGATACAAAATCTGAAGAATTACATAATTGACAAGTGTCGTGACTTGTTATTGTAGGTGTTATTTCTTCTTCTTTTATTAATCCTTGGCGTTTTAGACAATCTAATAGATACTTTTTTGGATTTTTAATAGAATCTAACTTTTTTTTTAAAAGAAGTGCTGTGATTTCTTTAGACATTTATTATTAATTAGTATTTTTTTTATTTACATTAGATTAAACAAATGTACGCGTTAATTAAGTTTGGTATATTAAGTGTAATAATTGGGAATGTAATAGGATTTTTAGTTTCGTTACTTCTAGCGGCAGATCTTCCAGAAGTTTGTAAAGATTGGAATAAATACTATGCAATGGAAGTGTCTTTATTTATGACGGGGGTAATTCTTTATTTACTCACAAATAATACGTCTTCTTATTTTAAGAAGTGGTGTGCAGTATCTTTAAATAATTAATAACTTAATTATTATTAAATCACTAACAGCCCTCGCGGGGGATCGAACCCCGAACCTCAAGATTAGAAGTCTTGCGCGCTATCCAATTGCGCCACGAGGGCTGTTAGTAATTAAAACGTAAATGTACTCTCTTGAATAAGTTTTATTATAATATTTTTTCTTTATCCAGTTGTGCGGCGTACAACTCGCCGCTTTGTAGGTGCCTTTGGTGCTTCTTCTGTTACTACTTCTGCGTCTGCTACTACATCTGGAGGCTTAGTTGGTTGACGAGTAATTGGTGGAGGCGTCCGAGGAGTCTCGAGAGGAGTCTCGAGAGGAGTCTCACGAGGAGTCTCGAGAGGAGTCACTGGCTCAGCCTTTGGTGGGTAATGAGGCTTTAGATAACGCTGAATATTAAAAAACGTGACTGGCTGATCTGGATCGCGAAGTAGCACCTTAAGCTTCTTACCAGCTTCAGTATCATCTAGCTTAATAAAACGGCGATTTGCGGGATCTTGAATATCACTGTCCTTAATGTACTTATTAATAGCCCTTGTTACATCCTGGCGAGAATGTTCGCCAAGCTCGAAACCAAGGAAAACACAAAGTTCGTCAGAAATCTTTACTGGCTTCTGTAGAGCAGAAGGACGCTTTGGAATATCAGAATCAGAATCATCAGATACAGATTTTACGGCGCGGCGTCGGCCTGGCTTAGTAGCCTTTGTAACTTCCTTCTGAAGAACCTTCATACGAGCAGTTAGGGTCTTGCCAGTGTCGATGTACGCAGAAAAATCCTTGAGCAGTAGCTCAAACTTCTGTGCTGTAGTAGTTGGTTCTACCAGAGGCTGGGTATTCTCATCAAGGTCTGTCATTTTTAGATAAGTATATATCACTCTTTTCTTTAAGTAGGTTTAACACTGTGCGTTTTTAATTAATGAAATCCAGTAATTTAATTTTAATTTTTCATAATTAAAATCTTGTTTTTCGAATATATTTATTGTTTTTTCAAGCAAAGTCTTATTTACATCTTTCCAATCTTTTACTACAAGAACAGGGAGGTCTTTGTAAAGATGATCTATTTTAGAAGTCTTAACGATAGGTATACAACCTAAAATTAAAGCCTCCCAATTTCTATGACAATCTAACCCTCCTCCATGAGGACATATACAGAATGCAAATTCTGACTGTTTTTTCCATGATATAAATCTTGGCACTTTATTATCTTCGTAATACACTAAATTTTTATCTAAATTAGAGAATGCATCTTTGCGATCGTAGCCATGTTTAGTGTTAATTGAAAAATGAAAATTAGCGTAACATAATAATTTTCTTTTAGAAAAATGATTTGTTTTATTTTTAATATTCTCTAAGATTTTCTCTTGATCTTTACAAGATGTAATTGGACCCCATAAAGGAACTTTAGTAAGAGTATGATAATCTAGTCCAATTGGTATAATTGTAATCTTTGGGTGTACAAGTGTGTTATTTTGACAGTACCAATGTTTTATTCTTTTGTCTGAAATAAAATTATTGAATGTAATCTCATCTAATACATCAAATGGCATATCTTCATCGCAATCGCCCGAAACTAATGTAAATTTAAAATTTATTTTATAAAAATAATTTATCACAAAATCTTTCATAGCTGAACCGCATACGTATAAAATACAACCGGGGGCCATTTTTTTTTCATAACCACTGATAAAATTAATACTTGAAATTTGATTAATAGAATAAACATCGCATGATTTTAATATTCCCCTGCTTGAAACAAATGTATTTTCTGATTCCATTAATTTACTTTAATTAAATAATATTCTTATATTATTTGCCTAAAAATTATAAGAGGTTGATTTAATTATTTATCAAATATAATTTTATGAAATCTTTCTAGTACATATCCTTCGACTGGATTTATATCTTTACCCGATAATTCAACAATATTTAAATAAAAATCTCTTGAATGTTGTAATATGTTTTCCTTTGATACAATGAATTGAGCTCCCGCGCCAAACTCAAATTCAAGATTTTTTTCTCTTTTTCCAAATATTTTTTCATATGTATCTATCAATGGTAATCCATGGTGATATATACACCCTGTTAAATTACATTTTAAAATTGTTTTGCATAAAGATTTATAACCAAGATTAAAATCAGTATCTCTATAATATTCTAATAATTTTATTATATCAGGGGTATGATCAAATGGATATCCCTGTAAAAATACAGTATATTCTGATAAATTATAATAATTGTCATATATATATTTATAATATGTATGTGATTCTCTACCGACGTTATCTAATAAAACTTCGTTAAAATCATTTCCTAATGGGATTCCTTTGTTATATATTATTACATTTGAAAAAGCCTTAGTCCAATTTACGTCTTCTTTATATCTTGCCACTATAATAGTAATATTATTCATTTTATTATAATAGAATAATATTATATTTTAAAACGGATAATATTTTTAAACGGATAATATTCTTAAATCATCAGCAAAACAACATTCTAGACTTAGATTTCTAACGCCAAAAATATTATTAACATTATTCCTTACAAATAAGGCAAAATCCGATTCTCCAGAAATGTTCCCATTTTTACAATATTCAAACATTTTAAGATATTTACATTTAATAGCAAAATAGCCTAAAACGCAGTCATCTTTATTTTCGTGAAATTTAAGAGTACATACATTAAAGAATTTAACAAATGCTTCAAATCTATCAGAAAGTCTTTTAACTAAATTTATTAGATCTAAATTAAGAACTTTATAGCGTCCAGTTAATTTAAATATAAAGTCTTCATCAGAAATATTATACGTCTTAATTACGTGCTTTATATCTAAAAGTTCATTCATTCCTTTGTTTGGAAAGTTTAATGAATTATTAGATGTATAAATAACGTCGCATCCAAGATTATCTAAATAAGTCTCTCTTTTTCCATTATTTTCCACTACTATTACTTTTATGTCTTCTTCATTCTTTGTAAGTTCTACTATACTGGTTATACATTTTATATACCTGTCTTTTCTAATCAGTTCATGTTTAATTCCTACTTTATTATTTATACAAGTTGTGACAATTATGTAAAACATTTTAATTTAAATTAAAAAATACTTTATATAGATTTATTAGTATTTACAAGTTTAATATCATGATGAGGACTTGGATATATATTAAAATCTAACTGTCTAAGATTATATTCTATAACATATTCATCCCATAATTTCTTAAGATTGGGAAAATCATAATCGTCAAATATTAATATAGCATTATCATTAACAAGCTTATAAGAATTTTTAATATCGCTTCTTGCAACATCTACGGAATGTCCTCCATCTATATGGATAATATCAAATTTTTCAGTTTCATTTACAACAGTTTCTATACTATTTCCGTATAAAATAGATATTCGTCCAGGAAAAGCTTCTTCTATCTTTTCAAAACATGGTCTTGTATATGCATGTTCTCCAAGATCGTAACATTTTAAAGTTATGTTTTCGTTTGTCATTAACATCAGAAGTGCAGAAAATCCCGAATTAAAACCTATCTCCATAACATTTTGTGCTTTATTCTTGTTTAATAAAACTCTACATAAATTCTTAACTTTATTTTCAAATACATCAGAAATAATATTAGTATGATGACGCATAAAAATATTACCTTCTACTAAAACATTCAGATTATTTATAATTGGTATCAAGTTATTTGTTATAAATTCTTTAGTCTTAGTTATAATTTTTTGAATTTTATTTTCGTATATCTCTTTTGAAAAATTTTCGGCCATTTTTAATTTATTCGAAGTATATCCAGGACCACCGGGAAAATGATGAATAATTTTGTGAATGTCAGTATTATTGCACACCACAACATCATTAAGCACTTTATTATCATACATATCAAACTTAAAACAATTATATATAACAAAAGGTTGATCATGAAATAACGATAGTTGTTCTCTTGTTTTCATATCTTTTTTGATCTCTGAAAAAAGATCCTTTACTTTTTGACAGTTTTTAAAAAGTAAAACTCCGCTAGAAAATGCTTCTTTATCTTCATAATTATCGGCTTCTTTACCAAAAAGTATTTTTCCATAATAGTTGTTAGAATCTGTAATGTTACCTTCTTTTATTGCATAAATTTTTTCTTCAACGCATAAATCAAATACCTTATTTATATCATCTCTTACCACAACGTCACAATCTAAATACAGAATTTTATCATAAATGTTTACTTCGTCGTAAACAAATAAATCTATTCTCGCTTTACAAGCTTGATCTACATTTTTATAATTATCGTTTACTATAAATTGGAAAATATTAGAATCATAAAAGCTAAAATTTTCAATTAGTTTTTTAAATTTTGTACTTGTATAAACAAGGAATTTAAATTTACATTTTGAAGAAATAAGAATACTTTCAGATAAATAAGAAAACAATTTAACATAATCTTCGTGTACAAATACACATGTAAATATACAATTCATTTATTGTAATGTAAATTTAAAATATTCTAAATTTAAACCAATTAAAGATAAAATTTATTATATAAATATTATGGATTCTATTCAGAAATTTATTGAAAAGAATAAAACTTATACCATTAAATTTTCTATTGGAAAGTATTCTGATGCTTTTGGTTTTGACAATCAAATATTTGATCACGATAATTATCTCAAAATTTTTAAGCTTCTAGATTCTTGTACGACTTGGGAATCTTCAGAAGAAGAAGTTTTAGAAGACTATGCAGAAAATTTTGAAACAATTGATTCAATGATTCTGGTATGTCCAGATTCTCCTTATGATATAATCGTAAAGGCACAAATAGAAAAAGAAGAAACATCAAAAGATAATTACATGAAAGAAATTCTAACTTATAAAAGAAAATATCACGCGTTTATACTATCCAGTGATACAGAGTTTTACATAGATCTAAAAATAACTAATAATAATATAAATTCTAAATACCTTGCAGAATCTAGCTATCTTAAAATTCTTGATATTATCAAACTTTTTGAAAAAACTCATTTAGAATTTAAAGTTTTGAATTAATAAGTTTATAAATGAAAATAGCCATATGTATGGTTTGTAAAAATGTTGGAAAATATCTACAATGCATTTTCGAAAATATCAAAAAATTAATGAAGTACAATATTATTCTTATTATAGAGTATGATAATTGCACTGATAACACGTATGAAATTATTAAAAAATACATAACCGAACTAAAAATTGAACACAAGATAATAAATCTCGTGGGAAACAATTCTATTTGCAGAACAGAAAGAATATCTAATGCGAGAAATGCTTGTTTAGATTATCTTGATACATTAGAAGACATTGAATATCACATAGTATTAGATCCAGATGACATTAATTCAAAACCTTGGAATATAAACCTAATACAGAATGTATTAGATTCTGAAAAAAAATGGGGCGCCATTTCATTCAATGGGGACAACTCAAAAGACACGGAGGGTAATTATTATGATAAATGGGCACTTCTCGTAGATGATTTTAAGTGGCATTGTTGGGGTTACGGCGATCTTTCACCTATTATTATAAAAGAAATGGAAAAATACATCTTTGAAAAATTTGAACAGAATGAAATCATACAGTGTCATTCTGCTTTTAATGGGTTTGCTATTTATAACACTAAAGTTTTTAAAGGGTTAAGATATTGTGGAAGAATATCTAAAATAGATTCTAAATTTTTTAAAAATGATATATATAAAAGTATAGAATTTCTTAAAAAAAGACCTTACTTCTTAGAAATTAAAAATAAATATTCAATATCTCCAGAAGTTCATTTCCCTTTAAATTCAGATAAAAATCAATGTTATATATTTAAAGAATCTAATAATGTCCAAAAAATTTTACCAGATGAAATTTGCGAACACATCTATTATCATCTTTGTGCTAAATTGAAAGGAGTTTCAATTGTAATATCAAAAAAAAATATATGTTTAATATAAATTAAATGCCTCGTAAAAGTTATAACTCAGATTCTGCTAGAGAATTGGCGCAATCTTATAAAATTACATTATCTAAAATACCAGCTACTAGACCAGATCTTAAGATAACTGTTAAAAATATTAAAGATTATACCAAAGAGACTGGCCTATCTAAGGTCAATAAGACTGAACCTAAGAAATTTCAGCAAAAAGGTTATCACGTTAAGATAGTAATAGAACCTAGAGGAGCCGAAGATATAGATTTAACTGGACAAAATAAGAATCATAATCTAGATGAATTAGTAAAATTCTACAAACCTCTTCTACCAAACGTTGGTTGGACAACAGATTATTTTAGAAATGAAAAAGTGTCAAAAACAACTGTAAAAGGTATTGGTAGAATAGTTTTTGATTTTGATGTTCCAATATTAAACACTAACGAAGTTGATTTTGTAATTCAAATGGCCACTGATTTAGATGATGACGGTAATTATCCTATACAGGTACTAAATGGGCGTATAGTTTCTATTGATGCTAGAAATTTATCAAGAGACGTTCTTGGTGTTACTCTTTTAAGAGAACATATCATCTCTAAAAAAATTACGCCAATATAAAAAAAAAGTAATCAATATAAAAAAAAAGTAGATTAAATATCTAACTACAATGTTTGGTTCATTTAATGAACATAACAAATCAATTAGACGAGAAGACATTAATACAATTACTGGATTTAATTGTATTAATGTTTTATATTATCAGCAAGCTTTCGTACATAAAAGTGTTCTTCGATTTCTTGGAGATTCAGAAATAAAAGATTCTTATGAAAGATACGAATTCCTTGGAGATTCAGTATTAAATCTTGTAATTGCAAAATTTATAATAAATAAATATCCAGATAAAGAAGAAGGTTTTCTTACTAGAATTAGAACTAAATTAGTAAATGGAAAGACTTTAGCTTACTTAGCAAAAAAAATAAATCTTCAAGATTTTTTAATAATAAGTCAAAATGTAGAAACTATAGGCGGGAGGAAAAATGATAGAATTCTTGAAGATGTATTTGAAGCTTTTATTTGCTCTATTCACAACGATCTTGGTTTTAGATATGCTGAATATTTCATACTAAACATGATACATAAATACATGAATTTTTCTGAAATAGAAGAAGACACTAATTATAAAGATATACTTCTAAGATATTGTCAACAAAATATTCAAACAAATCCAACATATGAACTTATTTCGACATCTGGTCCAGCACATAATAAAAATTTTACATCTGTGGTATTAATAAACGAAATAAAATATAATCAAGGTTCTGGCAAAAACAAAAAAATATCAGAGCAGAATGCATCAAAAGATACTCTTATTCACTTTGGTTTTAAATTTTAGATAGCCCCCGTACTTCCAAAACCACCCTTACCTCTAGAGGTCTCATCGTTAACGTCTTCTATTTGAAAACCCGGGAGTTTTCCGTCAAATGATACTATTTGAAAATAACAAGATCCTTCTGAAAGAATTACCTCTTCATCTTTAAGATTATCTACTACAACCATAACACTACCACGATAGTTCTTGTCAATAATACCTATAGAATTTGCAAGTCGAATAGATGTCTTGCTAATGGAACTTCTGGGTACAAGCATATACCCATTCGTTGGTCTTGTTTTAAATCCCAAATCAATTTTAAACGAAATTGCATTTGGAGGTACAATAACTGGCTTACTCATTGGAATGTCAAGACCCACGTCTTCATTCTTTTTTGCTTTGGTGTAAGTAGGATGTTTTCTCCAGATGTGATCTAATTCTGGGTCAATAATAATAAACATTCTTAAATATACATACTTTACTCTTTTAAATTACTTAAAGTTATTGTAAATTTAAATTTAATAATGTCTACGACAAAGAATATTATCATGAATGTCGACAAAATTAAGACAATTGGAAACGGAGGATTTGTAAAACTAGTAGATTGTATGCCAAGAGTTATTCCAAAAGAGGCAAAACACTTGATGTGCGATCATGCAATTGTTCAAGCGGCGAGGGTTTCTCTTAATCAAGGTCTTAAAACACCGGAAAAAGATATTGGTCTTATTAATTTTCTTGTGAAACATCGTCACACTAGTCCATTTGAAATGGTAAAGTTTAAGTTTCATATTAAGGCCCCTATTTTTATTCAACGTCAGTGGATTCGTCATCGAACAGCTAACGTAAACGAGATTTCTGGTAGATATTCTGTTCTAGAAGATGAATACTATTTTCCACAAAAGATTTATGACCAAGGTAAGATGAATAAACAAATGTCTGGTAACGAAATCAAAGATAAAGACACGAAGATTCTCTATTATACTTATCTCGGTAATTGTAGAAGCCAATATGACATTTACAAGAAGCTAATTGATCGCGGTGTATCAAGAGAAATGGCTAGAATTGGACTTCCGTTGAATATGTACACTGAGTTTTACTGGTGTATTGATCTTCATAATCTCATGAATTTTGTAAGACTTAGATCTGCTGATAATGCCCAATTTGAAATTAAAGAATACTCTGACGCTATTAAAAATATTGTAGCGGAATTTTGTCCAAATACAATGAAAGCATTTGAAAATTCATCTATAGATACAGATAAAATTAAAAATTCTTAAAAAGAAAGTGTATAAAATATTGTGTGTTTTTTTATAATCTAATAGATCATAAATAATCGCATGTTCAGTAGATTTTGTAGTATAACTTATTTTTGGATCGCTTTCAGAATAAGACACAAATTCAAATTCTACATCTTTTTCGATGTGATAAAAAAGTAATTTTAATTTTAACTTAATTCTTTCTAAGAACTTCTTTTGAAAAGAGTAATAATCTTTTAAAATTTTTGAAAAAAGTTCTTTCTTCTGATTAAGAATTTCTATAGTATATTTCTTCTCATAAACCAATTGGTTTATATTTACACCTTTATTTATTCTTACAGAGTCGTCTTCTATAGTATAATTAAATCTATTTATTGTTTCTGATAAATGATTTATTATAATAGTAATATTATTATGAATACCTTGAATTTCTTCAAAAGAGTAATATGTATACTCTAAGTCTATAAAAGGCCTAAATTTTTTAACTTCTATTTGTTTTAAAAAATCAAATGAATCTATATTTTGTAAAATGTTTATAATTTTCATATAAAATTTATAATACTGACCATATATCTTATAGAGAAATGTGTTGTATAAATTTATATAATTCCTTACATCATCGTTTGTTATTTCTATTTGAAATAACATTTTATCAAGAGACGATAAAAACTCTTCCTTTTTAGAAGCTTCTTTTATGTATTCTTTATATATTGAACTTAGATTTTCGCATTTATTTGTTATATCTTTAATTATTCTATCAATGTCATTTTTACAATCTTCAATGTATAAAAAATCTTCGTTGTTTGACATTATTAATATTGTTATATAATATATTAAATGTGTGACGAAAAGTCTGAAATTATAAAAGAAGGAATTTCATGGGAAAATCACCATGAAGGTATATTTATAGACTGGGCAGATAAAGCTGCATGTTATAAATGGTTACACGAAAGATCGCATTTAAAGTATCATAAAAAAAGAAATTTTTACACAATACCTGTTATTATATTTTCAACACTTACTGGTACTGCAAATTTTGCTTTAGAAAGAATTCCTAAAGATTATCAATCTACTGTCACGCTTGTCATCGGTAGTTTAAATATTATAACCGGTGTTATAACAACTATTTCTCAATTTTTAAAATTAAATGAATTAACAGAATCTTATAGAGTAGCAGCAATTTCTTGGGATAAATTTCATCGCAGTGTAAGACTTGAATTAATTAAAGCCCCAGAAGAAAGAGTAGATGTATCTTATTTTATGAAAATTAATAGAGACGAATTTGATAGACTTATGGAAACTTGTCCGAGTATAGACAATGATGTACTAGAATCTTTTAAGAAGTCTTTAACATCTGGAAAAGATAAAAAGGAAATAGATAGAAAACTTAAAATTTTTAATAAGCTTACAAAACCAGAAATATTCAATGAAATACAACCTTTAGAAGAAGTTATATTTAAAAGAAGAGAAATAGAAAACATAAGCACAGAAGAAATTATTAAATTAAGATCGCTTATGTTTGAAAGAGAAAAACATCAAGAAAATTTAGATAAAGTTAAAACATTTGTATATAATTTTGACTCTAAATATTCTAGAAGACCGTCTATTCAAGAAATAAATTCAAATGTATCAGATATTAATCAATCAGATTTAAATGTAATAGTAGATGATCTCAAAAAAACAAACCAACTGTAAATATTGCTAATTTTAAAAGTGTTTAAAAATATTAAGTAATTATTAATTAATGACTGAACTCAGGAAAGAAAAAATACTCGATTGTTTAAGAAAACTATCACTTCGTTCTGGGTTTGTTTCGCTAGAAAACTTTGTAAAATACAAAGAAAGAATGTGTTCGGAAGAATACGCCGCTGTATATCCAGAAATACAGATAATAAGCACAACAAATGAAAAGGTTTATGTAGATAACTTAAAAGTTATGACTGCACAAAATTTATACGATGCAAAGACTGGATCTATGGTAAAATTTAATGATAAAACATCACAACAGTTAAAAATATCTGAACCCCCTATAAATTGGTGGGCCTCAGAAAAATGGGATGGTATTAGAGCACTTTGGGATGGAGAAAAAATGATATCAAGAGGTTCTGGAGTAGGAAAACCAAAAGTCTATACTTACATACCAGAATGGTTTAAAAGAAGTCTTCCTCCGAGTATCCCCCTAGACGGTGAAATATGGATTGGAAGAGGTCTTTTTCAAAAAACAAGTAGACTTTCTACGCTAAAACCAGGTAAAAGTTATTCACAAGAACAAATTGATAATATTTGGACCGGTTTAGAAGATCCTCAAGTAATATTTAAAGTCTTTGATATTCCAAATGATCCGCGACCTTTTGAAGAACGAATGAAATTGCTACAGACGATAGTAAAAGATCAGAAAGAATGTTGGAAAAAATTAGATTACATGAATAAGAAAACGTTTCCGATACAATTTACCGAACAAGTTAAAATTAAATCAATGGAACAACTTGTTAGTCTTTATAAAAAAATGACTTCTGAGGGAGCAGAAGGTATCATGCTAAGGGCTCCTGGTTCTCAATACGAAACAAAAAGAAGTAAGTACATGTTAAAATACAAAATCAAAGAAGACGCCGAATGTATAGTACGAGATTACACGCTAGGCGAAGGAAGACTTAAGGGTCTTCTCGGTTCTCTCAAGTGTGAAATTATACAAGACTCAAAGGCTTCTGGAATTTTTACACAGATAGGAACTGGTTTCACAGATTCTCAAAGAACCAATTATAATAAAAAGGGTTATTCAGAGTACGTCCCAATAGGAAGTATAGTATCATTTTCTTATATGGAAATGACAGACGACGGAGTTCCAAGACACCCTGTATATCGCGGCATCCGAGACGACATTGAAGCTCCAAAACAGAAAGTTTCTATAGCACATGTAAAACAAATTCTCAATAAGATTATGAATAAAATAGTAATAGAAAAAGGACAAAACTGGAGTTTTAAAGTTAAATTTTATAAACAAGCTTTAGAAATTCTAAAAGACGATTCTGATCTTATAACATTGGAAGATTACATCAAAGAACTTAGAAAAGGAGGAATGTTACTTAAAGATGAAGAATCTTTCAAAGCTAAAAATGGTACATGGAAGAGTACAATTCTGCAAAAAATAGACCTTATTTTAAAAACTGGTACAGTAGACGATCTACTGGTTGAGTTAGAATCTATAGCTATAGAAAATTTTTCCCGAATACCTGGTATAGGTCCAAGTGGGGCAGATAAATTATACAAAGATCACGCTATTTCTACTATACAAGAGCTTAGAGACTTATACTCTAGAAATAAAAAAGTATTAAATGACAAGCAAGCTATAGGTCTTGTCCATTACGAAGATCTTCAAAAAAGAATTTCAAGATCAGAAATGAATCTATGGAACGAAATTCTAGTTGATACTTTTAATAAAACTACACAAAACGGAACTATACAATTAGCTGGATCTTATAGAAGAGAAAAAACAGACTCTGGAGACATAGATGTACTCATAAGTACTCCAGAATATGATCCAAGATTGATGGATTCTTATTACAATAACCTAATAAAAGAAGGAATAATAACTAAAAAGAATACTATTTCAAAGGGTAATGTGAAAATAATGGCAATTGGAAAGATAGATGAACACTATCGACACATCGACATCTTTTACTATACAAAAGATGTTTATCCATTTGCTCTTTTATTCACAACGGGATCTAAAGAGCATAATGTGAACATGAGAGCACATGCCCTTAAAAAAGGATACTCATTGTCAGAACGCAACTTGACACATGGTACTGCATCTGGTAGACCAGTTTCAAAAGAAGAATATCTAGAAAAAATACAAAAGGAATATCCAGAAACAGAAGAAGATATATTTAAATTTTTAGAATATAAATACGTTTTACCAAAAAATAGATAATATAATATAAATGTAATGCAATAAATGGATTGTTATTACTACAAAACTATAAATGAAACTAATTATCCTATAATAACCAATGTAGATTTAACTATAATACTAATGATGGAGAATTCTACTAGATTTAAGAAAGACTCTTTTCTATTGACTCTTTCTAAGAAAACAATTATTCAATATAACAAGGGTTACAAAAAGTGTAATAAAAAATACATTACCAATTCAGTCGAAGATATAAACCATGCTTATTACACTGCATTAATGTATTCTAAAAGTTTTAATAATGTATTAATAGTAGAAGAAGATGCAGAAATTTTAAATACTGAACAAAAACATTATAAACTAATAGACGAATACCTTAGTGGTACATTTAATGTACTTTCATTCGGGACAAACGGGATTTTTAAAAGTATAGATAAAAATTTTTATAAAGTAGACGCCCCTCACGGAGCACAAGCTCAGATTTTTTCTAAAGACTTTAGAGATAATCTCATATCAAAACTTGAAAATAAAAATTTTAAAGGTGAAATAGATGCTGATTATCTTAATAATTATGTAGTAACAGTTTACAATTTTCCTCTTATTGTTCAAAAGTTTCCAGATACTGAAAATTTTAATAACTGGTCTGGGAATAAATTTTTAAATAAATTAGGTATCAAGACTCTAGCTCTTGATACCTCGTTAAACGGTTGGTACATTATACATCTAATTTCTAAGTTTCGAGGAATAAGTAAAACTTTACTTGTTTTTATACTTGTTATTTTATGTTTATTAAATTACAAAATTTTATGAATATTAAAATATAATCTTATACTAAATATATCATGGAATTATTGAGAGATCCTAAAATAGAAGAAAAGTTCCATAACTTAGTTAGAAATTTTCTAACTAAGAACGAGAATTATGATGTTTCAAAGTTTATCGGTGGTCTACCCGTGACTTTAGAACGCAATGATATATTTGATCTTCTTCTTAAAAATTCCAGAGGCAATTATAAATATACAGTAACACAGAAAGTAGATGGAACTAGAATGTTAATGTATATCGGCCTCGATATGGGTAATAAAGACAGAGTTGTATGTTTTATAGATAGAAATATGAAAATATATACTATAAGAGATTCTTCGCGCTCTATTTTACCCTACGTTAATTCTAGAGAAATGTTAATTGACGGTGAATTAGTATTTTTTGACTCAGAAGGGAATAGTTATAAAGATCTAGAATCTTCTCGAGTAAAAGGTGTTTCTTTTATGGCTTTTGACATGTTATTTGGTCCAGAAAATATAGACATAAGTCCAGATGGTACTAAATTGATTGGACAAGAATTTTCAATGATGGTTCCAGAAGACGGAATTCTTAGAAGTTATGAATGGAGATATATATCTCGTTACGACATTCTACACAAACTCATAGTTCCTTCTAAATTTAATAAAGAAGAACCTATTCTAACAAAAGCATTCAAAGATACTAACTGGTTTAATATTGAATTAAAACCTATATACTTTCTAGACTCTATAAAAGATCGAGTAGTTTTATATAATAGCACAAAGTCTGGATATCTACAGACTTTGATATCTAAACAGCGCAGAGAATTTTACGGAATGTTAATGATTAAATACAATAAAAACACTAATATTTTTACTAAGAAAGCTCTGGAACTTGATGGTTTAATATTTACATCAGAAGACACTCTCTATACAATTGGTTCTTGGAACAAATTACTTTCAATACAGTTCAAATGGAAACCAGTTGAACAACAAACAGTAGATCTTTTAATTAAAAAATCTAGACCAAGAGATTCTGTTGCACAATTATTTATAGCTAAAAAAGGCAAAATAGAACCTTTTCAATTTAATTATAAAACAATTCTTGCAAGCGTTCCAGAAAATATTTCTGACAATTCTATTGGAGAATTTTCTATAGATTCATCTGGAAATTTTGTTTTTAAAGAAATTAGACAAGATAAAAAGACTCCAAATGCTCTTAAAACTGTATTAAATGTTATTAATAGTTTTAAAAATCCAGTAAATATTAACGAGTTTCATTACTTTTTACATCTTCCTTCTTTAGGTAAAAAGGATCTAGAAAAAATTCTAAAGTATTCTTCAAAAACTAAGCTTTTACAATGTGTAACTTATTACAAGGGGATTTCTTCACTTAAACAAGAGGATGCAAATATTATTCTAGAAATGATAAAAACCAGTTTTGAATCTAAAGACTTAGAATTAGAACTTCGTCTTGGTAAATTAGATAAATTTTTTAATCCACGATTATTCAAAGATAGATTTAATAGTTTATTGTTGAAGGCTGAACAATTTAAATTTAAAAAGAATGTAGACCAATTTGTAGATGTATACTCAGACAAAGTGAGAACTAGATACTTATTCTCAGAAGACTTTAAAAGATACGTGTTTTTTGAATCTATTGTTAAAAATAGAATTAAAAACTTGGATTTAAAAACTGATTCTTTTCTTGGAAATGATATAAGAGTAGCTCTTTCATCTGAAATAAATGTAAAAGAATACAACGAGATAGGAGAAGCATACTCAAAAAATAGAATCAGTTTTACAGAACCAAATAATTTATTCAGAATTGATTTCACGATTATAAAAGAAGGTTCTTTCGAAAGTAGAACGTTTCAAGCAAAAGATAAAGCTAATATTACATATCAAGTAGAAGTAGAAATATTATCTGAAAAAGTAGTTCCAGAAAATTTATTTAAGTTTTTAGCTGGGTTTCTCTAGGTTTACCTAATTCGCATACTCTATGAGCTACCAAAGAAAATCTGCTAATTTTATCGCATACAACATAACTAGATCTAGTCATAAAGTAAAAATCCTTTAATAGTTCAAGATTTTTACTTTCCTTTGACTCTTCTCTTTCTAAGTGAAGCCCTACATTTCCAGATGTACGAACATTGTTAGTTTCTAATACATTATACTTTGAATCTATTTTTTCCACAAATAAATCATAAAGAATAGTAGAATCAGTTAAAACTAATAAATTTTCAGTACCTTTGGGTATCTGTGAAATTAGGTTATCTACATATTTTTCTTTATGATGAGAATAATTTGTCAAATCTGGTCTATTTTCCTCGGTATATTTACTTCTGTCGCTACCTCTTAGATGTATAGTTACAAATTTATTATTCATTAAAAAATTATAATTTGGTTCTTCTTTAATAAAATCTAATATTACTTTTTTATAAACTAAGTTAGGTATCGAAACTATCCCCATGTTATTTCTTTTATCAAGATCTGTAGTAACTAATATATCAACTTCAATATCTTTACGTTTATCAGAAATAACTTCTCTAAACAATTGAGCTATATCACCAAATTTATATTTTACATCATTTTCGTCTGACCGTTTTAGCATAATATCTTCGAAAAAAGTAGGCATAACTGACATTTTTGTATTATTAAGTTTATTCTTAATAAAAATTTTTTTAAAATCATTTATAGGCATATAATTTACATTTTTTAGATAAAAATAATAATCGAATGATTTATTCGTCTCATTTCCGCACCAAACGTGATCAGACCAATCTATAACCATGTATCTTTGTGTTTTAACAGCATATTTAAAACACGCTAAAAGATGTTCTACTCTGTCTCCAAATCCAGAATAACTTTTTATAACAAGGAATTTCATTGATACTTACACTTTAAAATACTTTTTTAAATCAATTTAAGATTCTATAAGTCTTTCTCCATCAAATTTTAGAGTTTCATTTGGTAAATACCATTCTTCTGGATCATCAAAAAAGTCTTTTTTGATTGGAGAAAACTTAAATGATAGTTTTTGAATAGTATCAGAATAAGACCCAAGTTTTTCTGTCTTATAAAGAAACGAAACTTTTCTAGTTGGAACTATATTGCCATCTGTGTCTATGTTTATTCTTAATCTATAGTATTCTCCAATTACTAGTTCATCTGGGATATCTCTTTTATTAAATGCGACTTCATTAAAAAATGATACCCCAACATTTTCTGGAAAAGATCTTGAATCATAACCAAATTTAATAGTTTGTCTATTTTTAGATAAAACTTGAAGTGTTATTTCATTTTCGAATATATCTGAATCTCCCCATGAAATTACATTGCAACAGTTCTTTTGTATAAATACTAATTTATTTGGTTCTTGCATTATTTCATACGATCCAGAAATTAGATCAGTGTAAAAATCTGGAATTGTTATTATTTCCTCTACTATTTTATTTAACAAGTCACTCTGAACATCAATTAAAAGTGCGTATCTTTCATTAAACTCCCGAGACTTTAAAGAACCTTCTAAATAAATCAAGTCCATAACTATGTACTCTTTTTTGAATTCTATATTATTAAATCTAAGTTGTCCAAATAAAACTATAGTTTCATCAAATTTTTCTGAAATGTCGGAATCTATGTAATTATAATTTGGACTTATGTAAAAGTTTCCATTAGGAGACAAAACTAAATAAAACGAAAAAGAATCTGTAGGTGTTTTATACAAAATATATTCTTCTCTTTTTAAGTCTTGTATGGTATAATAAGTTAAATAATTCTTTGTTGTTTCTCCTACCAAACTTATAAAATAAGAATAATTTTCTTCAGAAAATGTTTCATTAAAATCAGAATTTGTATTCTTTATTAATTTACCATCTTTATCTATAGAGTCATTGTTTTTATTTAAATTTTTAATTATACAAGATAACAAGTCTTCTCTTTTAAAATCTCTAAGACCTGGAAAAACTCTAGATTCTCTTTTAAAATCTGTACCTTTAATTTTTACAGTTGACCCATTTTGTAACCTAACCAAATATTCATTTGATTTTTTACTTAATTTTTTAATAATGGTAACATCCTCTAGTTTTCCATTAATGTATAGTTCAGTGGACGCCCCTTCTGAATTACTTCCAGGTTCTATTATACCAGAACCTAGATCTTCTCCGTCTATAATATTAAATTTTTCACCTTCGTTTCTATTTAATGGAAATCCATTTAAAAGATATCTTTTCATTTTTTCTATTGAGTCTTTAGTTTTTGCTTCACAACAAGGATACCAAAGTCCGTCAGAGTCTTGTACTCCATCTGGTTTGAGATATTGATAATTTGGGTCCGGACATTTACCAGACCATGTATATGGATCTGGTCTCATGCCTTCTTTATAAGTTACGCCATCTACTTCACGTGTTCTCGTAAGTCTGCATATTTTTCCACTTGGAGCGTAGCCTGTTAACGTATTAAAATCAGATTTTAATTTACCAGGAACATTACCAAGACTCTTTTTGGCGAGTATAGAACTCTGTTTTTCAAATAAATCATTAAAAACAGAAACAAAATCTGAAAAATAAGTGTCGTTTATTGAGGTGATTACACCTCCACAAAGACCCTTTAACAATTGTTTACTACTACATCTAGAAAGTGTCATTATTACAGTTCCGTATTTATTAAAAATAGATGTAAGTTTTATTCCAGGCGCCGGTACAGATACAGATTTAATGTATTCTTTTGTCATAACTTCATTTCGTGTTAGTCTCCCTAATGAATACTCCCATTCAATTATTTTAACCCCGTTTATATTAATAACATTTTCTCCACTTGGAGTTCTTTCTACGCTTGTAAAAGAGCTTTCTATAACATTGCCACTCGGGTCAAAAGGACTTATAATGTTGTCTAGCTCTTCAAAATTTATTTCAGTATCTTTTTGAATTGCGTCTATTTTAAACTGTCCAGTAACAGAATGAACATATGAAAATTGTTTCAAGAATGTATATTTATCTAAATTTAGACCACTTGAAATTCTAAATTCTTCTATATTAATAGCACCTGAATTATTTATTCTTTCTATTAATTGTGTTATAATATTATTCAAAGATTCCGCTGCCAAAGGTACATTTATCATATTTATGAGACCGTTTTTACTAATTCTTATGGATGTCTTCTGTCTGTTTTTTTCATATGAAATTATCATATTATTTAAAAATTGTGTAGTGCTAGTCTTAGAAGCTAATTTTTGTGGACCTCTCTTTTTATATATACCAAGGTATGAAACACTTGTTAAAACATCTTTGTTTGTTTGTATATTAATTTTACCATCTTGGACTTGTATCTCATCTGGGTTTAATAAAATTTCATTAAGGTCATCTTGTGTTAAAGAACTTTCCTCAAATTTAGTCTTGAAATTAATATAGTCTCCTTTGTAATTTCTATCATTTAGAATGTAATCATTAATTCCAGAAATTGTTAAGTTTAAAGAATTTTGATCTGGAAAATCGCATGATTCAGAATGATCTCTTGGACCTTCATTACCACAAAAAGTACAATAAAACCCATTTTCTATAGGACCTATAGAAGGCCTATTGTAGTTATCATTTATAGTTTCATTACCAAATGTTTTCTTTTGATAAAGACTAAGTTTATAAAAACCTTCTTCTCCTTCATCCAATAAAAAATTCTCTTTTAACTTATCAAGGTCAAATATTTCACGAGATTCATCAAATTTATTGATGAACATATTAATAGAATTAATACTGACCATTTATTATTTAGATAATAAAATAATATAAAAAAATATATCAATCATTTAATATAATGTCATCAAAAGAAGTGACTAAGTTCAATAGTTTACTTGAAGAATTACTTGACAAAATGGTAGCAAAATTTCAAAATGATAAATTGAGGTCTTATAGAAGATTTTTTATACTAATGAAGACTGTTAAGTCAAAAACACCAGTGAATTTATTTATGTCTGGTTGTGTTAATTATAGAGATCAAATAAAAACAAGAGACGAAGCCTTTTTCCTTACAAGTTCTGAGATTCAAGAAAAAAGTAAATACTTCGGAAATTTTACAGAAGATTGTGGTCTTTCGTCTTATTGGACTGAACTTACCGATTCAACTAAATATGCAATTTGGGAATATATTCAAACCCTTTTTGTATTGGGAGAAATAATAATTAACAAAGATAAGACTCTTTTTGAAAAATATAATAAACTTTATCTTTCGGATTTTAAAAATGACATAGTGAACATTAATAATTCAGATGTTTTAATAAATAAATTAAATTCTTGAATAATAAATAAATGACTACATATTGGATAAGTAATACATGCTCTCTTACTAATTCTATAAATATTTTTCCATTTGGAAACGACACGAATGAAAATTTTAATGCTCTTGCTCGACTTATAATATTTGCTACTATAATGGCGCTAGTTATATTAGATGATTATAATCCAGATAATATTTTGTTATTTGGTAGTTCAGCTCTTGTACTATCAGTTATTATATACTTTTTATTTAATAGAATATTTATAAATCTTTCTAGAGAAGAAATGGTTTATCATATACCAAGAATTATAGAACCAAAACTTGATAATCAAAAAGGTGTAAATACGTATGAAAATATAAGTTCTACTAAAAAAGAACACGGGTTAAAGAATGCAGACTATACAAGTTTTTATAAAATTTCGCAAAGTAAATTTTAAAAATAAAATATTAAGTTTAGTATAAATAAATGCCAATTGATGTAAAATTAGATAATGGTGTTAATATTTCAGATGTACTTTTAAAAAAAACTGGAGTTGCCATAGAAACTAAACTTCCAGTGATCAAAAAGGTTATTAAAAGTGCGTATAGTAAATCTAAAAATCTAAATTTAGATTTTGATCCAAGTGAAGTGTCTTTATATGATTTACCAGTGAATAAAGAGTACGTTAAAAAGATAAATTTAAATGCTAAGATTAGTCAGCCTATTCAAGGAGCAAGTGTAGATCAATTATTAGAATTTGCAAGAACTCATGTAGATAGTTATTCTAATACATCTTTGCCTGTAGTAGCTCCTAGAATTGCTATTAGTTCTTATAATGTACCTCATCCAGATATTATACCCGTATCTAAAGTAAATTGCAATGATGAGCCTTTAAATTTTGAATCAATAAATAGAAATACAGTTGATTATTATAATCAGTATAGTCTTGCGAATTACGTTCCACTTGGATCTCAAGAAAATGTAGAAGTAACTTCGTCTGCAAATGAAAAAACACTTATTAGAAGACTTTCAGAAGCTAAAAATACATACCGAAAATCTTCGAGTCCTTTAGTTGTTAAATATAATAATGATAATATTAATCATATGTATGAAAAAAGACCTAAATTTGAAAATAATAAAATGAATCCATTTGTTGGTCCAAATATAAAATCGCATATGAAAAATCATGATCGTGTTTATCAACAATCACTAAATCTACTTTAAAAAAGAATGTATTTTTTTAATAAATGCCTTTAATTTTTGATATATTTTATCCTATTAATCCAAACCCAATAATAATAAATATTCTTAATTCTATGTTTTTAACTAAAATAGAGTATAAATTATTATTTATAGAAGAAGTTGAAAACATAGAAACTACTTTTCAAACTTTTGAGTGTGGAATATGTTTAAATAATAAAATAAAAGGCAAAAAATTAAAATGTAAGCATACGTTCTGTGAAAAATGTGTAACAAAATGGCTTACAGAACATTCTAATAGCTGCCCTATGTGTAGAACTATATTAAATTGATAATTAAAATCATAATTTAAAATATTTAATATTATTAATAATGGACTCAAAAATTATAATATTAACTATAAGTTTATTTTTGACTATTTATGCAATGTCAATTATTTCTAAAAAAGATAAATCGGAGTTAGAAATAGAAGACATTCTAACTCCTATATTAGATCAAACCCCTATAGAAATTCCTAAAGAAGAACATCCGACTAGAGTAGCTGATATTGGAAATGTATTAAATAAAAAAACATCTAATGATATTGTTTATACATCTAGAAAAAATAAGCTCATACAAGAGACTGATTCTGTAGGAGGATTTAATTATTCTGACATACAAGGTATGATTAAAAAGAATACAACCTGGGGACAAGACGGTACGAAGGCATACAACAAAGAATCGGATATTCAACCAAAGTATTTATATGGTTTGCAAAGAAATAAAAATGTAATGCATTTTGATAAGCATTTTGTAGAAGATTCAAAACAACCAACTGAAGACGTGGCGTCATCTGATATCCAAGAAAGATATAAACATATGAACACTGCGTTTAATCAACTAACAAATGCAAACGCAAATTCTTATAAGAATAATATAAATCTTGATAATACAGAAAGTAAAAAAATATTAACTTTTTCTAAATCTAAGATATTAGCTCCCAGTTTTTCATTTGGTTATTTAGATTCAAAAGACCCTATTAGTTTAAAATCTGGTATTCCAGTTAATAAAGACACACCTTCAGATGTTACTAAAGGTGTAGAAAAAATGACTGATGAAGTAAAATTTAATAATGAAAATAAAATTATTTACAAAATTATTTAACTTTTAAAATATTAATTAATAATAAATGGTATATATTGTTAAAAATGGTGTCGTAGACGTATCATTTGGCAAAGAGAATCCAGTTTTAGAAAGTACAGCAGAACAAAGAGGATTTAACCCAGAAAAAATTAGAAGCACAGAAATACATTCTAATGTAATTTTACCAAAAAAAACAGAGACACCAGCATTGAAGGCCACAACAGAACGTACTAACTTTAGAACAAATACTACCAAAATGTCTTCAGCGCCTAGTGCTATATCAGATCTTTATACATCAACAAATCTAATTAATAACAATCAGAAAGATGTCGCAAAAGATAGACTAGTATCTATTTATCTTAAAAAGGATAGGTATCTAGAAAATCAATCATTTAATCTAAGAAATAATGGATTTTACGATACAAAGAAATCCTCTATTCAGAATCTAGGAAAATTTGAGAAAACTCTAGTCGCTCCAGTTAGAAAAATAGACACTGATGTTTCTGGAATTAAATTCGAATATTCTGTTAAAGGATTTAAACATGTAGAAGCGCGCGAAATTTTAAATCTGCCAGTTCCAATTAGAAAAGATATGAGTGCTATACATACACCTATTTCTATACTTTCAAATGGAACTAAAACTAGTCGTAAGGTTAAGAGTTGATTATTTTTACTATAGCATCCATATTACTATCAACGTTAACACCGAATACGTACCTAAGTTTAATCAAAGGCTTGTTATTACCAAGAGAAGCCTTAATAGTATCTAGTGATACCCACTTGATATCACTTATTTCTAAAAATTTAGTATCTACATTTATTCTAGATACAAACTTTTTAGTAGACAAGAATTTATCTCTATAAATATTACTATATGGCAGATAAACCATATACATATAATATGGTTTACCACCTTGAGTCTTAGAAATTATACAATTATCGTAAAATTTTACTCTGGATCTCAACATTTCATATTCGTATATACAACCAAGGGTTTCTTCCCATGCTTCTCTACATGCAGTTGTATAAGTATCATATTTATCAATTATCTCCGCTCTTCCTCCAAAATCGCTCCATTTATTTTCATTACTTTTACCAAGTAAAAAATAAATAGTATTGTCTGATGTTTTAGTATAAAATAATATTCCAGAAGCGTAAAGAACATTGTTTAGAATCATTACCTTTTAAGATACTCTTTTTTGTTTTTATACTGACTAATATAAAAATAGTTTTTATTTTACATTAATATGCATTTGATATTAAAAAAACATTCTATAAAAGGTCCTATAGAGGAATTATTTCCTCGTTTGCAAACTCCTAAAAAAAATACGCCTAATTATAAAATGAGTGCAGTAATTCCAAAAATTAAAATTGAAACAGAAGACTCTGCCAGACCAAAAGTTCAACTTAAAAATCCTACAAGTATAAAAGGTATTGATATTGTCAGAGACGACGATTCTGTTAGTTCTGGAAGCACTATAGAACAATCGCCTATAAAAAAACCAAAAGTAAAGTCTAAGTCTTCTAAATTTAGCGCCGACGATTTTCAAAATTTTGTTAATAGTTCTAAAGTAAAGTCTAAAAAAGAAGAATCTGATGAAGATTCTGATGAAGAATCTGAATCTGACGATAGCTGCTCTGTTTCTGTAGATTCGGAATCTGATTCCGAATCAGACACTTCTAGTATAGACAATAAGGTAGATAAAAAGAAAACTAAACAAGAAATATTAATTAAATTAATGTCTCTAGAAAAAAAGGGCATTGAACTTACTAAAAAATTCTCGATGTCTTCTAAGTTATCAGATTTACAATTTGAATTAGATATGCACACAAAACAAGCTGAAATAGATGTTAGTATTAAATTTCAACAAAAAGTTCTTATGGCAGCAGTAACTGGTCTTGAGTTTGCTAACAAAAGATTTGATCCTCTTGGTGCTAAACTAGACGGTTGGTCAGAATCTGTAATGGACAATCTTGATGACTATGATGCTGTTTTTGCTAAGTTATACGAAAAGTACAAGGAGAGAGCCGATTTACCACCAGAACTTCATTTGTTAGTAACCCTTGCTGGAAGTGCTTTTATGTTTCACGTTACCAAATCATTATTTGCATCTTCGTTACCAAGAGGAATAGAATCTACACAGGCTTCTGAAATTATGAAGAATATATCAAAGGCTATGCAAGCTGGTAATTCAGAAATTTCTGGACCATCTACAAATTTAAGTAGTTTACTAAATCAAGGAAGATCTAATACAAGAGCTCATTTTGAAGAAGATTCTTCAATTGGGTCTGTCGAAACATCAAAAGAAGTTACTATAAACGCAAAAGGTAAGAAAGCTATAAATTTATAATGCATAAAAAAAATATTTTAAGTATTATAAATGAAGATTCCAAAAGCTTATTCTTCGGGACATATAAAAGAAATAGAAGAAGTAGATGATAAGTATTTAAATCCAGTGCACCAAGTTAAACCTATTGATCAACGTTTCGATCATTTTTATAGTCCATTTGTAAAAGATTATAATAAGCTAGATTTTTCTAGTCTAACTACAGACCAAAAATTAAACTTATTATTTGACACCTTGTCTGAAACAAAGAATAATATCACTAACATGTTAATGGCCGTGTTAGTAATTCTAATCATAGTTTTATTAAAAGTTACTTTGAAGAAATGATTATTTTAAAATGACGATCTCTTCTTTTACTGTTTTACAATTTATATTAGATAAAGTATATCTTTTATTATTGTAAAAAGAAGTTCTATATTCTTCAATCGTAAGATTTCCTCCATAATCTTTAAGAGTTAAACAAGAAGGCGCTGGTTTAATTCTAAAATTAGCACCGAAAAGTTTTCTATAAAATTGACCAACAAGATGCTGCTTATTTTGAAAATGTCTGCTATTAATAGAAAAAGTCTTGACACAATTAGGAGAACAAAAATTTCCGTATATTTTGTATCTATCTAATGTAGAACAATAATCAAATGGTAAATAAAAAGGAGAATTATCAAAAAAATTATGACAATTAAAACATTTTGCTTTACAGACCTCTTTATTATAAATAAATAAAGATTTTTTTTTATTAGATTCTTTATGAACAATTGGTTCTTCTTCGTCGTCGCTAGATACATTTAATAAACACTCTTTTCTAATTGTTTTCTCTGCTTGATTTTCAAATGGGGAAGGTTTTTGTTCTTGTTCTTTATCGTGTATTTTAATAAATAAATTTCCAAATTTAACTTTATTTGTATTATACTCAGATTCATCCACGAGTGTGTTATTATTATCTTCAAATTTAATAACGTCGGATGTTTCCCCAAAAAAATTATTTTTAAAAGGAATAGCCTCCCATTTCTTTTTACGGCCTCTTTTTTTCTGAACAACTTCTTCTGGTTCTTTAATTTCTTCTTGGACCTTTTTTTTGCGGCCCCTTTTTTTTAGCTCTTCCATTTATAATTAAATAATTTAAAGATTCTTTATATTTTTTAATTATAAATGTATTTATTATATACTTCTGTATCTCTTAGCGTTGCTTATTCAATTTACAAGCTTGTAAATTACTTATTTTTTCCAAAACTTACATCTTTTGATGATGACTATTTATTTGTAGAAGATGAATATATGTTTCTCTCTTATACTATTAAACACATCGACAATACAAATTCTGTTATATTAGAAGAACTTTCTCAAGAAGAAGTTGAAAAAATAGACTCCGAAAACAAAATTAAATATGTAATCATAGACTACTTATATAATAATAAACTTATGAGATATATAACTTATTCGTTAGATATACAATTTCCTATATACGAATTTGATATAGACAATAGTACCGGGCGCGAAATTATTGGGCGCGTTCTTTTAAACGAAGAAGATGTTACAACATATGTAAAATCTTTTTTGGGTCCTAAAAATAATTTCTATAATGACAAGAATGTTAAGATAAACTTAAGTGATATGTTTGACGATCATCCTAAATTATCAGAAATGAATTTTAATGATGGACACTTAGAAATATATGCAATTTCTGGAAAACACTTAGATTACCCTCTTCCATGGACTCCTATATGGAAACAATTTTCTGGTTTACTAGATGAAACAACTGAAATGAATTATAAAGTAGAAAGTAATATAAATAAAAGTATTTACGGATTTACTATATTACAGTAATTTAATATAAAGATATTTAACTTTTATTATTAAATATGTCACAAAAAGAGGTCATATTTCATTGTAAAACTGTTCAGACAAACGCTATTAGAATTTTATTTGAGGCTCTTAAAAATATACTTGCTGATATAAACTTTAAAGCAGATTCAACCGGACTTAAATTAACAACTATAGATGGTACAGAAAATGCTATAATTAATATTTTTTTAAGATCCGATAAATTCGAAGAATACGTATGCGAAAACTCTGTTAATATAGGAATAAATCTTATATCATTTTTTAAGATATTAAAAGGTATTAAAAACACAGATACTATATCGTTTACTATATTCAAAGATGAAACAGAACACATTTATATTTCTACTACAAATACTGATAAAAGATGTAAAAATACAAGTAAAGTGAAACTTTTAGATATGGATGAAAAAATTTATAACATTCCAGATATTGACTTTGAATCTTTTATTACAATGCCAAGCTCTGATTTTCAAGGATATATCTCAGAATTAGCAGTTTTGTCAAATAAAATTAATATTAAAAAATCAGATGACCAATTAACACTCAGTGTTAAAGGAGATTTTGCAGAACAAATTATAAATATTAACGAAACTAATAGTGATGTAGTTTCTACATTTCAAGAAGGAGAATTTAATATTAAATTTATTCAATTGTTCACTAAATCTACAAGCTTATGTTCCACTGTGGAGATTTATCTTAAAACCGACTTTCCACTTACGATTGTATACAATGTAGCAAATTTAGGACAAATTAAATACTGTCTTGCACCCGTGTAATATGAACACTCTTATCCAATACGTCATTATTATTTTTACAACTAGAACATTTGATATAATAATAAAATTTAATCACAGAGTCAAATAATCTATTAAGAATACTTCTAAATAAATAAGAATTTTTTAAAAGTTGTAAAACTACTTCTATTTTTTCGTCTTCTATATCAACATTAAACTTTTTAGTCAATATTTCGTCTACACACAAGATTATTATACGATCTAGTTTATCAGAACTTATATTTCTATAGTGCTTTTTATTTTTATGTATAAAAGACACTACATTAATTACAAGATTTATATAATTAATGCCGTCTGAACTTTTAATTTCTGAGTCTACTGTATCTAGTAATCCATTTAATACCAATATATTAAGAACTTTAACGTAATGAGGTTTACTTTTAATATGAGCAATTAATAATTTCATTTATAATATAATTATATTATAAATGAACAAATTATTAGCTGGAACATTTCTATCTTTTATTATAACGGCTGGGTTTGATATTGCTCTTAATGTAACACCACCCCCTCTTGGCGCAGTAATACTCCGAGAATATTTTGATAATCATACATTATTGGCGGCCGCCTTAATAGCGGGGTTTGTAGGAGCTGTAACATTTGCTGTTATATATTATATCTACTCAGGGATTCCAAAGCTTTCTGTGTATAATATGTTTATTATATTCTGTATAAGTGCTCTAATCGGAATTCCAATGAGACTTTCTGGTCTATTTCCTATACTAGACAAATACTATTATCAAAAAATTCCGAGAATTCAATCGTTTTTAGCAGACGGTGTTTCTGGTATAATGGTGGCAGCTGTATATTACTTCATGACTCTCCGAGTTTTATAATCGTGACATATAACAGTTTTGCTACTTTTAGCATATTCAAATTTTACGTGTTCTTCATCAATTACACGAACATAATCAATTATTTCGGGTATTTTTAAACTATTTTAATCTTTTTTTCTAGATCTTCTTTATTCTCTTATAGAAAAATTTTCTAAAGAAGTGTCAATTTCAGATTGTTCTTCTTTTTCATTTGCAATTTCAATTTTAAATTTTTTAGACTTATAAAACGAGTGTCTTTTTTTATTCCAATTATTAAATACACTTATACAATCATTAATATCTATTACCAAAGCTGGATTTTCATTTTTTCTTCTTAGAATTCTGCCTATAGATTGTTCGACATTGCCTTTAGGAGAAGCTAGTATAAGAGTGTCCAATTTTGGATTGTCATAACCTTCTGAAGCCATTTGGTATGTTGCAATAATAATCTTGCATTTATTTGAATTGATTAATTCTTCGTTTTTCATACCTCCAATGTATTTACCAACGGAGTAATTTTTTAACTTTTGTAACATAATTTCACAATGAGATTTTCTATCAGTAAGTACAAGAATATTTCTATCTGAATTATAACATTCTTTTACTAAATTTACTATAAAATCAGTTCGCGTGGTATCATCTGTTATATTTGTGACGCTACTCGGTGTATTAATTTTGCCATTTGGCATATAACGAATAACATTTTCAGAGTAATCGAAGTAGTTATATATCATGATTTTAGGTTCTATAAGTAAAAATTTAACGTTTACAGCTACTTTTCCTAAAAACCATTCTAGTGTATATTCTAAACGATCTGCTCTTTTTATTGTAGCAGTTAACCCAAGATTATATTTTGATCCTATCTTATAAAACACATTTGAGAACATTTTACTACAGTAATGATGAGTTTCATCAAAGATAGAAAAGGAGAAATTATTAAACGTTTCATGTGGATAATCTTTCATAGATATACTATGTATCATTCCTATACAAATCTCTGGAATTGTATCTATATTTTTACCTTGAATAATTCCTGGTTTTATTCCAGTAAATTTGATAATTTGTTCTTTCCATTGCTCTAATAGACTCTGTTTGTTAACTAAAATTAAAGTTTTAACTCCCAATACTGAAGCTATATATAGACTTGCAAAAGTTTTACCCCACCCAGTATACAAACAAGCTATACACGAATCGTTTTTATTAATCTCTGTTAAAATATCATCTATGACTTGTTTTTGGTATTCTCTTGGTTCAGAATTTATTTTAATTTCGCATTTATTTACTGGATTTTCTATAATGTGTGATTCTCCAGAGCATTCAAAGTATTTAGGAATGTACATGTTTTTATTTGTTAATTTATACATTGCGTAATTTACTATCAACGGAGATCCCGGCATAAAAGGCGTTACTGTTAGTTTTTTCTTAATTTCATTATCAATAGGAATTTTTTTTCCTTTCATATTAATAATAAAATACTTAAAAACTTTATATATTTTAACCTTCTTCACAACCATTATATACATTCTGTAAAGCATAATTCTGCAAGTATTCTATAAACTGTATAAGCGAAGACTTTGTAATTTTATTTAATGGTGTATTATTAGTGGGTAAAATTATGTTTTTACTATTAAATCTTTCTTCTGGATTGTTTAAATTCCATCTTCTAATTTCTTTGTTAATTATAAATTTAGTGAGATCAGAATATAAAGGGTTTTTAAATATATCTTTCCAGAATTCTAATGCATTGTAAATATTTAGACTATAATTTTCTGGAGTCATTTTATATTTTCCAGTTTTATCTTTTCCTAAAAATATTAAAAGAGCAAAAGTCTGACAAAAATGAGCGGTGCCTTTTATTTGATATTTTAGATCATATGAATCAGTTGTTGTTCTGTTTTTTAACGAATACCAGTGAGCACCGTTGAAGTATAACCCAGAAGGGGTCTTTCCGCCTTTAACGTCTCCTTTATTTATTCTGCCAACACTTATAGTTGTACCTTCGGGGTCTGTAATTTCATTTGTTTCCATGTTTGCTATTATAAAATCAGTATTCGGTGATTCACTGGATATAATAGATGCAAGCATTTCAACAGTACCAAATAAGTCTACAATCCATTGTAATTCGTCACATTTATCATATGAAATTTCTTTTCTCTTAGGCATTTACAATTAAACAAATAAATAAATAAATAAAATAATTTAAAGTGAATTAACATATTTAATTATAAATGCCCAAGTATCATCTGGCAAATTCTCGTACAGAACGTTGTAGAAATAGAAATACCAATAAGGGTTTGGTTGATTTGAAAATCACTATTTCAAAGAAAAATAATTTTATCGTAGAACTTAGAAAAAATTTAGATAATTTTCGTTCTGAAAATACTTACCTAGATAATACTTATAAGTTTTTGTATAATATGTATTATAAATTATATAACGATTTTGAAGAACTTTCTGGAGCTTATTGTCAACTTAAAAAGGATAAAGAAGATCTAGAAAAAAAGTATAAAGACCTTCTTGATGAATTTGTAGAAAAAGAGATTAAAATTGAAAACTAATATAAAGATTTAATTAATAATTGAATATAATACTCACATGGAGACATAGCTCAGTTGGTTAGAGCATAGGTCTTATGAGCCTAGGGTCGCGGGTTCGAGCCCCGCTGTCTCCATATGATTATTACAAAATTTTAAATAACTTAAAAACAAGGTTCAGTTGAAAATTAATATAGAACATGAAGGATTGCGTTGTTTGTTGCGAGCAATTTAACAAGTCTACACACTTTAAAATAGACTGTAAAGGTTGTGACGAAAAAGTTTGTAGACAATGTTGTCAAACCTTTATTATAGATCACTCGCATCAAGAACCTTCGTGTATGTTCTGTAAAACTCCATGGGAAAGAGACTTTATGAACGAAGTTCTTACTAAAAAATTTGTAAATACTTCTCTTAAAAATCATGTAGAAAATGTATTTCTTGATCAGCAAATTTCTTTGCTTCCAGAAACTCAGCAAGCTGCTAGAAATGAAAAGAAAGTAAGAGAAATTTCAGAAGAATTACAAAAGGCAAATGTTGTTCTTAATCAACTTAAGAAAGCAATATTAGATCAACAAGATATAATAAAATCTTATAATTTACAAATACACATATTAAAAACTGGTCAAAATGAGCCAGAACATGTTAAGACTAATTTCACACACAAATGTAAGAAAGATGATTGCAAAGGTTTTCTTAATAATAGATACGCTTGCGAACTTTGTGACACTAAATTTTGTGGTAAATGCCTTGAAGTTAAAGATGAAAATCATGAATGCGACGAAGACCTTCTTGCAACAGTCCAAGCTATTCGCAGAGAAGCGAAGCCATGTCCTTCCTGCGGAGAAATGATTTCAAAAATTGACGGTTGTGATCAAATGTGGTGCGTGAAGTGTCACGTCCAATTTTCTTGGAGAACTGGAGAGCAAATTGAAGGTTATAATCATAATCCAGAGTATTTCAGATGGCTTCGCGAAACTGGACAAGAAGCTACAAGAAATCCTGCAGATCACGGAAGACAAAGACATGTATTTTGCGGTCACGAGTTTGAAGATAGGACTCTAATAAGAATAATAAGAAATTTTTCGCCAGCAGATGATACTATTCTGACATCGTGTCTTGGTATATATAGATATTATAGACACAATGAAGTTGTTATAGCTCACGCGCGGCACCAAACTACAGCAGATTTTCAGCTCAAAAAACTAAGAATTAGTTTTCTCTTGAATGATATAGATAAGAAAACATGGAAGGAAAATATTCAAAAGATTTATAAAAATCTAAACAAACAAAAAGCTTATCATAATGTTCGAAATTTAGTTTCTAATGGACTACAGAGTATAATTGAGAGGATGTTTGATTATCAAAATGAAAATAATATAGTTAGAAAGTATAATGATCTATTGAAAGAAGCCGAAAATTTCAGAAATTATGTAAATGCTTCTTTCATAAGAATATCAAATACGTATGGCTCAACATCATGTCCTGGTATAAGTGCACCTTGGAGAGAAGTAGGCAATCTTAAACATGCTATAAAGAACATTGCTAATTAAATTTTTAAAAATACAAAAGAAAAATTAAAATAACTAATAATCTGTTCATGTAGATTCAACCGTGTTTTAATCTGTTCGTTCCATTCGTGGAAGTTTTGCATGCGTACTAATTCTAGAGAATGCTTCTTACATTTTTCAATAAGTTCTTCTTTGAAAACAAAATATTCTGATAAAGATCCGCGATATTCATAGTAAGATTCTGTTTTAGAAGACTCGCTATTGTTTGTAATTTCGTATATATATGATTTTTCAGTTGTCTTAGAAACATTTAAAAAGGGGATATTAATATTTCCTCCTTTTAAATTTTTAAAAAGAAGGTCTCCATCTACTGTAGTACCTACAAAAAGACCCCCTTTTCTTAATTTTTTTGATATCATGTTAAGAGTAATGTCTATTTCTGATATGAAATAATGAATAGAAAATTGACAAGAAACAACATCATAAATTACTCCACGATCTTTTCCATTTAAAATTTCAAGTAAATTTGGATCTGTTGCAGAAATATTCCAAAAGAAACATTTAGGTGTGTAAATACTTCCTTTTACATTTTGAAAACGTTTAATTGCCCCGTCGAATGCATGCTTTTCGTATATGGCTTTTTTATCAGAATCAAACCCAGTAACATACTTAAATCTCGCACGACACCATTTTATGAGATCTCCTCCTCTTCCAACTGCGACATCTAGTAGTTTTTCTCCGTTGGTTTGTCTTTTTGCATCTAAAATAAGATTACTCTTGATTTTATTATGAAAATCTCTTAGAGAATCCGTATTATTAGGAATATCGATACAGAGGTTTCCAAAAATATCGTGAATCTTTCCATTGTCTATCAATTCTTTGACATTCATTGTATATATAAATCTTTTATTTTTTAATACTCATTTATTTTTTAATATTCTGTTAAGTCAAATGAGTATAAACTTTTTAGACGACTTTTATTACTTCAATTGTCCTAATTGTGATATTATGTGTCAAGTACACAAATCAGACATTAGATGTACAATATTTAGACATGCTATATATAAAAAAGACTCTGCTTTTGTCAATCCCCATGCTTCTAAAGAAGAATGTGAAAAATGGATAAAATCTGAAGAAATTTATGGCTGCGCTAAACCTTTTATATTTGATGGAAAAACTGTTAAGAAATGTGGATACATTTAAAGATATAGCTTATAATAAATTATAAATGAGTCGTGTAGAAGAATTTAAAATTATTCAAGATACTTGTCGCGAAATTTTTGCTAAAAAGAATGCAGACTATGGAGATGCATTTGCTTCTCATGGAACAATTGGAGTTCTTGTAAGAATAAATGATAAACTTTCAAGGTATACAAATATAACTTCAAACGGAATAAAAATTAACGTCTCTGATGAGACTCTTAGAGATACTCTTATGGATTTGCATAATTACGCAGCAATGGCTATAATGTGTTTAGATGATTCTCCTGTTTAATTTTACAAAAAAATACCTTATATAGATTCAGTTTAAAGTAGTAACTGTATCTATATAATATAATGAGTTGTACTTGTTCTGATGAGACATTTACTTTTATTTTCTTTAAAGAAGATGGATTTTATAAAGTGGAAAAATGCGGAAGACTCAAAAAAGAAACTGGTAAAAAGAAAAGGTGTGAATTTTATAAAGAAACATTCTTATCAGAAAGAAAAATAAATTCAGAAAAATCTAATGAAACAATACCGTCAATACCGTCAATACCGTCAATATCAAGAAGTAGAGACTATAAAAAGGAATTATTTGATTATATAAACATGTGCGAAAAATTTGGAATAAATGAAAACTATTCTGGAAACATCGTTTATCTTTTGAATGTATGTGGTTATAGATATATACCACAAGAAAAATTATCGTCTCTTAAAAAAAGACTAAATGGTTATCCAGATAAACAAATACAAATGAAATCGGTGTATCCAATTGTTCTTGTAGATTTACCAGATAATATAAAAACAAAAAAAATGAAAAGTCGTAAATCTAAAAAGAATTTTGAATATATAATCATTTCGGAAGAAGATACAGATTCTGAAAATAGCGATTCAGAAAAAACAGATGATGAAAATTATACACTTGATGTAGAAGAAGTTATTTCAGAAGAAGAAATAGAAGAAGATTTTGATGTAGGTTATTCTTCTGATTAAAAATATTTAATTAATATTAACGATGCTATCTACGCTTTTAGACGAAGATTCTAAAAAAACAATCAATGGAATTATTTTTCAAATTAAATGTTATTTACTTTTAGTGATATTTTTATTAATAACAATAGTTTATTATCTTCATATAAAATAATTTAAAAAGATTTTCTATATATTTTGTAATATGTTAAACGTCAGTGATACTGAAATTCAATTCTTCAAATCCGATGTAGAAAAATTTAGTGCAATAGATTCAGAGATTAAAAAGGTTAAGAAACAGATAAAACCCCTTCAAGATAAAATTAAAGAATTGACTAAGCTTAAGCAAGAAAAAGAGACAGACGTTCTAAGTTTTATGAATTCTAATGAATTAGACGCTTGTAATACAGACGATGCAAGTTTTGAAGTTAAAAGTTCTAATACTACAAAAACAATTACAAAAGGCGACATCTACGATAGAATTTTGAAATTTTTCTCAGAAGAGATTAAAAAGACACAATCAAAAGATCCAGAAGAAGTTGCAAAGACTCTATATAATTACATCTATGTAGAAAATAGAGAAAAGGAAGAAAAGAAAGTTCTTAAATCTAAGTAAAGTTATATTCATGAGTTTCCTCGTCTGAACTATAATATAAATCATTTTGATCTACCTTTTGTTTTAAAATAGATTCGTAATAATATACAATATTTAGATCTACAACTTTGTTATTTTTATCTATTTTAACTAAACCAATTTCTCCTTTATATTTATCTTTGGTGAATTTAAAATTTGTAATATTATATTCTTCATTTTTATTGTACAATATTACATAACCATCATATGTCATAAAATTTTCAAAGTTAATAAATTTTGAAATTTCAAAATATTTACAATTACATAGTCTCTCGGAGACCTCTCCATTTTGATGAAAAACAAGATATGTTCTCATTATTATATCATGATATATATTTTTTTACTAACAAATAACGTATTTAAATCTAAATATTATAATATATGAAAATTATATTTAAATTTATATCATATATTTTAAGATATATAGAAGTATTATTATGCATTAGAAAATCTCCTTACAAAAAGCACAATTTCCCTAATAAAAAACCGTCATGTGAATATTATTACAATAAAGAAAAATGGATGAAACATTATGCATAAAAATAGCATAAAATAAATTTATTTAAAAAAATATTTTATTATAGAGTATAATGTCTATTTACGATAAGAACACCGAATGGAGTATTGAATTAAAAGAAAAAATTAAAAATTGTGACGAATATAAATTGATAGAATACTTCGAGACTTTATCAAATAAATGGACAATTGATTCCGAAGGTGATATAATTGAACAAACGTGTAAAAATTTTGAAATAATAAATACAAAAACATTAGATATGGGAATTCTTCAAATGGCTCTTGAAAAAGCTATTTATGAGGCCACTCATGTATATGAAAGTTTTAAAAAATTGGAATGTTATGAAGAAACCAAAGTTGAATGGGACAGAATTTATGAAGTTATTTTTTATAGTGAACGTCTAGTAAGAGATGTAGCACTTCTAAATAAAACAAATGAACCTAGCCATAATCCATTACTAAATGAGGACCCAGGTGTTTTGTTTAAATATGCGCGATTTACAGACGATTCGCCAAAGACGTCTTATCAAAGTCTTCTTTTGTATTTCTTTGAACTTTTTTCAGAAGAAGGGTTCACTAGAAATGGTTTGAATCTTTACAAACCAATTATTAAAAATGGAAATAATACACATGCATGGAAAAAACAATGTAGTCTTAAAGAATACATTTATCAAAAAACAGATCATAAAATCAACTATAATCAGTGGAAAAATGCCACTGCAAATGGTTCGAGTAATATTAACAATACTGAAAAGTATTTTACGGAATATATAGGACCAGAACTTCCGTGTCTTGAAAAAGATCGTTACCTATTTGCATTTAAAAATGGTAATTACATCACTATGTATAACATCGCAGAAGAAGGTGAACCATCTTGTTATACAGACATATTCGTTCCATACGGAACTTCTCATCCATATATAAATAACTATTCAGTAGCAGCTAAATATCATGACTCTGATTTTACAGAATTTCCTCAGTATTCAAAGGACGAATGGTTTAAGATAATGGATCATTGTCCAACGTTCAAAAGTCTTCTTGATTATCAAGAGCTATCAGAAGAAGTTCAACAATGGCTTTGTATTTTTATGGGTCGTAAAGCTTTTAAAATTGGAGATCTAGATAAATGGCAGGTTCTTTTGTATCTTCTTGGACAAGCTGGTGCAGGAAAAAGTACAATTCTTATGAATATTCTTCAGACATGGTATGACGAGGAAGACGTTGGTATAATTTCGAATAACATCGATACTAAATATGGTATTAAACCACATGCAAATAAGATGATGGTACTTGCACCCGAAATCTCTGAAAACTTTAAGATGGAACAGACAGATTGGCAGCTTCTTGTAGAAGGAGGACGAAACACATATGCAGAAAAGTATAAGAGCGACGAAACAATTGAATGGAAATTACACATCACCATGGGAGGAAACAAAATTATGAGATACAAAAATAACTCTGAAAGTGTATCGCGTAGAACGGCGGTTGTTAACTTCTGGAAAAAGGTAGTAAACACGGATACCGAACTGGACAGAAAGCTTAAGGATGAAATGCCTATTATCATGAAGCTTTGTATTTCTGGTTATTACCATGCTATTAGCATTCACGGAAAGAAGGGTATCTGGAATATACTTCCAAAATACTTTCATGAAAATAAGGAAGAGATGGAACAAACCACTAATACTCTTGTAAATTTCTTGAAGTCTGGAAAGGTAGTATTTGATAAGAAGCTATATGTTCCAATGAAGATATTCCAGCAAGCGTTTAATGAACATTGTCGCGAAAATAATTTGCCGCGTGAACAGTTTACAAAAGATTTTTATGGAGCTATATTTATTAATAATAATATTAAGATTGTAGCATCTGGTACACACGACTACCCTCGAAATTCTGGAATAGTTCTTAAAAGAACAACATTTCTAAAGGGTATTGATATTCCAAGTGATGACAATGACATTGATGATCCAGAATAAATTTACGTTATAAAACTGAAATATTTATAATGCAAACAATTATAATGGCGAAAGTTGTTTATACATCTGACAACACTTATAGTTACATTATAATTTTTATTACTATTTTGTTAGCATATGGCTTATTTAAAATATTTAATAGCATTTCTAAAATAGACGAAAAATTAGAACAAAGAACTCAAGAAATGGAAACAAATGAAGTTGTCTTACAAGATATAGGGCCAAGCGGAGTTACAATAGAAGAAAAGATTCAAGAACACATCGAATCTTTAGAGACCATAGAAGAAGATAATAAGTGAGAATACTTATTATAAGTTTCGAAGTCTACAAAAAGATTCCAGTTAATTTTTTTACATATTTCTTCTTCGTAAATATTAAAATTATTTATTAATTCAGAATCCAGTAAAAATTTATAAGCTAAAAAGGTACAAGCTTTAAATATTTCATTTAGATTTTTACTTTTTTCTTCCTTAATAATATCAAAGTATCTAATTAAATAAACTAAGCTTACTATTTTAATAGATTCTTCTAATGGTATTCTTGAATAAAATTTAGTGGCCCTCGAAAGGATTATTTTTATATCTTTAATTTTATTATCAAATGTTAACATTTAATATAACAGTTGATAATTATTTTTCAATAAATCACAAACGTTCTCTATTATGGTCTTGTAGTTTTTAACGTTGTTTCCTCCCGTAATCATTATACTTCCTGGGCGAAAGATAGAACACGTTGTCTGCGAGTTATCATGTAAAAATTTTATATTTATTCCTGGATATTTGGAAGAATTAAAAGAATATCTCAGAATGTTAGAATCGTTAGATTCTACGCACTTGTCTAAAATAAAACAAAATTCAGTCTGTTTGATATTTTTACCTATCTTAAAATCAGAATTAATCATACATATTCTTATATCAGAAATGTAAGCATCTCCAATAAAAGCTCCTAGAGTTAACAGCCTTTTAAAAATTTTTCTTAATGCATATGTAGCTGCTTTAACATTTGTTACACCTGCCAATTGAATATTACCATTTGTAAAAATTTTAGCAGAAACTCTAGATTTATTCTGATATTTAACACTTATGTAAATATTAATACAATTGTAAAACTTATTCGCTGTTTCTTTTATTTCATAGTTTTGTAAATATAATGTAGTATCAATCGCCGCATTAAATTTTGCACATATAGTTATAGTTGAAATTGCCCAGTTTTTTATTACATCGTAACGTTCACATGGAGATACTTTAATGTATTCATAAGTTTCTTCAAAATTTCTAATCACGTCGTTGCATATACAATGATCATATTTAGATTTTGGATCGCATGTTAAACAATATACCATTGTTTATATGTTCTTTAAATACAAAATTTCTTTATATAGCTTAAAAAAGGTAATATTCATATATCAAATAGAAGAGATAAATCGATGTATTCAAGTATTGGTTGAATATTAACTATATCTTCTTTTATATTTTCTCTGAAAGCATTAATTATTATGTAAGAATCTCTGAGAGCATGATTTTTTTTAAGTTTATGAACATAATATATTATTCTTGGTAGAAAATTATTATATAGATCTTCTGTATCTATTTTATAATTTATATTTATTTCAGAAACTAAATCGTTTAGACAAAAAGTTATAATATTCAATTCTACATTCTTAACCATAGTATCAGATATTATAACTTTATTCGTATTTTTACCATAATAATATCTTATAAGTTTGTTTATAGCTTCTATATTATCATCTGAAATAAAACATCTGGTAAGAGGATCTCTAAAGTCTCTTGTTTTATTGAAATAATCTATTATTGTTTTAAAATCATAATAGAAAAATTTATTATTAATCTTATATGAAACAAATGGATATATCAATAGTTCATGAGACACTGGACATTCTTTTTGTTCTTTAATTTTTTCTCTAAATTTTCGCTGAATTACTCTAGTGCGTTGATTTGTGTTTAAAATTAAAAGTAAACTTTCTTTATTCAAACCGCTAGTGTATTTTACATTTCTTATCTTTAGTATATTTCTTATACATTTTATTGTTAATAACAAATTAAATGTTATAAACATTTTTAATTAATTAAAAATTATTTTTAAATTAATTTTTAATTAATTTGTTTAAAAGAATAGAAGTTAATATATATTATGAGCAACTTTAAAATATCAAAAAAAATTGTACACTCTGATACTAGATCAAGTATTTTAGAAAAACACGATACTAAAATAAAACAATTAACTCAAGAAATTGATAAATTACCAGAATATTGTAAAAAACTTGAAAAATGTAAAAATTATCATTTAAAAGGCGATCTTCGAGAAAAAATATGTAATATAGAAAAGAAAATAGATTTAAACGATTATCTTTTTAATCTAATGGATTTTCTTAAAGAAGAAGAATCTATAGAAAAATTTATATCAGAAGAAAAAGAAGAAGGAATACATAAATTTATTTCTATAGACTCTGAAACGAATAAGGGGACCACTTATCAGAAATATATGGAAAAATGTCACGGTGTAAAAAAGAACTACAAAAAATGTAATTCTTTTATTTGTAATAATTGTGAATCAAATACTATAAATTCGGTATCAGAAGGATTAACTATTTGTTATACTTGCGGTAATACAGAAAAATTAAACTTATCTACGACACCAGCGTGGAATGCTTTTGAAACTTATGATTTTATTAAACCATTTAGTTATAAAAGATCAAATCATTTCAAAGAGTGGATAAATCAAATTCAAGGAAGAGAAGGTACAACTATACCAAACGATGTGATAAATTTATTATTTTCAGAAATTAAAAAAGAGAGAATTCATGATAAAAAATTAATATCATATGAAAAAATTAAAGAATATCTTAAAAAATTGAAATTAAATAAATACTATGAACACATACCAAATATAATTCATAAACTATCCGGAAACAGACAATTGATAATATCAATTGAATTAGAGAAAACATTAATTAGCATGTTCAATGAAATACAAGAACCATTTGAAAAACATTGTCCAAAAAATAGAAAGAATTTTTTAAGTTATTCTTATACTTTATATAAATTTTTTCAAATATTAAACATGGAAGAATATTTACTATATTTCCCTCTTCTTAAAAGCAGGGAAAAGCTATTTGAACAAGAAGAGATATGGAAAAATATATGTAATGAAATCAAATGGAAATTTATTAGATGTATTTAAATTAGATGTATTTAAAAAAATTTAAAAAAATATATTATAAATATAATAAATGTACGACATTAAAGTTATATTTTTAATAGTTATTTTAACTGCTGTAGGTTTATATTTTATGGTTTCTAAGAATTATTTGGTATCTAAACCAGTTAATGAACAAGGTTTGAGAAACGGTGAATACGCAGCGGTTTTTAAAACTGGATTAGTTAAGGAAAATGATAATATAACAGGTCATTTTGAAGATACTTCTCTATATAATTCCAGAAAAGTAAATTATGTAAACCCAATGGACACAAGTATAATAGAACCGAAGTCTGAACTTTTAGATATTAATCCAGTCCATTATCTATCTACACCTGGATACTCAGACATGAAAAAGTCAATGGAAGACAAGCCTCCGCTTCCAGTAGCATCTGCTATTAAGGTTTAAATCAAAAAAAAATTAAAAAAAAAATAATAAATTGACAAATAAATTAATTTATTATTTTTAATTCTAATACATTTAAATTATTAGTTATTAGTTATTAATTTACGAGAAGTAGAGAACCGAAGCGGCTTGGTTCTTGTAGACCGCGGTTGTAGTACCTACACATGTTACATGCACCTTACCGGCGAACTGCCCAAAGACAAGCTTAAGACGAATGGTGTCGAAGCGGTTCATTGGGCAACCGTCCGCGCCATATGGTGTCGAAGCAATTGGGAAAACATAGAAGTCGCGGCGAACACCATTGACCTTGACACCGTCGACATTGTTGACCTCAAGACCCATGCTGGATGCAGCAGAGCCCTGCATGAATGTACCCGGGAGAACTCCAGAGTGAGTGGAAGTATTGAGTAGGAGCTCTGCGCTCTTGAGGAAACTTTGTGATGTTCCAGCCGAATCATCGGCCGCCTCCGAAGTAATAATAAGATGCGATGCGAGTAGCGAGAAAGAGTCAAGCTCAACTGTAACGGACTTGTTGGGGCCAGCGGTATCGCTGTGTTCGGCGTGCTGAGTAAGGTGAATGGTTTTAGCAACAGTGTTATTACGAATCTGTTCGCGCTCAGCATTGGTCATGATGTGCTGACGATTCCATAGCTGAACCTGAAGATCAGAGAGGGCGCTGTTTGGAATAGAGGCTTGGTCCGCGTAGCTAAGCTTAACACGTACAGACTGGTGGGGGGCACCCGCAACAAGATGGGCGCGCGCGGGGCCGCCATTAGTGAAAGAGTAAAGTGGGAACCAGCATACTAGAGTACGAATCGAGGTGCCGATCGCGGTCGGGTCGTTCATGTCAACGAGTGCTGCATCGACGACCTGTTTACCGCGGGCCTGGGCGTCGAGAATACCGTAGGCACCATTCGATAGCTGAGTAGCCGCCATAGCAATGATATCCGCGTTCTCCATGGTCTGCCATGTGGAATTACCGACCATAATCTCGGCGCGGTCAATTAGACGAGCAAGAGCAAGAGCTGGTAGCTCCTTGTGGAGCGCGCCTGTGGCATCCATCGTCACACCAACCTGAACACGGACGTACATGTCGCCGATAGCATCAACGTCGTTACTGAAGGTGAATGTCTGGGACGAACCCGGCGACGAGCCAGTGGTCGAGGGCTGAATCTCTACAAAGTTCGAGCCATATAGAAGAGTGCGCGATGTCTCCGAATCGGGGTGGAAGTCGGTGACAATGTCGACGCCATCGGAGTCAACTAGGTCAACAGCAGTGCGCTGCGCCTGATGTCCAGTTCCGGTGTGTCCAGCGATGGGTGCCATTGCTCCTTGTCCAGTCATTTATTTATTATATAGAAAAGAAATTAATTTCTAAATTAATTTATTAAAAATTAAATTAATTTAATTTATTATTTTTTTTTGATTTAAAGAAATTAATTTGCAATCTGTTGACTACATTCACCTCCAACATAAGTTACAATATTAGTACCTACTGCGGTAATATTAAATATAGTACTATTATTATTGTTTGTGCCGCCTAACATAGCTTCATCATATGTTATTACAAGTTTCTTATTAGATAGTTTAGAAAGTACCAAAGAATCTGTCCCAAATTTTTCAGAAGCTAATGGAATGCAATAAATTGGGAACTCACTAATACAGTTCAAACCGATTAATTTCTTTGCGTTAGATTTTAAATAAGAAGATGATAATTTTCCAGTAACACTAGAACCATTAATAAATAATTCAATGTATTTTACAAAATCATGAATTCCAACTTTTATACTTGTATTTCTTGGTCCGCCAAGTGCTTTAGAATAAACAGCATGTGCCGCCGCAGAGGTAGCCTCTGAATCAGTTCCTTGTCCATATGGTGTAACGAGCGCAGTTATAAGTAAATGAGATGCATTAATAGAAAAATCGTTAATTTTGGATATATTAAGTGTTTTTTCCAGAAAATTTGTTGAATTTGTTATATTAGAATCAAGATTCACTGCTACACTCTGGGATGTATTAATTACACTATTAATTATATTTTTTGATATATAATTCTTTTCGGGCTCTGTGAAGTGGTGTTTCTTTATTATCAATTTTGGATTTTTTAAATTTAGGGTATCGGCGATATTTGTAAAAGATACATTAGAACGTAATGTATTATAAAAAATTTTTACGATAATGTCATTGTTTGGAGCTGCATTTTGTATAAAAGTGTTTAATTTATCTCCTGATCCACAGAAAAGTTTTAAATCTATAGATCCAGATATACTATATTTTCCAACCACAAGACTATAATTAGAAACATGAGACTGCCCAGAGCCCGCCGAGGTATCAAGATTAGGTCCTTGAACGCTACAAGCAGTTTCAAAAATTTCATCCGCGGATGAAAAATTTTCTGTTACGTTCCTCGCAAAGATGTCTTCCCCTGTTAACGTCTGCCATATCTGATTTCCGACTCTAACTTCTACTTTCTTTATGATTTCAAATCCTATAGTTTTTGAAAGAGAACTCGTCCCATTTCCATCATAGTCTAATTCAAACAAAAAGGACACCTTTGATATAGCATCTGCATCATCGGGGATTCTGAATGTTTGATACCCTGTTAATTGACTTAGTTTAGTGTTTGTTCCAATGTCGATTTCGCCTTCTATAACAACATCATTACATCCGTGTAAATAAGTTCTAGAGGGCATACTTAAAAAACTAGAAACCACGTTTTCGTCTTCAATAGGAGTTATAGTAGAAGTTACAGATTGAATACCAGTATCCTTGTATGTAACAAATGGTAATGTGGCTCCAATTGGCATTTATACTTTAACACTATAAATATATTTTTTTTTGAACGTTTAAAAATATATTTTTAAATAAATGTTTAAAAATAATGAGCCATTTTGAATGTAAAGTTAGTGATCTTATGAAAGAAAACGATCCTATTGAAAAACCTAGTGTTAAAATAGATGAATATACGAAACCTTCTTTAGAATCAGAAAATTCTACTTCCAAGAACTTATTTGAAGTTTTAGATAATATTAATAATATCAAAGCGTTTATAGTGACACTATTAGTATATCTAATATTTCAATCTGAGTTATTTGTTAATATACTTATCAATACTTTTGATTTTTTGAACTCGTCTGGTAGACTAAGTCTAATAGGAAATGTAATACTTTTTAGTATTACATTGTTGACTTTTTCTTATCTTTCTTAGATGGTCCAGCAAAATTTGGTTTACCGATTAAATTTCCTTCTATTTTTTCTAGCATGCTAATAATACTAAAATCTTTTATTTCAAGTTTAATATTTGATTTTGGTGTTTTCCACCCAAGCGCACTTTTTAGTGTCATAGAAATGGGTACAACTTTTGATGAATAATCCCTACAACATCCGAAGTTTCCCATTCTTTCAGATCTACATCTTTGGCAAAAACCAAACGGAGTTATTTTAAAGAATATATGATTGTTACTGTGATAATCATCAATATTTTGACAGTATTTAGACTTTGATTCTATAATGTAAATTTCCTTGTCTTTTATTTTAATTATCTTGCGTAAATCTTCAAGACGATACCCACATGCATAATTTACAAAAAATCTTCTTATAGCCCTTTCTACATTTGTATCTTTTTCTATTATATCAAAACCAGATGATTCATTTGTGTATTCGTCTTCTGACGTATACTCTGGCAAAACATTGCATTTTGTTATTTCTGTCTCACGAGATCTAATAGATGTATCTTTTAATGCTTTTAAAGATTTTTCTTTATACATTTTTGTTAATTCGTCTGAGTATTCGTTTCCAGAATAAACAGAATGAATTACATAAACTCTATCTTCATATTTTTTTTTACCATCTGATATACTACATTTATCTGCACCTAGAAGTCTTAAACCATTGTGTTCATAAACAGATTTATCTATTATTTTTTCCCAGTTTTCATAAAATTCTGGTATCTTACCAAAAATAGTTGTAAATCTAACAATTATCGTGCTTCTGATTCTGTTAGCAATTTCCTTATTAACAAGGATTTCTGGCCAATGAAAATGATAACCCTTTTTAATATATTCTAAAGAGTCTCTTTTAATATTTTTGTCTCTGTTTGCATTTGTTATTATACACATTGATTCGACGCCATATATATGATTAATGGTATCTTGAATGGTTTTAATATATTTAGACATATCAAAATCTTCACTAGTCAAAACATCAAAATCTATGAAAAGTTTAAATATATCAGTTTTAAGCTCTACTATACAATTTTTTTCTATTATGTTTTTTGTATATATCTGCTGAAAAATTTCATAGTCTTCTGTTAGATCAATTTTTCCTCCGTCAAGCATAAAATGTGTAACTTTTCTGTCACTAGTCTTTACTATTTTATCACAAGAATATAGCCATCTTATAAGAGGATTTTTATTATCCATTATAAATCTATATATTTCACTACTTTATATATTTTTTACATTTTGAATTTAATTGTAATACTTCGAGATGTTGTATATATACCTTTTACAGCAGATGGAGAAAGAACAGTTCTGCGTTCTTTATTTTTACTATTCATAGTATTTGTCATATCTAAGTCTATCAATTTAATATTGTTAAGCGCATATTCATGTATCTTATTTTCTATAAACCATTTAAAAAAATTTAACTGTCCAACTGTTGTAATTATATAATTTGAATTTTCACTTTTTTCGTCGTATACTTTCCAAGATAATGTATTAACATTAATCATGAGTCTTTTTTGTCTACAAAATGGATCAAAAAATCTTTTAGAATAAGCTTTTAATTGATTTTTGTAATCAAGATAAATGTTAAAATATCTTATTTCTTGATCTTTTTGAAGACTATATATAATGTTATACTTCTTTGAATAATTTGTAACTAACCAATCTATTAATCTAAGACTAAGAGGAGTTTTTTGTTTTAGAATATCTTCTAAGAATCTTAATTTATTCTTATAAAATAAAAGCAGATAGTTTATAAGTGTTTTTTCTTTTTCTGAAAAATCCATTAATTTTAATTATAAAGACAATCTTTAAATTTATTTAAAGAGTCTTGATATATTCTTTTATAATAATGAGCTTGCTAATTACAGATGAAAAAGTTAAAAAACAAGTTCAGTTTTATATAAATAATAAATTAAGGTGTAATTATACAGATTTTGTATTTCCAATTTCAAATATAAATTTTATTAAAAGAGACAATATTCATAAAATTAAATCTGGATATAATTTTTTAGTAAACAATTTTAATTCTAAACATGGTATTTTTATACTTTATAAGAATGAAAATAACGAAAACAAACAATACATTTTATTTAAAAACGGAGACTTAATAGAAACTAATATTAACTGTGATGAATCTTGTTACGAAGATACTATTCTAGAAGTTTTTTATGAAAACGAAAAAATTAAAATTTGTGATGTTTTTTGTTATAAGGGTATTAAATTAACTATTTATAACTTTACAACTAGATATAACAAGGTGTTAGAAATTTCAAATGATTTTCAAGATTTAGACATTACCATTCGTTTTTATAATCAAGAACTAGACGAAACCGAAGAGATTTACATAATTCCAGAATATAATTGTTTTCTTACAAAGTTTGTTCATTGTTACAAATGGAGAAACCCAGAAAATGTAAATTTCTGTCTTAAACTTAAAAACACCGAAGACTCGGTTGAACTTTATAATTCAAATTTTAAGAACGAAGTATTATTTGCAAAAATTAATGGGTCGTGTGCAGATAAAATTAAGAATGAATATACAAAAGATTGTATAGTTAACGTAAGTCTAAAAGGCGGACTCCTAGATTTAGTATCAGAGTCTAAAGAATATATTTACCCAACAAGTCTAAGATTTATCGAAAACATCTTAAGTTTTATACAAGAAGATATTAAATTATGCGATTTATTTATGTAAAAAAAATATAAGATTGTTATAAATATGGGTAGACGACGTCTAAGATTTAATACAGAACCAGAACCAGCTCCAGAACCAACTCCAGAACCAGCTCCA
>Ga0209709_10000207_pt1 | contig 57394 bp, 66 predicted proteins | sample ArcticOcean_MG_C_2_FD_187435 | JGI IMG/M metagenome (GOLD analysis project Ga0209709, IMG submission 187435) | Marine microbial communities from western Arctic Ocean - ArcticOcean_MG_CB4_136 (SPAdes) (version 2) | ecosystem: Environmental > Aquatic > Marine > Oceanic | place: Arctic Ocean... | reverse complement strand
GGACAACCACCGTCTTCACCACCGCCACCGGCGCCTCAACCACCTTCACCACCGGGGGGACATCAACCGGGGGGACATTAACCGGGGGGGAAACAACCGGGGGGACAACCACAACCACCACCGGGGGGACATCAACCACCACCACCGGGTTTACGCTATCAAAAAAAATACATGGCGTTTCAAACGATTACATGGGTTATTCAATGTCTTTTAATAGAGATGGTACAAAACTTGTAGCGGGAGCGCCGAGGGGATATAATGATTTTGAACCCATTGTTAAAACGCGTACAAGAGATGCACAAGTAAGGGGGTTCTCCGAGATTTTCGACGGTGGCCCCGACGGTCGTACTAAACACTTTATTTCATATGAAAGTCGCCGAGGGTCGGAGATTACTCCCCAGGAAGCACAGGAATATAATGCGATGTATCTAGAAACTATAGGAGGTAACTTTGCTGATACATCAGGTGGCGCGATTTCAGGTTGGGAAGATTTTGCAAGTGACTCGGCGAGAGGTATTCGGGCCCAAAGAAGTCGAGTGGCTAGCGGAACTGTTCATTTGTATGAATTTCTTCATGGACAATGGCTGAGGTCATTGGAATTCAATGCAGATAGTGGAGAAAAAAATCCATCAGACCAAAAGTCTTGGCCGGGATCAACCGGGAAATACGCCGCATATAAAGGAACTGCAGACTGCCTTGGAGTTTCGGTAGCAATGGACGGAATAGGCAATACTATAATTGCTGGAGCCCCTTTTATGTCTACAATTGGAAAGACCCAGGAAAAACTCGAATGGTACCCAGGGGGAGGTATGACAGCCGCATATTCTATACACGGAGAAGGTGAAACCGCTATTATCGAAGATGGAGACCCCGTATCATCCGTTTTACTTGCAGATACAACACTACGTTCTCATACTCGAGAAACCGAAGAAGAGGTTGGACGATCTTATGTATTTACTTTAGATACGTACATATACGGTATGCCCGACGTGAATGTTCCTAGGAAAGACCCCGCTGCTAAAAATATGTCAAATATAGACGGCTACAATATGGTAAATAACGTGCAGAGAAGATTAAATCACGACATAACGGATTTTATTGATTTACCCGAACCGGGGCAACCTATTAAATGGGATAAACAATTTACGTCAGTGCCAGTTGGGGCCAATTATCCCCCGATGCGAGGAGATTATCAGGCTCCTGAGTGGGCAGACTCCGATTTAACATCAAAGGTTAAATTCCCTTTGCTGAATGTTATTAAAAAAATAGAAATTCTAGTTGATGAAAAGGTTTGGCAAACAATAAATTATTCAGATCTTTTAGCTATATATTCAACGGAAATGACAGAAAGTTCATATAAAACAATCGGTACCAACTCTTCGGGTAGACTACGTAATGACGGAACAAGACAGGCCAATACAAGTGGAAGGTGGGTCCCGGGTAAAAAATATGATTTAACTATTCCTATCCCCGGTTTTACATCCGGAGTTAATCCCAGGTTTAATAATTTTACTAAGAATGATGAAAATGGATTTTTAGCTGGATTGACTGATAGTTCCAATTTCAAAGTTAGGGTTTATTATAACGATTTACAAAATGTATGGAATACAAATAATGTATCTGCTATGCAAGGATACCGGGCTCCTATATATAATGTACAGCATGAAACCGTAAAAATAGAAGATGGTATAGATTCTAGCGGGAATAATAGTTCCCTGGTGTCTCGAGGTGCGCGATATAGCGTAACCGGAACTTCCTCTGGAACTGGACTATACGTAACCAATGTCCCAGAACCGTGGACTCCTGGGATAACATTTGATACTAAAATGTACGGTCAGAAAATAATTATGAACAGAGACGAACTTAAACAATTAAAAAATACACCGGGTGGTATAACTAAGAAAATAATTAAATCTCAGAACGCCAATAACGTATTTAACGGAGCATTGTATAATAAACCAATTAATATAGAGTTAGACTATATATCGATGTATAGTTCTCACCTGATAATTAACTTGAAATATACAAATCCATATAATTCTCCTTACTTAAAAACCGCCCAACTATTTTTAAATTCTAAACCCTTCGCTAAATTAGACCAGGGGTTAATGAGAGGGATTTCAAATAAGAGTCTTGGATTATACGCAAATGAGTACAATATGGATAATATTAGCCTAGATCCGTCGGGGGGTAATTATGTATTTCCCTTAGCAAATAAAGCATTTGGGGGTTCGTCTATACAATTCAGTAGTTTCGATACTATTAGATTAGAGTTGATATTTGAATCAGCAGAGTTGACAGATAACAACGGGCTTTTAGCAGACATTGTTGATATAAATGTAACAGTTAGAGGGTTATCTAAAATAACTTACAAAAATGGGGTATCAAGTATATCTGACTAATACATAAATTTAATACATAAATTTAATACATAAATTTAATACATAAAATTAATACATAATTTTAATACATAAAATTAATATACGAATTTAATTTAAAAAAAAAATATATTCGTATATTAAATAAAAATGTCTGGAGCTGTAGCTGCTCATGCTTCGTATAACGGAAGCGGGACCCAGGGTCTTGCTGTTACAAATAAAATCAGTGATTCATCGACCGGTGATGTAGTATCTGTTTTCTGGAACGACAATGATACTTCCCGTCAGCTTCTATACGGTTCGTCTACAATGGAGGTTCCCACGTCGGGTTCTGGTAAGAACGCTTCATGGGGTGGCAGCCAGATTTTCACGGTTAATAATGATGTAGATTGTGTAGGCGATATGTATTTATCGCTCGCAGTTGAACTAAACAAGCCAGCTGCGAGTACCGGTGACATGAAGACGACCCTTCACTTTACTGAACATTTTGGCTATGCGCGCGACAAGAACTCGCCTCCATCCTCCGTCGCAGCCGCGTTTACTGTAGGCGGGACGGCACTGGGCTTCGCACCGTCGCCCGCCGAGCTCTTGGCCATGAGCGCTATAGCTGGGTTGTCGGGGTACGCCGCCACCACTGCCGTGGACAGGGACGTAATTAAATTTGCACCTCCTGTATCCGGTTCCAATTTGTGGACACTGACCGGTACCCTCACAGCCGCCAACACCACAGCCGCCGCGACCTATATTTCTGGCGCACCCGCCGGCGTCGCGGTCCCAACGCCACTGGATTTGCGCCTCATAACTTTATACACCGATGACATTAAACTTCTAGTAAGTGAGTATAACGATGGTTCGGGCGATCGAGACTTCGTCGTGGCGTATGCCGCCGCCATCGCCGCTGGCCAGGCCGCCACCGTCGCCGGTCTCGCCGGCCAAGCCGCCCGCCTCGCCGCAGTTGCCGAGGGAGCCAATGCGCGAGGTGCAATGTTAATGACAATTTCTGACGCTCAAGCGGCTGTAAATGCTTCCGACTTGATCGGCAGCAGCAGGCCTATCTCTGTCCCTGGGTCGGACGGGCTCACCTTCGCCGAAGCCACCGTTGACCCCACGCCCATGCCCTACGAAGGGCCCACCCCGAGATGGCAGGAGTTCTTTGATTCTGTACCCAATAACTCATTGTATGTTGACGGCGCAGGGCTGTCCGCGCCGACCGATGTAGCAACATGGACACGTTCGGGTAAATGGGCTAAGTCTAATCTTACATCTAAGGTAAAATTCCCCCTTGCTAATATAATCAAGCGTATCGAGTTTCAGGTAGGTACACAGATTTGGCAGACACTTGAATACAGCGACCTTCTCGCTATTAACGCCACTGAGCTCCCCGAGAGTTCATATAATCGTCTTGGTCTTCAGACCTCTGGTTTCGTAAGATCTGATGGTCAGAGGGAGCATACGGGTCCCCCAAGTTGGGCCCCAGGTGCTAAGTACCAGGCATTTATTCCTCTACCAATGCTTACTAAGTCCATTGCGCCCCAGCTCGAAAATTTCACCCAGCACTCCGAGGACGGTTACCTAATGGCCGCCGCGCCTCATCAGAATGTAAAGGTTAAGGTTCACTACGCGACATTCGCCGATATCTTTAAGGCAGACAATGTCTACGCCAAGGAGGGCTGGAATGATAGCGCGGGTCACCAATATGTTTCTCAGGTAGAAACGCCGTGGGTACCAACAGCCACTCTTTCTACTAAGCTATACGCCCAGCACATGATTATGTGTAACGAGGAGCGCGAGCAGATGAAGAACATGGCCAATGGTATTCCCAAGCGTCTCAAGATGACCCAGAACGTAAATGTTCCGTTCCCTGCCAAGATCTACCCAGATCAGGCAATCACTGTCGACCTAGACCATTATTCCATCTACGGTTCGCATCTTATAATCACCGCCAGTTTCCCTGGGTTGAGCGCCAAAGATATGCCGGCCCTAAAGTATGCCGAGCTTAAGCTTAACTCGTCTTCCTTTTCGGGTCAGTTGGACGGCACTCTCCTAAAGGGTATCACCAATAAGTCTCTTGGTCTATATGCTAACGAATTCAACCTCGACAAGTCACAGTTAGATACTGGCATGGGCTACTATGTTTTCCCATTGGCTGCTCGCGCATTCGGCGGGTCGTCGGTACCCCTTAACCGTTTCGATAACATCCGCCTTCTATTAACTTTCAGCCACCCCGATATCACTTCCAGTGGTATGGCGATTGCTAGAGGCCAAATTAATGTAACTGGTGTAGGCGAGACAACCGGTCTCTACAAGGCTGGTGCGGCCTCGCTTGCTATGTACTAAATTAGATACATTTCATACATAAATTTAATACATAAAATTAATACATAAATTTAATACATAAAATTAATACATAAAATTAATACATAAATTTAATATACGAATTTAATTTAAAAAAAAAATATATTCGTATATTAAATAAAAATGTCTGGAGCTGTAGCTGCTCATGCTTCGTATAACGGAAGCGGGACCCAGGGTCTTGCTGTTACAAATAAAATATCTGCCAATGACAGTGACGTAATGTCTCTATTCTGGAATAAGAACGACACTACTAAGCAGCTTCTATATGGCTCGTCTATCATGGAGATCCCAACCAGTGGTGTGTCGGGTACTACAAGTTGGGGAGGTAATCAGATTTTCACGGTGAATAACGACATTGATGCTCTCGGTGACCTATACATTCAGTTAGGTATTAAGGTTGAGGAGTCGGTGCCGGCGGCGATCGCGAGCATGGACAACATCCATGGCGGGGCTGTCACTGTGAGAAACTTTGGTTTAGCATCTATCATCGAGCGCGTAGAGTTTCAGGTAGGTACACAGATTTGGCAAACTCTTGAGCATGATGACATCCTTGCATGTAATTGCACAGAGCTCGGTGAGAGCGCTTTCAAGAAATTTGGCCAGGCTTCCAACGGTTTCCTTAACCCCAATGGTGTTCTGATGGATAGCGACTCGTTAGCGGCGGCGGCATACCCCCCTTTGTCTTCTAATGTAGATGGAAACTCGATATCGGTGCAGACGTACAAATCCATACCATATATCAGTCAGTCTCAGTCTTCGAAGCACGAGATTTGGGGTGCGTCCGAGACCGGGTTGTCTAGGGGTTCGCGAGTCAATACCGGAAACGGGATGATCAGTTTCGGCTACCGCCCCGAGGCTAGTATGTTTCTTCGGTTACCCCTATTGACAAAGACAATGGCACCTGAGCTACAGGCCTTCACTGACAACTGTGAGAACGGTTACCTGATGGCTGCCGCTCCTCATCAGTCTGTTAAGATTAAGATTTACTTCACAGATGATCTTACTAAGGTATTCACTGATAAGACTGGCACTGGTATGCCCACCACCTCCCAGGTTTCTATTCAGCCTGGTAAGTTATTTGGTCGGTGTATGATTATGTGTAACGAGGAGCGCGAGCAGATGAAGAGTCAGCCCGCCGGCATTCCTAAGCGTCTCAAGATGACCCAGAACGTAAATAAGAGTCAGACCCTGGGTCTTGACGCAAATTACAGTCTTGATCTAGACCATTTCTCTCTATACTCATCGCATCTTGTAATCGTCGTAACCGGCGACCCCGGTTGCGGCTTAGACACTGCGGAGCTCAAGCTCAACTCTTCGTCGTTCTCGGGTACAATTGATGGTCAGTTACTAGATGGGATCACCGCTTCATCTATGGGCTTAGTCTCTAATGCCCTAGACAACCCGGTTGACAATAATGTAAGAGACTCGGACATGTCTAATAAGGCTCTCTATGTCTTCCCCCTCGCTTCGCGTGCGTACGGCGGCTCGTCTGTACCCCTTAACCGTTTCGACAATATCCGCCTTGTATTGAATTTCTCCAAGGACGCTATTGTACGCACAGTTAACGTAACCTGCGTCGGTGAGACTACATCTCTATTCAAGGGTGGTGCGGCCTCGCTTGCTATGTACTAAATTAGATACATTTCATAAATTCCCATTTAAGATCTTTACATATTAGCGTCCAGATTTTTTCCTGTTCAAATAGTTTCTCCCTGCTTTTTAGAAGGGGGAAATAAATTAAATATTCTCGTTTATCTAATAGTTCAAAAAATTTATAAAGAGTATAAGAATAGCTTAAAAAATTCTTTCTTTCTTTCGGACAATGTTTCGCGAAAGGTTCTTGTATTTTGTTAAACATATCAAGTAATTTGTCTTGCAATTCCTGTGAAATAATCAACTGTTTATTTCCGGTTATTCGATGAATTATATTAGGGATATGTTCATAATACTTGTTTAATTTTAATTTTTTAAGAAATTCTTTTATTTTGTAATACGTTATTAAATTCTTATCGGTTAACCTCTCTTTTTTAATTTCTGTTATAAGCAAAGATATAACATCATCTGGTATGTGAGTACCTTCTCTACCTTGTATCTGCGTGATCCATTCCTTGAAATGATTGGTTCTCTTGTAACTATATGGTTTAATAAATTCGTGTGTCTCCGAGACATTCCATTCTGGTGTCATAGATACTGCATTTACTTCTGTTAATCCACACCCGTAGCATATGTTTACCCCAGACGAAGTATCCTGAAATGTATTACTTCCACAACTTTTGCATATAAACGGACTGTAAGAGTATTCTATATGATTATTTTCACCCGGGAAACATTTTTTCATGTACATTTTATAATTACTTTCATGTTTTTTCTCTAGATCCACTGAGACGTATTTAAAAATACCGTCTTCTTTTTCGTCACCCTCTGTAAATTCAAGGCCGTCTATGTTTTTAACGAAATCTATAGAGTTAAATAAATACTCGGTTAAATTTTCACATGTCTCTATATCTCGTATTTTTCTTATAAGTATATCAACCTTATCGTTTAATTCGGATATATTGTTTATATTTTTACTTAGTTTATTAGAATCTCTCATTTTAGTTAGAAGCGATAATTCCTTTTTATATTTTGTCAAATTATTAGATTCTTTATCTAAATCTTTCAATTTTTCGTCGTGTTTAGCACATATAGACATTCTAGAGTCACTATGGACCGTTTTTTTTGAGAGTCTAAATGCAACCATAATGTTTATTAATATAAATAAACTATTCTTTTAAACATTTTAATGATATAAAAATATAAAACATTTAATTTATATTAAATGTTAATTAAATTTAATTCATTACTAACCTATAGAAAACTTAAATTGATATGCAAAATAAATGGAATAAAATATGTAAGTAATTGTAATAAATCCCAAATTATACATAAAATAAACAGTCATAAAACGGCTGCATATATTCAGCGCAGATTTAGAAAAGGTTTAATGAAAAACGAATCATGTCCTATTTCTCATGAAAAGATTACGTATCCTTTTATATCTATTAAGTTAGGGACATTCTTTTTTTATTATGATTTCGCAACATTTATAAAATACTTAAATAAATGTAAAGATTTTAGAGACCCTTGTACGCGGGCGCAAATCACAGATACAAAATTAAACGAAATAAATAAACTAATACTTTACTACTATGGTCAAAATACCACGAAAATAATCATATCTCCAACCATGTTAACAGATATAGAGTTTAATATAATAACATTCTGCATGTATGATATTATAACAGAATTAAATAATATATCGGATTTAAGTATCGACGAGTTATATAGTAATATTCTTCCTAGAATTATTTATTATAGTCGGTTTTTACTGAAAAACCATAATAAGGAAAATTGTAGAATTATTATATCTGCATGCTCCAAGAGCATAAATACAATTAATACTAATACTAGTATCGTAACAGACTACCTGGAATCACTTTTAAATATATAAATTACAAAAAAATACAAGTATAAAGGAAGGAGGGTATAAAGAGTTATCAATGATGTGCAGTGTGTGCAACCCCAAAGAAAAATATGGCGACTGTATCTGTCATCCCAGTTTTAAAACATTTTTAGACGATTACGAGAAATTACATAATATGGATAAATATGAATCATTTGATATTATTAAGCCGTGGACTATATCTACAATGACTATATGTTGTAGTTTTAATTCTGTAATAAACTTACAATTATACAGGGATTTTTATGTAAAACACGGCGAGAAAAAAATATTTTATAACTGCATTAATTCATATATGACAGTGAAATATCAAAATAAAAAACGAATATCGATAAAAATTTTTAAAAATGGAAACATCCAACTTGCAGGAGTACTGAATGTTATTTCTGCTGCATATGCCGCCAGGAAGTTATTAAGGAGATTAAAATACGTCTCTGCATTTTCTATACCAGATGAAGCTTCAATTACAAAACTTAGAATATGTATGATTAATTCAGACTTTAAGATATCAAAAAATATCAAGCAAAAATCTGTATGTTCTTATCTAGATTGTAATCCAGGGGATTATATAAAAAGATATTCGTATAATCCAAGTAAGTATCCGGGTATAAATTTAAAATTTGAAGATCCGGATTCAGGATCTAAGTTGACTATCGCCATATTTAGACCAGGAAGTATTATTTTAACAGGGGGGAATGATATAACCCTATACTTTACAGCATTTACAAATTTACTTAAAATATTAGAAAATAATAATGACATCTTATATTAATATATTATGTTAACTATCTTACAGATAAATAATATAGTAGATACGTCTTTAAAAAATGATAAACATACCATTGGCATTTATAGTATGATTACTGAGTTTTTTAATACCAACGAAATTTTTGAAAAGGAGAGTATAATACTTACACTTATATATCTTCGTAGATATAAAAAAAGTAATTGCACTATAACAAATAAAAATGTTAGGGATTTAATCGAAACATGTTTAATTTTATCTAATAAGTTTATATGCGATTTTCAAATTTCAGGTTCTGGACCTCTTGAAAATCATGTTTTAGATAAAATTAAATGGAATTTATATGTTGATACAGAAGAATTTGATCACGTAAAAAAAATTACAGAGAATGCTAATTGTGTTTTAAGTTATTAATCCTGTTCTTCAAGGTCTGGAAGCTCCTCTGTTATATCCTCTAAATTAGGGGGTTCTTTAAACATCTGTTCCTCGTGATGGTTACCAATCGGTTCTGGTGGGTACATAGCATGTTCAACCGGGGCGGGGCGGTCATTCATAAGTTTCATAGTTTTATCTACCGTTTCCATATACTTTTTAGTCTCGTCAAGTACTACGTCTAGTGTATTACCTTTCTTGTTTACCTCGAGGACGTCCTCGCTTAGAGACTGCAGTTTTTTATAAACTCTATACATAAAGTATGTACCCACTACAATAATACATACAATAATGGATATGTATATGATAGACATATTAAGTGTAGAATTAACTGCCTCTAGTACAACAGGAGCCGTCTCTTTTGCCATTTAATACTACTACAACAATATAAATGTATAATATTAACGTAAAATAATTATTCGGGATCCTCTTCATTGTTATCATCGCTTACAACATCAATACCCTTGAAGAACATGGTCCTCTTTAGAATAATACCGGAACCTCTCGGATATTCTTTACTCCCCTGTTGAAGAACCTTAATACCGTTATTTGTAAAAATACCTCCGTAATAATCCTTAGTAAACTGCTCTTTGGCTAGATTATTTTCTCTAATGTGTTCATTAAATTCCTGACAGAATACCTTTGCTGGTACATAAAATTTATCTCCGTATACAATCTTTCCAGACTTGAGAAAATTCTGAAGTGCGTTAGTCGTCTGTTCCATATCTTCCTTATTTTCATGAAAATACCGTGGCAATATATCCCAGATACCCTTGATGCCATGTTCGCGTGTAGCGGAATAATAAGCGGAAATGCATAGCTTCATAATCGCGGGCATCTCTTTTGCCAACTTTTTGTCTATTGCCGTATCAGTTTTTACAACCTTTTTCCAAAAATTAACAACAACAGTACGCCTAGAAACGCTCTCTGAATTATTTTTATACCTCATGATCTTATTTCCTCCCATAGTCATGTGAAGTGTCCAATCAATGGTTTCATCATTTTTATACTTCTCGGAATATGTGTTTCTCCCACCTTCAACTAGGAGCTGCCAATCTGTTTGTTCCATTTTAAAATTTTCGGATATCTCCGGTGCAAGTACCATGAACTTATTGACATGAGGCTTAATGCCATATTTTGTATCAATGTTATTAGAAATGATACCAACGTCTTCCTCATCATACCATTTCTGAAGGATCTTCATTAGAACAGTGCTTTTTCCGGTTCCGGCTTGCCCAAGTAGGTACAACAAACATTGCCAATTATCTAGATCTCCGATTTTAAAGCACTTTCTACCCATAAAAACACATAGCCATCGCTGAACTTCCTCTGGGAGTTCCTGATAATCCAACAGACTTTTAAAGGTTGGGCATTTCTCAATAATCTTAAACCAATCGTCTTTGTGTTCATCATAATTATTAAATACCTGGTCGTGATACTTTGCCGCAACCGAAAAGTTAGTGATGTACGGATGTTTTTCTCCGTATGGGACAAATATATCTTCGTAATATGGGGCGTCATCGTCTCCTGATGTATTATACTTTGTGATGTAATTACCATTCTTAAATGCAAATAAGTGGCGGTCCTTCTTTAGTTCTGGAAGTTCTGGGCCCATAAACTCATTGAAGTATTTTTCGGCCGAATTAATGTTTCCGGCGGCCTGAGTCGCATTTTTCCACTGACTGAAATTCAATTTATGATCGGTTTTTTGATAGAGATATTCCTTAATAGTGCAATGTTTCTTCCATGCGTGAGTATTGTTGCCATTTTTTAGAAATGGTCTATATAGATTCCCCCCAAATTTTGAAAACCCATGTTCAGAAAACTGTTCAATCATATACAACAGGAGACATTGATATGCGGTTTTCTGGGATTCATCTGTGAATCTACTATATTTAGAGATAACATCTGGGTCTTCATTGCACAATGGGTCGTGATTGGTCTCTGTGGTCTTGTGAAGCAGATATATATCACGGATTAGCCTTTCTCCGTAAAATATAACTTCATATATCCTGTTCCATCTCCCCCTATATTCTTCGCATTCCGGGACAATCCTGTTAAATTTAGTAAAGATAAGTGTTGTTTCATAAATAGCCTTTTGTAATTCAAGCTGGAGAATACCGATATCTACGCTTTCTAGACTGTTAATATTTAAAGACCCATAACATCCGCCGAGTATACCTGACATAGTTGTAGAATTAACTGTCCATTTTTTATCTAATGTTTCAAAAAAGTTCATTATGTCATCTTTATCTGCATTTTTAATCTTATCCTTGACGTCATTGTTCCAGACGCGATTAATTTCAAATATAGACATCGGTTATTATAAGTTTATATAATATATTTTTTTAAGTAAATTTTTAATGTTAAATAGTATTTTTTAATTTATACACGTTAAAACCCGTAAAAATAAATATTTACGTATATAATAATGAAGACGGGACTTCTTTTAAAAGAAAATGGGGAAATACTTCAAACTAAATTTAAATCATCTAAGGACGCCTTTAAACTAGACTGGTTCCCAATATATAAGAATTATAAGACATATAACAATTATATAGTATTGTATAACCCCCTAGATGACGTAAATATAAATGAAAATATAAATGTACTTCCGTTTACCATAGATAAATTTTATGGAGACATATTAGTTATTAAGATAGATGAAAATTCAATTGTTATTAATTTTACAATGGATTCTTATCTGAAAATTCTTTCAAAGATTAAAATAGAAGAAAATGAAATGTATTATAGTTCTGATCAGGATGACGAATTAATAGAAGATAGTGCTTTATTTTGCCTTTAGAGTTTTTACATTAGTAATTTCCCGCCCCTCTACATATACAAAATTGTGTAGATATTTAGCCTTATCGTCTACTGTCATATCCTTCACATTACCCTGTTCCTCAGAGAAAAATTTATACATCCTATCATATACATCCGCCTTTGAAATTGTTTTGGTACTTTTAGACTCTTTCATTTCATAAGAAGCATTATCCGTGTTGCACATGTCTAGTTTGTTAGAATCCATGAAATTAAGTACATCATCCTTTTTGGTCTGCTTAATCTTTGTTAGTTCCTTTATTTTATCTTGATAAGGCTTTATTTTATTCTTAAGATCGCTTATTTGCTTTTCGATGTTGCTAAATTCCGTAACGTCATTTTTAAAAAATTGAATTTCCTCGTCGGTTACTGCTAGCATTTAAAATTATTAAACTTTTATAATCTATTTTCTTAAATTGTTTAATAATTTCAGATCCAGACTTATCAGATAAAGTTGAAATATTATCACCAAGATAAACAATACTAATAAAATGCAGTATATCTTGATGGGGAATGTTACGCCGTCAAGTATTATTTTAAGTTCTTCTCGAGTATCATTATTTAGAATAGACGATATCATTTATAAAATGTATATATATTTTTTTTAATCACTGAACGCCCCGTCGTTATCGTCTTCGTCAACAGAGTCGCAATCTTCCACGTCGAACGTCATATCGTTTATAGATTCCATGTCAGAACTGGAACTGTCATCATCTGATTTACATGATGCAACTTCGTCTGGGTCTTCTATTCCATATTTTTGTAATGCCTGGTTAGATTGTTTTTTATTAACAATATAATGAATAGACTTAATGTGTTTATATTTTGGATTATTATCTGGGGGACACCTCAGTCTAATTATAAGTTCGTCTAAAGTTTCCCTTTCTTCGAAAAATGTTTTATACTTTAATTTTCTTAGGTTGTAGTTTATCAGTTCATAGTATTTACCCTTGTTTATGATAGGACTAATAACTGCAATATTACATAAGTATATATTCCATGCTATATCTTTACGGCAAACTTCCTCTGGTGTCCCATTATAATGAACCGCAGCTGGTTTAAATTTGATTACTATTGGCTTCTCAATATAAATATCGGTCTTTATAATATCCTTATTATAAAAATCGCATTTCTTTTTCTTTTTACCGTCTATGGGTAATACACCGCATTTGGTAACCCGGACTTTTTGAAACTTTTTCCCTACCCTCTCTAGATTTTCATACGAAAACCCCAGTAAATTACAATTACAATTCATTGTTAGTGTAATAAGTTATAACTTTATATCTTACCAATTGTTTTTTTTAGCAATTGACACATTTATAACGATAATGCAAGATTAGTAGATAGGAATACCAATGCAAAAACTATTGCACTACTTGTAAGTAATACCTGGTTATGATGGACCAACATGTGCATTAACTGAGACTTGATAGGTAGGTTAGCGGCGCCATTCGGAGGAGAAATTTCATCGTCGGTTGCGAATGGTAAAGACATAGACGCTAATGCTATATTTAATAGGGATCCAATTATAGCGGCGGTAATAGATATATTAATAAACTCCTCTTTCGTGGTAAACATTTATATTATATAATATATTTAAAGTTTTAAAAGATAAACATTTAAATGAAAGGGAGGAGATACCAAGAAAATGCTGAATTAAAGAAAAAACTTACAGTAACGCCGTTTATTCCTGGTTCCCCCACACCGATAAATTATGCACTCTATAAAATAGAAAATAATTTCATATATACACCTAAACATTTCTCGTCGGGTGGTACACTCATCGAAAATGTTGTCAATTATCGTGACATTAAAATAACTGGCCAACCGAGGCAATATCAAATAGATGTAATAAAAAATATACACAATGAACTCATGATAAATGAATCCTGTTTAGCGTGTTTATATACCGGTTGGGGGAAAACGTTTGCAGCTCTTTATATATCTTCACTTCTCGGCGTAAAAACACTTATCTTAGTCAATAAAGAAACACTTCTAGAACAATGGAAGGAACAGATAATAAAATTCCTTGGCATAACGCCAGGTATAATACAAGGGAAAACTTTTAATACGTCACCGGATATTTGTATAGGAATGATTCAAAGTATCTCAATGAAAGAATATCCAAGTGATGCATTTGACGAGTTTTCATTTTCCATTTATGACGAGACTCATCACTACTGCTCTAAAGTGTTCTCAAATGTATTCTATAAGATAGGTTCAAAATATAATTTAGGACTTACCGCTACAATTAAAAGAGCCGATAAACTCGAACACACGTTAAATTGGTTCCTGGGCGAAATAGCAGTAAATGTTGAACTACTTATCATAGAACCTACAATAGATATCTATAAATTTTACGAATACCCCGAAAAAACAATTAAGTACCTACCAAATGGCAAAGTTAATAGTGCAGCAAGTATCACCAATGTAACAGAAAACGATGAAAGAGACATTTTTATATTAAAGTTGATCAGGGAGTGTATTTCTAATGATAGAAAAATACTCGTATTGTCTGACAGAAAGGCTCATTGCAATAAACTTACAAGTGTGTTAAAACGAGAAAATTATTCAGTTGGTCTGTATTATGGAGGAATGAAAAAAGAACAGTTGCAGTTGTCTAATACGTGCAGAATTATAATAGCAACTTATCAAATGGCGTCAGAGGGTTACGATAACCCGGAACTTGATACATTACTTCTTGCATCCCCCAAATGTAACATAGAACAAGCTGTTGGTAGAATACTTAGGAGAAAAAATAAAAATATGCCTCTTGTCATAGACATAAATGATAGTATTAGTATATTCAATAATTGGAATAAAAAAAGACTATCATTTTATAAATCAAAGAAATTCATTGTTAAATCTACAGAACTCGATGAAGAGGTTAAGGAATTGTGCTCGGTTAACGACACATATTTACTTCGCGATATTTAAAATTAATGCATATTTGGCTTCTCCTGTTTAAGAATTGGCTCTATATACCTGCTTTGAACATCCCGGTTAGAGTATCTCGCGGAATTTCTTCCAAACATGCCTTGAAAATTGTTGCCCGCAGACAATGTTGTGCTTGCGACTATCTCGCTTATCTGTTCCGAATGTCCTGTATTATTAAGTACCTTGTTTGACCGGGCGCTCCTTCTTTCCGCCTGCTTGACTCTCATTTGCGCCCTTTCTGCAACTTCCTCTTGTTCCATTAATTCTTCTTCTACTCCTTCATTGGCATCAATAGGAATTCCATCCGATCCACGACGAATTTCTCCTGTAGCCGGTTGTTTATTTAATCTTAAAGACCTGGTGCTGCCAGTGGCGGGGGGTTTTATAGGGGCTCCAATTGGTCTCTGTCCCAAAACCGCCCCCGGTGCTTTCATACCGAAAAATCCACCAAGGTCAGTAGATGTCTGCGCCCCTGGTCCCATTGTAGCAGATTTTTCTACCTTGTAATTATTTTCTCTGGATGATTTTTTGTTGAACATGAACTCCTTATGTTCACCATATTTTCTTTGTTCGGGGGCTTGTCTGGAAACCCTCGGACCAAGCCGCCTAGAGTCAAAAGTTTTCTTAAATGGACCAATTTTCATTCCAAACATTCCAATAATTACCGCTAGGCCTAGGCAGACGAATATGATTATATACATCATCATATTCGAACCCTTAGTCGGGTTTGCGACGTCCATCCCCAAGCCCGTAAGAAGTGCGCTTTGTTTCGCTGGTGCGTTAGCCCAATTATTGGCCCCCGTTTTCATTCCTTTCATTTTCGCTGCCATACTTGCAGCATTCATCACTGATCCAGGTTTAACACCTACTGCTTTAGCTCCGACCCGAAGCTTATTTGCCAACATAGCAGCTTTTGCCGCGGACGCGATTGACGGAGCCGCGGACATCCCTGCTGACATCCCTGTCGCTACCAGTGGTAAAACCATAGTTTGATATTTGATTTAAAGTAAATATATTTATTTTAAATTAATTTTAATAATTTTCTCTTACATTTTCAAGAGAGCTTTTCTCCCTCGTATATTCTTTTATTTTTATATATGCATGGACCGATAAAATAAAAACCAATAAAATGACAGACCTACAATTACCAGAGTTCATAAATGATTGTATCTTTCTCATTTCTTAAATATAATACATATAATTTAATTAAATTTAATTAAATATTATTTCTCATAAGATAATAATAAACAAGTGCAACCATTATACCCGAACCCCCGTCGTATATAAAAGACTGTATGCGCGGGAAAACCTGATAATAATGTTTATCTAAATGAGGGAAAATTCCAGAGTATCTCATTGGGATACCTATTAATGCGCTTACAGAAAATATCACGGCAATATTATATATATTTGGTTTTGGAATTCCAGAGTAAATTGCAAATAACACAGTAAATGTTACTGCGCCAACGAACCCGGCTATAAGGGCTGCAGCAAGTGGTGTGTGCTGTTCAAAATACGGTCTTATTCTAGTTGCGCCAATTGGAGGGGGGAATAAATTAAGTGCTAAGTCAAATAATGCAGTTATGACAAAAGATATTACAATTCCATTCCATATAGTATTGGTCATTTAATTATAAATAATATAATATTATAATAATTAAATGACTGATTTCACTAATACAATTTCTGACATAAGGAAAAACGAATATTACTCTAAACTTATTAATATTTTAGTATTAAATGGCCTTCTAGATATAATTCATGATGAGTTTAATGATGGCAAAATAGACTACCTTCCATTCATATTAAATATTATGACATTTCTACACTCCAATAAAAAATTAATGAATAATTTTACATCAGATTCACTGGAAAAAATAATAATTCTAAGTGTAGATGAAATATTAACTAAAAAATTTAATACCAAACTTGACGAGAAACAACTTGACCTTGCGATTCAGCTCCTTAAAAATACACAAATGTACAAGACTTTATATAAGAGAGTTAAAGACTTATTGTTAAGATTATACTATAAAACAAAGTCTCTGAACTGTTATAAAAAACCGGTTATAGTTTTGGCGCCAAACAGTATTTAAGAACCCCAAGGTTTGCAACATTATATAGAACGGTCAACGGATAAAGGGATTTCAAATAAATTTCAACTGTCCCACACAAATTTGTGGATTTTGTAAATAATTGAATGTATTTAATGTTAAAAATACCAGATTGTTCGTTTACGTTATCAGGTATCTTATCATTAGTTTCGTTTATCGTAATACTTTGTTCCGCAAAATCTCCTTTTGCGGTCATAGTCATGTTATTTGAACTAGACCGTATTTCTATTTCTGATGCAATATTTGATAAATCTGAGATATAAGTTTGAAAGTCTGTAGACGGCATTGTTATATATGAATCAAAATGAATATCAGGGATGTTATATATTTTTTCGTCCATATCTAACAACTTAATCTTACTCCTTATTATGGCTCTCTTATCGCTATTTTGAGACGTGAGTATCATATTATTCATATCGGTTCGCAGGATTGTAAAAGAGATTGTATCGGTATTCTTAATACCTTTTAGTATTTTAAACACAGATGCTAAATTTAAGCCTATATTTATAGAATTTTCGCATGTGTATTCTTCAAATTTTTCTGAATGTAAGAATAGATTAACTATAGCAGTAGTTGTACCATCAACCGCAGTTAATTTAATACCAGAAGAATCCGCTTTAAAATTTACATCCGAAAGAATATTCTTCAATGACTCAAATAGTACTCGGATAGCATTTGTCTGAACAGTTTTAAAGCTGAATATAATAGCAGGCTGATTATTTGCGTCCATTATAATTAATCTGCTATTATATGTTTATATTGATTTGTTAGTTATTTTCTTATTAAATTACCCCCGGGCGAATCTTTCATCGATTTGATGTTCATCCCTCGGGTCTACGGCGGCATGTCTTTTCCATACTACGGACCCTATTGGAAGATTTTTAGTAATAATTTTTCTTCCATTAAGGGGTGTTTTATTTGAAATCATCTTAAATGTACCTTCTTCGAAGTTAAATTCCTCGAACTTAGGATGATCCTTTAGAGCATCCTCTAGTTTAGTTGGCTCTTCCCTGTCCGAATAAAAATTACACAATGGACCAATATACGGGCGAACGTAATCGGTTACATCTATATCATTCATAAACATTATATCAGGATAGTATGGGAATGTTGTAGGTTCGACATTGAAATTATAAATAGGGAACTGAATATCTAATGTACGAGTGACGTATTTCATCAATTTACCATTAAACATGTACTTAATTGTAATGTAGTCGATTTCATTTATTTCATTTCTGTCTTCAATATCTTCATCAGTTGTCTCTCCTATAACTTCGTCTTCCCCATCCAAGTACTTTATACAATAGCAAAGTAATACATATTCGTCATCTACATTAGGAGACTTATGATTCTCAAGGGTCTTCTTGTAGTTATTGCTATCAGTAAATGCATAAAACTTTGTAGTCAGTACACTAAGTAACCATGCAATAGACACGCCGTATAAAATCCACATTTATAATATATATAAAGGTTCTTTAAATTTATTTATAAATGTCCGAAATCAATAATAAAAAGCCAACTAAATCTAAGAAAAATATAATAAATGATTCGCCGACTACAATTGACCCTGGTCCTAAAAAAAGAGGAAGAAAGAAGAAGTGGGAAACAACACCGTTTAAAAATAATTATATCGAAGATACTCCCGAGCAATGTGAAGATAAAAAAGATGAAAAAATGAACAATGAAAACTATAAAACCAACAATCTTAAATTTGGAAATATATTTATCGAAGTTCACGACAAAGAAGTTGCCGATACATCTATATATGATTTTTTTGTTAACGATAAGAATTCGGAATGCGAGATATCGGTATCAAGTGACGAAGAGGATTCCTGTCATTATAAACCAGATTTATCAAAGAAGGTAACCCTTTATAATTCAAATAAAATAAAAGAGATAAAACAGGATTTAAAATGTTATAATTGTCATCACTGTTTTGAATGGAAACCATTTTATCTTCCAATAGATTACTGTGAAAAGTTAAGTAGATATAAGTTATTTGGCAATTTCTGTTCTCCAAATTGTGTTAAATCATATTCTCTAAATGATAAGGTTTTTCAACACAAGTCTTATATTATAGGTCAATTTTATAGGAAACTACTTGGTTACGACTATAAGATAACTGCGGCACCCAGTATTTTAAATTTAAAGGATTATGGAGGGACTTTAACTATAGAGGAATTTAGAAAATCATTCTATAATAATAGTAGATACACGTTGACCAATCTTAGTTCTAAGATCGTTTATTTCTAATTAAATAGTTTGAGGGCAATTATCGCCACAATTAATAATAAAATTAATAGGTAATTTTCTATTTTTTCTAACCTTTCAATTATAAGGTTATATCTAACGGTATTGACCCTGTGCTGATCGTTGTGATGATCTCCCTGGTGCTTAAGTTTTTTCCCGGCCGGTTTCATTGGAGCAGGCGAAGCCACTTTAGAAGCGGCAGTTGCCCTGCTATTTCTCATCCTCTCAAGTTCATCAAGCTGTTCCTGTTCAATCTGGGAATCTTCTTCATTCTTTTCTGGACCGGAATAATAATTACTGAATCTCATACTGGCATTTGATAAAACACTAGAGAACCCTTCAACTGGTTGTTCGTTAATAACTTTCTGGGGGGAATATGCGTTTTTATTAGAAACGTTGCGTACAGAGGAGGAATAATATAATACCATTGTTATTTAAAATCAATATATATTTTAAATTTTAATTTAATTTAATTTAATTTGGGACGCAACACTTCTGCATAACCTTGCTTCCGTCCGATCCAATACCCTCTGCGTCGCCACACCAGCCGCCGCCGCCGCATGTAACATGGCAACTGCCGCTCCCATGCTGGCCACCGGATATCTTCATACCAGACGGGCAGCTATCGAACCGACCCACTAGGACCTGGACATCCTCATTTGGTTCCATTCTACGCGCCTTGATCCCCATTGTGTCTGCTAGCAAAGTGGCCATCGAGTTACTGCGACGAGTCTGGGCCTGACCAGCTCCAGGACCCGGGGATACGGGTGGGCCAGCTCTAACTGTGGTTGTGGTCTTATTCTTCTTAGTTAACAAATATAGTAGAACAACTATGGCCACACCCATCGCAATCTTTAGATTATCGTCTTTCATTTTATTATTTATAATATATTTTTTTTTTAAAAAATAACTTTTTAATTATAAATTTATTGCTCTCTTACCTTTTTGATTTATAGTAACTTCTCGCGATGTTTCAACCGTTCCAACAGAAGATACATCATCTGATTTCTGGAACATATTAGATAAATTTAGAGATGGCCCCGATATTTCTTTGCTTGAAACGTTTGAAACATGAGGGGGAGGGGGATTTGACATTGCAGACGATATATTCTTCATTATCTCAGAAGACTGTGCATCATTCAACCCCTTTGGAAGTGCTGAGCTAAACATTGTTTTGGTAACATGGAACATAAATGCACCACCTACTAGCGTTACAAGCAGCTGCAATTCGGGAGGAAGATCTGCGCGGCTCTTATATTTCTCGTGTAACTTGGCAAAGACAGTCTCGTAATCATCTATGTTATCCATAACAGATTCTGACCAACCATCTAATTTTGCGCCAATGGGGTCAAACCTTTTATTGGCAAACTCGAGACCGGTTACTGCCGCCATTAAAATTTTTTGTTGCATCTTAACACTCATTTCGATCTCTGCAGACGATTCATGTAAATTTAATTCAAATTTTAGTTCTTCTAGTTTAGACGACATTGAATATTTCTTAGTTAGTTCAATTCCCTTCTTCTCAAGTGATACCAGTTTCATAAGGATTTGCTGCTTTTCCTGTTTAGATCCCTTTTTCTTGGAGCTACTTTCATCACTGCTCTGCGAAGATGTGTCAGAATAGTCGTCTGATCCGGACTCGCCAGATGCTTCGCTACCGCTATCACTCTCGTCATCAGACTCCGCCTGTTTCTTGTCCTTTGTCTTTGAATTGTTAACAAAATTTTGATAATCGTCTGCATTGAACTTAGATTTATTTTTGATACCACTTGCCTTGTGCTTTATTTTCCCGGTATTAGACCCAGACGGCTGGGCTTCAATAGTACTTCCAGACGATACTGAATCATTGTCATTGTCACTATCCTTTACAACGTCGATATCTGTTATTTTCATCGAGTTGTCTAGTTTTACTGTAGGCCGGGATGAATTATCTGTTACAATCTTAATATTCGGAACGTTCGCGCTCATATTATACTTATTCGTTTTATTTTTTTTATTTTCAGGAGAACGTGAAAATAAAAAATTTATTGGACCATCTATTTTATTTTTTTTTATTATATCGTCCATAATACTTTATATTGTATTAAATTTAGTTTTAAATTAATCAGTATAAAAATAAATATAATACATTTTAAAATCCCATAATTACAGCACTATACCTCCCCTGTTTTTTGCAACCTCCCCTGCAAGTTGTGAAAACCCACCCCCGGTGATTATCAGGTGCTTTGCTTTCGATAGCAGTGCAAAATCAGCATCCGCGTTTTCATTCCAGCGCACCGTAACGTTATACCTTCGCCCAAGAACTGTTCGAAGTTCTTGTAAATATTCTTGAGATTTCTCTGGATGTTTTGTTGGCTTGTGTGATCCAGAAATTATAACAATGTCATGTATGTTAACAGCTTTATCTAATTTGTCTTCAAAGTATTTTAAATTTTTGACATATCCCTCTGAGTGACATTCGTTCATGTTACAATAATGTCCGACCCATGACTTTCCACCCAGGGTGTCAACTACATCAGGGTTTTTTATATCAATATCGGTTCCGTGTAGAAAATCGTAAACAGATCTTGGATGATTGTCGATAACATCTCCCAGTCGCACATGAATTGCACAGTGCATACTTTCAATATCATAATCGTTTACGACATTTGTTAAAGCATCTATGTCAAGAGGAGCATCCGTGAGTTGACTATATTTCCATACCATCGTTGAACGGTTATGTTCAGCATACACTTTTCTTGTTATAAATGATTCAAACTCACCCACATGTCTCACATAATCGGCTAATCTGTAAACTTTGGCCCAGCCAAGGACAAACTCAATACACTGGATCACAATGAGTATCAATATAATCGTAATAAATAGTGATTGTATATTCATTTTATAATATAATACAAACATATTAATTGCGAAAATGGGTTAAATTAATCAGTATAAAAATAAATATAATACATTGTAAATGTTAACAAATAATATTATATATGGAGCAGGGATTCTTTTTTATTGCAAATCTATAGACAATACGCCATATTTTTTTTTGGGTAAAGACAGGGATAATAAATGGTCTAATTTTGGGGGGAGATCAGAACTATCAGATAGATCTGATCCAGAAAACACTGCAGCGAGAGAGACATGGGAAGAAACCCTGGGAGTGGTTGGTGACATACATGAAATAAAACGACTTCTAAAGGGTAGTAGGTGCATACTATCTACTACCCCATCTGGCCACAGGTATTATATGTACGTAGTAAAACTTCCGTTTACAAGCCTGTATAAGGAAAAATTTGGTAATACTAAGAGATTTTTATCAAATATACCGGTTGATAAAAAGTTTTTAGAAATCCTTGATGTAAAACTGTTGTCACTGGAAACAATACAATATTCTGCAGACACTGAAAATAAGAGAACATTTATTAAACTGAGATCTATATTTGAACAAACTTTTCAAAATAATTACATTGAAATTTTATCAATAGTAAAAAATAAGTAAATTATGGAGTATTATAAACCCTTATCATCGGTTGTTCAATTGGGGCGATTGGAGTATGGTTAGTAATTACCCTATCATTGGCAAATAACGGGGTCTGATTTAACTGTTTACCCGGGTTTACAGAATCTACACCATGTAAACTATTTATAATCTTCCTCTGCGACTTGGATTTGTGTGGCGCGATGATATTATGTTTTGGTGTGATCATATTGTATTCTCTATTAGAACCTTCCATGAACTGAGTCCCCATTGAATAACCAGGTACCCACCTAGTGTTTTCGCTATTCAAGTGATCATTTTTAATTGTCATTTGAACGGGTGTTTCGGTTTTATCTATCTGAAACCCTCTAGTCTTGTTTACCTGGTCTTTCATTAATTTTGTTTTAGGTAATGTACGTGCTTTCTCGTGTACATCTGTGTAAGTAACGATTTTTTTCCCCGGTTTCCGTATTAATTCTGCATCTATTTTTGAAGCATTGTCCTGGTATTCCCTCTTTGAGTTTTTTGAGAACCCGCCGAGAGCGTGTTGCCAATCTGTAGGAATAAAATCCGCCATTTATTATTACGATATATATTTTTATTTGATTTTATTATATCTAATTAAGAGATTTTGATGTCTGACTTATTAACTCTCCCAATGGGTCTATGTTTATTTTTTGCGAAATAACATTATCTGCATCTTTATCTGTTAATGACGTATTTATATTGGGTTTAACCTTGACATCTGTATATCTAGAGATAGAATTATTGTTTTTCTTCCCATACCTCTCCTGTAATTTTGGTCTATCGAGATCATCTATAGAAACCAATTGTTTATCTTCATTTGCCCTAGCATTTCTAATTATAGCAACCGCCTGATTAATATCCTTATTACTCTGACTCCTCTCTAACTCTCCATATGTTTTATCTTTTCCCAGGAAGAACCCAACAGTCTGTTCCCCGGCCCCAACTTTAACCGGAGGTCCGGTCATTTTAACATTATTATCTTTATTGTCAGTGGATTTTATACCTTTCATTGCGTTTGTATCTAATGGATGGTAGACATTATACGGAAGCCCAGCATTAACAGTTTTATTATCGGGCCACTCTCTCTGAGAAGATGCTCCATGCCATGCATAGGGTCTCTTATTTCCTATTGACGACAATTTTTCTAGATTTGTGTCAATAAGCTTATCAGCTCCTCCGATCATTCCGGTATTTTTAAAATCTTTATTCCCCGCGACCATATTACCAACTGCGTCATATATATTATCATTTCCCAATTTTTCTTCTACAAGTCTAGTAGCAACTTCGTCGGCAGATATTTCATTGGTGTCTAAGTCTTCCCGCTTTTCGGGTTTATTAGTTCTAAACATCTTAGGAAGTCTAAGTAATTCTGGATCATTTAATGTTGAAGTTTTATAAACATTAATGTATATTCCAATAAAGGATAATAATAAAATAAATATTACTACTGGAAGCATTATTATTTATAATTAAATATTTTAATTTGAATTAGAATTACAAATATTTAATTATGCGTATTTTTTATTAGTTTGTGTTATATTTCTGCCCTACAGGTAGGACACGTGTTTGATCTTTCTGTGAGCCATTTTTTAATACATTCTGAGCAATAAATATGATCACACTTAAGTTTAATATTGTCTTTCATATTCTCAAAACATATAGAACAGTTTGTAATCTCATTGCATTTTTCTAATTTTTCAAAATTTTCTATTGTTATTTTAGGTTTAGCTCTCTCGTGCATTTCCTGCGAAATAACAATGGCTGCTGTGATATCGTCAATTAGAGACCGCTCAATTAAGAGATAATTTTCCATATCCTCCTGCATCCTGGCAATTACCGTATTCATATAATGGTCATATTCACGGGTTGAGTATGTGTTTTCATCAACTTCTCTAATTGATATATGATCGGTTTGATTATCTCTTCTAACCTCTACTGCACCTATACTAGATTGCATAAACATTGAAGTGTTTTATAGATTATACAATATATATTATATATTTAAATTAATTTACCCTTTTCCAATTTTACGCACGCCTACACGCTCATTTCTATTATGTAGAACCGACGGTATTGTAGTTCCGTTTCGCGTGGGTCTCTCCAATATCTTCATAGAACGCGAGGCCTGAGAATACGGAGAAGACCGGTGTTCTGAGTTACTACCAATTGGTTGCACAGCGGAATATATCATATCAGGGTCTTCTACTTCGTCGTCCATCATGCTGTAAAATCCTGCAGAATTAGTAGACTTCTTAGACGAAAATTGGCTAAGCATTCCCGCGTCCATTTTAGAAAATTCTAATCCACCCGCCCTGTTATTAATATCACTATCTTTACCTATATCCCTGGGGTCCGTGGTATTGAAAGTAGTTGGAAGATATTCTGGGCTTATCTTCGATACTACCGGGTTTGCCCTGTTGTCATTAATAGAAGCTGAGTGCATATGTTCATAGTCGATACCCCCATAATCCCCGTAAGCGCTGGGTATCGTAGGCACTGGAATTATCGGATTCAATGTATTATCGTCACTTATGTAGACCATCGAGTTTAATATTATAATATATTTTTTTATTCAAAAATATTTTATTTATACAGGAGAAATATTCTTACTTTGCAGAGAATTTAATTGTTTTACAGTCCCTGTCATCACCTGCTGAGAAAATTCATTGCCCTTAATGGGTTCAACGAATTCTTTATTTATTCGTTTCGGTGTTTTGTTTCCATTCATGAAAAGTTTATTCTTTAAGTCATCTGTGTTTAACCTAGGATGATTTATTAAAAAAGAATTTTTAGTATTTGTTTCATAATCTTCTAATATATCTTTTCCATATTCTGTTAACCCCGCAGAATATTCTTCTTTGCTAAAATCTGCGCCTTTAGGATCTATAATTCTCTCTTCAATTGCGGAAGTCGAATTAAGTGTTAAGAAATAAATACATACAGATACCATGACTGAAAATAGTCCAGATCCGGCAATGGAATTAATCTGATCGGGGTACGCATACATTGCGGCAAGGGTTGAAATAATTATAAGACGCGTAAGAGAGTTATATTGAAAATTTTTATCTGTCCCAGATAATGGATTAATAGATAATGAATTAAATAGAGCGCATGGATCACTAAACCAATATGATGTCATATTTAATAGTATACTAAGAATTTATTTTTGACAAAAACTCAAATGAAAAATTTCCCTCGCGAAGTCCTGAAATTTCATTTTTATAATCACCCGAGTAAAGATTTTTATACTTGATGAATTCCGCAGGATTGGCTTCAATTATCATCTCTCCCAGTACAAAAAGAGATTGGATGTAATCCCATATAGCAGTCTTTGTAGCGTCTGTAAAACCCGACCACAGTTCATTTATTCCAAAATCCGATGTAAAATTACTAACAGATTTCTTAACATCTGCACTATTAATGAAAAACAATTCATCCCTATCTTTGATCTGAGTTTTATATTCTACACACCCGGCCATAAAAAGGTTAATTGATGTAGTTGGAGACGCTCGTTTAAGTAATAAGAACCCTCTCTTATATGTACTTAACTTTGTATCAGGAAATCTTGTTATTATTTTATCTAAAAATTCTGTAAAAAGAAAATTAAATTTATCAACTGGAGTAGACATAATACAATACTATAAGAATTTACTTTAAGTAAATTATACGCAATTTAAAATATTTATTAATACTAATATTTACATGGGATCCAATGTTAAAATAAATGGTATAAACATGTTTATAAATAAATTCGACGTATCAGTCGAAATAATAAACTTAGATATTCTTAAGCGCGATTTCGAATTAGATAAAGGAAAAACAGGGTTTTACAAACTTAGTTTATCTAAAAAGGATGTGTATGGTTATTCAACCGTAAACGACAATTACAATAGACCACCTGTCGGCCCAATCGAGAATGGACTATACTGTTCATACTGTGAAAAATTTGGGCCATCTAATCATGCCGAAAATTGTGAAATTCCTCAAAAGGAAAGTCTTTATTTGACATTGGGAGGTTTCGACGAGTATATATTAAAAAATAAAACATATTCAGGTGATTATTTATATATTAAAGAAGCTTTTGAAAAAAAACAAATTACTTCGGATATTTTAAATGACCTACTCTCTTTACCAGATGAAATAGAAATAGTTAATGGTTCTATAGACATTGCAAATAACAAGGATAAAATGACGACTATTGCTTATTATGGTATATATAAAAAACGAGGACCATCTAAGTTGGCAACTAAAACGACTACAACCCAATTTTTAAATAATATGATAATTTTTCACGAAGAAGACGATCATAAAACATCTGTAAGGATAAGTAAAAATGGGCTTATTAACCTAATAAATGTTAATACGGACAATGTCAAACAGGGTATAATTATATCTGAACTTATTAGACGAATTAATTCTTCTGGGGCATTGAATAAGTCTAACCTACTGGAAATTACGGGTGAAGAGGAATATAAAAAAATACCCAAATATAGCTACGTTCATTCGGCGTCTGGGCAGTTTTCAATAGAAAAAATAGTAAAAGGAGTATCTCAGGTTAATTTTGAAGAATTAGATAATTTTATTACGCCATATGATGGAGCGGGTAAAATAATAGAAAATCCGCGAAACACTACCATACAATTAGCAAGAGACGGGAAAACCCCTATCATTACTTTAAACGGAATTAAAATAATAGAATGGGAGTATTCTATGGGGAGAATGTCAAGACATGAAGTTATGTCTAAAGAATACATTAAATTAATCGTTGTACCAGCACAGGGTCTAAAATTGACTGCTATAATTAACAAATTTGGCGCAGTTATGTTAAATATATCCAGATGTAGTACTAAACAAGTCAATAATGGAATGTGTGGCAAGGGAACTTCAGATATAACAGTTGACCTTTTTGACCCTTTAGAATCTGTATTAAATGGGTTATTTAATAAAAACGAAGAACTTTTAGTTATGAAAACATTATCCGGTGGAGAAAAAAAGGCTTCAAATTACAATACAGTTTCTGGCTACGCGCCAAGTGGAGAAATTTGTAGGAGGACAAGGACTAGGGAATCTGGAGATTCTAATTATAAAGAGGGTATGAGACCAGATCCGTATTCTTGGGCGGGGTCTTGCCCAGATCCAAATTATCAATATATGAAACCGGGGGGAGTACAGGATAAAGACGGAAGGTGGTACCCTTGCTGTGAAACTAAAACAAAAGATTCTATTGAGATGATGAAAAATTATCTAAAGACTGGATTCCCAGGAGATCTAACCGAAATGAATAAATATAACATCGCGGGAAATGTAGACAAAGGATCCGGAATTCTTGTCCCCGACAGTAATTCCCCTGGTTCTACCGCTATGGTAAAAATAAATGACCGGTTTGAAAAGGTAAAGATAATTAAGAAATTAAGTAAAAAATCTAACGACTACATGGTTAAAACCATGTCCGGGGCGGATGTAAAGGTAAATGGGGAAAATTTTGAGAAAGATTCTAGAGTATTCCCTGGATTAAAATCTTTTAACCGGGAATCTCTACTCTCATGTATATATGAAAATTTTAAAAAATTTAAAATGGTTATAGACGAAAATGGAAATATATCAAGGAGTACTATAACCGAAATGAATGAAAAATTCGATGAGGTCAATAAAGATACATTCTCTAGATTATTAAAAATAAATAACAATACTTACCCATTTACTTATAATACGATACCATTGTTGATGGAAGAGGTTTTTACCGCGATAAAAATCAGTGGCAATGCTCATCGATTTTACCTTGTATTATCCCCCGGGAATAATTTTTATATAAACGATAACATGTATTCCTTAGATTCTCAAATATCTAATGATTTTAAGGATACTTTTATACTAGACGGCTATTTAAGTTATAATACAGAACAGGGGAAAACCCAATACGAAATAACAGATATTCTGTATTATAATAAACCTATCATAAATGAACAGTTTAGAGAGAGATATGCTATAATATATAACATTGGATCAATTTTATCAACTGTTATAGACGAATTACTGATAATCCCAGATGTGTATAATAACATTATAGACGGAGCATATAATATATTACAGGCTAATCAATACGATAAAATACTCTTTATTTCGGATAACAAAAATAGACTGAGTATATTATATGACGGGAATAAAAATTACACAGACAATATAATACTTGAAATCCTAGCAAAAAAGAAAGAAACTATAACATTCGGTTACGACGGTAAAGAACTACCCGAGGATATTGGATTAGACTTTTTAGCACAATTCACATTCAATAAGAGGGAAATACCCACGGACTTAAAGGTTGGGGATTACTATAATATCAAAATAAATAGAGATAACAACGGACTGGTTGTACCTAATAGAAAATTATCAATAATAAGCAAAGTAAACACAACAGGGAATATGAAAGATTACTACGAAACCGTAAACATATTACTTGTTATTTTTAATCCTATTAACTCGGACTATTTTAATTCTGAATTAGACTGGTTGTACAAAGATAATGTTTTAGAATATGACGGGGTGAAATTAGTCCAGTCTAATTAGTCCTGTAATAAAAACAAATAATTCATTTATATTTATATCACTCTTCAATAATTCTATTTCGAATTGCCTGGTCTGTTTCGACCCGGCGTTTACTATAAAATTTCTATCTATGAATTTCCCATCAGATATTACTGTAAAATCAAGTCTGAAAGCCTTATTCTTGTCGGTGTAAGAAATCCTCTGTTTTAGATAAGATTCACCATCTATATTGTATTTCTGCACTTTAGTCTCAGTAGACGCCGATAATCTTATATCGTGTTCCCATACTTTAGACATCTCAATATCAATATTTTCCAATCGGGTTTTAATTATTGATTCGAGAAGTATAAATTTTTGAAAATCACTGGAATATATATATCTAGTTCTTACACCCGGTAATTCCTTTGAGTATACATCTACGAAATCGTCTACATCCTTAATTAAGCCGTATTTGTCTACTGCCTGAATGATTTGCGTAAATACATCTTCACTGATGTTTGGCTTAAAATTTCTATCTATTTTTCCTAGACGCATCTCAATCTCTATGTCTTTTATTTCTCCTATTTTATTAATTTGCTGCTGTACTTTATATTTATCGTTTTCATTTAACATTTCTAGTTTATTGGAAGTTGATATGCACCTAAGAAGATTAGTTCTTGTAGAATAATTTAGAACCTTTTGAATATGATCCGTACCAGAATTTTCTCCAAGATTTAAAAAGTAATGTAAGTCATTTATGTCAACTGGACTGTTAAAACTGTTCAATACATTTAAAACTGTTCGTAGGGCATTTGGCCTATCTTTGTCTGGGCGAATCTCTTTGTATACGAAATCACCCTGGCTATTTATTCTTAACTCTACAATATCTCCATTTTTTACATTATCTGGTATTCTAATTCTAACTGGTCTGCGACCCTTTTCATATTCTTGGAGAGAACCGTTTTTTCCCGAAAAAAGAAGTTCGGCTTCTCCATTTGACAGTTTTTTAATCTTCAAGTCAATTGTCTGCTCTGTAATTGGTTTCCATTTGTATTGAACCATCCCCGATTTATTCCATGCTCCAATAGTATAAAGAGTGTCAACCGATGTAAATATAAGGCCGTCTAATTTGAGAACCTGACTGGTGAAGTTAGTTACACTCTTTTTAAATTTTGAATTAATATCCTTGTAAAAATTTATCCTATGAGTCTTTAGTAGATTTTGGAGATAACCCTGACCATTCTGAGAATATAGAATTCTTTCTCCTTTTATTTGATTTAAGAAGTATATTGGTTTAATTTCTACATTAAACCATTCCACACCTTTAAACCCCGATGTAAGAATGGGTTCATTATTATTGACAGTTGATGGAACTATCAGTTTATATAGAATATCGTACCTGTTTATATATGGCCACGACTGTGTCCTGAGTCCTCCTGATTCTGGTACAGTCATTGAAGAGTCTTGTCCAATTATTTTTTCTTCGTCTTTAATATCGATGTCATTTGGCCCATAAAGAATATCGAATGCCATGAACGATACACCCTTTACAAGACTTGGGTTCAATTCTTTATGAGATTCTCCCTTTTTATCAAAGAAAACGACTTCGCCGTCAATAAGCATCTCTCTACTGTTTATATATGGAAGATTATCCTGTCTAGAATCCCTGACTATGTATATCTCCATATTCCTATCAATAAAGCAAACGATTTTAGAAGAACCTCCGTCCCCCGATGGGGCGATATACATTAACATTCTAGTTCCGTCAACTTTTTGAGTTACCACATATTTGCTTTGTCCGTCCGGTTTTTTAGTGTTTATCGTAGACATATCTTTTCTCTCTAGAGTTACAGGAAGACCTCCTATGAACTTTTTCATATCATAATCTGGATTTCTCGCGAGACTATTCTTTATTAACTTCTCGAAACGCTCTTTTACAGATTTGTCTCTTAGTAATTCCATGTCTATTAGTTAATATTATGTTATATTTTTTATTTTAATATAGATTATTTTCTGTAAATTTTATTTTTAAATTTTAATTTTCGCATTTTCATTTTAGGGTATACCAATATACCTATATTATATAACCCATATATTCCTATTATTATATATAAATAATTTAACCACCATCGATGTCTATTATATACGTAGATATGTTTCCATCCGGATGCGTCTTTGTCTAATTTAGAAATTGTAATAAATACTTTCATAAAAGAACATCCAACCTTTACAATAATCCCGTGATCTTCGCCCCAGTTATTCATGTTTTCTGTCAATGGCATAAGTTGAACTATAAGGGGATATTTATAACTATATAATTTATCTAGTTTAGCTATATAATCGGTGTCTATGTCTCCTTGGAATTTATTCTCCCCTATTGTTTTGTAAAGTTTTTGTCTACCTTTTTTTGAAAATATATTCGATTGGGCAGCGGAATAGTTGGTTACACTATAGATATTCTCAAATACACCTGATTTATATTCTATATATCTCCCAATTGACCCAAATGAAAATAAATTGAATTCTTCGTTTTCGATAAAATTATTAACTAGTGCGTAATCATCTAAATCTTTACTATACATTTCAGCATCTTCTTCTAAAATAATTACATTGTTATATTCCCTTAAGTAATAAAATGCAGTATAATAAGAGTGAGTTATATCAGATGTAGTTGATGAAATTTCTTCGTCCTTTACACAATTTCTATAACCTTTGTTGTATTGGATTATGGTTTTTTTACTCAATGACAAAATAAATGGGTCGTTTTTAAATCTAGTAGAGCCTTCCATCATAAGTATAATTGTAACGTCAGAAGATGGTATAACAGGATTATCAGTTTCATTTATTGTGACGTAATTGTAACATTCTTCGTTATCAAATTCCATTTTAATATTATACTTTATTTAAAAAAAAAATTTAATCTAACTGTATGTTATATATTAATGAGTAGACTTGATACATGGAATGTTTGTAATAGAAAAAATCCTGAATTAGAAATATTTTTAGCAGGAATTTCTGAAAAAACTATAACAAGGGGTAAATTATACACACAAAAAGAAATTAACAGAATAGTCGATATCGATACTCCGCGTAATATCTTACCTTTAAAAATTTATCCAAAACCTCATTCTGTTATATTAGTTAAGAATAAATTTTTAGAAAAAGGCTTTGCTATATTTGATGCAAATGGTTATGTAAATGGACCGAGAGACGAACCTTATGTTGATACCAAAAATCATCCATTTTACATAAAATCAAAAGATTCTACTTACGAACTATTTGACCCAGTTTCTCCTCAAAGACCTTTAAATAGAGGTGAAGATTCTGTTAATCCGGGCTATTGTGGTATATTTAGTATTATATTCATGGTTTATTTTAGAAATACGTCTGATTTAAATGACTGGAATAGATCTTGGGTAGATTTTGTTAATACAATTAGAGAACCTTTTGTAAAAGACACATCAAGTGATAGTATAGCTCTTCAATTGGCGGCTGAAGTTCAATTAATAATTAAAAATAATACAAGTTATTCTAGCATGGAAGTTCAAATACTTGAAAAAATTAAACAATACTTCTATAAAGTTAAAATACCATTTCCTGAAAAAACAACTAAAAGAAAGAGAACGGATTTTGGTAAGACAAAAGATAAACATATGTATAATAACAGGTTGTATAAAATTAATATAGGTCCTAGGGGCGGGAGATACATAATTGTCAGAGGTAATAAAAGGTACATCTGAATTCAGATGTCATCTCGAATTCCTCGGTAAACAGGATGTCTGGGAACCCCATCTTTAGTCATTTCCATATAACTGAACGAAATAATGGCGCCAATCGGGATGTATTCCGGAGAATTTTCATCTATGTAGTTTTCTCGCTGAGAATCCGTAAACCCTGTTCCTACATGTGTAATAATACCAGTTCTGGCGCAATCAATAAGTATTTCTCCCTTTATTGAACCAAGTAGTCCCTTTAGACGTCCATCTCCAATGGTGTATTCTAGAACAATACACTCGGCGTCCTCCTGTTTCTTATATTTCAGTAGATATTTGCTTCTTTTTGTTTCATATGGAGATCCAGGGGCTCTTAGCATAATACCTTCTGCACCCTCTGATGTCAATTTATTATACAACACAGACAAATGTTCGTCTGATTCTATTTTTACTTGCGAAGTCATTTGTAATGGGAAAAACTCCTTATCTTGATATTGCATTTTTTTCCATATCTTTTCCCTGGACCTGACCACTTTATCTAATTTATCCATCCGTTCTTCAAATGGCCCCTCTTCAGACGGGATATCAAATACCTTGAATGTAACACCTGTCCACATTTTATCTATCTGCTCAGTTGTGTAACTTTTACCCGGCTTGAGTGTAGATAATCTACTGGTCTTTTGAAAATCTCCGCGTCCTATCCATATTTCTCCGTCAAGTGCCACGCCCGGTGGGAGGGTCAGTTTAAACCAATCGGGAACATATGTATAAACTTTTGGTTTTCCCAGTCCTGAACCCCGTGATATTATTTTTTCCCCGTCCCATAGAGCGCGGATGCCGTCCCATTTTTCAGATGCCCACCAGCCTACGGGGGGAGCATCGAGTTTCAGTTTCTTAGATAACTTATCCGTGAGTTTTACTGTCTCCCCTGTTTTTAAATCGTATAAAGTCTGTGCAGCCATTATTTTAAGATTATCTACATATGTTTTATCGTCGGATGTAGATATCACCTGAATACCCGGGAAAACAGCAAAGTACTCGGTGTCGTTCATTATACATTGTATAATATTTAGTTTTATATATCTTTAGATAACTTATTTTTATGCAAAATTACCCATTAATTTCTATTTCGTCCAGTATTATTCGCAATTCTAACGTCTTAATATCAGTTAAATTAGATAAAATTTCGTCTATAGATGGTTTCCGGGAATACTTTTGCTTAAATACTTCTACGAAATTATTAACCAATTTTACTCGAGACATATGTTTTTTCTTTTCTATCTCTTCCTGGGTTATCCTATCCCGGTCTAATATATCTATTTTAATTTCACTTCGAATATAAACAGTGTCTTTTAGCGTTATAAGTTCGTCGAATATATCTGGTTTTATGAGTTTATTAAAATTCTTAAGTTTTCTGGACATTTCAGTTTTATCTCCGCCCGTAGTTAATTTGATCTTAAATTCGTTTATTATATCATTGTCTATAGCCGGACACGTCTCCATTAACCTGTCGAATTCGTCTCTGCATGTTTTCATAAAATATGTAACATCTATTCTCTCTTCGGGTGATTTTATTAATTCTATTCTTATACTTCGGTGAAATTTGTCCCATGAAATAGAGCTTATATTATGAGCCTCTGACAATTCGTTTATTTTAAAAAACTGGGAAACGGTTGTTATAATACCTGCGAGTATATTAACACTTCCTATTATAATAGAACATTCTGATCGGTATTCCAATGGAACTCTTTCTAGTGCAAAATTGGCGGTACCCGTTAAAGTTGATAAAACAATTACGGGTATTGTATACATGTTACGCTTTTTAGAATATTTTATGTTAGATTTTGTGTGTAGCCATTTATAACATGATGCTTTGTCTGCCCAGTCTATAAATATATTTTCATGGTGTTGTTCCCATGGAACATATTCCCTAACAGATGTTTCTGACTTGTCGTCGTTCATAATCAAAATAGTATATTAAAATAATTGTATAAATTATTAAGATGAATAATAACGAGGAGTTTTTATATATTGAAGATTCAAAAAACGACATATATAGGTTAATTCGTGAGCTTAATATTAAATGTGTAAACTTAGAGGAATTATATAAAGAATATCTTCCCGAAGTTTTGAAACATGATGACCATTTAATGTCTTTAGACGTTTTATTCTTTCAAATAGAATTAACCCAACGTGATATAAATAATTACACCTGTTTATTTAATAGTTTTTTATCTAGGATGTACGGAATGTACTATAAATTATACATAAAAATAATACATTCACTAAAGGATATAAAATTGGATAATATTTTCGACGGGGATATATTTATTAAATTTACGCCATTTGATGATATAAACTCTCGAGAGTACAAGTTCGAAGAAATACAAAAAGTTCATAATACAATAACAAATGTAATAAGTTCAATAACTCAATACATATCAAAGCAGAAATATTCAATAGAAGACGACGAGGTTCGTACAAACAAGGGAGTAAATATAAGTCAATTGGTGTTTGAAAAAACCCATGACAACGAAATTCTTTTGCAAAAAACCAGGTTATTTAATAACATTCTATCAAATTATTATGAATATCAAAAAAAATTTATGAAGAGAATGAAATTGAAGTTAAAAGTCTTATATTTTCAGTTAGATTCTGATATAGAATATGAAACGATTAGTCGTTCAGATTCAAAAAGTAACGTAAGTTTTGATTCAAGTGTTGACAGTGAACTAACTAAAAATAAAGACTTTGAGTCTGTTATTTTGGATCAGTTGGAGTTTACACCCTCTGTCGAGGATAGAAAAGAAAAAGAAAAGAAAAATTTATATAATGTTTTTATAGAAAGTTTAGCTCGGTGTATTTGAGTACTTGTCAAATGCTTCGATGGTGTTTGGACATAGATCCGTGATAAGATTTTTCATAGCGTCAGAATATTCTCTAATCTCAGATTGTGCATTATGAGCAGACCTAAGCCTAATGAAATTTAGAAGATTATGTAGATCGATAGACCAATAAAACTCGGTATACATATTCTGAGGGAGTCCAATTCGTGCAATTTCGCGAGAAACTCCCTTCTTAATAAGCTGATTATATACATTGTACTGTTTATATGAATTTGACATATATTCATCAAAAAGGTATTTTGTTTCCTGATCGGTAATTTCATTTCCGGACATTTGCTTATTTAGCTTACCCTGGTCATAAATAGTCCTCGGACAATAAAATTCCGCCTTCATAACAGAATATCTACCAGATATTTCATTTACATTAGCAGTTCGGTGACGAATCCATTGTCTCTGTACAAAGATTGGGCACTTGATATGAAATTTGAATTTAACCATCTCAAATGGGGATGTGTGCTTATGCCTAATAAGAAAATCAATAAGGCTTTTGTCTTTATCTGGGGTTTTAATACCCTGATCAAATGACACTCGAGCAGCCTGAACGATTGCATGGTCACACATCAGGTGTTTGCAGTCTTCTGGGATATATCTTGGCATACAGTCAACAAGTCTAACAAACCCTGGCGGACCGTATGTATCGGTGTTTACATGTTTTATGCTAGCATCCAGATTAATTAGACCGTCATATTTCGGCCGACGGACTGGTTCACATTCGTCGCTCTTCTTCATAGTCTCTTCAACCACACCACGGGCCACTCTACCCCACGGGAGAAAGATATCACCGCCCATGTCTGTTAAGTTATTTGGTAGAGATACTGAAATAACATTTCTAACATACTTCCTAGACACATTAAGACTTTTCATCATTGTCAATTATAATATATTATATGCCTTAACTTTAAATTAAATTAAATTATAAACGAATTTAAACATATAAACTAACTTTAAATAAAAGATGCCACTGTTTCTTAAGATAGACCCAAAAAATTCTCATTATTGGGGTAATCACCCAACCTATAAAAATGCAATGGTAAACAAGGATGTAGGACTAGATATACCTATGCAACTTTCGATTGTTATACCGGCAAATAGTAAATCATTTAAAATAAATTTAGATTTTAAGGCCGACCCTACACACGGTTATATGATTCTTCCTAGGAGTTCTATCTCTAAGACCAATATTCGCCTAGCAAACTCGGTTGGTATAATAGACAAAAAATACCGAGGAGACCTTATGGTTGTAGTAGATAATATAGGATCAACAGATGTATTATTTCAAGAGGGGTGTTGTTATTTTCAAATCGTATCATTCGACGGGAATCTACCTAAATACCAGATTGAAGACGTAGTTACAGAAACCTCTAGAGGCGATGGGGGATTTGGTAGTAGCGGGGCTATTTAATTTTTTTCTAAGTATTCCAATGTGAGTTTAGATGCTATTTGTTCAGATTCTTTCTTTGTTTTGCTTGTCCCTATAGAATATTTCACACCCTTTATCAAAACAACTGATGTAAATATTTTTCTATGAGGAGGGCCACTTGTTTCAACGAGTTCATATTCTGGGTTTGTCTGGAGAGTCTGCTGACATCTACGAAGAAGTATATCTTTGTAATTAGTATCTTCTTCTAGTTCATTGAAGTCTATGTATTTATTGATAGTGTTTAAGATAAACTGTTCTGCATATTTAAAACCCAGATCTAGATTGATTGAGCATATCAATGCTTCAAATATGTCTTCTAAAAACCTATCATTATTTCTTCCCCCGATGGCCTCAACATTCTTACTGATAATTAGAAATTTGTTTAGATTTATTTTGTGAGAGAGGTAGGCTAGAGTTTTTCCATTTACAAGTTTTGTGCGTATTCTGGTTAAAAAGCCTTCGTCTTTATCTGGATACTTATGAAATACAAAACTAGCGATAACAAGATTAAGAACTGAGTCGCCTAGGAATTCATAACGTTCGTATGACATCCTTAGAGATTCTTCTTCTTGATTAGCTAGGAACCTAAGTACACTTTTATGTATAAAAGCTTTCTGATAATATATCACATTTACAGGAGATACACCCGTAATATTAATTATATCTTTTCTTGTTATCTCAATATTGGCTTCATTGAAATAACTGAACATACTCTTGTAGACCCACTTATATTAATATTATCTCGGACTATTTTTTTAAATTAGTTATTTTTCTGCAAGATTTCAAATATATCATTTTCTGGTTTATCACAAATTCCGGTAATATCTTTTATTTTTAGCATACTAGAATGTGCAAGATAATTACTAGATACATTTGTATCGATTACAAAAAGTTCAAATTTCTGTATATTATCTCCCACAATGAATGTATAATTTTTTAATACAAAATTGTGGTGTTTTCTAGAATACGTGTAAACATTCACCTCTGAATTATCCGAATCGGGTACATCTTCGGTTTCTCTAGTTTCTGCAGTAACTAAGATGTCGTATGGGCCATTTACATACATTATTATCATTGTGTCTAAAACCTTAATCGGGTATTCGTCCGTAAATTCGTATACTTCCTCAAATGTATCTTCCCATCCTTTATTAGATTCTAGCATATCTTTAATCTTGTCGAAGTTCTCTCTATTGAATAATTGCTTATCAAATCCGAACGAATTACTGTATTTCCCTAATGTAAATCTTATATAAATATCTTCTCGTGAATTAGATTGAATAAAGTCAGAAAGAGGATTAAGTATATTATCCATTGTGGTATTTTTTATATACTACATTTCTTTAATTAACTTACCACAGGTTATAGTTGTAAACCTATTTAAAGAATTATACCATAATTAGGTATAAAAAAATGTCCGCGGTCGAAAACGAAGAGCCTCTAACCCCCCTTGATAAGTTTGATCTCCTGATTAAGGATTTCAATAGTCTAATGGATATGACTAAGAATATCAGTGCTCGTCTAAAGATTGTCCAAAAGGAGACGACTAAGGCCATGAAGTCTGGCAAGCGTACTCGGCGGGTAGTCGAGGTTGACCCGGATGCTCCTAAGAAGATTTCTGCTCTCCAGCGCCCAGTTGTGATTTCCAACGAACTATGCAAGTTCCTTGGATTTCCCGAGAACAGCGAGCATTCTCGCCAGGAGGTAACTACAACTATCAACACCTATATCAAGACTCACGATCTACAGGATCCCACTAACCGTCGGTTTATCAAGCTAGATGGTTCTCCGCAAGCGGTCGCTCTAAAGGCTCTTCTTCGTGACCCAGATCAGCCAGTGACATTTTTTAACATCCAGCGCTACTTGAAGCCTCATTACCCCCCTTCCGAGAAGGACAAGCGGGAAGGTTCCCTGGCGGCGAAGCCCGAGGTTGTTCTAGATGCCGCTGTAGTAGAGGACACCCCAAAGGTTCCAGAGCCTCCTTCGACGAAGGCGCCAGTAAAGAGGCGGGTTGTGAGGAAGGCTTAGACTTTGAACAAGAAACTATTAAACTATCTATAAATAAAGTATGTAAAAGAAACTATACAGACGTTTATAATTATATATTAGCAATGTATTACATTAGCAACGTTGGTCACCTAGGTGATAAATTATGTATATCATATAGCAATATGTATATTAATTTCTTAATATTGGGGTGTGTATACAACGATCAGGATAAAATTAATAAATTGTGTCCCAAATTTGTAAAAAACATAAAAAGTGTGATTGTACCAGATTCGTTCATGTTCTTTCTTAAGTAGTAATAAAGAGCCCTCGTGGCGCAATTGGATAGCGCGTAGGACTTCTAATCCTAAGGTTCGGGGTTCGATCCCCCGCGAGGGTTCTTTATTATTTATCTTTTACAAGCGAAGCCATTCTTACAATACCATTTATTAACTCCGGTTAATTCTAATGTCAGATGTGCCAAAACTCCAGTTAAAAACAAAATTATCCCCATTTGATAAAAATTATCCTTTGTTGTCGCTAACGGCAATCTTATTTTAAGTCTGGGAGCAAGAACGAGGAAATCTAGAATGCACGCGGTTACATTTCCAAAAACAACGGTTATAACGCCGACACTGAAAGCTTCATATACCAATTGAGACATCCGTTATATACTATATTATAATATAAAAAATAAAATTATATTATAATATAAATGTCCGATAAACCCCTGTCAGCTCTATTATTAAATGCTCACTTAAATAGCATTACAAACCCAAGACTGAAAAAACAATTCTTAATTAATTGTTTACAGAAACAAGGGTTTATATTAAGCGACCCCGGAGAATATACCAGGGAAGAATTAAATGAAGATACCGACATTTGCAAAATGTGTAACAGCTCCTCGCTTATATTTACAAACCATGAGGCTATATGCAACAATTGCGGTACGGTAAAAGATGACAATACAATAAATCCCTTTAAAACGTTTAAACAGGAATTAAATTCCGGTCGCGGAACTTTTATAGAGGCCGGAACCATTAATATAACTGTAATGAAAGATGGAAAACCTGTTATTAGAGACTTAGCCAGGGTAAACACATGGATCAATACAGACCCAGTAGAAGATAAAATAAAAAAGGGGATTTCTTATATAATAGATACAATCGACATATTAGAGTCTGAATACCCTCCTCTAATATTTGAAAAAGTTAAGCAACAAATATTAGAAATGTGGTACATAATAATAATTAATTCACAGGAACTACGAGGCGAAGAAAAAAAAGCCTTGGCCGTATGGTCTATATATTACCCTATTGTGTACAACGATCTTCATATAAGTATACAAAAACTTGGGAGACTGTTTAAAATTCAGATTGGAGACATTAAGAAAAAAAATTGGATAATGAAGAATCTGTTTAAAAACACTAAGTATGAAAAATACATCTCCGTTAAGGTTGGTAGTTCTATTGATTTAGAATTGGACGATTTCCTAAATATTAAACTGGAACGGGTTAAGAGAAATATAAAAAAGCGAGAAGAAGTGCCTCTAGGGGATAAACAGATTTACGGAATAATATACGCAATTGCTCAAAAAGAATCTATTAAAAAGCCTATATATAAGAAATACACTTTAAAATTTATGTCAGAAAAAACAGGGTTAAGTAAGAGTATAATATCTACAGAGGCGGCAAAATACAGTGATTACATAAAATAATAAATTAAATTAAAATACATAAATTCTCTTAAAAATCTTCGCGGCTATAAAATTATAATTGGATTCCGTAGTAGAATAATCATAAATGGACAAAAACATTTTATCAAACAAGTCTAGTTGTTGCTTATCTAGAATACTATCTGTAAATTTGTAATCTACACATGTAAGATTAAGGATTTCATATGAAGAAATATTGTCAATTCCGTAAAATTCAGGTTCCTTTTTGATTTCCAATTTAAATTCGTTTATTATGTTTAAACACCTGTCTTCTTCAATTTCTTCTAGAGTATCTGTGTCATATTCTGCAATTTCTTCAACTTCCTCGAAATCATTGTCCATTATTTACTATATTATATTAATGTTTCATATGTTTAAGTTTATTTTTTTTTCAACCCCTTAAGACTTGACAGTAACGTCTTTCTGTTGGTTGTTCCCATCACCGCATGTTCCTTCTTCTTCGTATTCATCATATGACTCTTCTTTTTATTGTCCTTAGATGACACTGAACTATATATGAACCTAGCAGCAAGGCCTATAACCAGGAGAGAGAACAATCCGCCCATTATCAGCACAATATTTTCTAAACTAGGAGATTTCATTTGTTTTATTATAGTAATAGATTATATTTTTTTATAAAAATATTCAATATTATTACGTTTTAAATTAAGTATTTCCAATACAAAAGGATCTTCTAGCAAATATACTGTTCTATTTTCAGGTATAATAATTTTGTCATTTATCTTAATGAAGATGTTATTATAACCATCTATAAAAAATTTCCCCGGCAAATGGTCAATTTGGATATCTGAATTAGTTGAGTATTTATCTAATATATTTTTAGATAAAGTATCTTTTTTTATTGCGGACACCGTGTCAATTCTTATTTTTTTGTTAACGGCTTTTATTTTATTTGATAATATATAAGATACACATTCTACGAGAATTATAATTGATAAAGAAATGATAATAAAAATAACAATATTAACCATATAACATTCATAAATAATTTATTTTTATTATTTTTACGGGTAACCAACTTAAAGATAATTCGTATACTATATTATCAAATAAACATGTCCCACACGATTGTACTCCCCTCCGAATTCGACGAGTCTTCCATCAAGTTTCTAGCCCCTCGGGTAAATAAGATGGGAGGTCAGAGCGTCCTTATTAATTACGACAACGACCAGACTTCGGGGGCCTTTATTCTACAAACTTGCCGCATTCGCATTCCATTTGGGGTAGACCAGTCCAAGCCTCAAAATGGAGAACCGGTAAAGTATCATATCTCGGTAGCAATGGCAAATGACGAGACTCAGAATGCCCAGCTCCGTCAGTTTACTGAAAATGTACGCACCATTGATAACAAGGCAAAGGAATATGCATCTAGCGACACTACCTGGTTCGGTAAGAAGCTCAGCGAGGAGCTTGTTGGAGAGTTTTATAAGTCTGCAGAGAAGTTTCCTCGGGATACAAAGTGGCCGTCTAATCTAAAGGTAAAGCTCCCAATTATTAATGGAGTTCCTCAATTCGTTCTTTACGACGAGAACAAGAAGCCTATTAAGATGGTAGACGAAGATGGAAATGTGGATCATTCTGCAATCCCAAGGGGGTCTGAGGCAGTTTGTCTAATCCAGTCAACTGGTGTGTGGTTTGTGGGAAAGACTCAGTTTGGAGTTGGATACAAGCTTCTACAGGCTAAGATTTATAAGAGTAATAAGTTGTCTGGATATTCAATCGTAGACTCCGAAGACGAAGAGGAAGAGCCTGCCGCCGACATTGAGTAGACACGAATGAATAATTAAAACACGCTAAAAATTAAATAATTAAAACACACTAAAAATTAAATAATTAAAACACACTAAAAAGTTTAATCAATACATTCCTCTATAGCTCAGTTGGTCAGAGCGTGCGGCTGTTAACCGCGAGGTCTTCGGTTCGAACCCGAATGGAGGAGTATATTGATTTATTAAGTTATCCTAAGAATGGTAAACCTTTCTAATACAGTGCCTGTTAATAAACCTAGTGCATTTATCGCACGGTTTCGAATTTACACATTGTCCTCCACCATTAACCCTAATTATAATAAGTTCACATCGTTTCAAATCCTCATGGCTAACCCGCTTAAGACCGTCATTGATAGCACTAACCTCTGCGTGCAACGAATTTTTCTCATTAGAATTAGTATTAAAATACGTATTATATCCTCGTCCTATAATCTTTCCCCGGTAAATTAACACGGCCCCGTGATTAAAATTCATCTCAGACTTGAGAGCCTGGTTATAGGCCTCTTGAAAAAACAGTCGCTTCATATTAACTATAATATAATATTAAGTGAGTGTTTTAAGTTAATTATTTTTTAGAAATATTTAATTTTTGATTACCTTACCATACTATACGCATCTCTTATGTTGTAACTGCGCCGCCCAAAAAATGAAGCACTTTCTATATTACCAAATTTAGATTTCTTTAAAGACTTCATTAATAGAAATGCGGCCCCCGCTATAAACAATAATACCATTACAGAATTTAAATTAAATAGTGTATCATCGGATTTTGTCGTTGCTGGAATGACTGTATTTTTTTTGGTAATTTTTGGAATAGATACATCTGGAACCTGAGGAGGTCTTGATATAACCTCTGTATTAACGGGGGGAGCGGTTTCGGTCGGAGATTGTACAACTTCTGGGTATTCGGGAGGCGCAAGACTATCAGCTGATATACCGGCGTCGTCTAGAGCGGAGTCGTACCAATCAGCCGACACAGGTTCACTATCTTGGGATGCAAGCATATTATAGGATACATTATTTCCCTTTTTCCTCAACGAGCGATTATATTTGTGCATCTTTATATTAACCTCACATTTTATTTTCGTATTTCTGAAAATAATATAAAATACTGAGGATTATACATATTGTTATAAATTCTGATACAACTCTCCCAAGATTAAGCTTCTTTTCGTCAGTTATTTCTATATAAAAATCTTTTAACCTATCATCTGGGTCAATCATTAGAAAGATTAGAGGATTGATTATCTCGTATATTATAGTTGCTATATATGTATGAACTAGGACGGTTATTACCCTGGGAGTTGAAAAATTATCTGTTATAAAATGCTGTAAATCCTGTGCCATTTTATAAGTAATATATATTTTTTTTTCAAAACCAATAAAATATCTGTACGGTGTGGGGTTCGAACCCACGAGGCCGAAGCCAGCAGATCTTAAGTCTGCCCCCTTAACCACTCGGGCAACCGTACAGGTATTTTACTTACAACTAATTATATATATATTCTTTAAGTGTGTTTATAGAAAATTATTATGTTATAAATTGCCTTGTTGTTTTTAGTTATCGTATGAACGCAATGTGACCAAAATAATTCATCTAGAGAATCCATATCAAAATTATTTGGGGCTTTTAGTGCTATAATATCTGCGAAATTATATAGGTCATTGATTATATAATTTATTTCCACAGAATCTAAAAATAATTTAACATTCTGCTTAGATTTATAATTCTGTCCTCCCCAAGGGGGGTCTATAAATATTACATCCTGTTTTATAATAAACTTAATATCATTGTAAGACGTATTGTAACACTTACAAGTAAAATCGCCCCCATTCATTTTTATATTTCCCTTAAGAACGTTGAATATGTCATGATCTTTTTCTACACAAGTTACTTTAGAAAACTCCCTCATGAAAAAAACAGAATTGCCTCCTATACACGCAGTAGCGTCTGTTATCGACGATTGGGGTGCAGCATATTGAAGTATAATCCTATTTATTTGTCTCGCCTGATACTCTGTTGTATATATATTTAAACATTCTTTTGGTATGTTCATTTCAGATATAATTGTATGTATTATCAGTTTATATAGGTTAAGTTGTAGACGGCATTAAAATTTAATTAATGAATCTATTATGGATATTGTATTCGTATCCTGTATAATTGATATACAGTCTAACCCAGATTTAAATTTTGTAGTAGGGAAATTAAAATCTTCTAATTTGTAATATGAGTACATTATCAGCAGGTAAGATTCTATACAACCTCTCCTATTTAAATTTTTCCATACGGTGTACAAAATTATAAAATCTATATAATTCATTTTATAATCTTCTAAGCCATAATTATTTTTATACGTTTTAAAACATCGTTCTAATTTTTTATAGTATTTATTGAGGAAAGTATTGAGATTTATATTTTCTTCTTTAGAAATTTCTTTTATATATTCTCGAACGAGTTCGTCCATATGATTTAAGAAAATAATATATATCAATTATTATAACATGAAAAGAACCCTCGGTCATTTGGCAGATGATAAATTCGACATAACAATTTATGAGTTAAAGTCATTAGATTCCCTTATTCTTATGACAGAAGACTACATTAAGAAAGATTTACCGTCTAAAAGATTGAGAAAATATTACCCGTCTAAAATGCAATTTCTTCCTGATATACTAGATGAATTAATAGAACTTAATAACATGATCGGTCTATCTAAGCTAAAATTTCAGATTTTAGAACAGATCCTGTTTTTTATCCAGGATCATGGGGACAATATTATGTTACATACAGTTTTGGAGGGTCCTCCCGGTACAGGAAAAACAACTGTTGCAGATATAATGTCAAGAATATATGCAAAAATAGGAATCTTCAAAAAGGTTAAGTTCACTGTGTTAAAAAGATCGGATTTAGTATCTGAATACCTAGGAGGAACAACTATAAAAACAACCAAGGCACTTAATAAAGCTAAAAATGGGGTAGTTCTTATAGATGAAGCATATTCTATTGGAAGCACATCTGGCGAAGACATTTATGCAAAAGAGTGTGTGGATACAATTAATCAGTATCTAACAGAAAATGCCGATAGAATTATATGCATTATAGCGGGCTATAAAGAAGAACTTGATAAATCTTTTTTTTCATTAAACCCCGGTTTACGAAGAAGGTTTCCTTGGACGTTTACAATTGATAACTATAATAGTAAGGAATTAACCGGTATATTTTATAAACAAGTAAATGAAATAGATTGGGAAATAAATTGTAAAGAACCTGATATAATAAATGTAATAAATGAAAACATAAAATTATTTACTGGAAATGGCGGAGACGTTAAAACCATAATAGACAAGGCAATTATACACAATTCGAGGAGAAATTTTGGAAAGGAAAATACATACGAATTAACTTTAGAGGATTTTGTCTATGCTGTTAGTATATTTACAGACAATAAGAAAAATAAGATTATAGAGCCCCCCATCGGCATGTATACATGACTTTCGTTCCGCATCTATTAATATAATATACTATAACTGTATAGTAGATGTTATCTTATAAAAAAATAGATATTATTCAATTAAGTCTTGATGATGAGCTTAACCTGTGTCATAAAAACGAAAAAATAGAAATAAAAAGTCCTATATTATTATTTACATTTGGAGATGATAATACATATCTGAGTTTCGATATAAATAAAGATTCTGAACAACATAATGTTTTTTTAAACCTTGTTGGATATATAGACAGATTATTCGGCATAAAAAATGTCAAAACAAACTTATATAACAAGGATAAAATTATTGTATATATGGGACACGATTATAAGTTATTTGACTCCTTTGGTAAAAAAATATCAAAAGAATCCATAAAACACGGGGGCAAAGCTATTTATTCTTATAATGTAGTAGATGGTATTAACATCCTTAATCAACTCTTATTAGTAAAATAAATATTTGTCGTTTTATTATATTAATAAAAATATTAATATTTATTAAATTATGAGTCCTAAGCTTAACATATACGATCCGGTTAACATAAGAGATGGAGTTTATTATTCTAAACTTACAGTTGAAGATGGGGATATAAATCTTCAGGTTAAAAAGAATAACCTGAAGATTGACCCCGAAAATAACAAGGCCATTCTTGATATAGATTCTAAAACAGCCGAATATATAAATTGGTTATCAAAGGAGATTGTATCACAGACTGCAGACAATAGTGAAAAATGGTTTGGGAAAACAATCAGTGCAGAGGATTGTGAAACTATTTATAAAAATGCACTCGTAGACGGTGTAAGGTTGCATTGTTTCTACGATGAGAATACGCGGTTTTATGAAAACAAGACCACAGAGATTAATCATGAGGATTTAAGTGTTAATATGTCTGGAATAGCCATGATTAAAAGTGCAGTTATAATTTTTACAAAAAATTCATTTTTTGTTCGGTGGGAAATTTCACAGTTCAAGGTAAAAAATTCCGAAAAACCCCAGAAATTAGTAGAATACTCCATTAGAGATCTAGACGAACATAATACGTCCTTTGATATAGACAGTAAAATAAAAAATATTTCACTTTTTTGATATTTATTTAAAAGTATAGTATATAATAAATAAACATGATTATATCTATCGAAGGTAATATTGGTTCTGGAAAATCAACATTTTTTAATTATATAAAAGAACAATTAGGAGTACAAAGTAATGTTATTTTTTTGGATGAACCAGTTGGTATATGGGAAACTATAAGGGATTCCGAGGGAAATATACTAGAGCATTTCTACAACGACCCTTATAAATATTCGTATTGTTTTCAAATGACCGCATATATATCTAGACTCGTTTTAGTAAAGGAAGCTCTAAAAAAATTGGGCCCAGACGGTACAATTATTACAGAACGGTGTGTATTTTCAGACTATAATGTTTTTACTAAAATGTTACACGACTCTGGAAAAATTAATAAAGTAGAATACGAATCATATAAACTCTGGTTTGATTATTTTATCCAAGATATTCCTGTTCCAAATTTTATATATCTAAAGGCGTCTCCGGAAACATGTTATAAAAGGGTTATGATGAGGGGTCGCACAAGTGAAACTGAGATGTCTATTGAGTATCTCAAGGAATGCGAATCTTATCACGACAACTGGTTGATACCTGGTCTATTGGGAAATGTCACCGTCATTGACGGGAACCAAACTACCGAGTATCATTCTAAATACCTAAATATAATTAAAAAACTAATACATCGTCCACGCGAGAGAACTCTTAAGCGAAAAATAACTACACTTCAAGACACATTAGGAGGACTTACTTTTTAATAATAATATAAAGAGAAATGTCAATTATTAGAATATGGACCTTGTACAAGATGTTGTAATGTGTATAAAAAAGGTAAATTCTGAACTAGGAGACTATTACAAAGAAAATATATATCAGGTGGCATTGTATATAGAATTAAATAAACTTAATTATAGTTGCGGGACCGAAGTAGTTGTACCTATACACTACAAAGGGATCTATGTGGGATTTGAAAGGGCGGATATTGTTATATATGATACTCTAACCGGGACAATCTCTATTATAATCGAACTTAAATCTCAGAGTTCTAAGCTAGCGAATAAGGAAACTGTTCAACTAAAAAAATACCTAAAGAATCTAAAGTGCGAAACCGGTATACTGGTTAATTTTTATGAAACCCCTGAAATAATTTGCGTGACTCCAGAATCTACCGAAAAGATTTCTTATGACACACTTCACTGATGTAATTTGTTTTAAATTTAATAGTTCCACTCTTGTCGTAATTCACTAACTTAACCGAAAATACACTCTTGTCGTCACTTGGTATTTTTAAATTCTTTCTAAATTTATTATTGTATAATATGAATATATTTTTCAAAGACATATTGTTCACTAGATTTAACCAGGTATCAACTGGCTTACTTTTTTTAGGTAATTTAAGAATACTAATCATGTCTTGAAACATGTCATTCTGTATGGTTGGTTTAGGACTTCTAAATTCGTGAGTGTATTTTAATATGTGTTCGACCATTTCAGTATCGTTGGGAGTTATGACTTTATTAACTTTAATTATATACGCACCCTCCAGTGCGAATACAATATGAATTAAATTGTTTTTCTTCGCAAATGCAATACATTGACGCATGTCTTCCCCTGACGGCCATCCATATATGGAATTGGTGTCTTTATAACATATTTTAGGGTGGGTATGAAAATTAATAATTCCATGGGGGGTACTTACAGACGAATTGTCACCCTCACCTGATGTATATACAGAACTTGTTTTATTGCATATATCTTTTTCACAGTTTTTGTTATTTTCGAATAATATCTTTCCGGCTATTTCAACATCCGATGTGTTTAGAGATTTTTTGATGTATTTTATAAAGTCTTTTGATAAAACCCAGTCAACTTCTTCTTTGCTTTTCTTACACGACATGTTGTATAATATAGTATTATTTTTTTTAAAGTTTAATTTTGACTTTTAAAATAATAATAACAATGTAAAAGAATGGCAGAAACGCTAAACGTTAATGTAATTGTTGCAGCGAAGGAAGAATATACTAAACAATTGATAACTATTCTTCAGCCTGATATTTATGAGGTTATTAGAAATATATTCATAAATTCTCAGAGGAATAATATACGGCGGACTCTTTCGTATTCGAATTTCCAAAAAGAACTAAAAAATGTTCCAAGTTGGTCAAATTATACCCTAGAAGAATATTTACAAAAAATAAATCAAAAGTATCCTTACCTCATGGATTTAATAACCGCCATATTTGTAAGTCATGTAAAGATACTTGCATGTGTTAGAATAAAGGCAGACGATAAATCTATTAAAATAAAGGTACCAAATCTTAATAATTTCTTACATAAAATCGTTATTAACGTATCTGAACAAGTTTATTATTACCCGGCAGTTATAGACCACGACAAAGATAAATTTTTCAGTATAATAAGTGGTTCTATAACTGATGCAATTTCTAATCAGGTTCCTATAGAATACATCTTAAATGAATATCTATCTGGGGCATTTGACGAGGAAGATGTTCCACCTTTGCTAGATACACAAGAGGTTAATGAACCTCTATTTGACCCCAACGACGATGTAGAATCCGAACCCGACGACGATTTTAAGAGAGATATACAAATAAGCGACATAGGTAGAATGGCATCTCAATTAAATGTCGATGTCCCAACCGATAACACAGATGATGTCGTTGTTCCGCCAGTCTCTCAGCCTCCGACTGATGTATTTGAAAATGCAGAACAGTCGCATATAAGTAAATCTGATAATATAGAAGATTCCTCAGATGACGACTCAGATGGCGAAGATTATGGAGATGAAGATGAGAAAAAAACAGTAATTACAACTCAACCCGCGCTTTTTTAAATATAAATAAATAACAGGTTAAGTATTATAATGAATGGGTTAAAAACTGTTATTGAATCACAGAAAAGGCAACAAAATAGGTATAATAATCTTAAGAGTGAGATGTTATCTAAGTTAACGGATAAGATTACGCATTTATCTAAGCACGGGGAATTAAGATGTATTTATACAGTTCAGAATTATACATTTGGTTACCCCAGCTATAATGTTAGCGAAATGACAAATCATCTATCTATAGTGTTGGCAAATGAGGGGTTTTGTGTAGTTATATTAGCATCTAACAAAATATTTATATCATGGGATATAAATGATATAAATAACATCAAGGTTGAGAAACAGAAAAAGAAGAACGAAATAACAGACTTGTTACCTTTATTGAATTTAAAATCTATATAGAAGTATAGTAAAGCATTAAGATAATGATAATTCTTTCATTTGATATAGGTATTAAAAATTTAGCTTATTGTATGCTAGATTCGGAAGATGGGAGCATCTTGGATTGGAATTTAATAGACTGTTCCGGTGTCAATGAAACTTTAAGAGTTATAGAAGAGTTAGATCAGCTTGAACATCTCAGGGAAGCCGATGTAATACTTCTCGAAAAACAGCCATCTTTTAATCCTAAGATGAGAAATATATCCACTGCTATATATGTGTATTTTATCTTAAGAATACAACACGAACAGCAGAGAAAGGCAAAAATTCAGTTTTATGCTGCGAAATATAAACTGAAGTGTTGTGATATACAAATAGAGCATAAGGCAAAAAGTAAATATACACAAAATAAAAATCTAGGAATAGTTCACACGAGGCACCTTATTAAAACACATAACGAGTTTTTTGAAAAGAATAAGAAAAAAGACGACCTGGCAGATTCTTATCTACAGGGGATGTCTTACATCAAATTTTTTACGAACTCAAATGTACAAAAAACGCTAGTGTGGTAAGGTATACTTCTCATTAGATATATATTGATACCCCTATAAAAATCTAAAAATCTAAGCTGGGAGATTAGCCCCCCATTTCTATAAGTAACCCTTATCGTGTCCAATGGGTAAAAAATACATGTTGCTACAGTTTTTGATATTGCTACATTTATAAATGTAGTAAAAGTGTGATTATCGGGCGACGCGCTCTTAAGATATTCGTATAGGGGAATCTGTACAGCAAAACTTAAATTAATTGCATAAGTTGGAAAAAGTCCTGAATAAAAACATGGGATAGTCATTTTAGACATTTCATGTAGTTTATCAGTCTGCGCTTTTTGTTTAATAACCCAAAGAGGGGTGGTAACCGTACTTGCTATACAAGAAGACATATATGCATTAAAGGATGACCGCATACCGGTTTTGTCTTTGTTGATTTTGTATAATGGGAAGTATATTACCCAAAAAGCGGGTATTGTCAACATACCGACTCCGAGTCCTTTAAAACAATTACGTATATTTAATTGAGTTGGACGGTTTATTTGTTTATTGATTCTTAATACATCCAACGGGTTACATATTATACTTGATACAAGCCCCGCTGATATCGCCGGTATTACTGTATCCATTACATGTTTATGTATAAAACCCTTATATAATTATAGTATATTTTACAAAATAAAATATTTTATAATAATTAAATATGAGCATAGCAATATTGGCTTCACTTGGGGTGTTTACACTTATCTCAGTTATAACACTTCTAGTCTTAGTATTGGCTGCGAAGTCTAGCGTATCTAAGTTAGACAAGAGTCTAACTAAGTTAGAAGACACCGTTAAAAAAACCAGTGTGAAAGTTGCTTCTCTTGATGAGGAAATGGGTGCGTTATTGGGATGGGTGCATAATGCGGATGCGGTAATTGTTTGGCCATAAAAAAATATTCAAAAAAAAATATAATTGTTAATATAAATGAAGGCATTATTAGAAGTGTTATTGAATAACCCCCTTGGGGCGCTTTTTATTATAGGACTTGTTATTTTTATTGCATTTTTCGTTAAGAGACTTATGAATAAAGAAAAACTTGAAAATACAGAAAGTGATAACGTGAAAACCGCAGAGAATATAAAGAAACATATGAACGGAGCAAAACAGGCGTATGATTCAGCAATGACTGCTATGGAGTGGAAGTCAGCCGGTTACCTGGCAGTGGAGGCATGGCAAGAACGTGCCGACTATTTCGCTGATAAGGCAGAAACTGAACTAAATGATATACCCGCTTCAAGTCCTTCTAAGGCCGCCGCTCGGGCAGACACCGACGAAGCCAGACGCCATTCAAATAATACTAACGCAGTAACCGCATTGGATGATGGGCCGGAAGTAATATTAAAAGAACAATACGTTGGTTGCCATAAGACTACAGAACTTGTATTTCCACCCATGGTCCCGGTTGTCGGCAAAGGCATGAAAACTGATCATTATAAAACATTCCAGCAATGTTCTACCGAGGCATATAATTTAAATTACCCATATTTCGGATTACAAAATCAACACGAAGTATTCGATGTCAATTTAGGTATATGTGCATTGTACGGAGAACCCCTAACAACCGAGCGATTTCACGACAGTGATTGTACACCAGACGGACACAAAGTTATTCCCGGTGGTATCGGAAGCGACAATCGGTATTCTATCAATCCATGGAAAAGAGAGGAGAATACAGACGATCTACCACGGGGACTGGAGCTCGCCAATTCAACTGGAAATTATGGCGATGGGCTTACATCTATAAAGCCAAAACTTGGAGGCCGCGAACGCATAGCAGTTTATAGGGCTCGCACCAAAACGAGCATCATCCCGGAGGGGTTTTTAGACCAACCAGACGATCCACAATGTGAACTATATAGGAATGAAGATGGTAGTGTGAAGGAGTTAGGGATAGATAATGTTTATAATACAGACTATCCTGAAAACAGTTATTATCTAAACATCGCGGGTAAGAACGATCCGGACGAGATAAATTGCGAATTTAACGCTTACGGTCCAAGGGATAATATGACAAGTTGTTACGAGAACGAGCCGTGCGACAACTCTAACTCGAGAAATACCGCCGATGGACAAAATGCAATCAATGGCTTCAGTGAAGCGTGTGGCGAACCCCAGGTATATTGTTGGTGGATTGCAAGAACTGGAAAGGGGACTATGACTGCAAAGACTTGTTCAGACTATGTACAACTATCAAGAGACGGTAAGTATTATGGATACGTCCGCAGGTGCGAAAACCATCCCGATCGCATCGAGCAGCAGGCTCACCGGTGTTCTGATAATCCGTCTGCCCCATTTATTAGCAAAAAACACAAGAAAGAGAACACCGACAACCCAGCATTCCAAGGGGAGCAGTTCCCAACAAAAGACAGACCGGTTAAAAGCGATAGCTTTATTAGGTGCCCATCCTTCCTAAAGGGTGGTATGACTTATGCTGAGATGCAATTCCTTCTGAATCCAAACACCAAGGATGAACCCCTTCCAACAGTACGCCTGGGGATTCCCCCAATGCCCGGAGTATTTGGCCCCGAGGGTACTCCTGGTAAGACGGGCGATAGGGGAGAAACGGGCGCACCCGGGAGCAAGGGAGACAGGGGCACAGACGGAACACACGGCTCTAAGGGCACAGACGGAACACACGGCTCTAAGGGCTCAGATGGCTATTCGGGTACCGATGGAACACATGGCTCTAAGGGAGAGAAGGGGGAGGGAGGAGATGGGAAGAAGGGCGCTAAGGGAGATGACGGCGTTGATGGTCTCGGGGAGAAGGGTAACAAGGGTAACAAGGGCTCTGGCGGTCTCGCCGGAACAGACGGAACACACGGAACCAAGGGAACCAAGGGTAACAAGGGAGTTGGCGGTCTCTCCGGAACAGACGGAACACACGGAACCAAAGGAAATCGAGGACTTAAGGGACTTGAGGGTCTTGGAGGCTTTGATGGAAGTAAGGGAGACCAGGGACCCAGGGGGCTTCCGGGGGGAGCAGGCAGCGGAGGCGGATTCGGGTTGAATAAAAAAGGATATCTAGGAACACTAAATTAGAATAGACTATCGAACTTTTAAGAGTTATTAAAATATTTACTAATATAAATGCTAAGTCAGGATTTGATAGCAATTATATTTGTAATTTTAATTATTACTTCTTTTAGCGTATTTACCATACGCAAATTAACTGGTGTAGAGCAACATAACGAACCGGCTGCAGGGACGACAGAGAGTAGTATTAACAAAGTCTTACGAAAAGGTAACTCCCCCGACGGGACAGCCCTTTATCACCGCAGGCACGAGGGATATGGTACCCACCCAGATACAACCATTAAATACGAAGATTTACCAGAGAGAACTACAGATACTTCCGAATTGGCTCAGCATTTTTATGTTTCGGTTAGAGATGCTTTGCCATCGGATGAAAACCCTTATCCAAATCTAGATGATTTAGAAGATGCACTTACTTACAAATCGGTTCTTATGGCGGAGGGCGGGACAGCAAAAGTTGATAGTGATTGGTTGTACAGTTACAGTGATATAGGCGTTTGGACCGGCGCGGGGTTCGACGGGAAATGGTTCGAGACTGTAACGGGGCGGTTTATGGCGGTAAATAATAATACCACATGGATGCACGCCAAATATAGAAATAAGTCGGGGACATGGACAGGAGTAAACACATGTGATACCAATGTAGACCGAGATATAAGAGAAGAGGCCCGGTCTCGAGATAATAGTATCACCGAGCACCCAGAAGGGAAGACATTAAGGTACAAAGATCATCGCAATAGAAATTACTATGAGACAACCGGGGTCAGAAATTCTGAACCTATACATAAAGGTGTTTATAGTGGGAAGGGTAGTGGAGACAATTGGTATAAGCTTTCTGATAGTACAGTTGGGTGCGTGACGAATACGTGGAGCGCCAGGGAGGGTAGGATCTTCGACGGAGCTCAGCATATGCATAACGGAGGTGTACTTGGGGGCACCGGAGTAGGTTATGACGGCGTAGAAAGATATTCGGAATACGGCTTTATAGTTGATGCCAGAATTACTTTAATGAGACTAGTGAATGCTCGTGACAGGGTGAAAACAGAGGGGGTAGATTTTATGGTACGTCTTAATTCGATACTGGAATCCGGCGAAGATTCTTTAGACTTAGAGATGTTGAAAAACATAACAGAAGAGGAAATGTTTAGCGCTATAGGGTCTTACTTACCCGAACACAATGCCGTTATAGCCGAAGCTAAGAGAATAGCCGATAAACTTCTTAAGCGGGCTAATAGATTTAAAACAAAAATAGAAAACGCTTTTATTTCGACAGATAGTAACCCGAACCCAGATATTGACTACATAACCGAGACAATTGCTGAACCAACTGGAAATATAAGAGAATATTTATATGACACAATTGCGGCAGCGCAGGATGAACAAAAGAAATTAGCAGATGAATATGTTATAATAAATAAGTATGCAAGCGGCCTGAAAAGAAAAATAGAACAGGCAATTCCAAGTGACAAAGTTCCATATCCGGCGATTGGCCCAATAGTGGATATATTAGAGGTGGCATTATCTTCAGAGGACTCTAAAAGAATATGTAACGACAAAATCAACGGATGTAGACAGTTTATAGGAGAAGAACTTGTTTACACTGCAGAACTGGCCATTCCGCGGTTGTCAGGGGCAAAGGAAGATAGGGACGCGGCCCGCGTGGAGGCCGCAGAAAAGGCAGACAAATCTATCACGGAATATGAGGCAATGATGGAAGTCGTATGTGTAGCAGACCCTGATGCAGAAGATGTTTCACATATATACTATGGCTTCGCTCCAACTGATGGAACAGGGACTGGATGGTCAACTTTCACTGGAACAAATTTGATGCAGGGGGGAGTTAACATAATAGACGCGGGTGGTTATCCAGACCCAAATAAGGGAGACTGGCATTGGAAAATTAATTACAAATCAATTTTTTTCAATATTAACCCAAATAAGAAATCGCAGAAAGGGCACTGGATGAATTGGCACCTCGGTAATAAATATCATACACACTGGAATAATGAACAGGCTCCTGTGTGGTACGTAAAAACGAACAAGGCCCTGGATGGAACCGAGTTGACATTTAATATATTCTCCAATAATGAGAAGGAGGTTCCTAAAACTGGCCATGTTGTATCAGCCACATCACCAGACGGTCCTTGGACCATACGGGCAAGTTTCAACTTAGATACAAACCCCCCCAAGAAAGCAAGTAATAACAAAAGCCATGTCTTATTGGAATTAAAATTGAACTCTCTCCCCACTGATAATTCATTGCAAATTACAGATGGTTTACCTTTATCTTCAGAAGGTCTACCTATTTCCCCAGACGAGTTATTTGACCACGATTCATGCCCTGAGGGGATGAGGGGTCATATAATAGCATCGGACGGGAGACAACAATTGGCTTATTCCAGGATGATTATGTTTAATCTAGTACATACATTATATGAACAGGAAAAAGCTGGTATAATAACTCCAAAAGAATTAATGGAGGGGAAAATAATAGCCGCAACTGAGGGAATGTCGGGAATCAGGGGACTTAGAGGGCCAAAGGGAGATGAAGGATCTGAAGGCGACGCCGGAACAGACGGGGTCAAGGGAGAGGAGGGACTCCGAGGAGTTAAGGGAATCGCCGGACTGAAGGGATCTGCTGGTAACGCAGGAAAAGACGGAAAAATCGGCGAACGGGGAGTTAAGGGAATCGCCGGACTGAAGGGATCTGCCGGTAACGCAGGGAAAGACGGAAAAATCGGCGAACGGGGAGTTAAGGGAATCGCCGGACTGAAGGGCTCCGGAGGTGACGCAGGAAAAGACGGAAAAATCGGCGAACGGGGAGTTAAGGGAATCGCCGGACTGAAGGGATCTGCCGGTAACGCAGGAAAAGACGGAAAAATCGGCGAACGGGGAGTT
>Ga0209709_10000206_pt1 | contig 57416 bp, 57 predicted proteins | sample ArcticOcean_MG_C_2_FD_187435 | JGI IMG/M metagenome (GOLD analysis project Ga0209709, IMG submission 187435) | Marine microbial communities from western Arctic Ocean - ArcticOcean_MG_CB4_136 (SPAdes) (version 2) | ecosystem: Environmental > Aquatic > Marine > Oceanic | place: Arctic Ocean... | reverse complement strand
CTTGTATTTTTTCTTTTTTAATTCGCCATCCCAATTCAAAATCATTTAGTTTTTCAGGTTTAGGTGCTCCATTTTCATAATCTGTCCGGTTAGGTTCTCTTTGTGCTTTTGCATAAGAAAAATAAATACTTTGATCTTCTGATGGCTTAAAGGTAAGTCCGGCTTTTGGATTGAAAAATATTAATTGATCGTCCACACTTAGTTTAGATGGATCTGCTACGATTCCCTCTATTGAATAATTAACTCCACGCACTTGTAAGTCTATGAAACCTATGATTTTGTTACTTATTTTATGCGTTGCTTTTGCAAAAAAACTTCCTTCGGTTTTTATTCCTTGGTTTTCATAGAAACGATGTTTTGGAAGAGCGTTTCCAATGTTTTGGCCCCATAATAAAGTTCCAAAGTGATCACCAACATAACGACTGTATAAACCTCCAAAATTAAAAGTTGATATTGCAGTTTGATGGTTAAGACCAATAGTCATAACATAGTAATCATTGTCTAGCCATTTTTGACTAATATTTTCAGTATCATCTATGATTATGTTTCCAAGAGTATAGGGCTCAAGTTGTAAATAAGAGAACGAAGTGTCTCCTCCTGAACTTATATCATTGAACTCTTCGTAAAAACCTCTACCATGAGTATAATTCAAGCCCAATGAAAAATTCCACTCTGAATTAATTTTTTCATTCCAATGAAACTGGTAATGATTTTGAGTGTAATCATCTACCTGGTTTGAATAAAAGCCTGATAGATTACCGGTTTCGTCATACATTTCACCTGCAGGATTGTAGGTTCTATTGTTTTCCAAGACCTCTTTATCAATTCCATACCAAGATTGATAAGTAATCTCGTGTCCTCCAAAGATGAGAGCCTTTATTAATGTATTGTCATCTTGAAAAGCTGTTTGAAAGAAATAGGAATCTAAATCTGATGCTGCTCTATCGATATAACCATTCGAATTAATTTGAGATAAACGTCCAGAAAATGAAAAATTATCATTGAGCATACCCGTTGAAAACTGAAATGTATTTTTTAATGTTTTAAAGCTGCCTAAGCTAGTTGCGATAGAGGAAAATGCGTCTAAATCTAGATCTAATGTTTCTACGTTTAAACTTGCTCCAAATGCCGAAGATCCATTGGTGGAAGTTCCGACTCCTCTTTGTAATTGAATTTGTGATACAGAAGAGGCGAAATCAGGTAGATTTACCCAAAAAGTGCCTTGTGACTCTGCGTCATTATATGGAATTCCATTAAGGGTTACATTTACTCGTGTTGCATCGCTCCCCCGAACCCTTATACCGGTATATCCTATTCCAGCTCCTGCATCACTAGTTGTGACTACACCAGGTAAATAGTTTAATAAAATAGGAATGTCTTGTCCTAAATTTCTTAATGATATCTCCTCTTTTGAGACATTTGTAAAGGTAATAGGGGTGTCATTTGTTGCCTTTATTCCTATCAATTGGACTTCTTTCAAAGTTATAGTAGGAAGAGAATCCTTAGCGTCAATCTTATTTTGTGTTTGTGCATGAAGCCCAAAAACGCTTATTAATATTAAAAAGTAAAAGAGTGCTATTTTCATTCGAATATATTTTATTCAAATAAAAGGGGTAATTATTCTTGTTAAAAAAAAATTACGGTAGTTTGTTTTCCCTTGGCAGCATTACCTGCCCAGGTTCGTTGGGTATGATCTCAGCCTTACGGCACCCCTTTGAGATTTAAAGCAAAGATATTCTAAAAACTGATTTATAAAAATAAATCTGAAACTATTTTTACAGGATTAAATGTAGCTTCTGGAAGTTCAATAAAAAGAGTGTTCCATTCCGCCATCCCGCCGTTCCATAGTCCAGGCCATTCTAATACTTTTATTTTTACATTCCCTATTGTTTTGTGGCTTACCATAAAACGCTGCTCATCTCTATAGTCGAGAAGGGAGAATTTAGTACCCTTAAAGTTTTTGATTCCACAAACCATCATAACTGGATTAAAGTAGGTAAACTGTTCACTATGAGTCTCTTGATTGGATTTGTTTAATTCAACTCCCTCAATAATTTGTAAAGTTCTCCCCCTAGCCTGTTTTTTCCAAAAAGGACCCCCTCCTTTAGCGCCTTTATTGAGAATCATCCCACAAACACGAATAGGTCTGTTGAGATAGTCAATAAGACTTTGAAAAGAACGTTTATTTTGAATATTCAATTTATAATGTGGATCAAAATGAGTTTTAATAAAAGTTTGAATGGGTTCTAGTGGGGTGTTATCTTTTTCTAAAGTTAGGTGCTCAAGGTGCCTAAAAATATCTTTTTGAATGGTGAGTAATTTGCCTGCCAATATTTGTTGCCAAGAGATACTTGATGAATTTTTAGGTCCCCATTTAATATTATCAATATTTTTAATCAAAACATAATCAGAATCAAGAAGGTTCATGTTTTCTAAAAGTGCGCCATGCCCTCCTTTTCTAAAATCAATATTTCCATTATTATCTCTAATAAAAACATTATTTTCATCTACAAAAGGAGTGTCTAATAATCTATTTTGATATGAGTAATCAATTGCTAATAAGGAATTTACTCTTGCAGGTATTTGCTGCCTAAAATATTTCTCAACCCTTTCAAATAATGGGCGATGTTCCTTTGTTATAGTGAAATGAAGGGTAATTAAATTATTTTTATTTACCATCTCGATGGCCTCCAAAAGCTGAGCTTCAAAAGGAGTAAGTTCTTCCCCTTGCTCATCTATAAAAAAGGGGATAAGTGCTTTTGGAAGAGAAAAATATTGAAGTGTTTTGTCAAATAAAAGAACTTTTGTAAATGCCTCAAAAAAATCTGGTTTATTACTAAAATTAACTGAAGTATTTGAAGAAACTCTCGCCGATACTTTCCCGTAAAAAGGAAGTCTTTTTAAGTTAATGTATAGAATTTTTAGTGCTGCTCCAGCTTCTGAGTTAAGATAAGTATCCAGAAAAAAATCAGGACTTTCTTTAGCTTCCCAATATTCAAAAAAAGGCAAAAACATTCTACTCCCAACTCCTGAGGCTGGAACAAATTTTGTCCATTTACAGCTATCTTCTTCTTGTTTAAATAATCTTTGAGTTTCGACTTGTTCTTTTTTTGAAAGTTTTTGAATTCCATCTGAAAGTCTTACAGGTGAGATATCGAAAAATGGAGGCGCTCCATTTTTTAGATATTCTAACTGGCGCTGAACCAACTCAGGAGAACGACCCTCAGAAATTAAATTTTTATAGTCTTTCTTGAACATCATGCTATTCTTTGGTTTATTAAAGAATTTATATCCTTAATAGCGGATTTTAATCTAGTTTCATGGGATCCAATTAAGTAGGAATAAGACACTTTTTTTTGTTTCAAAAGATGTTCAAAATGACGAAACATAAGGTCTCTTTCTTCTGGTCTATCACGAAGGTCATCGTTTTTCCAGGGTACGTCGATTCCTGTCAAAAAATAATGATCGTATTCAAAGGTTTCGGAAAGTTGTTTTAATTGATTATCACAATATCCATCAAAATGTGTTTCAGACCATGCCTGGGTGACTAAAACATTAGTATCGCAAAAAAGAATCTTATTAGCCTTATCAAGTGCCTTATTTTCTGAAATGATTTGTCCTTCTGCAATCACTAGTAAATCTTTTAGGGTACAAATTGACTTGTCTTTGTCCCATTTTTTTTGAAGGTAATCTCTTGCAAACTCAGGAACCCAAGTGGTCTCATAAAATTCTGCAAGGGCTTTTGCCATAGTTGTTTTACCAGTTGACTCAGGACCAAATAAAACGACCCTTAGGCAGTTGCTTTTTTGTTGTTCAATATTTTTTTCCATTGGATGTATCCAAAGATAGCAATAACTGTAAAGATAAGGTACTGGAGACTGGTAAGGCCGAGTCCCTTGGCCATATAAAGTGGAATTGAAATAAGGTTCCCAGTAATCCAAAAAAACCAGTGTTCAATTTTCTTTCTGGCCATTAGCCACATTGCTATAAAAAATATTGCGGTAGTAAAGGTGTCAATTGGAGCTGACCAATCCTTCCATTTGTCAAAAAGGATATAAATACCTGAAACAAAAAAAATGATCCCCATAAAAAAAATAAACCACCATCGCTTTTCATAAGTGTTCATTCTTGATATTGAATTTACAGTGGTTGTTTCTTTTTTTAGTGTCCAAAAATACCAACCATAGATACTCATTATGAAATAATATGCATTAATCATAAGGTCGCCAACTAATCCAGCTTGAAATAATAAATACACATAAATTCCAGTAGAAATCATTCCCGTTGGATATACCGCTATCTTATTTTGTTTAGCACACCAAACACTCAAAATTCCTAAAATTACTGCACTTGCTTCTAACAAAATATTCACTGAAGAATATGTATTGTAGGGTTCGATTAAAAATTCAAAAATCCGGTTCATACTTCTGATGTTTTTGGAGAAGCTAGTGTCAAGCAATAATTTTTAAAATATCTGAAGTTTAGTGAATACAGCCAATCTTTATCCTGATGTAAAACGTGCCCTACTCCGCCGGCTGCTTTCGGTTGGAAAGGTTCAACTAAAAGCTGCGTATTAAAATGAATCCCTGGAGTTCTGAAAGCTTTATAAATCGCTTCTTTAGCTGTCCAGATTTGAGTGAGAAATTCAATGTTATCCTTTCTAGAGTAATCTTTTGATTCTTCTATATGTAAAAATCGGGCAGCAATTTTTTTAATTTTTTCTTGATAATACTCTAAATCTATCCCAACTGGAAAAATAGAAATTGCTATTGCTGCCATGTTTTTAGTATGGGTAATTGAAAGGTATCTCCCATCAGTTAAATACGGGACTCCCTGCTTATCATATTGGTGTGTTTCAGGAGCTATACCACATCTCTTAAGCAGCTGACGTATGGCTAAATATCCTTTTCTATGTACTTCGCTTTTTCTTGATGAAAGGCGCTCTAATGCTTCTTTTGATAAGGACAAGCCCGAACTCAAAAAAATCTCCTCTTCAGTAATTTGCCAAATACAAATTTGAATGTCGTTTGAAATTATCTCACTGTAGCTTAATGGCATTTGATAATACTTAGAAAGGTTGTATTTTTGCTGTCTAAAATACAAATATACAGTTATGGAAACAAAATCAACTCAACCCTTATCTTATAAAGTAAAAGACATTTCCCTTGCAGAATGGGGTAGAAAAGAAATTTTGTTAGCAGAAAAAGAGATGCCAGGATTAATGGCATTACGTCAAGAGTATGGACCATCACAACCATTAAAAGGTGCGCGAATTGCAGGTTGTCTGCACATGACTATTCAAACAGCTGTCCTTATTGAAACTCTAGTGGCTTTAGGTGCCGAAGTTACTTGGAGTTCTTGTAATATTTTTTCTACTCAGGACCATGCAGCAGCGGCAATTGCAGCGGCAGGGATTCCTGTTTATGCTTGGAAGGGAATGAATGAAGAAGAATTTGAATGGTGTATTGAGCAAACCTTACACTTTGGTGAAGATAAAAAGCCTCTTAATATGATATTAGATGATGGTGGAGATTTAACTAATATGGTTTTAGATCAATATCCTGAAATGGTTGAAGAAATCAAAGGGCTTTCGGAAGAAACCACCACTGGAGTTCACCGTTTGTATGAACGTGTTAAAAATGGAACGCTTCCCATGCCAGCAATCAATGTAAATGACTCGGTAACAAAGTCAAAATTTGATAATAAATACGGTTGTAAAGAGAGTGCTGTTGATGCTGTTAGAAGAGCAACAGACGTTATGCTTGCCGGAAAACGTGTAGTGGTTTGCGGCTATGGTGATGTTGGTAAAGGAACTGCTGCATCTTTTAAGGGAGCAGGAGCTATTGTTACAGTAACTGAAATTGATCCAATTTGTGCGCTTCAAGCGGCAATGGACGGCTTTGAGGTTAAAAAACTTTCTAATGTTATTGGAAATGCAGACATTGTTTGTACGGCCACAGGAAATAAAGATATTTTAAAAAAGGAATCTTTTCTTGTACTAAAAGACAAAGCTATTGTTTGTAATATAGGACACTTTGATAATGAAATTGATATGGCCTGGTTAAATGACAACTATGGAGATTCTAAATCTGAGATCAAACCTCAAGTAGATTTATACACTCTAGAGGAGGGAAAACAAATTATTGTTCTGGCAGAAGGACGCTTAGTAAATCTTGGGTGTGCAACCGGTCATCCCAGTTTTGTGATGAGTAATTCATTTACTAACCAAACATTAGCTCAGATTGAATTGTGGTTAAATTCTGATAAATATGATAATAAAGTTTATATGCTTCCAAAGCATTTAGATGAGAAAGTAGCTGCCCTGCATCTAGACCATTTGGGCGTGGAATTAGAGTCTCTCTCAAAAGATCAAGCAGATTATATTGGAGTAACCGTAAAAGGTCCTTACAAGCCAGATTATTATCGTTACTAACTAGGTTAGTTACTTAAAAATTAAAAGTCGGTTCTGCACCGGCTTTTTTTATGTACTGATGTTACAAATACTTATGAAGCTGATTCATTTGGCCTGATAAAGCAATTAACAATGTATTTATTGTAAGGATTTAAAGTATAAAAAAACCTGTAATGTATAAACATCACAGGTTTTGATAAAAAGTAATTTATTATTTCTAAGCCTCGAAAGGAACAACAGAAACGAAAGATCTATTATCTCTCTTTTTGGTAAACTTAACAAGACCGTCCACTCTTGCGTGAAGGGTGTGATCTTTACCTAGATAAACATTTTCGCCAGGGTGGTGAGCGGTTCCTCTTTGACGAATGATGATGTTTCCAGCACGAGCTGCTTGGCCACCAAAGATCTTAACCCCTAATCGTTTGGATTCTGATTCTCTTCCATTTTTCGAACTACCTACTCCTTTTTTATGTGCCATGATACAATGGTTTTAGGTTTATTATTTAGATAATGCAGCAATTAAATCTGCTTTTTTCATTGCTGAAATTCCTTCTACACCTTTCTTTTTTGCTGCTGCTTTTAATTCAGCTACCGTCATTTTGGATAAGTTTACAACTTCATCCTTAGGCGCTTCTTTTTTAACAGCTGCTTTAGGTGCTGCCTTTTTTACGGCTGGTGTTTCTTTAACTACAACTGGCTTTGCTACCGCTTCTTTTTTAGCTTTAGCACCAGAAGCTTTGATGTTTTCAATTAACAATTCTGTTAATGCTTGACGGTGTCCATTTTTAACACGATATCCTTTTCGTCGTTTTTTCTTAAAAACGATCACTTTGTCACCTTTAAGGTGACTCACCACTTTTGCTTCTACAGAAGCTCCAGTGATAGCCGGGGCGCCAAGAGTAACTTTTTTTCCATCATCTAACAGGTATACTTTATCAAACGAAACTTTCGTTCCTTGTTTATCTGTTAAGCGATGTACGAAAAGCTTTTGGTCTTTTGCAACTTTAAATTGCTGCCCTGCTATTTCTACAATTGCGTACATTATTAGTTTCTTTTTATGGACGGCAAATATATAATTATTTTAATCATAAAACAAGCACTGAACCCAGCTTATTGTCTGTCTATGGAATACTTGCCTGGACCTGTAAAGTAGAGTACCACAAAAGCAATTAAAAATAAAAATGATTTTTCTTTTTTTGAAAAGGGATCCCCATCATGAGCAATTATAAATGCTACTAACATGTTTATTACAGCTATTAAAGAAAACCAACGGGTTTTCCATCCTACAATAAGAAAAATTGGAGCGATAAATTCAGCAATAGCACATAAAATTAATGAGGCTGTTGGGCCAATTCCAATGGGATCGCCAAAGCTAAAATCTCCTGCTAAAACTTTCATAAATTTCCCATAACCATGAGTCAACATTGCAGCACTGAAACCAATGCGTAAAAGCAATAATCCGAAATGTAAAGCGTTTGTTTTCATACTTTTAATTTTAATTGCATTTGAAGATATCTATTATTTACAAAAATGACTTAACTGTTTTTTCAATCGCTTCTTCGAAATGTGTCATTGGTTTCCAACCCAATTCATTTTTGATTTTAGAAGCATCAATAGCATACCGGAAATCATGACCCAAACGATCAACAACATAAGATATCCGCTCTAAAGAAGTGCCCTTTGGGCGTCCTAATAATCGATCGGTTACCTCAATCAAAGTATGTGCCATATCAATATTTCGTATTTCATTATTGCCACCAATTGCGAAGGTTTCTCCTATTTTTCCTTGGTGTAAAACCAGATCAATAGCTTCTGCATGATCTTCTACATATAACCAATCGCGAATATTTTCTCCTTTTCCGTAAACAGGTAAAGGTTTGTTTTCTACAATATTTTTGATAAATAAAGGAATAAGTTTTTCTGGGTATTGCGCAGGACCATAGTTATTAGAACAATTAGAAAGCACCACAGGTAAATCATAGGTATGAAAATAAGCCCGTATAAAATGATCCGATGCCGCTTTAGAGGCCGAATAAGGAGATCTGGGATCGTAAGCCGTTTCTTCTGTAAAAGCACCTTCTTTCCCTAAACTTCCGAAAACCTCATCGGTTGAAATGTGATAAAAACGTTTGTCTGTCTTATCATCTTTCCACTGGTTTCTTGCTGCTTCCAATAAATTCAGAGTTCCCATCACATTGGTTTGAGCAAATCCCAAAGGGTTTTTTATTGAATTATCAACATGGGATTCTGCAGCTAAATGCACCACCCCATCAAATTGATGTTGGTCAAATAAAGTGTTAACAAAGCTAGCATCTATAATGTCCCCTTGAATAAAAGTATAATTTGATGAATTACTAATATCAGCTATATTATCTAAATTTCCTGCATAAGTAAGCGCGTCCAAATTCACTATCTGCGTATTTGGATATTTGTTGACCATCTTTCGGACAACGTGCGAACCAATAAATCCAGCCCCTCCTGTTATTAATATCGTTTTAAAGGCTTCCATCATTTTTTAAAATTTGTATGCATTTTTTTAAACTTTCCTGCCACGTTGGAATGGCAACCCCCAATTTATTTTCTATACGTTCAGTATCCAATATACTATATTTAGGGCGTTTTGCTATAGTTGGATAGGCTGAAGTTGTAATTCCTTGAATTATGGTTTTACACTCTAATTCATTGACAATAGCTTCTGCAAATTCTTTCCAACTGCACACTCCTTGATTGGCATAATGTAAAATTGGAAAAGTATAGATTGTGTTATTTGAAATAAGTTTTAGAACGGTTCTTGCTAAATCAATTCCATAGGTGGGTTTCCCCCACTGATCATGAACTACCTTTATCGCTGATTTTTCTTTTGCTAAACGAGTAATTGTCTTAACAAAATTTTTCCCAAAAGAACTAAATACCCATGAAGTTCTGATCGTTACATTCTTGGAACTCTCTTTTGAAAGGAGTATTTCCCCTTGTAATTTTGATTTTCCATAAACCCCTATTGGGCTTGTGATTGATTTTTCTTGATACGGTTCAGAAGATTCTCCGTCGAAGACATAATCCGTCGAAAAATGAATAATTGAAAGGTTTTTATTCTCTGCAAAGGCAATTAGATTTTGAAGTCCTTCAGTGTTGATTTTAAGGGTGCTCTCTTGTTCATTTTCCGCCCGATCAACATTAGTGTAAGCGGCACAATTGATAATACCAACAAAAGGATTTTTGCGATAAAGATTTGCAATGGTTTCCGGTCGCGTAATGTCTACTTCATTTCTGGAAGCAAAAAATAAATTTATATCAGGAAATTCATTGGCAACTTCCTGAAAGCATTGTCCCAATTGTCCTGTGGAACCTGTTACTAAATAACTACGCATAGAGGTCAGTATTATAATCAAAAAGAGTTGCCTCTGCTAGTGTAGGATGCTTTTTGTCTTTATCAGATTGAATCCATTCTGATTGGGGTATTTGCCAATCTATCCCTAAAGAAAGATCATTTGGAGTGATACTTCCTTCACTCTCAAAATTATAGAATTGATCTACTTTGTAAATAAAAATGGACGTCTCACTTAACGTAATAAATCCATGAGCAAACCCCCTGGGAATAAAAAGTTGTAATTGATTTTCTGCGCTTAATTCAAAACTAAAATGGTGGCCAAAAGTGGGAGATCCTATTCTTATATCTACAATCACATCTAACACCTTACCCTGAATCACACTAACTAATTTCGTTTGACTAAAGGGAGGTAATTGATAATGTAAGCCTCTTAAAACTCCTTTTTTAGAAACCGTTTGATTGTCCTGACAAAAGGCTATTTTTCTGCTCAGTACGTTTTCAAATTCTCTCCCATTAAAACTTTCCATAAAAGAACCCCGTTCATCTAGATGAACGTTAGGCTTTAAAATAAAAACCTCCTTGAAAGGAGTAGTTTTAATATTCATAATGGGTCTTTTATTTGAAGTTTAAAGTTATGATTTATCGCTGTATTTTTTAATTAAATAGCTTCCGTATTCTGTTTGTTTCATTTTTTCTGCACCTTCTAAAAGTTGCTCTTTTGTGATGAACCCTTTTTCAAAAGCGATCTCTTCTAGACACCCTACTTTAAGCCCTTGCCTTTTTTCAATGGTATGAATAAATTGGCCTGCTTCCAATAAAGATTCATGGGTTCCTGTATCCAACCAGGCAAAACCTCTTCCCAACACCTCAACTTGTAGATTTCCGTCATCCAAATATTTTTGATTTACAGCAGTTATTTCCAATTCACCCCGCTCGGAAGGTTTGATTTGTTTTGCTATTTCAATTACCGAATTAGGATAAAAGTACAAGCCTACCACCGCTTCATTGCTTTTTGGCTTTTCAGGCTTCTCTTCAATAGAGATAGCTTTCCCTTGATTATCATACTCAATAACACCGTAACGTTCAGGATCATTAACCGTATATCCAAAAATAGTAGCCTTCGAACCAAGACTTGTTCTCTGTTTAACCGCTTCTAGCTGTTCTGAAAAATCTACGCCATAAAAAATATTATCTCCTAATATCAAACAAACCGCTTCCTCTCCAATAAATTCTTCTCCCAAAATAAAAGCTTCTGCTAAACCATTTGGCTTTTGCTGTGCTTTATATTGAAGGCTGATTCCCCACTGACTTCCATCTCCCAAGAGGCGCTCATATTGCCCTAAATCTTCTGGAGTACTGATCACTAAAACTTCTCGTATCCCTGCTTCCATTTGAACAGACAAGGGATAATATACCATGGGCTTATCATAAACAGGTAATAACTGCTTAGAAACTCCTAGTGTAACAGGGAAGAGTCTGGATCCTGTCCCGCCGGCAAGGAGGATGGCTTTCATGTGTTAATTTTTTTTAAAGATAATAAGGTTTTCTCTTTATAATAGATAATTATTGATTTTGACTACAGCCCGTAGTTATTTCAAAACTACTCTTTGTTAAGACCTGTATTTATTGACTATTTATGTTAAATAACACAAAAAATAACGTATATTTAAATGTAAATTTTTAGCAAATTTATGTTAGAATATTTTATTTAAAATGTTAAATGAAATTTGAAGTTAGTTATAATATTCACAAATCATGTGAAAATTACACAATAAAAAATGGATGATTACAAGGATAAAATAGTTGCTAATGTTAGAGGTCAAGGGGTATTACTCACTCAGATCTTCAACTATATAAAACAGGCGCCTCTTAGAAGACTTAAAAGAAGCGGCTCACTTGGTCTGTCCACTAATTCTATCCGAAATCTAAAACGTTTTTATGATTTAATTCAGGAATTTGAATCTTATTTTGGTCAATCTGTCGTGTTAAATACAATAGATCACATGTTAGTTAATGCTTTTAAAGAGTGGCTTTTAACTGAAAAAGAGTATTCCCTCAATAACGCTGGCCTTCAATTAAAGCTTCTAAAGATGATTTGTAAAGAAGCAGAGAGAATGAGTATTGATGTAAATCCATATACCCGGCACATAGAATCATTTACTCAAAAAAGTAAAGATCGCGTATTACAAACCATATCATTTGAAGAAATAAAACAAATAAAGGCACTTCGTGATTTACCTTCCACACTTGAAAATGCAAGAAAATGGATACTTATTGGGCTTTATGTAGGCCAGAGGGTTTCTGATCTATTGGCACTTAAACCATCACAGCTCAGATTTATAGAAAACGGTGTTTACATTGATATTAATCAGCAAAAAACCGATAAATATGTCACTGTTGGGGTCGTTGATAAAGAAGTTATTCAAATTTTGAAAAAGAATTTTCCATACTCAATTTCCGCTCAATTGTTTAACAGGCAAATTAAACAGATTTGTCATATAGCAGGTATTTATGAAATGGTGAGTGGTTATAAATTATGTTCTAAAACAAGGAGAAAAAGATTGGGAACTCATCCAAAATATAGTCTTTTATCCTCTCATGATTTAAGAAGATCTTTTGCTACTAATTATTTTGGGAAAATTGAGACACCAATCCTTATGCAGATAACCGGTCATTCAAAGGAAAGCACTTTTTTAAGTTATATAGGCTCGCAGGTAAATAAGGATACTTACGCAGATGCTTTTATGAAAATAGCGGCTACTTTGTAGGATCTGGAGTATCGCTCCAGCCTCCTTCTTTTTTTATTTCAATAAGTTTGTCAATTGTAAATTCATCCCTAACAGGTTTAGTTTTAGGAAGAATATAATTTGAAAGGCTTTGAAGAAGTTTTACTCTATCAGACATAGATAGGTCATCTTGATGCATAATTAAATGATCCAAAACCCCTTCATAAAGAATTTCCATTTTTTCTTTAATATTAGGATCTAATAATTTTGACGGACCGCGCTTACTTTTTTGACCTGCAGCTTTTGCTGTTTCTGGATTAAATGGCATATTGAAAATTTACAACAAGTTGTAGCGTTTTTAAAAATGAATAACATTAAAGTTTATAACAGTTATTAGTTGATAATAACTGTTATAATTTTAAGAAATTCCAGTGTTAACAATAAACTATTTGCTTAAGTGCAGCAAAAATCGATTGCCAAAAATGTCACTATCCTCAATAGTATTAAAATCTAAATTATCAAAAAATGATGGCAAATTATGTGGATCTAATGTATCATCACGAGTACTATTATAACTTAGCATTGAAACTATTGAATTTTCATTCAATGATAATTGAACTTTACGAGCATAATTTGCAACAATTTCACTTGGCATTTCTATAAAAGAATGAGAATTATTAAAATAATCAAATTTAAAATCTAAGTCTTCAATCTGATTGGGAAGTAAGAAGTAAATTTCTAAAGAATCATCTTCTTTAAACTTAATTTTTTCGCCTTTAGGAAAACTATCAAAAGTTCTTACTGAATCCCCATAGAAACTTTGTAAATACATATTTGAAATATAAAGATTTGGAGCTATGTCTAGAATAGCTATTTTTCTAATATTTTGAAAGTTTTCAGTTATTAAATGGGGGAGAACACCAAACCCACTTCCAATTTCAAAAAATGACTTTCCTCTTGTATAATCTACATGAGAGGAAACAACTTTTAATTCAGATAAAAGTCTAATATAAATATTTGAAATTTTAATCCCCTTAATTTCTATATAATCTTCGCAACCACCCATAGTTGAATTTTCAGGTATTTTATATTTTTGGTCAAAATATAATTTAGAGTTTATATATATTTTTTGCTTAAGTATTTTATTTTGATCAAATAAATTTTTTGTGAATTTCAATTGACCTAGGAATATTTTTTTAAACGGAACAAAGAAATTTAAAAGTATAATAAAAACTGACCTTAAACCTGTATCCCAAAAACTTCTTATATCCAAATTTGGATTATCTGCAAAGGAAAGGCCTATTAAAGATCTGTGAGATCTAAAGTCATTTAATCCGAATTTAATGATTCTTTTAGTTGCGTTTTTTGTTTTGTTTTCCCAATAGGGACCGGGCTTGTACAAATCATCACTTTTACTTTGATGATCTAACATCTTAATTAATAATTCCTTATTATTTTTAAGCATAATCATGTTTATATTATTATGTTATATTTTCTAACAGTTTAGTATACTGATTAATAACTTTAACTTTGTCGAATTTTTCTTCAATGATTTTTCGCCCACTTTTACCCATTTCAATTCTCAATTATTTGTCATTTGCTAGTTTTAAAACATCTTCCTTAAAACTTGACACTGAATGATCTATAGTTTCTGGATTAAATGGCATATTATAAATATATAAGAAGTTGTAACAGTTTGAAAAATCAATTCAGCTAAACTTTTTAACATTTCTCTAACAAACCTTTATAAGATAGTGTTTTTTAAGATTTGAATATCCCTTCCAGCTTTTCTAAAAGATTATTACTGTCAAACTCTTTTTCGTAATAGACCCTTCCATTATTTCCCATTTCACTGCGCTTAGATTTATCCAAAGCCATTAATTCTTTAATTTTCTTACTCAAAGCAAGTGAATCTTCTGCCGGTGAAGTTACCCCACAATTGGCATCATTAACTATTTTAGCCCCCTCTCCATCAATAGATGCAATTATAGGTTTTCCACATGCTAAATAAGATTGAATTTTCGCAGGTATTGTCAGTGAAAAGATCTTTTCTTTTTTTAGTGAAGTCAAAAGTGCATCTGCATGTGAAAAGAATTTAGGCATTTCAGTTGGGGGAAAGGATCCTAGAAAATTGAAATATGACTGCAACCCCTTTTCTTTTATTAAACTCAAAGCGGATTCTTTATATCGTCCATCTCCTAAAACAATCACCTTAACAGAAAGCTCTTTAATGTTATTAATAGCTTCTATGATTGTTTTAAAACTTTGTGCTTCTCCAATATTTCCAGCAAAAACAATATTAAAAAATTCCTTTTGAAAAAACTCTTGATATTCTTTAACTTCATGGAGTGGCTTATAGAAATCTTCTGTGGGATTCGGATAATAGATGATTTTATAATTTGGAATTCCTTGATTTAAAATGTACTCTCTAAAGCCATCAGACTGGATTAAGACATTTTTTGATTGATTATAAATCCACTTAGTAAGTGAATTAAAAAACCCTAGCACAAACTTATTGTTTACACCTCCTGCAGCAGTTAAACTTTCGGGCCATAAATCTTGAACCCAAAAATAAATAGGAGTTTTAAAAAGTTTTTTAGCGAAAATTGCTGGGATTCCGACGGTAACCGGTGATGTTTGATAAACAAAAATGGCATCAAAGGAGCCTTTGATTTTTCTAACTTTAAAAGAAGCTAATATCGCAAACGAAATGTAGTTTAAAAATAGGCGGATGGCACCTCCATTTCTCCTTGAAAATAAATTAGCTCTATAGACAGGGATATCATTTATCATTTCAAAATCATCACTTTTCCAACCATAGCCTTCAAAAAAATGCGTTTTTGAATAGTTTGGCTTACCAGTAAGCACTGTAATTTGATGACCTCTTTTTTTTAAAGAAAAAATAAGATCGTTTATTTTAAAATTTTCTGGGTAAAAATACTGACTAATTAATAATAGTTTCAATTTATGAGAAGTCTCTTGTTTTATTTCCTCGCTTATCTAAGCCGCCTTTTTTCTTCCAGAGTGCTGAATGAGGCTCATTAACTGTCACTTGATCATTAGGGCGTTCATCCTTCGTGTAATAGTACAATATTATTGATCGTCTTGCATGTCCTTCTGGAAAATTCAAAGGATCTGGGAGGCCATGAAAACTTTTATCATTTGTGTCAAAAATTACAAGCCTGTTATGGATTGGGGCTATTTTTTTAATAAGCTTATTTCCAGTTTCATCATACAAGCCAAATTCTCCACCCCAGCCTTTTTGCCATCCAGGATTTAAATATAATATTGCATTAATTCTTCTGTTTAATCCAGAAGCATCATGATAATTACCATCTACATGAACATCTAAAAGACCCCCACTTACTGTTACATTTAAACCGCCACCAGAAAAATATGGATCAGGCATTAATTTTGGTATTCCCAATGCTTTTGAAAGAGACTCTAAAAAAGGGGCGGAATTCATAATCCTTATTGCATGAATTATATTTTCAGGTATATCAAATTCTGAAGTCCATTTAGACCTCATTTTGACTTCTATTTCAGGATCATTCGTTCGTTCCCATTCCTCAGAATCTAGATTAGGGAAAGAATTTAGTAATTTATCTGCGAATGAAGATTCAAAAAAGTTGTCAATAAAAACATGAGGGAAGGGGATCTTTGATGAATTATTTATTTCTTTGTTAACAATCTTCAAGATAGCTTTGTGGGTAATCTGTTTTAATAAAGTTTGATTCATATGCTTAAAATAAACTTAAAAAATAATTATTTTTTCTTTTTTACATTACTCATCGCTCTTTTGTTAAGTAGCCTTATAAGTTATGACAATATTAGTTTTGACTTATATTTTAATGACAAATATAAGGAGTATTCGGATTATTTTAAGAATTTATTCTCAGGAGTAGAAAATTCCAATCAGTTTAATTTAGGTACTTTCCCGATTTGGGGTTATGGAATTGTTCATTTACTTTTTATGAATAAATTAAATATTCTGATTTTTCAACAACTCTTAAACTTCATAGTCATTTTAAAATTAGACCTATTTTTAATAAATGTGAAGAAAATCAAATATGTGCAAATTTCGAGAGGATTAATGCTTTTGTCTCTTCCGTGCTTTTTTTTTCACACACAGATGTGGCCTAAAAGTATCTCATCAAGTTTATTAATTTTAGGAATTATAGAACTCTTCTATTATTTTGATTTAAAAAAAACTAAATCATTAGTTTTTGCTGGCATATTTTTTGGACTATTAAGTAATTTCAGATCCGATTACCTAATGCTAATCTTTTTAATGCCATTTTTAATTTTACTATGGGAGTTTATTAATCAAGAAAATCTGAAAATTAACTCTATTAGACTATTTATAATTCCCGTAATTACACTTATTTTATTAATTCCATGGGGGGTTTTTACTTTAAAAAATACAGGGCATTACCTTTTAAAATCTACAAATACAGGGCATACTTTTTTTTTAGGACTAGGGCAACTTCCAGGTAATGTATGGGGAATTACCCCACGAGACGATGATGCAATAATGCATCAGGCTTTAGTAAATGAATTTCAAACTGAAGAAGTCAAAAGTGTTGGTTATGATGAAAACAAGTTTCTAATCCAAGAGTTTAAAAAAATGGTTATAAAAAACCCTGCTGAATGGATAAAAAAATGGTTATTTTCCTTCAGACTTTTACTTTTAGATCCTTTTTATGTTGGTAATGTAGGTGATTTTCAAAAAAATGGGATTTCAAACATTATTGAGATTAGAGCTTTAGAAGAAAGTGTATATCAATTTGATTTTGAAAAATCAATTTCAATTTTTTTGAATACCCAATGGCAATTTACTTTTAAAGAACTAATTCAAATAACTGTAACTGTTCTCACAAAAATAATTGGTCTTCTAATTTTTATAACATCCTTTATATTGATTTTATATTTATTAATCAAAAGTAGTGGACAAATTCTAAAAGATGGTGTGCTCTTTTTGAGTATTTTAATAATTGGGCACCAAATTGCTATTAGTGTCTTTGCTTTTCATATGCCTGTGTATAATAACACAATATACTTGCTTTACGTAATTTTAATTGTGCTTTTTTATGAAAAAATATTTTTCAATCAAACAGTAGATAATGATTAACGAATAGGTGACAAAAACATGTCTCAAATTAAGGTTTGAAACCGTATGAATATTGTTTTTCCACTTATTGGGGATTATCTTGTAACTATAGCCCCTAGAGATTGCTTTTAGAGGGATTTCAACTGTAATACTAAAATGGTGCGAGATTAGTGGGAAGAGTTCTAGTAAAACACTTTTTTTATACATTTTAAATGAATTCGTCAAATCCGTATATTTTATGTTAAAAAAACTTGATAATACATTATTTCCAAATCTATTAATGTAAAATTTAAATTTTGGATAGTTTTCTACTAAATCTTTTTTAATCCATCGATCACCAAAGACACAATCAAAGTCATTTAAGACAATTTCATTATAATAATTGATAATGTCTTTTGGTGAGTCTGATTGATCTGCCATCACAAAACAAATGATTTCACCATTTGCTCTTTTTATTCCCTCTATAATTGAATTACCAAATCCTTTAGATGAACTATTTAAGACAACTCGTATATGTTTATTTGTTTTTGAAATTTGATTGATTTTTTCAATAGTTTGATCATTAGAATTATCATCTATAACTATAATTTCAAAATCTATCTCTTCCTTTTTTAATGTTCTGTTTATGTCCTCTATAGAGGTATCTATAATTTTTCCCTCCCTATATGTTGGAATTAAGATTGTTAGCTTTTTATTCAAAATACTTGTTTTTATATATTACATCAAAAAAGTTCCCAAACCCATGCTTTACTGAAGTCTCTTGATAGAATCCGTTTTCATTTAATAATTTAATAATCTCTTTTGAATTATCTTTATAAAGATCATCTTCGTGACTTTCTATTTGAATATATCTGATTATGTTTTTGGAATATATCGGAAAAAGCCCATTAAGAACTTTCAACTCATGACCCTCAACATCAATTTTAATCATGTCGATAATCAAATCTCTAAACTCTTTTTGAATAAAATAATTTAATCTTATTGTCTTCATATTATATTCATTAGTAACAAGTCTCTCCTTTTTTACACCAAGAATAGATTCTTTCTTTTTTAACCAACTTGAATTTTCATTTACTGTTTCAAAAGATGAAGATTCACTTAAAATGTTTTCCTTAAAAACTGCTTCACCTTCTTGATCGGAACACCCTAGGTTAAAAATTTTGATTTTAGAGTCATGGATTTTATTTATCAATTTAGAATAAAGATCTTTATGAGGTTCAAAACCTATGATTCTGGTATTCTTATTTATTTTTTTAAAAAAAAATATAGTTTGTCCTTTGTTTACTCCAACATCAATTGCAAAATTTAACTTTTTTTGAGAGAAAAGTTTTCTGTATGCTCTTGCTAATTTGGGGTAAAAAAAAATTAATTCATTGATCTGAATTAAAAAACTAATAATCCTAATTCTAATTTTAATCATTTGTTGTTTTCTGTCTTAGATTGTCTGAATATCCGGAAATTTAATGTCCATTTTTAAAGATAAACCGTTTATCCATTCAGATTTTTCAATGATATTAAAAACATGATAAATCATTTTTGGTATTACAAACACATCCCCTTGTTTTACTGTAAAAGATTTTGACTCACCTTCTAATTCACCATTTACTGAAACTCTTGTTAGCTGAATTTTTAATTTTCCTTTCAAAATAATAAAAAGCTCATCTGTTTTTTTATGATAATGATTCCCTCGAACTTGGCTCGGTTCTGTGGAAAAATAATTTAACTCTTTCCAATTTCCTTGATCAATTAGGCCTATAATTTTACCTCTAGAGTCTTCTTTTTTAAAATAATTGGAATAATACTTAATCATGTTTAAAGTTATTTATAAAATCATCTAAAGTATCCAACTCGTTAAATTCTTCAGATCTAACCAATGATCTATTTATCAAATAGTTATTGCTACTATTAGTTTTAATTAATGTAGTCTTGAGGTTTAGTGAATTCAAAATTAATTTCCCCAAGTCATGTCTAGAAATACCTCTTCCTCCAGATACATGATAGAGTCCTTTTAATTTAAATTCTATTGATTTTTTTATCGCTTTAAAAAGTATGTTTATCGGAGTTGGAGAAAAGATATCATCATATAACTCAATTTTTTGATCACTCTTTAGTTGACCCGTAAACCAGTCCCAAAAAGGACTTCCTTTGCCTATTACAGCTCCTACTCTAAGAATGGTAAAGAAAGAACTATTGGTTTTAATATAGTGTTCTGCGGCTACTTTTGATTTGCCGTAAATGGTGTTTGGATTAGATTGATCATCAGTAGTATATTCTCCTTTTTTTCCGTTAAAAACATAATCACTTGAAATGAAAATAAATTGAATTTTATGTTCAGTCCTGTTTTGATAATCGACTAAACTTTTAATTGGCAAAAAATTATGCAGTTCAGCTAGAGAATGATTGGACTCCAACATGGTTATGTTTTTTAATCCCGCAGTCCAAATTATAACATCAGGTTTTATAGTGTCAAGTATATCAATAAAATCTTTTGACTGGGTATAATCCAGATGAACTAAATTATCTTTCTTATTTGAAGAATAGGTGCCAAATACAAAAAAATTAGAATGCTTTTTAAGCTCTGAAAAACAATAATTTCCAACAAAACCAGAAGCGCCAAGAACTAATATTTTTTTCAATTTAAAGGTCTAAAATAATCTAGATCATACTCAATCATTTCTTCTATCAACTGGTCAATAGTGTACTTAGGTTCCCAACCTAAAATTGCCTTTGCACGAGAAGGATCTCCCAGTAAACTCTCAACTTCAGTAGGTCTATAATAGCGTGAGTCAATTTTAATTATCTCTTGCCCTATTTCTACTTTAGCATTTTTATGATTTGCAGTAACAGTTCCGATTTCTCCTAATCCTGTTCCTTTAAATTCAATTTCAATTCCCAATTTATCAATAGCGATTAGAATAAACTCTCTGACAGAAATTGACTTACCAGTTGCCAATACAAAATCATCTGGTTGATCGTGTTGTAATATTTTCCACATCCCAACTACATAATCTTTAGCATGTCCCCAATCTCTTTTGGCTTCTAAATTTCCTAAAAATATTTCATTCTGAATACCGTAATAAATTTTGGCTAAAGCAATGGTTATTTTACGAGTTACAAAAGTTTCTCCTCGGTAGGGCGATTCATGATTAAATAAAATTCCATTACTCGCAAAAATATTATACGCTTCTCTATAATTTTTTAAGATATAATATGCATATAATTTTGCTACAGCATAGGGTGATCTCGGATTAAATGGTGTTAGTTCGTTTTGAGGTGTTTCCAAAACTTCACCATAAAGTTCGCTTGTTGAAGCTTGGTATAATTTAGTCTTCTTTTCTAGTTTCAAAATTCGAATAGCTTCCAAAATTCTAAGAACACCCATTCCATCAACATTGGCAGTATATTCAGGAGTTTCAAAGCTAACATGCACATGACTCATCGCTCCAAGATTATATATTTCATCAGGCTGAATTTGCCCAATAATAGAAATTAAATTACTTGTATCTGTAAGGTCACCATAATGTAAAAATAGTTTTTTGTCTTTTTCTTGATGAGACTTTAATAAATGATCAATTCTATCTGTTATAAACCTTGAGGTTCTTCTCTTTAAACCATGCACTTCATAGCCTTTATCTATAAGAAATTCCGCTAAATAAGCCCCATCTTGTCCAGTTATTCCCGTTATAAATGCTTTTTTCATTACTTATATGTAATTATTATTTTTAATAAAATTTTTCATGTCCAAAATCATTTCTTCGTATGTTGGAATTTGAAAATAGCTAAATTTTGTTTTTAATGATTTATCAGACCTTTTACCAGAAACTCTTTTTAAATTGATTTCATTAAGCTCAAACTTATCTTTTATCAAATTTAGTAGATCATACTTTGATATAGACTTTCCATTTGTGACATGAATAAGACCAGTATGATTTTCATTAATTGATTTAATGATTACATCTGCTAACACCAAAGTAGTTACACCTCCCCAAATAGACTCTGTAAATCCATTTACTTCACCTTTTTGATTAATAAACCAGGAAAACAAGCCTTCTCCATTGTCTTTTAACTCAGGTCCTATTATGGAAGTTCTCAGTGTTAAGTTTTTATTTTTAATTTCTCCCAAAGATTTACTTAAACCATATGTGTCTTGAGCAGTTTTAGCATCTGACTCAATGTAGCTGCCTTTAGAATCATCAAAAACACAATCTGTACTTATATGAATAAGTTTAGCTTTTATGGCTTTTGAAAATTCAACTAATTTATGTGGTAAAACAGCATTTATAAGAATTGCGTTGGAAGGATCTTCTTTAGAGCTTTTAATTAAGACCCCTATACAATTAACAATACAATCAGGCTTAATTTGACTAATAATTTCATTTAAAGAATTAAAATTGACTACATCACAACTATAATTATTTCTTCTATCTTCTTTTTTTCTAGTAATATCATATACTTCATAAGTATTATTGCTACACAACTTTTTTAAAAGGATGTGGCCAAGCATTCCTGCGCCACCTAAAATCAATATTTTTTTTTTTATTTTTTCCAAGTTTCTCTATTTATAATTGGCGTATAACTTTGGATAATTTTTAAAACTGTATTTGAATTATCTGTTTTTAAATACTCTATAGGTGGATCTGGTTGATCTTTTAAACCTAATGTAATATTAATTGAATTAATAATGTTTTCAGGTGTAATACCTCCTAATATTATATTTCCATGATCAATTGCTTCAGGCCTTTCTGTGCTTGTTCTAATACTCAAGGCTTTAAAACCTAAAATAGTACTTTCCTCAGAAATAGTCCCGCTATCAGAGAGCGTAATTAATGCATTTTTTTGTAAAAAAACATAGTCGCAAAAACCTAGTGGATCAATAAAATTAATTCTAGAATTTGCTTTTAAATTTAAATTCTTTATTTTCTTTTTAGTTCTTGGGTGAGTAGTAAAAATCAATTCCTTATCATGTAACTCTACTACCTTATTTAAAGCATCAATTATGTTTTTAAAGTTATCTCCAATATCTAAGTTTTCCTCCCTATGAATGCTGGCAACAATATATTGCTCTTGTTTTAACTTAAGTTTCTCAAGTATTAAACTGTTGTCTATTTTTTCTGAAAATAAATCTAACACTTCTTTTAAAGGAGTTCCCACACAAAATACGTGGTCCTTTCTAAACCCTTCTGATAAAAGATATCTTCTGCTGTTCTCTGTATAAGTTAAATTTATATCTGCTGTATGGTCTGCAATCTTTCTATTTAATTCCTCAGGCACATTTTGATCATAACATCTGTTCCCTGCCTCCATATGGAAAATTGGGATTTTAAGTCTTTTAGCGCTAATTGTACACAAGGCACTATTTGTGTCTCCAAGGACTAATAAAGCATCTGGTTTAACCTCATTGAAAAGGGTAAAAGACTTTGATAAAACATTCCCCATAGTTTCCCCTAGATTCTGTCCCACAACATTTAAAAAAAAATCCGGTTTTCGAATACTTAGTTCTTCAAAGAATATTTCATTTAAGGTAAAATCATAATTTTGGCCTGTATGAACAAGAGTATGATCAAAAAACTCATCAAATTTTTTAATTATAACTGAGAGTCTAATAATTTCAGGTCTTGTACCTAAAACTGTTACTACTTTTAATTTTTTCATTTCACATCGATTTGAGCAAGTAGTTCCTTTAATTCAACTTTAGAAAGTCTATGAGTATTATATGAGTTATATTCCTCTAATTCAACTTTATTAGAGCCTTTCGAAAAATACTTATCATAGTTAAGATCTCTGTTATCCGAAGGGACTCTATAATATTCACCTAAATCTTCAGCACCCATAAACTCTTCCTTACTTAAAAGTGTCTCATGCATTTTTTCAGCATGTCTAATACCTATATTTTTTATTTCAACTTCGGAATTATAAATATCTTTTAAAATTTGAGCTAATTCGCCTATAGTACTTGCGGGTGACTTTTGAACAAAAATATCACCTGCCTTTCCATTATTAAAAGCATATAAAACTAGTTCAACTGCATGATCAAGAGTCATCATAAACCTTGTCATATCCGGATCAGTAACTGTAATTGGCTTTCCCGTTTTGATTTGTTCAATAAAATGAGGAATTACAGATCCTCTTGAGGCCATTACATTTCCATATCTGGTCCCTGTAATAATTGTATTTGAGGCATTTCTAGACTTTGCAACAAAAATTTTTTCCATCATAGCTTTTGAAACTCCCATAGCATTTACAGGATATACCGCTTTATCTGTACTAAGACATACTACTTTAGCTACATTATTATAAATAGCAGCGTTTAATACATTCTCTGTGCCTAAAATATTGGTCTGTACAGCCTCTATTGGATAAAATTCGCAGGATGGCACTTGCTTTAGAGCTGCGGCATGAAAAACATAATCTACCCCCTTCATAGCGTCTCTGAGACTGTTTTCACTTCTGACATCACCAATATAGAACTTTATTTTAGGATTATTATAAGCAATCCTCATATCGTGCTGCTTTTTCTCGTCCCTTGAAAAAATTCTAATTTCTTTAATATTTGAGCCTAAAAACCTATCTAAAACAGCATTTCCAAAGGAACCTGTCCCACCTGTTATTAAAAGCTTTTTATTTTTAAACATCATTATATCTTTTTAAGGTATCTTTTATAAAATTAACCGTTTTTTTGGAAGTATTGTTCCAAGTATATTTTTTTAGCTCTTCTTTGTTTTGATGATTCAAAGCCTCAAAACTTTTTAATGATTTTAACATTTTTTCTAATGTACTAAAGATAGATTTTACTGACCTAGCGTTAAAATAAACCCCACCATCTTTTAAAAATTCATCCATCGGACTTTTATTACTGCATGCAATAGGTTTTCCAGAACCCATTGATTCCAATAGGATATTAGGCATATTTTCACAAGTAGAGGCAAAAATTATACCATCATGAGTAAAATATTTATCTGCAATCTCATCATGAGGTATGTTTAAAATATGATTAACAAATTGATTATCAGGATCTAATTGATTAATCACTTTAGTTAACCTATCTCCTGAAGGCTTATAAATAACATTTCCAATTAATGTTAAAGTAACAGGATAACCTTTTTGTCTGAGCTTTGATATAGCTTCAACAACATTCCATTGATTTTTATAAACATGAACAGTTGAAACATATAGAAAACGAAAAGGATTATTCATCGAATATTCCTTAATTGGTTTTAGGTTAAATTTTTTGCTTAAAAATTTAGGTGAAATCCCGTGATTAATAATTGAGGTATTCTTGTTTTCAATTTTTAATGACCTTAAAATATAATCCTTAGCATATTGAGATAAAAAAATAATTCCTTCTGCATTTTTAAAGCATTTCTTTTGTCTTTTGAAATTAAAGTAAAATTTACTTTTTTCTTTAATGCTTTTAATTTCTTTCCAAAACTCACGCTCATAAAGCATCATATTTTGAGACATTGCTACATACGGTCTAAAATCACCAATAAAATCCCCTGTAACAGATAAAATTATATCACATTCAGATTTTAAAATTTTGTCAAACAAAAATATTTGAAAAAAAATTCTATGTATTTTAGATTTATTAAGAAATAAAAAACTATGTTTCAAAAAAATAGAGGAATTTGGAAGTTGATCCAAAACCTTTTTTGAGGCATAGACTATTAATTGATGATTGGTCTTTTGTTTTAGATAATTCTCAATAAGTTCTTTTAAATGAGTTAAACCCCCTCCATCTACTATACTTGTTGCATCAATTCCTATAGAAATGTTGTTTTTCATTATTTTATTAATAATTTAATTATGTCCAAAAGTAGAATTATCATCTATTTAAGTCACTAATTATTAGGGTTATCGAAAACATTAAGCAATCCTAATTTTCAAAATATAAGAGAAATATATTTAATTTCTTAGTTAACAATATATTTCACTTATATCAAACAAAAAATTCTCTAATATTCGATAAAAAAGATTGTATAATTTTTAACTGTGCCTTTGTAAATTCTTTTACTGAGTAATTAGTAAATGTAATCTTCTTAAATTTAGAAATTCCTTCTGAAATATATCCCTTCTTCACAAAGGCCTTACCTTCACTTAACAATATCCAAGAAGGAATGTAATTATAATAATCCTTTACATATACGTTGTAAATTGATTTTGCGTTTTTTAGATCCTGATCTGGATTTGTCATATTACCGCCTGCTGCCCAATAATAACCTAAAGTTTCTTTTAAATAATAAAATCGATTTGTTATTTTCGATATTCTTAACCAACAATCGTAGTCTTCCCATGTTATTTTATTAATATCACATGAAATTAACTCTACTTCCTCAAGTATTTTCTTCCTTACTAAAACACTCGAATTTAAAATTCCATTACCCTTTAATATTAAATCTTGATAAATAGGAGAATGTAACCTTCTTGAACTTGCTAATTTTTTAAAATTAGATTGATTTTTTTTGTTAACAAGATATAAATCATGGTAAATTAAATCAAACTTTTCAGTTTTGATATATTCAACACTTTTACTTAATTTATTATATACCCACCAATCATCTGAATCAATAAAAGCAATCCATGATCCATTAGACAAATGAATTCCAAGATTTCTTGAAGCTGCTATAACACCGTTGTTTTGTATTTTACAATACTTTATTCTACTATCAGAGTACGAATTGACTATCTCAAAAGTTTCATCAATAGAATTATTATCAACTATTATTAGTTCCCAATTAAAATAGTTTTGTTTAATTACCGACTCTATTGCTTTTTTTAAATATTTAGCATGGTTAAAGGTTGGTAGAATGACAGATATTAAAATTTGTTTTTGATTAGTCATGGCTAAAATGATTTTTACAAAAGATTAACAAATTGTCAATCTCTTTTTCATAATTAGTAAAATCTTTAAAACCAATACTATCAAGCCTATAAGTAATATATTGAAAATCTTCAATCTTAATGTTTTCTTGCTTAAAGACCTCTAATTTTGGAGAAAACCCTAGAATTAATTTTGCCCTTTTTTTAATAATTTGAGCCATTTCTAAAATTGACATAGTCTCGTTGCCAACGTTAAATATAATATTATCGTCAGTTCTAAAATTTAATTCTATTACGTTTCTCAAAACTCTACAAACATCATTAATAGTAATAAAATTTCTCAATTGATCACCATTTGTGTTTAATTTCATTTTTTTATGCTCAATTATTTGTTTACACAAATCATTAACTAAAAGCATCCAACAATTAGAATTTATATCCTTTGGAGCACCAATACAATTTGATAAACGCAAAACTACTCCTTGAATTTTATCAGATAAATGAGATTGAATAATTATGTTCTCGCCTGCTAAATGGCTTGTAGAATACGGATGTTTGTTTTTTGGGCAAACGTCCTCAGTGATAATTCCTTTTAATGGATTATTATAAACATGAGCAGTGGAAAAGTATATAATTTTTTTAACTTTATTTGATATAGCATTTTTAACTAATTTAGCTGTATAAACACCATTTACAATAAGTGCTTCAACTGGATTTATACTACATTCTTGTGCATTCATTCCAGCTGTGTGAATGATAATATCAATATTTAAGCAAGCATTGAAGATACTTTCTTCATCCTCCCAATTAATTTGAATAAATTTTATATGCTTAGGTAAATATGAAGTTTTCACATTTCTTGTGCTTGCTAAAATAATTTCATGTTCAGGTATCGATGAAAAAAATGATGAAATTCTTCCTCCCAAATATCCAAATGCTCCAGTTATTAAAATTCTCATTTAGATATCAATCAAAAAAATTTATCAATTATGTTTAATTTGCCAATCATAGGGAATATTAGAGTCAAAAGCAGATTTTCGTTCTATCTCTAAAGGATCATGAGGTATTGTAGCACAATTAGCAACTATTGAAACTTTATTACCAATACCCTTGAATCCATTCCAAACCATAGGAGGCACTGTAATTAAAGAATAATTTTCGGGAGACAAGAAATATTCTTCGATACAACCTTTTGTTTTGCTATTTGGACGGTCATCATAAAGCACACATTTTATTTCTCCATATATAACAGCATAATTTAAAGTCATTTGTTTATGTAAATGCCAAGCTTTAATTGCACCAGGATTAGTACAAGAAAAATAAATTTCCCCAAATTGGGTGAAAATTTCTGAATCAGCTCTCAACATGTGCATTACTTTTCCTCTTTCATCAAAAATTTGTTTCAAAGGTGTTATTTTCACTCCCTCTATCATTTTATTAAATTAAAATATTTATGAAATTGTAATTTAGTTATATCTTCTGCTGATTCACCATCAAGAACCTTTTTATACCATTCTGCAGTATATTTTAATGTTTCTTCAACATGCCATCTAGGCTCCCAATTCAATATCTGATGTGATTTATCACAATTTAATTGCAGTAACACTGCTTCGTGATGTTGATCACTGGAACCTGTAATTTTGATTTTTCCTTTACCTAAATGATGAATTATTTTAGAAGCAACTTCTTCAACTGTACGTACTTCCGAGCTGGATGGTCCGAAATTCCATGACCCTGAAAATTTTTTTGGATCATCACGTAATTTAGCAGACAATAGTATATAACCAGATAATGGTTCAAGAACATGCTGCCAAGGCCTAGTTGCTAATGGATTTCTAATTTCAATTGGAACATTATTTTCTATTGATCTTATGCAGTCAGGAATTATCCGATCAATAGCCCAATCACCACCCCCGATTACATTACCAGCTCTAGTTGAAGCTGCACCAATTAAGTTCCCTGATTCAAAAAATGAACGAAGGTATGCTGAAAAGATAATTTCTGCAGCTCCTTTTGAAGCACTGTAAGGATCATGTCCCCCTAATCTATCAGTTTCTCTATAACCCCAAATCCATTCTAGATTTTCATAACATTTATCTGAAGTGACATATACTAAAGAAAGAACTGAAGGACATCTTCTTACAGAATCTAATAAATTAACTGAACCCATAACATTAGTGTCAAATGTATTGACTGGATCATGATATGATTTTTTAACCAAAGGTTGCGCCGCTAAATGAAATACATATTCAGGCTGGAATTTATGCATGGCGTTATCAAGCTTAGTAGCATCTCTTACATCACCAATTATATGTTTAATCTTTGAGCTTAGATTCAACATATTAAAGTGACTAGGACCTTCAATAGGATCCAAGGCATAACCCATAACTTCTGCTCCAACTTCATTAAGAATAAATGATAACCAAGTGCCTTTAAACCCAGTGTGCCCTGTAATGAATACTTTTTTGCCTTTAAATGAATTTAGGGCATTTTGTAAAATCATTTTGTCCATGGTGCTTCTCCTTTTTCGTATAGTGAATTTAATAATTGATATTCTCTACTTGTATCCATAGGTTGCCAAAAACCATCATGCTTATACATCATTAATTCATTATCTGAGGCTAGCTTTCGCATTGGTTCTTGTTCAAAAACAAGATCTTCGTTATCAGTCAAATAATTAAATAATTTTGGGCTTGCAACAAAAAAACCTCCTGATATTCTCCCAGCTGAAGCTTGAGGTTTTTCATTGAATTCAAGAACTTCACTTTTTTCATTTGTGTTCATTTCCCCAAATCTTGCAGGAGGTCTAACACCTGTAATTGTAAGAATTTTTCCATGTGATTTATGAAATGCTATGAGCTTATCAATATCTACATCACTCAATCCATCTCCATATGTAATCATAAAGTCTTCATCTCCTACATAATTTTTAATTTTTGATATACGAGAGCCCGTCATTGATTTTAAACCCGTGTCAGCCAGGGTTACATTCCAGTCGTCCTCAGTATGATCATTATGATAAGTTATCTTACCAGTTCCAAAAGCAATGGAAAAATCTCTTGTAGATGTTTCATAGTTTAAAAAAAAGTCTTTTATAGTTTGCCCTTTATAGCCAAGACACACTATAAAATCTTTATGACGAAATTTTGCATATAACTTCATGATATGAAATATTATTGGGTATGGCCCAACAGGGATCATAGGCTTGGGTATATTATCTGCAACATCTCTAATTCGAGTGCCATAACCGCCTGCTAGAATTACTGTTTTCATATGATTTTTATTTTTAAGAATTACTGTTTAATTATTAAGTCTTTATTTTTCTATAAGTATTTGATAAAATATAAACTTTTTTTGGTCTCATTGCTAAATTTTGTTTTAAATAAAACTATATCCACTACATAAATTAAAGTAAATAAACTCTAACTCCCCTAATTTAAATTAATCAAACTATTAGGTTTATAAAATCGAATCAATAATTTCATTAAGATTAGATTTGGGGCACCAGCCAAGATCAATTAGTTCTTTGCTGTTTGCAACACTTGATTGATTTTTATAAGAATCTCGATTATTAATTTCATTAAAAATAATTTTTGAACTAGAACCCAATTTAGATTTTAAATTATTGACGAAAAATTTCAATTGATAGTTTTTTCCTGAGCCAACATCTAAGCAATTAAATGTATTTTTAAACTTTCTAGTATCCATTAATAAAATAACTGCTTTAACAATATCGTCAATGTGAATAAAATCAAAAAAATGATTACAAGGTCCTAATTCAATAGTTTCATCATTTTTTAATTTACTTAACAACCATCCGTTAAATTTTTTAATATTCTCTTTTGGACCAATAACATGTTCTAAACGAAGCACAAAAGTTGTTACATTTTTATGTTTATTATGATATATTTTTGACCATTCAACAAGGTTTTTTTTTGATAGCAAATAACTATTTGGTTTATGAAAGCTATAAAACTTACTGTAAAATGAATCAAAATGAAAAATTTTAAATTCTTTACTTTTATTAATCAAATATAGAATTTCAAAGCTTAATAAATAGTTAGATTTTATGATGTTTGTTATAGTACTTGAATCTTGGTATTCAACTATTGTGTTTATAAATGAATCAAATGTTATATCTTCAAATAATAAAATTTTTTGATTAAAATCTAATGCTTGTATTTCTTTTCTATCTAATTCAAATATGGAGTATTCGTTTCTTAATTGGGCCTTTATTTTACTCCCTAAATATCCGTTTGAACCTAAAAGAAGGACATTTTTAACCATTTTTATTTAAAAATTGCTTAACAGTGTAGTGCATATATTCAAGATGTAATTTTTCCAAACCAGGCCAAACGCCTAACCAAAACGAATTATTCATAACATAATCAGAATTATCTAGGGACCCATGAACTCTCTTTTTAATATCTAAATAAGCTGGTTGGCGCATCATATTTCCTCCAAAAAACAAACGCGTTCCTATTTTTTTGGTTTCTAAAAATTGTACAAGTTTATTTCTATCAATTTTACTATTATTTCTTACTGTCAACATAAAACCAAACCAACTAGGATTTGAGTTTTTTGTTCTTTCTGGTAAAATAAAAAAATCCTCTAAATCTCCTTTAAAAAGATTGTAAAGTATATTATGATTTTCTCTCCTTTTTTGTACGAATTTCTCAATCCTACTTAATTGACTTAAACCAATTGCTGCTTGAGTATCAGTAATTTTTAGATTGAATCCAATGTGGGAATAAATATATTTATGATCATATCCCTCTGGTAGATCTCCCAATTGCCATGAATACCTTTTATTACAAGTATTATCGCATCCAGTTTTACAATAGCAATCTCTACCCCAGTCTCTAAAACTTAGTGCGGGCATTTGTAACCTTCTATTGTTTATTAATACCGCTCCACCTTCACCCATTGTAATATGATGAGCAGGATAGAAAGATAATGTAGCAAGATCTCCAAATGAGCCTGTTTTTTTTCCATTATATTCAGCCCCCAATGAGTCACAATCATCCTCAATTAACCATAATTTATATTTTTTACATAATTCCAAAATTGGTTCTAAATCAAATGGATTTCCTAAGGAATGAGCTATCATTATTCCTTTAGTTTTCTCTGAAATTGCCCCCTCAATTAATTCTGTATTAATATTATATGTAGGGATATCTATATCTACAAAAACTGGAATACATCCAAACTGAATCATAGGATTGAGTGTTGTGGGAAATCCAGCTGATACTGTAATAATTTCATCTCCTTTTTGAATTGCACGCTTTCCTAGTGAAGGAGAGGTTAGTGCATAAAATGCATTAAGATTGGCTGAAGAACCTGAATTAACAGTTATGGCAGATTTACATCCAATATATTCTGAAAGTTTTTTTTCAAAACTATCATTGTATCTTCCTGTAGTTAACCAACAATCTAATAGAGAATCTATACCTGTTATTATGTCTTCCTTTACTAAACTTTTACCTGTTACAGGTATATAATCTTCACCTGCTACCAATTGATTAGATAATTTTGATTCTAATAATTCACTAAGCTTGCGTTTTAATTGATCATCTATATTTTTAATCATTCTTATAAAAAATTTAATTATGTTATTACTAATTTAACTTTCCTTATAAAATAATAAATAAGCGAAAAGTAAAAATTTGGATACAGCATATTATTTAAAATGTGTTTTTTAGGATTTATATAAATAAACCCGCTTTTCTCTTTATTGAGAAACATTTTTAATAAATGTGGAACAATATTGGACAACGCATAGTTTTTACAATTTATGTATTGAAAATAGTTTAATCCATTTTTTCTATATTCATCCAATGCTTCAACTAAACGAACACTTGATACAAGGGGATTCATGGGTGCCCATTCTCTAGCCCCGGAAAGAGAAACACTTAATGGATCTGCTTGAAAATAGGCTTTTGAATTCGAAAATGCAACAGAAAAAATTTTAACATGTGGGAAGGTATTATCAAAGTGAGAAAATACTCTTGCATCTTTAATTGCTTCATTATTTAAAATACTGACATTATCTAACCACATACTTCTTTTAAATATCGAAAGAAATATTCCTCCTAAAAAATCAAATGAAATCTTTGGGTTAATCAGTTCAAAAAAATTTAATTCCTGAGATTTTTTGTACAATGAAAATTTATCCATCTTACTTGGCAATTTTGAAATATCAAAGGGTTGGGGAAATGAAAAAATATAATTTGTATCTAATAAATATGAGTTTATATAAAGGAAATCAACAGTTTTATGATTCTTAAAAATAACTTCTAAAGTATGTAATGTATGCGGTAATAATAAATCATCGTCCCCTATCAACCATACAAATTCTCCATTAGCCATTGAAACCACTTTTAAAAAATTTCTGGCAATTCCAAGGTTACTCTCATTCTTATTATAATTTATATCTATATCTTTTTTTGCATTGTTAACAATCTCTTTAGTATTATCATTTGATCCATTGTCTGATATACATATTTCGAATTGAAAACCTTTTGGTTTTCTCATAGAAATAATTGATTGTAAGCAGTTCGAAAGGTGTGGCGCACGATTATAAGTTGGAATGCATATCGATAGCTTTATCATTTTTCCTAATTTATATAAGACTTTAAACTTTTAGCAATGTTCTTAGCTAATAATTTCATTCCTTCTGGAGTAAAATGCAAACTATCAAGAAAGTACTTTTCTTCAGCAGGAATCAAATTTGCATTATCGACAATTGTAAGTTTATGAAGCTTTGATAAATCTCTCATTATTTCATTTTCTTTATGAATAATTTCCCTAAGTTTTTTATGAAGCTTACTGTCTCTTATATCATTGTACAAGAAATGAGCATAAGTGCTAAGAAGTACCTTTATATCCCTGTTTTTACATATTTCTATTAAATATTCTAAATTCCTTCTATAAACTTCCAAACCTTGTTTAGGATCAATATTGAGATTCGTTTTTCCTTTAGAAACAAAATCAAGAAGTGAATTTCTCACTCCAATTGGGAACCATTTCTCCAAAATGAAATTGGTAAACTGAAAAGGTAAAAAAGGTATCTTTTCGCCTATTTCAAATTTCCAATAGTTCTCTCCAAGATTAATTTTTGAATGACTATAATCATGCTTAAAATCTGGAGTCAGATATGAACTAATGTCATTATGCGCATGATAAATAATTATCATATCAGGATTGGTCTCGACAATTTCAAGGATAAACCTTACTAATATGTCTGCAGAGTTGTATCCTCCTAGACCAAAATTATTAACTTCAACTTCTCGGCTACATGCTTCATTTAGTAATTTTTCTAATTCTAAAGGATAAGAATAATTCTTGTTGCCTTCAGAAATGTAATTCCCTGTGGTCGATGCTCCAAGACAATTAATACGATACACATGTTCAGGCTTATCTATAAACACATCTCTATCTCCGTTTGGCCCATTGGCAAATCCCATACTGTTAGTTGTTAATTTACTATGAGTAAATTTTCCTTTGTTAAGAGGGTAACTTGGAATAACATTTCCGCGAATCTTGAAATTTGGTCTATTAACATATGGGACATAAGGATGTGGCTTGGCATATAAATTTTTAGATTTAGCTCTTTTTTGAGGAATATATCTTTCCCTGTTAATTAAAAAGTACAAAAATCTAAAAGAAATTTCGATCAAAATTAATAGGGTAAGGAAAACAATAAAATAAATAAACATTATAGCAAGAACTTTTAAAGCGAATATCTCAAAGTAGCTATATGTAGAAAATCTTTCTAAAAAAAACGGCCATCCGTAAATGATCGTTATTAATAAGGGTACAAAGACTAATAAAAAAAATAGGGTAACAAAACCTCTTCTAATATTAAAAAGTTGGTGTTTAATTAAGTTTTTTAACCATGAAACAATTTTTTTCATTATTTATTTATTTACCAAAGAGGGTAGATGTCATCGGTAGTTTCTTCTTTAATATCAGAGATTTTTTTGTTAGCTTCTGGACCAGCTTTCTTTCTCTTTCTATTAAAATAAGATAAAAATTTATTAATTGTATTTTTAAAATAAGTTTTACTCATTTTTTTTTACTCAATTTTTATTTGTTTTTTGATTAATCTAACTTAAAATTATTTTTGTAATCTTGAGATAAGGAGGAATCTTGATCTTCCTTTCTAAGCACACAATTACCGATAACAAGCAAATCCATATCAGTTCCCATGAAACATCTAAACGCATCCTTGGGACTATTTACTATTGGTTCACCTCTAATGTTAAAGGAAGTATTAATTAAAACAGGACAATTCGTTAATTCATAAAATTTAGAAATAAGAGCATGATATTTTGGATTTGTTTCTTCATGAACTGTCTGAATTCTGGCAGAATAATCTACATGTGTTATTGCTGGTAAAGAAGAACGCTGTAAATATAATTTGTCTAAGCCAAAAGAATTTTTTTCCTTGCCATACATATCCTTTCTGTGTGTTTTTTTAATCTCTGAAACAATTGCCATATATGGGCTTTTAGTTTCAAGATCAAACCATTCAGATAAATTTTCATATAAAATTGATGGTGCAAAAGGCCTAAAAGATTCTCTATACTTAACTTTTAAATTAAGTGTTTTCTGCATTTCTGGTGATCTTGGATCACCTAATATCGATCTAGAACCTAGAGCTCTAGGACCAAATTCCATTCTACCTTGATGCCAGCCTATTGCCTTTCCATCTATCAATGAATCACAAGTTATTTTTAAAAGATCCTCATCTTTCAATACTGAGAAATTTGCTTCCAAATCATTTAAAGAGCTCTCAACTTCGTCTTGCGTGTATTCAGGACCTAGATAACCCCCTTGCATAGAGTCATCTTTATTTACAATCCTAGGGCTTTTTAACATTTTATAATAAGTCGCTAAAGCTGCTCCAAGAGAGCCACCTGCATCTCCCGCCGCAGGTTGAATCCAAATATTTTCCAATATTTCTTCCTTTAAGAGCTTGCCATTTGAAACACAATTTAAAGCAACACCTCCAGCTAATACTAAGTTTTTTTGTCCTGTTTCTTTGAGAACAAACTGAGATAATTTCATTACTATCTGCTCAGTTACAAGCTGTATACTTGCAGCTAGATCCATATCCCTTTGAGATATATCTGTTTCTGACTTTCTTGGAGCTAGACCAAAAAGAATATGAAATTTTTTTGTGGTCATTTGAAAACTATTTCCATAGCCAAAGTATGACATGTCTAATCGAAAACTACCATCATGCTTTATATCTACTAAATTATCTTTAATTAAATCTGCATAAATTGGTTTGCCATAAGCAGCCAAACCCATAAGCTTATATTCACCAGAATTAACTTTAAAACCTAAATATGATGTGAAAGCAGAATAGAGAAGTCCTAAAGAGTGGGGAAAATGGATTTCTTTAAAAATATCAATATTATTTCCTTTTCCAACTCCATAAGAAGTAGTTGTCCATTCTCCAACGCCGTCAATAGTTAATATTGCTGAGTTTTCAAAAGGACTAGGATAAAAAGCACTTGCAGCATGACTTAAGTGATGCTCAGAAAAAACAAGCTTTTCTTTCCAGTTAGAATTTAAGCTCAATTTTTTTAATTCGTTTAATAATTGTCTTTTAAGGAAAATTTTACTATTCAGCCATTCGATCATTGATTCTTTAAAATATCGGTAGCCAACAGGAAAAAAAGATATATGTGTCTTAATTAGTCTGTCAAATTTCTTAAAAGGTTTTTCATAAAAACAGATATAATCAATATCATCTATTGATAATTCACAGAAATCTAAACAAAATTTTATTGATTCTTTTGGATAATTCTTATCATGTTTTATTCTTGTAAATCTTTCTTCTTGTGCTGAAGCTACAATTTTTCCATCTACTAACAAAGTAGCAGCGGAATCATGATAAAAAGCAGATATTCCTAATATTTTCATTTAATATGAATTAAAATTATTTTCTTTAAAATTGTTTATAAAAATCTTCTGCCTCTCCACTTTTTTTATCATGCTTTATAAGCCAATAACTATTTTTATTTTTATCAAATTTAACAGGAATAAATTTTTTATTAATTAACCTTAATAAAAGTGAGACAGGGCAAATTATTATTAAATAAAGTATAGGTGTAATAAAGGAAATTATTCCTTTTCTGATTTGATGGATCATAATAAATAACGTTTAAATAAATTGATTTAATATAATGAAATGAAATAATAATATACCGGTAGTTGTAGAATATGTAATTATAAAGTTTAAAGTTATTTACGCATCATTTATAATAATTTCTTTAAGTATATCTAAAGTTTTTAATTCATCTTGATTCACAATGTAAGTTAAGTATTTTCTTTTCCAAGAGTTATAGAATGCTTCATTAATTTCCCAAAAAAATAAATTTTTCTGTTGATAGTTATCAATATTTTTTTTTGCATTGTTTACAATTTCTTGAGTATTATCATTTGAACAATTATCAGATATACATATTTCGAATTGAAAACCTTTTGATTTTCTAGCAGAAATAATAGAACTTAAACAATTGTTAAGATGTTGTGCTCGATTGAATGTTGGAATGCATATTGAAAGCTTAATCATTTTTTATACGTCATTTATAAATCTCTTAAAGTTTATTCACCTTCACAATTAAATTAAGTCTTAATTTCAAAATAGTATCTTCGGTGAAGAATTTTTTAATTAATAAATTATTATTGAATTTTCTGATTTTGAAAGATCAGACCAATATCCTATATCATTTTTGCTATCCAAAAAAATACACCCCTTAAGGGTTTAAAATTATTTAGGTATTTTTTAATTTTTCTTTCATTTGAAGTTAAATTATATATAAAGTCGATTTAAAGACTTTTTACTAAATCAGAAATTTGGTTAACAATCTTTATATTTGGCTTTGAAAAATTATCAGAAAAATTTGTAATTGCATCTTGCACTTTATTTGATCCCCACCAAAAATCAACATCACTATATATTGAATTTAAATGAGTAGATAATGATTTAAGATTGTAATGAATAATACCTACATTATGATATTCTTCAAACGCTTCTATGGATTCTTTTTTTAGTGGTTCAATTTCCAAATCAATAAAAGCTAAAAAAGGTGAATTAATCGCGGAAAACTCTAAAATTCCAGTTGAATTATAAGTAAAAACAACAATCCTGGCTTCTCTTGATGAACTAAAAATATTCTTTACAGGGTTTATGATTCTCAATTTAAATTTTTTTTGAATAATAATTTTTTCATTCCAACCAAAATCATCATGAAAAAGTCTAACCCTAAGGTTATCCTTAAATATTTCAGATTTCATAACTTGATCATAAAAATTATATAGCTTTTTGAGATATTTAAAAAAATTCACTTGATGTGTCGGATAGCTAATCTCCGATATAAATCTAGGTAAAGAATTCATTACTACATGTATTTCTTTTGCATGCCTTTTTTTTAGTATTTTAGGAAGTTTTTTTATTACTCCTAGTGGATAAATTTTTTCATGATTTTTAAATTCACCCCATGAAATGACAGCGTTTGATATTAATAATTCATGTGTTTCCACAAAGAACTTATCATAAGTCCAATAATTAGCTCCATGCTGACCAACAATTAATTTGGTGTTTACACTCAGTTTATCGAACAAATAATACATTAATGTTGTATTATTATACATCATACTTGAAGTGAATATTACACTGGGATTACATGGAAGATTTAGATTCTTAAGATTATTCATATTCCTATTAAAGCCCTCAACAAAACAATAAGGTATATATTTATCAAAAAACTCTTTTAGATAATTTTCAAAGGGATTTAAAGCTTCAAAAGTGTTTAATAAATAAAAATTATTAATCTTTAATTCTTCTTTTGGTAGCTTAGTGAATTTAAAAAAAACTGGAAATAATTTAAACTTGAAACTAAGCTTTATGAAATTAGGGGTGCTTAAATATGTGTTAATAAATAAAAATTTATTTCCTTTATTTAGTGATCCAAATAATTTATTATGAATTGAAAAAATATAATCTTTAAGTTCCTGCTTAATATTTCTTTGTTTGTTTTTTAAATTTTCATTGTTTTTAAATGATGTTTTATCAAAATTATTTTTTGGAAACAAGAAGTTAATAATTGAAGAATATACCCTCAAATTCCAAATTTGATCGTTAATTGATTGATAAAAGTCCTCTAAGTCATATGTTTCTAATTTAATTTCGTTCTTATCAATCAATAAGCAGTTATCTATTTTATATTCTTTAAAAGATTTTTCAATTGTAGTAAATCTTTCAAACAACACCATAATGAGTGTTTTTAACCATGGACTTAACAAAACTCTATAATTTTCAAAAGTATAATTTACATGATTCAAATTATTTAATTCCAACTTTAAAATATTCAATAATTTGTCATGTAAATTATCTAAATAAATTGAATCAGATTTATACTTATCAAACTTTACCCATCTATGATCAATAATTTTATTCTCATCTTCATTTATACTATTTTCCAGACACCAATTGCCCAGCAAAAGAGGCGTTAAACCTTTTGTTTCATTCCTATGTGTAGTAGTAAATAAATAAAACATATTTAAAATTAAAATGAGTCAACAACACCATGAAAATTTTTAATTTTCAAATGTCTGTGAATACTAAAACCATTATTATTAAACTCGTTCGAATACTTTCCTACATAAATTCTATCACCACTTTGATCTAAATCTTTACACCAAATGAAAATATTTTCCCATAAAAGAAACTTATTAATATGCCAGTAAATAAAAAAAGTATACGTACACAAAATTGCACTCGGTAATTTGTTGTAAATAGTTTCTTCAGGTATTAGACCCTTTGAATTTTCGTATAAAGTTTTTTTAATTAAATACCATTTAAACTCTAATGGCTTTTTCGCAAAAAACTCATTTAAATACCAATCTTGATTATAAAAACCCGGATTGTTAAATGTGCTATCATAACCAAATAATGATAAGAGATTAACAATATTATTATCCTTGGTTTCATTAATTTTATTTGCACCTAATATTAAAATATAATCATCAAAATTGATTTTTAGCTTATTTAAATCATAAGGTATCAAGGGTATTTTATCATTTATAATAAATCCTAAAGAACATTGTCTTATTTCTTCAGGGCCAATAAAATTTTGCTTAAATAGTTTTTTTCCAAGTACTATATCCTTACGTTGTTTCAAATTTCTAAATTTTAATTTTTAGCTTTGTTTCTTTCCATTGTTGGTAATCTATGCCTTGCTTATAAGTCGCAATATGACCTTTCTCTATGAAAAAATCTATTTTTTTGAATTCAGCATTTAATCTATCTACTCTTCTTCCCCATCCCGTCTCATTAAACCATCCCAAATTTCTAACAGGAGCATTAAATAACATTATACTTTCATTATTTTTTAAAATTTGGTTAAGAAAAGTTAAATAGGCCCGATATTGATGATCATGAGTAGCAATTAAAATTAATTTAGTCCAATTGTTTTTCAAACAAAGCTTTGTCACTTCAATAGATTGCTCGTATGTATTTTTTGAATTAGATTCGTGAATTACACTTTCTCTTGGAATTCCTTCATTAATTATCTTAGGTAAGATTTCCTCAAAAGGATAACTTCCATAATCATGGTCAATTATGCCTCCACTAAAAATAATTTTATCTGAAAATCCTTGTTTATATAAATCTACAGCTTTTCTATATCTGTTAAATCCATCTCCTTCAAGTAAAATTATAGCATCAGATTTTACAATGACATCATTATCTACAAAAACTATAAACTTTTCTTTATCTGTTAACATAATTTAGAAATCTGACCAATAAAGAGGACTATCAGCTTTAAGGTCTTTATTGGCTATTTTACCAATTAATTTATTTTTATACTTTGGAAGGATACCTAAAGCAGGTCTTAATTCTTCAATATCTTCCTTTTTTATTGAATCTCCTGAATTGATATCTTTATTAACATAAAGCCCTCTTCGTTGAACAAATACTGTTTCAGATTCTTCCTCAACAACAAATTTGGAAGTTGAACCTAATGCAGCCTCTAATTCTCTTATATAATCAACCATAACTTTAAACTCATTTACATCCATTGAGTGAGGGTGATCAGGGCCATCGTCTTTTTTATTTAAAGTGAAGTGCTTTTCAATTACTCTACCACCAATAGCAACTGAACCTAAGGCAACTACAGGACCAGGAGAGTGGTCTGAATAACCAGTGATTACGTTAAAAGCATTTTGATAGGTTTTTAAAACATTAATATTAGCACTTTCAATTTTTGAGGGATAATTAGTTATACATTGAAGTAATACAAGATCCTTATTTCCAGTTTCTTTTATTACTCTTAGAGCTTCATCTATTTCTGATAGAGTTGAGTCACCTGTAGCCAAAATTATTGGTTTCCCTTTTTTTGAAATATACTCTACCATTTCTAACCAAGTAATTTCTCCTGATCCGATTTTTATAAATGGCATATCAAGAGTGTCACACAAATCAACAGCTTCAAAATCATAAGGAGATGTTGAAAAATGAATATCAACAGACTTACAGTAGTCCGATATTTCTTTGTGCCAATCTCTAGGGAACTCGGCCGATTTAAAAACTTCATGAATAGGTTTATCCCATGAGCCATGAACCCCCTTCAGATTCATCTTACTAAATCCATTTTGAGATACAATCTTTTCAGCTTTAAAGCTTTGAAATTTTGCACAGTCAGCTCCACAAGCTTTGGCAGCTCTAATTAACTCTTTTGCTTTTTCAATATCTCCATCGAAATTAGCGCCAATTTCTGCAATTATATAAGTAGGATGGTCAAGACCAACGTTCTTGTCTGCAAAGGCAATATTTTTTGAAAAAAAATTATTCATTTTAATCTTATTTAATTAATTCGTTTTGTTTTATCAATATTGAAACTCTATTTCAAATTTTATTTTTTATTTAACTAAAACTCTAATATAGTTTTATTTAATATTTCAGCTTGTCTTTTGGAGTCATCTGAATTCCAGTAATTAGTTTTTAATTGTATCATTCTTGTTTGTAAAAATTCAGCATTTGGACATAAGCCATTTTGATATTTTTGATAAACATTTTGTTTATTTTGAATTTCATTTAAAAAAAGAGGCTCAAAATAAGACAGTTTCCATGCCGCGTAAAAGCCATCCCCTCCATTTTTAACAAATAAGTCTCTAAACTTATACCAATCTATTTCAGGTTTATCAGTATTTAAAACCACACTAAAAGACCAAAAAGAATTTAAACAATAAGAAGGGGTAAATTGCTGTTTTAATAAATTAGTGTCTTTAATTGCTTCACTAAAATTTTGGGCAGCTAAAATTCTTGGCTTTATTAGATCATCTGCTCTTTCAAGTTGAGCTAAAACAACAGCTGCGCATAATTCACTCATTCTATAATTATATCCTAAACTTACATGCCTACTGTAATTGGGGTCTTGGATGTCTTTTTTAGTTATTTTTCCTTTTTTCGCATCAACACCCGCATAGCCAAGGCTACTAAATCTTCTTGCTCTATTGGCTAGTACTTCATTTTTACATAATAACATACCACCTTCTCCTGCTGAAAGATGCTTACTTGCTTGAAAACTAAAGCTTGCAAAATCTCCAAACTCACCAACATATTTATCTTTATACTTACTGAAAAAAGTTTCAGCATTGTCCTCGATTAAACCAATGCTATTTTCATTACAAATTTTTAAAATTTCATCATACTCAGGTGATAATCCATAAAGTGCAACTGTTATTATCGCTTTCGTGTTTTTGGTAATATTTTTTTTAATTGAAATAGGGCAAATATTAAAAGTATCTATATTAACATCTGCAAATATAGGAATTGCATTCGTCTGAAGGACAGCTAGAGCCGTGCTGCTCATAGTAAGTGGCGGGACTATGACTTCATCGCCAAATCCAACCCCTAAGGCTGCTAAAGCGGTGTGAAGTGTAGCTGTTCCATTAACATGTCCAATTGCAAAATTTGAATTATATGCTAAAGAAAATTTTTCTTCTAATTTATTGTTGTAGATGCTGTTTGTTGATGTTTCAAATGAATTTTCTAAAACATTTCTTACATACCTATGCTCGAGTTTACTTATTCTTTCCATTATTTATAAAATTGACTTCTTAATACATTATTGTTAATAGTTTTAAAATAAGGATGCTTTTCTAGCAATAAAAGTAAATCATTCATTAAAAAAATATTATTCTTTTTATATAGGTTTTCATAAATTTTTTTGGCCATTTTATAATCATCTATAGTGTCAATTGTCCATCTTAAATTTGAAAGGTTTTCATTATTTAAGATATTTTCCTTTTTAAAGTTATTTTTATACATAAATTGAGTTAAATGCTCTTTGTCATAGGTTAAAGTGCAATTTTGAAAACTTTTTTTTAGGGTATTATATGTAAAAACTTCAACATCAAGTCCTTCTGGAAATGTTGGAGGGAAATTATTGTAAACAAAATCTAATTTTTCATTTAAAAGTAATTTAATAGCTTCGTCAATTAATGATGGGTCTTTAAACGGGTCATCAGATGTAATTCGAACAATTATATCAGATTTGAAATACCTAGCACAATTATAAAATCGAGAAAGAACATTGTTTTCTTCTCCCCGAAAACAATCTAAATGATTTCTAGCTGCCCATTTCTCAATAATATTATCCTTTGGATTATTAGTTGTTGCTATAACTATATGATTTATAAGCTTGCTATACTTTAGTCTATCAACAACATGCCATATTAGAGGTTCATCCCCTAATGGCAAAAAAATTTTGTTAGATAATCTCGTTGAAGATGTTCTGGCCTGAATAATTGCTGATATTTTCATTGCACATAAAATTTTAAACTAAAAATCATAAACTCTTTTTCTTGTATTTTTCAAAGCAGTAAAAATTTCATTATCTATTAATTCAAAATTATTTTTGATAATTAATGATCTTTTTGTTTTCTATTTTATATACTTTATCACAATAATCAAGATTAGATATATTATGACTAATTATAATTATTGTTTTATGATTTTTAAAAAATTCTATTAAATTAAAAATTGATTTTTCTGTGTCTGGGTCTAGAGCTGAGGTAGCTTCGTCTAAAACTAGAATTTCAGGATTATTGTAAAGGGCTCTAGCAATCCCAATACGTTGCTTTTGGCCTCCTGATATTTGAATACCCCTTTCTCCAACATTAGTTTGAAGTCCATTTGGTAATTCGGCAATAAAATTATGCAATTGAGCTTGAGATATAACTTCATTGAGTCTATTTACAGATATTTGATCTTTAGAAACCCCAAATGCTATATTACTTTCTATTGTATCATCAATTAGAAAAATGTTTTGAGAAATGTATCCTATTTTAGACATCCAATCAATTGAAATATTAAATAAACTTTTATCATCAATTAGTATTTCACCATCATTAGGGGCTTGTAAACCAACAATTAAATCGACCAGAGTACTCTTTCCTGCACCAGATTCCCCAATTATTCCAACACATTCATTTTTTATAATCTCAAGGGATGTGTCCTCTAAAATAATTTTCTTGCCATAATTAAAAGTTATATTTTTAAGAAAAATTTTATTTTTAAACTTTAAACTTTGATCTATTTTTTTGTTTTTAGTATTTGAATTAAATGAATTTAATTCATGATAAATTATATCAACGGAAGATTTATAAAACTTTAAATTTTGTAAAGAAGTAACAATTCTGTTTAATGATGGTAGTGCTCTAAAAACACCAGCTACAAAAACCCCTAGAGTTGCTACTAAAGCTGTTGTATTTTTTCCTGTAAAAATCAATATAAAAATAAATAAAACTAATCCTGAAATTGATGCTAATTCAAAGTAAAATCTCGGTAATTGAGTAAATAATATATGATTAGAAGTAATCCTAGCTTTTTTAAAACTTAAATCATTGTATTTTTTAGTAAAGAAATCAATTTTTCTAGAAATTATTAAATCTCTAATAGCACCAAGGCCCTCTGTTACTGCTTTTGCCAATTTTAAATCTAATTCCTGTCTAGTTCGACCCCAAAGGTCTAAACGTGATTTGGTTAATTTGTAAAAAATTAAAGTGAGTGTAAATAAAAATGTTGAAAGAATCAGAGTTCCTATTGGTTCTATAATAATTAACGTGATTAATACAGATAAAATAAGTCCTCCCTCTATAAAAATATTTATTAATGAAGTCATGAATGTAAAAAAATGACTAGCTTCTATTTGTAGATTTTTAACAAGATCACTTGAGTTTATTTTTAAATGATAATCATAGGGTTGATTCATATAACTTGAAAAAAGTTTATTTGAAATTGAAGCATTTAGTAAGGATAAAAATCTGTTTTGTTTGAACGCCAGCATAACTAAAAAACAAGATTTAGCAGCATAAAAGACTACTATAAATCCTAATATATATAAAATGAAACTTTGATCAGATATTCCTTTAAAAAATTCTTTTAAAGACTCAAAATATTGATTTTGAGAAAAAGCACTTGGATCGATTAAAATATTTAAAACAGGAACCAAAATGCCTAATCCAAAAAATTCCAATATCATTCCAATAAAAAGTAAAATTGTTAAAATAATCAACTTTTTTCTTTGACTCTTAGATATTAAAAAATTTATTTTTTTTAAAGTATCGTACATTTTTTATTGAATATAAAAATAATTATTACTTCTTAAGAAGCAAACTGCTCGGCGATCATTTAATGGTGGCACAAACGTTTTTATCAGTGTCAATAGAAAAAATTATTGCCTTATCTACTATTCTAATATTATAAACGATTGTCATGCGCTCATTCTTATCCTGAAACTACTTGCTTCCTTTTAACTCTCTTTGATGGTCGTTATTTACAATCACGAAAAGCTTGTCAGCCAAAGCCTTGGCATTATTAAAATACTCTATATGCCCTTTGTGAATGGGGTTAAAGTATCCTGAAACGATGATGGCTTTTTGCTTTTTCAAATTAAAAAAGATTATTAATGATTTTTACTACTGCTGGTAGGTGAGATTTCTTTTTTGGTAAAATTAGTGCTCTTTTCATCCTTTTCCAATTGAATATCTGCTTGATGAAAGAACCCCTCTACCATCAAAAACTACAGTCTTTGAATAGTCTAAATTTCTAAACGCCTCCCACTCGGTTAATATGGCTGTAGCATCAATGCTTAGGTCTAATGTACTTATAGAATCAAGTACCGAAATCCGCGAAGTTATATCTTCTTTGTTTGAAGCCTCCCAATAAAAATCAATATCGCTGAAAATCGATTTCTTGGATACCATCGGATCGTAAATTTCTAAAATCGCCCCAGCTTTAAATAGCTTTTCAGCAACATAAATTGCAGGGCTTTCTCTAGAATCATTGGTGTTGGCTTTAAACGCCCATCCCAAAATAGCAATTTTTTTACCGGTTAAATCACCTCCAAAATGATCAATGATTTTTTGAGCAAAACGATCTTTTTGATAGTCATTTATCTTAATTACCTGATGCCAGTAGTCTGCGACCTCTTCTAGTCCATAATGGCGACAGAGATACACCAGGTTTAAAACATCCTTTTGAAAACAGCTCCCCCCAAAACCTACAGAAGCTTTTAAAAATTTGGATCCAATTCTATGATCCATTCCTATGGCTTTTGATAACTCCTCAACATCAGCACCTGTTTTTTCACAGAGTGCAGAAAGACTGTTAATCGATGAAATACGCTGCGCAAGCATCGCATTGGAGGCCAACTTTGATAGCTCTGAAGACCAAACATTGGTGGTGAGTATTTTTTCTTTGGGAATCCAGTTGGCATAGATATCAACTAGGGCCTGAACCGCTTTTTGTCCCGTTTCTGATGCATTTCCACCAATAAGTACCCGGTCTGATTTAAAAAGGTCCTCAATGGCCGTCCCCTCGGCTAAAAACTCAGGATTGGAAAGGATTTCAAAGTGTACTCCACTGCCCTCACTGTCCAAAATTTCTTTAATCTTTTCAGCGGTGCGAACCGGTAGGGTAGATTTTTCAATGACAATTTTATCGGTTTTGGATACTCTTGCAATGTTTTTTGCACACGCTTCAACGTAACGTAAATCGGCAGCCATACCGGCTCCTTCACCTTCTGTTTTGGTTGGAGTGTTGACCGCCATAAAAATCATTTCAGCCTGTTCAATGGCCTTATCTACTTCTGTAGAGAAAAATAAATTTCTCCCTCGAGCCTCAGCAACTACTTGTGCTAAACCGGGTTCATAAATAGGAAGGTTTTCTAAAGGGCCGTTCCAAGCATTAATGCGCTCTGCATTTAAATCAACCACAGTGACTTTAATCTCGGGGCATTTCAAGGCGATGACGGCCATGGTAGGTCCTCCTACATAGCCTGCACCAATACAACAAATGTTTTTTATCTGCATTCTATTTTTTTAAAAGCCATGAGGAGGATTGAATCTTGTCTCCAAGGCCCTGAATTAGTCCAATACCCACTTCTTTACAAATCGGCGCCTCAGGGATGCTGTCATTGTTTTGATCCCCACCATTAGCAAAAAACAAATCATACTCAGTACCGTATTCATTCGCTAAAAATCGCAGCGTCGCGCACTGGGTTTTATCCTTATCCATAGAAACTAGTGCTTTGTCAACAATACCGATAGCCTTTACAATAATAAGCCGCTCATCTTCATCCATGAATTCTTTACTCCCCTTTAAAGCGCGTTGCAAATCACTATTTACAATCACCCAAATCTCGTCTCCCTTAGTCTTCGCTTTTTCAAAAAGCTCTAAGTGCCCCTTGTGAAGGGGGTTAAAATATCCAGATACAATAATCGCTTTTGATTTCATTTACGCCCTATTATAATCATCTTCAATGCGGACAATATCGTCCTCCCCAAAATAGGTTCCTGTTTGCACTTCTATAAAAACGACTTTCTCTTGTCCTTTATTTTCAATACGGTGTTTCACCCCTTGAGGAATTAAAATGGTTTGCCCGACCTTATATTCTTTTGCTTCTCCATCCAAAGTAATGGTTCCAATCCCTTCGACTATGGTCCATGCCTCAGAGCGCTTATGGTGGTATTGATAGGAAAGTCTCCCCCCCGAATCTACCTCTATTCGCTTTAACTTATAGTTAGGCTCATCGTGCAGTACAAAAAAACGTCCCCAAGGGCGCTCTTCACTTTCTATGGATATCATCGGTTCTCTTTTTCGTTAAATAATACAATATGAGGCTGGGTACTCAAAAATTTGGTGGCCAAATAAAAGCTGATTTTACGCTTGATTAATTTTTCTATTTTTTCTTCTAGCTGCGCAATATAATCCATGTTTAATTGCTCTCCAATTAAGAATATTTCAATTTTACCAGAATCATTGCCATGCACATAATCTCCAACTAAGATAATTTTTTGAACGGCCCCCATTCGCTCTAAAACTGTATCTACTACATCTTCTAATCCTAAATGTTTTAAGACTACTTTTTGAAGTACGTCAAATAAAGGATGTTTGGTATTGGCTTTGTATTCTACTTTATTATCCACCTTTACTTTATCCAAATAGCCAGCACTTTGCAGGTGATTCAGCTCTTTTCGAATGGAATTGGTCGATTCCCCCATTTCTGTGGCCAGACCGTTTAAATAGCCCCTGTTGGCCTGAGAAACAAAGAATTTGATCAATAGGCGCAAGCGGGTTTTAGAAGTAATAAGTTCTCCTAACATAGATTCAGAATCTGTAAAAAAGTGTTTTGCATTTTAATTTTGAGATAATTCTTTAAATGGCTCCGCCTAGTCTGTCCCATAAAGGCAAACTAGAATTAACCGATAGGTGAAATAAATTAAGTGGTCGCTCTACTAAGCGTAACAAAGAGTCCCAAGGAAGGAAGCTCTAACCTTAATTTATTTTTTAACACATCTAAAACCGTTCCTTTTCGCCCTTTTAAAGGACCCGAGGGAATGGTGTATTCTTTTCCTATTGACAATTTAGAAATTAATGCATCTTCATAATTTCCTTTCAAATTGTTTTTTAATAATTTTATTTCTTCTTCTCTTACCTCTGCTGGTTTTCCTAACCAAAAAAGATAACGCACCACGCCACTAATGTCAAACACCTTTGGGCGATCTTTATCTTCTAACTGCACTAAGACATAAGAAGGTAGCAGCGGTTTTTGAACCTTTTTTTTGCGATCAGAATAGTGTTTAATTTGCATGTAGGTTGGGCAATAGGCATTAATCCCAAGGGCATTAATTCCATCAGCTACTTTTATTTCAAAGTTCGCCTTGGTATAGAGTACAAACCATTTCATGTATGGGTTTGTATTATAGAAGTATGAACGTTACTTTTTGATGAAAAAACTGTTAGATAAACTCGGCTAACCTTCGGGAAATTGAGCTCCACTAGGAAGGGGAACCGAGCTATTATCGCTACAAAAATACCTAACATTTTAAAGTTTAATTTATTATCAAGTACCAAAAGTACTTAATAAAAAGTAATTAACAAACTAAACTTTAGATAAATTTGTGTTAAAAGGGTCTCTAAGACAACAAAAAACGCTCTGGCTTATTGATTACAATATTGCGCATAGGTCGCATTTGCAGGAGAATAGCCACTATCTACCGCTGTTTTTAAAAGTGGGCAGGCCCCAATAGGATCCTGCATTTTAATAAAAATAAGCGCTTTAATATATTCACACTTCCCATTGAGTGGATTCATCTCATTAATTACCAAATTGATTTGCTCTAATGCTTTTTGTAGATTTCCAATAAGGTAATTAGCCGTTGCCGCATTTTCAAAATAGGAAAACTCAAGGGGGTTTAGTTCAAGCGCTTTTTCAAAATTAAGGGCTGCATTTTTATAATCGGTTTGGTTAAAAAATACTAAGCCTTCATTAGAAAAAGTAGCTGCCTGATTTGCTGCCACAGAGCCTATGGCAATCGTTCTATAGAGTCCTTGTATGTTTTGGTCTTGAGGGAATAACCTAGCGGCCTGTTTCGCTTTAAGAGTTAATGCTTTGTCTTTTGGTGGATATAGAGTTGAGGCGACCGTTAAATAATTTCGCCAATTGTTTATGTCATTTTTAGAGACTAATAATTCATAGGCTTGTTCTAGATTATCCCGGTCTCGTGTTTGATTTAAAATATTAAGATAATTGGAAGAATGTAGGGCGTTGTTTGAAAGTCCAAAAAAGGCTTTTTTGGCATAAACTGAAGCGCTATCCAATTGCCCTTTGGCCATAAAGATTTGACTTTTTAATAATTCACTATAATACAAATAGGGATTGGCGCTAGTCCCTTTTTCTATTAGCGCTAGGGCCTTATCATATTTTTTAGCATTAAAATAATAGCGCGCCTTTATGGAACTAATGGGAATGGTGGTCACCGTAATATTCGGCATCTCTGGCACCAGAGTATCTATTCTATTAAGGGGTACATTAAACTGGTTGGAATTAAAGTCTTGTAATAAAAACATTTGCCCCTTAAGGGATTCATATACGCTATTGGTAACATAGATGGATGGAACTATGGTGAGTAAGGCAATGCCTAAAAAAGAGTAGTTCAAAAGGGGCTTAGAATCCATCGGCCGTATCGATTGCAAATGTTTTCGGTAATAAAAATTGATCATTGCCATAATCATCGCCCATACCACGAGTACCTGCGGACGCGCTATTGGAAAATTTAAATTGGCATCCACGCTATAGACGCCTAAGGCGGTTAGCATTAGAAACAAAAAGACTTTTTCTTCTACGGAAATGGAAGAAAAGCGAATCAATCGGTACACATAATAAATGGCCCAAAGAAATACCGCTAAATACAATAGGAATCCTATTATTCCCAATTCTGCTCCCAACTGAATAAAATCACTATGGGCATGATAGGGTACTATATAGCCTGCAATATCTTTTGCATCATAATCTATAGATTTGAGTTTCCAATTTCCAAGGCCTACTCCAAAAATAGGGTTTGAAGACATGTGGGTTAATACATCTTCATAATACCGCAGTCGTTGATTTACAGAACCATCATTGGTCCCTGCAGAAATAGTAGAAGCTCTTTTGAGGGCATCAGCTCCTTTGTCTGACAAAAAGGTTTGGGTAATACCAACGGCTAAAAGTAAGGGTATTAAAAAATAGGCAAATTGATACAGATGTTTTTTGTTTTTGTCATGTAAGTACAGGGCAATACACAATCCGAAAAAAGATAAAAATGTAAGCCCTAGGGCTAAAAAAGATGCCCTACTTTGAACCATACTTAAACAAAGTATGGACAACATAACAAGACCGCTTAACCCAATTTTAAATAAGGGTTTTGAAAGTTTAAAGATTAGAAAAAGAACAAAGGGTATTTTAATAGCAATGGAAAAAGCAGTAATATTCCTATTGGCTGTAACCCCTTTTAGGGTACCTGCTGAAATAAACCCATTGGTGTTAATCATTAAAAGGGCTTCATTAAGCACTGCATATACCTCAATAGAGAGAATGGCAGCAATCACATAGGAAACCAAGGTCTTTTTTTCCTTAAAATTATAAATGAACATCCCCATCACTAAAAACATCATCAAAACGTTTACTTGCCTGGTAATGTTCACCAATACCTCGGTAGTGTTTATGGCATAAAAATAGGAAAGAGCCGCCCACCCAATAAAACCAATATAGGTATAAGACAAGGCGCTACTAAGGGTATAAGTGATGCGAATTGAAAACTGATTTCTGAAATAAAGGATGTACCCTAAAGAAGCTGTATTTAGAATACTCATTAACAGCCACTGGGGTGCAATTTTATCTACCGCTTCCCAATTTGGAACAAAGCCCAAACACAAATAAGCTATTAAAAAAAAGCTTGGAATAAAGTTTGACGTATCAATGTTTTGAGAAGTGTTTTTGGGCATAAATTTTTTTATATTCTTTGCCTAAATTAATTAAAAAAGAACACATTTTCATTATTAATTCTCTTATTGGAAAAGCATTATCTTTATGGGATGGAAATTCCCATGTACTTTTTGGTGGTATTATTAAGCGGACTGCTTACTTATTTTACTCAAAAAATATTTGTTTACTACAAAAGGTTTGATGATTTTAATCACCGTAGCTCCCATAAAACATTAGCTACACGCACAGGTGGAATCGGGATTTTTGCGACGCTACTCATTATCTCTTCTTATTATTATTTTAATAAAATTGAACTCTTTGACTATTCCTTATTTATACCCCTGGGGATCATGTTCATTGTAGGGGTGTATGATGATTTATATAATGCTGATTTCAAGCTTAAATTTTTATTGCAAATAATTGTCGCAAAAATTATTATCGATCAGGGCTATGCCATCACAAATTACCATGGCCTTTTTGGGCTTTATGAAGTACCTTGGCTCTTAGCACAACTAAGTACCTTATTTGTTTTTTTAGTTATTATTAACGCCATTAACTTTATAGATGGGATTGATGGCTTGGCCATTACAGAGGTCATTAAAACAATAATGCTTATTGAATTTTTTAGTGCTTCTGCTACCATATTAACACCCCTTGGCATTTTAGTTGTTTTAGGCCTACTCCCACTCTACTATTTTAATTTTAAAAAGTCACGAAAAGTGTTTTTGGGTGACGGTGGTTCCCTGCTTTTGGGAACAATTATTTCTATTTATATTTTTTATATACTTGGAAATGAATATACCCTTAAAGCTGGATTTCAAATCAATAAAACTCTTTTTGCTGTATTGGTTATACTATATCCTCTGTTAGATTTATTACGTGTATTTGTTTTAAGAATTAAGGAGGGAAAATCACCTTTTGAAGCAGATCTGAAACATTTACATCACGTGTTGTTAAAAAAAACAAAAAAACATTTCACTACTGTTTTAAGTCTTTTTTGTCTTGAGATGATTATCATATTGTTAGTTGTAAAAGTTTTTACTTAAATATGGTAACTAAAAAATAATTTTATTATTTACAAAAAGTGTCTATTACTCTTTGAGAGCCTGAAAAACCTTTTTGTTTAGATATTTTCCAAAACTTACAGGCTTCTTTTTTTTCTTTTTTTTCATAAAGAAGAAGTCCTAAATAAAGTTCAGATTTCCCGTTTTGAGGATTAAAAGAACTCAAGGTGTATCTAAATAAATTTTCAGCTTCTTCAAAGTAATTTCCTCTATAATAGGATAATGCAGCATTTTCATAATGTGTATATTCATTGGTATTTAATCTTGCTGCTTTTTCATATAAAACTGCACCTTCAATGAAATTTTCCTGGAGGTAAAAAGTTTCCGCTTGAATAATAATTTTTCCTAGTTCATTCAAATTTTCCATCCCTAGTCTTATGATAACATCAAGGGTACTAAATTGTTTCTCGTCAACCATATCCCCTTGAGCCTCGTCAAGAATCTTAATTAGATCCTCTTTGGGAGTTTTTCCAATTTCAACTTTTGAAAATAAGTAATCCCTCCATTGTTCTAATATGAAGTTTTCTTTTATTTTATTAAAGGACTCATCCAATAAACTATCTTTTTTCAGCTTTGTAAGTACTTTAAAATGAAGGTTGCTTAAAAGTGCATTTCTAGGAAGCGCTTCAAATGCTATCTTTGAGTAGTATAAAGCAGAATCTATATTTTTAGTATTGAAATGGTATTTACTTAATTCAAATTCTGAGATTCCTAAAAACTGGTTATCCTTTCTAGACTGATAAAATAGTTCTAACGATTCAGCAACCGCAGAATCCCTCATTAGGTAACGCGCTTTTAACATTTTTAATGGCAGAGTAGTTACTGTTATATTTGGAAAATCTACATTTAACGATCTCGCGTAATCTGAGGATAAATTCAACTGATATGCGTTAAATTCATACATAAGGAGTGATTGATCAATAAATGATCTTAACACTTTATAGTTTAAAAACCCTGAGATTAATATCAAAAAAAAGAAGATCGATATAACTGTTTTTTTAATCATATTTTTTTTTGTCGTAAAGTGAAATAAAACAAAGAATGTTTACTAAAAAAATCTGAGAAATAGGTCTTGCAATTGGAAAGTTTAGCATACTGTCCAAAAGATAAATCGATAATGAACCTAGTAACAAATAATTTATTTTGTTATCAAAAAGACTTGCATTAAAAACGTTTTTGGTGGAAAAAATAATAAATAGGATGTAACTAACTAATCCTAATATACCAAGCTCAGTCAATAATTGAATTAAATCGTTGTGGGCATGATAAGGCACTATAAAACCATTAATGTCTTTTTTATCATAATCAATAGACACCAATTTCCAGTTTCCAATTCCAACTCCTAAAATTGGATTCTCAAAAAAATGTGATAATCCTTGCTTGTAATATCTGAGTCTTTGATTAACAGACCCATCTTGAGTGTTTAAAGTAATTGTCGATGCCCTAGATATCACATTCGAGTTTTTTTCAGATAGACTAATATTTGAGATAATCGAAATAATTAGTATACCAAAAACAAGCGACAGTTGTTTAAGCTTAAATCTTGCGTTATTATTTAAAAAATATATGTAAATCATATAAGAAACAAAACATAATACAACACCTAAATAAGCCCCTCTTGTTCCAAGTATAGAAACTATAAATAGAATTGTGAATAATAATAAAGAAAAAAGAACTTTTTTTAGATTCTTACTTTCAGTAATAAAATAAAATAAAATAGGTGTTTTATATAATAATGAAAATGCTGTAATATTAATATTTGATGCAGCACCAGCATAGTTCATTGATCTAAAAACTATTTCTCCTTTTTCTAAATCTTTTAATATTGGGTAAATAGATAAGGTAACCTCAAAGATCAAAAGAAATAAAAATGTTTTTAAAAAAAATCCTTTAACATTAGGTATGTTTTGTGACAGAATTTTTAGTAAAATGTAAAATATAAAAACACTTAAATATTGATTGAATGTAACTAATGCTTCGGCTTTATTTATACTGTAAGTTATTGATATTAATGCCCATAAAATAAATAACAAGTATAAAAAACTATCTCTTTGAAATAATATTAATTTGATTTTTAAAAATAAATCATCGAATACAAGTAAGTATATAAAACTAAGAAAGGATATAATACTTAAATAAAACCATTGATTTCCAATTCTATCAATAGCGTTGAAGTTTGGAATAAAATAGGTAATCAAAAACATTATGATTAATATCTTACTAATAAGTTCTTTTTTATCTAATAATAACATTTTGTAAAAATAAAAAAACCCTCCGTAAGGAGGGTTTTAATTTAAGCTTTTATGAAAAAGTCATTAAAGCTTGTATAAATTGATTAAGAAAATTAATTTCCTATAACCAGTGTACTCTTGTCTTGGCTTGTCCCGCAGTTGAAACAACTTTTGCAGTACCATCTTCAGCTAAAACTACATTCGCAGATTGCCCAGCAGGTAATTGTAGACCAGCATTAGGGTTATCAACGTTAGACTTAGCAGTTGTTGTTAATTCTTGCCAAGGTGCAGTTCCAGCTCCCTGTGTAACTACTCCTGAAACAGCATTAAGAAGTGTTCCTTTAGTTGTAGACAATAATGTAACTACAACATTCGTATCATCAGTTGCATCATCAGACTCAAGAATAGTAGCACCAATTTCCCAGTCTACATTCAGACCGTTTGAAGCAGTTACTGTTCCTGATGTTGCAGTAACATTAACATCAAGACCGTATCCAGCAGTACCTCTATCTAAAGCAACAGCACTGATTTTAGAAGTAAGTACAGTAGTCAAGGTTGCAATTGCCGAAGCAGAAGCTGTTCCTGAAGTACCGTATTTAGTTGCCCAGTTAGCCAAAATAGCTGTTTTAAGAGCAGCAAGAGATGCTCCTGTAGCAGTAACTGAGTTAGAACCAACAGTAAATGTTAGGTAGTCATCTGCACCAAAACCGTAGTTTGTCGCACTAACTGCAGCAGTACGTTGAGCACCAGTAGTCCATCTTTGACCAATTTGAGTAGTAGTTGCTACGCCAGTAACATGTATTGATAAACTAACTGTCTGAGAAGAATCACCACCACGTAAAGCGTCTAATGTGATGTCGTAAGCAGCAAATCGTGCAACATTAGCAACTGACTTAAGATCTGCAATAAGTAAATCTTTGTTAGAATTAATCGTTACAGATCCAGCAGAAGATGCTGTTGTCCCTGCAAATAAATTTGTTCCTGCAGGCTTATCCAATCCAATTATAGATGCACCAGCAGCGTCAATATCAACAATAAATGCTCTTTGTGCACCAATTTCTCCTTGTGCAGCAGTAGCTACTTCAGCAGTTAAAGCTAAAATAACTGTTATATCACCTTGAGCAGTAGTTTCAGCAACTTCTTCAACGCCAGTAGCGAGAGTAGTTGATTCTACAGTATCCCAATAAACGGTTGCAGTAGCTGAAGTGTTAAGAACAACTAAATCTAAATAAGTACTCAATGTACTCATTCCAGATGCAGAAGTAAATCCACCTAAGTCATTTGCTTGAAGGTTTGCACATTTAGTACAAGCTGCAGCATTTGTTTGGTCTTGAGCAATAGTAGCAGAAAACTTGTTTCCAGTAATATTTACACTATTAGATTTAGCAGTAGCTCCAAGAGAAGTCAATCCTGTTCCATTAATAGTTTCAAGATCAACATTTCCTGTAACAGTTAAAACAGAAACAGAAGCACCTGAAATAGTAAGAGACTCTAGGTCAGTATTGCTTGTTACAGCAATTGAACCGTCTAGAGTAGCAGCAGTAGCAAGAGTTTTTTGCATTGTTGCATCAACAGTTACACTTACAAGAGAGTTGTTAGCGTTAATGATAACACCACTAGCTTTAGCTCCAGTTAATGTAATTGTTTCTAGATCAGAGTTAGTATCAATATCAATGTCTCCATTGTTAACATCAGCCGTAATAGTTAATGTTTCGATGTTTCCATTGTTTTGAACGTCAACTGATGCAAAGTTACCCGCTAGAGTAGCAGTAATTAAATCAGCTCTTCCGTTAAAATCAATTGCTGGACCACTTTTATCAGTAGCAGTATTAGGATCTAATACTCCAGTAATGTCAACAGTTATAACGTCAGACATTGTACCAGAAAGTGCAACAACATTATTAGAAGTAAAAGTTTCAACACCACCGTTAATTACAATACTTCCATCATAATCAGTTACAGTAGCAGTTAGAACATTTTGTAATGTTAAAGTACCTGCTTTACCATCAAGAGCTGAAACAGTTACACTGTTTGGTCCATTGATTGATAAAGATAGTGCTGAAACTGTTGTTCCATCAGCAGCTAAATCTTTAAGAGCAGAAATATCTAATGTTGCTACACCATCTGTCTTACCTTTTTTAGTTGTGAACGATAAACTAGAACCATAACGTGGAAGAGCAGCAAAACTCATTCCAGTTGCTTTAGTAAACTCGATAATTCCATTAGTACGGCTATCAGTCCCCATTGATGCAACACTTGTAAGTGCAGGGAAGTTAACGCGAGTAATAGTACTTTCAAACTTATCACTTAAGTAGATAGTAGATGCAGATTGAAGCACAGGGAAGTGGTATCCACCTGCTTGCTCTAATGTTAAAGAAGCAGCACCCGTAAGATTGTTAAAAACAAGCTCAGCGATAGTACTTGCTGCAGATGTAACAGTTAAGTCTCCTGTAATTGTTTTAAAAACATCAGCTAATTCAGCAAGTTTAGTTGCATCCATTTCTGCAGAAGGATTAATAGTTACACTGTTAGCAACAATTGCTAAAGCAGCACCCATTGAGTGATATGCATCTAGAGTAGCAATAGAATTAACAACAACAGCTCCTGAAAATACAGAAGATTGTGCTAAAATTTCAGTTAAATCCTCTTGGTTAGCAGCTACAGCAGTTGCGATTGCAGCAACATCTTCTGAGCTAGCAGCAGTTGCAGTTGCAGCCTCTAAAGAAGCAACAGCAGCATCAATATCAGCTAAACCATCTGCTAAAGCAGCATTAACTGTATCACCAACACTAGACTGTAATGAATTTACAGTGTTTCCTAATGCAGTAAGATCAGATTGAACTTGAGATAAACCTGCTACTTGCGATGCAAGAGCAGTAATTTGAGACTCAATGTTCG
>Ga0209709_10000205_pt1 | contig 57676 bp, 52 predicted proteins | sample ArcticOcean_MG_C_2_FD_187435 | JGI IMG/M metagenome (GOLD analysis project Ga0209709, IMG submission 187435) | Marine microbial communities from western Arctic Ocean - ArcticOcean_MG_CB4_136 (SPAdes) (version 2) | ecosystem: Environmental > Aquatic > Marine > Oceanic | place: Arctic Ocean... | reverse complement strand
CTGGGAAAAAAATCCAGGGCCTTTTGAATCTATTGTATATGCCAAATGGAATAAATTAGAATTTCTATCTACAGATTTCAAAAAAGAATTAAATTTAGAATCATATACATACAAAATGATTCAAGGTATAGATTTTTACAATTTTGTAATTAATTATGCTAAGAAATTTAAAAATGTATCATTTGTTCAAGAGACGATAAACTCTATTGATAATATCGATAAAAAAGCTGTTTTAAAAACAACTAAGAATAGATATACATCAAATTATATTTTCAATTCGACAAATCTTTTTAATCCAAAAATTAATGAACAAAATTCTTTACTTCAACATTTTAAAGGATGGGTTATTAAAACTGAAAAACCATTTTTTAATCCAGAAATTGGAAGACTAATGGATTTTAGAGTGTCACAAGAAAATGGAGCAACCTTTATGTATGTTTTACCAACATCCACCACAGAGGCTTTAGTTGAGTACACTTTGTTTAGCCCAAGAGTCCTTGATAAAGAAGTATATACTTTAGAATTAAAGAAATATATAAAAGAAGAATTAGAAATTGATAATTATACTCTTATTCACCAGGAGTCTGGAGTGGTTCCGATGACCTTAGAAAAGTTTGAGCAAAATCCGAAACTGGATGTTATCAATATTGGAACCTCAGGAGGATATACTAAAGCAAGTTCTGGCTATACTTTTCAATTCATTCAAAAAAATGTTTTAGATATAGTGAAAAATCTAAAAATAGGGAAAAGTCCTGTTCAAAAACTGTCTTTTAAAAACAAATATTATCAATGGACTGACAGAACGTTAATAGATGTTTTATTATCTAATAAGTTAACAGGAAAGGATGTTTTTACAAAAATGTTTCAAAAAGTACCAGTAGAAAAAGCACTTGCTTTTATGGGAAATGAGAGTTCCTTTTTAGAAGATTTTAAGGTATTTACAAGCTTCCCTGTAAAACCTTTTTTAACTTCAGGAATTAAGCAGCTGTGATCTTATTTATTCTGCTTTTTAATAAGATTTAAAGCCGAACCTTCATTATACCAATCAATTTGAGATTGATTATACGTATGATTAGTAACAATTAAATCTTTAGTCTTATCTGAATGAATAACTTCTATAATTAATGGCTTACCAGGCTTAAAGGTGTCTAAATCTATAAAATTAAATATATCATCCTCTTGAATTAAATCATAATTGGATTCATTCTCAAATGTAAGACCTAACATTCCTTGTTTTTTTAGGTTAGTCTCATGAATACGTGCAAAAGACTTTACTATTACTGCACAAACGCCTAGATGCCTAGGCTCCATTGCAGCATGTTCTCTTGATGATCCTTCACCATAGTTATGATCACCCACTACAATAGTTTTAATACCTTCCGATTTATAATGTCTTTGCGTATCAGGAACACCAGCATATTCTCCTGTTAGTTGGTTTTTAACAAAATTTGTCTTCTTATTAAATATATTGACAGCACCTATTAAACAGTTATTAGATATATTATCAAGGTGACCTCTATATCTTAACCAAGGACCGGCCATTGAAATATGATCTGTAGTACATTTTTGGAAAGCTTTAATTAATAATTTCGCATTCTTAATCTCATTTCCAATAGGAGTAAAAGGAATTAAGAGTTGTAATCTTTCAGATTTTGGGTTTACATTAATATCAATATTAATTCCATTTTTAATAGGTTCTATATAGCCCGCATCTTCAACATCAAAACCTGAAGGAGGTAATTCTTTTCCGTAAGGTGGGGTTAATTTAACTTTATTTCCATCTTTATTTATTAGAAAATCATTAACCGGGTCGAAGTCTAATCTTCCAGAAATGGCAATAGCAGTAACCATTTCTGGTGAACCGACAAATGCATGGGTATTAGGGTTTCCATCTGCTCTTTTAGAAAAATTTCTATTAAAGGAATGAACTATAGTGTTTTTTTCTTGCCCCTTGCGATCACTCCTATCCCATTGTCCTATACAAGGACCACAAGCATTAGTGAAAATTGTTGCATTTAAATCTTGAAATATTTTTAATAAACCATCTCTTTCAGCTGTAAATCTAACTTGTTCAGAACCAGGATTAATGCCTAAATCAGATTTAATAATAAGTTTTTCATCTACTGCTTGTTTTGCAATTGAAGCAGCTCTATCCAAATCTTCATAAGATGAATTTGTACAGGATCCAATTAAACCCCAATCAACTTTAAGTGGCCAATCATTCTTCTTAGCCTTTTCACTCATTTCTGAAACAGGAGTTGCTAAATCTGGAGTAAATGGACCATTTAAATGAGGTCTTAAATCATCTAAATTGATTTCGATAACTTGATCAAAATAATTTTCTGGATTTGCATAAACTTCGGGGTCTGCAGTGAGGTATTCTTTAACCTCATTTGCCGCATCAGCAACGCCATCCCTATTAGTTGCCCTAAGGTACCTTTCCATTGATTCATCATAACCAAACGTTGAAGTAGTTGCTCCAACTTCTGCACCCATATTACAAATAGTACCTTTACCGGTACAAGACATTGATTTTGCCCCTTCTCCAAAGTATTCAATAATAGCTCCGGTACCGCCTTTTACAGTAAGTATACCAGCTACTTTTAATATTACATCTTTAGGTGAAGTCCAACCATTTAACTTCCCAGTTAATTTTATTCCAATTAGTTTTGGAAATTTTAACTCCCATGGCATACCAGCCATAACATCAACAGCATCTGCTCCTCCTACTCCTATTGCAACCATACCTAATCCACCAGCATTAACTGTATGGGAATCAGTACCTATCATCATTCCACCAGGGAATGCGTAATTCTCTAAAACAACTTGATGAATAATCCCTGCACCTGGTTTCCAAAAACCAATGCCATATTTATTTGAAACTGAAGCTAGAAATTCGAAAACTTCATTACTAACTGAATTAGCTCTCTTTAAGTCAATCGAAGCTCCTTGTTTAGCTTGAATCAAATGATCACAATGTACAGTAGTAGGTACGGCAACCTTATTTTTACCAGCTTGCATAAATTGAAGAAGTGCCATTTGAGCTGTTGCATCTTGGCATGCTATTCTATCTGGTGCAAAGTCTACATAATCTTTACCTCTACTTAGTTTATTTTTAGGAATAGAATTCCAAAGATGTGAATATAATATTTTCTCAGATAAAGTTAAATGAGTTCCAGTAATTTTTCTAGCTATATCTACACGTTCAGAAATGTTTTTATAAACATTTTTAATCATATTAATATCAAATGCCATATTTACTTAATTTATATTATTATTTTTTTAACCAATTACTAAAAAAATCACAATCTCTGTGTTCATTAGCAATCTTGACGTAAGTATCTTCAATTTTAATATTTTGCCACTTTTCAATTTCTTTTAATTTTTTATTTTGAAGTGCTAAAGATTGTATTTTTAGATAATCTTTAGCAAAGTTTGCCTCATGTTCATCTGTTCGATCAGTTACCATTAGAAGTTTAAACTTAACTGGATTTGTTCTATCTTCATCTTGAAGTACAATACTTACTTGTCCATCTTTTAATTTTTCAATTTGTGAATATAACTCAGGGTCAATTTTAGTTAACTCAAAATTATAATCTTGAGTCTCAGGGTTAATTAATTGACCTCCATCATATTTAGTCTCTATTTGATCACTAACTTCTAATGCAGCTTCAGCAAAAGTAATTTCACCACTCAAAATTCTTTGTCTAGCATTTTCTAACTTTGTCTTAGCTAATTGTATCTCAGAAGAGTTTATTTTAGGTTTTAATAATATACTTCTTACATCGTATTCTTGACCTCTAATTTTTTCAAGAACAATAATAAAAAAACCGTATTCAGTTTCAAAAGGATCTGAAATCTCTCCTTCTTGCAATGAAAAAGCTACATCTCTGTATTCCTTAACCATCTGAGGTTTTTTTCTGTTAAGTGTGTATTTACCTCCATTTTTTCTGGACTGAAAATCTTCAGTGTACAAAACTGCTTTGGTAGTAAAGCTAGATCCATTATCTAATACGTCTGCTTTAAATTGCTTTAGTTTGTCAATCACTTTTTGCTTTTCCTCTTCAGTAGTTTTAGGTATTACTACAATTTGAGCGACCTTTAATTCAGTATTAAAAAGAGGGCGATCATTTTCTGGAATAGAATTAAAGAACTGTCTAACCTCTTCAGGGGTAACTTCAGTTTCTTCAATTATTTTTTGTTGCATTTGTTTTGCTAATTCTGAACTCTTGTTTAATTCAAACATTTCATTTCTAAGCTCTTGTTCAGAGTTTTTATTATAATAATCAATTAACTTCTCCATCGAACCAATTTGTTTTGCAAATGCATCTATCTGCTGATCAACATAAGATTGAATTTCTAAGTTATTTACTACAATACTATCTTGAACCGCATGATGCTGATATAACTTATCTTCTAATAATTTTCCAAAAACTTGACACCTGGTCATGTCATCTGTAGATATTCCAGAAGCTTTCAGTTGATCGAATTGTTTATCGATATCGGAATCTAGTATTAAAAAATCACCAATAACTGCAGCAACTCCATCGATTTTATTTTTACTATCACTTATAATAGAATCGTTTTGGGATAACATTAAGTTATTAGTTAATATAGCTATGATAACTATAGAAGTTCGGTAAAGGTTTTTAGTAAATTTCAAAGCTTTTATTTTTAATTGCATCTTTAATTATATCTTTTCTTAATTGATCAATAAATATTAATTTTCTTTTGTTTATAATCATCCTTTTAAGTGTTTCAGAAACATAGTCTAAAGGAGCATATTGATTAATTTTAAGTACTTTTTTTATATTAATCAAATATAAACCTAATGAATCTTTCAATTCAATAAAATTAGATTTTTTTAACAAATTATTATTAACCTTTGTCAACTTAGGTAATTGATAGAAAAGTTCGTTTTTATTTCTCCAAACTGAATCATTTAAAGAATGTCGATTAAACTGAAAAGAAAGTGAATCTAAAAATTGAATATCATACTTGTTAAATCTCTTCACTTTAGATTTAAATAGTCTTATGTCTGGATTGTCTTTCGATATGTAGATGAAACTGAATTTAAAAAGCTCTTCGCTCAATTTAAAAGTTTCTTTATATTTTTCATAAAGACTGTCTAACTCAGAAGTTGAAATTTCCAGGTTCATATTTTCACCTACCAATGCATCTACATATGAGTTTATCAATATTTCATTACGATAATTCTCAACTAATTCGTGAATCTTATTTTGATTCTCTTCAGGAAGGTTTATTAAAGCTCGTTGTATTAATAGTCTTTTAGCAGCCCAATTGTTTATATAATTATTTAAAATAATTAAGCTATCGGTAGAACTTGAACTCGAATGAAATATCTCATCAACTTCATATTGAGATAAATACACATCTTCCACTCTAGCTATATCTAGATTAGATTTATTTTTTAAAAAATTATCACATGAAAAAAACATGAGAAATACTATTAAATAACGCATTATTTATTGATGTTTTTTTTAATTTTTTTCAAAACTTTTTTATTTACAAAAATAACTTTTTTTTCTCTAAGAGATCTAATCCAATTTTGTTCAAACAAAACTTGATATTTTGTGATGACTTCAGCTGAAATTTCTTTATTCAAATCAAACATTATCTCGCTATTCTTAATTAAGTTTTTGTTTTCATTGTAGTAATTTTTCAAGCCTAAAGTATCCTCTTTAGCTTTGTTCCAAACTTCATTTTGCATTAAATCAAACAACATCAAGCCTTCTTTATATTCATTATAAATATATCGATATTCCATACTCTCAGTTAATAAGTTTGATTTATAGTAATTCATTACAGATTGATTTATAAAATTTTTATATAAATCTGTGACTGAATTATAATTTGAATCATTGCTCAAAGAGGTGTCAACTATATAATTTGCAAAATCTAAATAATTTAACACAATATTATTAATCTTTATTAGTATCTTTTTTTTATTAATTGTGGCTGGTATTTTCCATACATTGTTGCTATTATGCCCATTCAATTGATCTATAAAATAAGTTAAGTCATTCTCATAATCTAAATCATATTTATTCAATAGCTTTCTATAAAATGAATTAGAAATTATTGAAGATCTAGAGTTGTTTTTTACTTTCTTAAGTAATGATGATTCCATTTCTTTAAAAGAGCTTAATTTAGATTTAGAATAGAGCTTTAAGATGTGCCAACCAAATTTAGTTTCTACGGGTTTTGAAATCTGATTAATCTCTTCTAAATTAAAAGCAGCTTTTTCAAATGGAAGTGAATTTAATTGACCACTTGTAAATGGTTTAAGTCTCCCACCTACATTAGAAGTGTTTTTATCATCTGAGTATTTTTTAGCAAAACTTTCAAAATTATTACCAATAATAATTGAATCGTACAGGGAATTAATTTTTGATTGAGAATCCTTATTTTTTTTTAATAACATTACATGACCTACAGTAACTTCTCCAAGAGATTCTCTTCTATCCTCTACTTTTAAAACATGGAAGCCAAATCTTGTTCTAAATGGCATAGAGACATCTCCTACTTTAGTATTATAAGCTTTCGATTCAAATGAATAAATCATTTTAAATGCAGAAAAATAACCTAGGTCTTCCACAAAAATATTTTTTCCGTCATGATATTTCTTTATTAAATATGCTAAATCATGTTTTTGAAAATCTTCTCTATAAGAAATAAGCTTATTATAGACCTCTAATGTATCTAAATCTTGTTCTTCAATTCTTATCAAAATATGACTTGCCTTTATTTCATTAGCCGTTCTTTCATAAGCTTCAATTAATAACGAGTCTTGAGAGTTTTTATCAAATAAATAATTTGCAGCTAGCTGAGCAGAATACTTATTTAACTCTGAGATATAACTCTCTTTTTTATCATATTCTTTTTCATAAGCTTCCAAAACCTTTAACTTATAATCTATATAAAGTTGTAAGTAATTATCAATGTCTTTTTGAGAATTATCAGTAATTAAATCTAAGTTTTTGTTGTAAACTCTTAAAAACTCTTTTGTTGTTACTGCATCATCTTCAATTGTGAAAAGAATATCACTTGAATTAATTTGTGTAAAACAAACAAAAGGAATAAGAAAAATTAAAAGAAAAATATTTTTCATAGCTAGTAATCAATTTATGTGTTTATCTAGAGTAATTTGGAGCTTCTTTGGTTATACTAACTCCGTGTGGGTGACTTTCTACTATTCCTGAAGAGGTGATTTTTATAAATTTAGATGTATTTTTAAAAGTATCGATATCTTTAGATCCACAATAACCCATACCCGCTCTTAACCCTCCAATGAACTGATGAATACTTTCATTAAGTTTACCTTTAAAAGGCACTCTACCTACAATTCCTTCAGGTACTAATTTTTTTATATCATCTTCTACATCTTGAAAGTATCTGTCTTTACTACCTTCCTTCATGGCTTCTACCGAGCCCATACCTCTATATGTCTTAAACTTTCTTCCTTCATAGATTATTGTTTCACCAGGAGATTCTTCAGTACCAGCGATCAAAGAACCTAACATAACACAGTCTGCACCTGCAGCTATTGCCTTAGATATATCACCAGTGTATCTAATTCCACCATCAGCAATTACTGGAACTCCTGAATTTTTTATAGCATTTGATACTTCAATTATAGCAGATAATTGTGGAAAACCTACTCCTGCTATAATCCGAGTTGTACAAATAGAACCAGGTCCAATACCTACTTTAACCGCATCTGCTCCAGCCTCAACTAAATATTTAGCCGCTTCCGCTGTAGCTATATTTCCAACTATAACATCTAATTGTGGAAACTTATTTTTTATTTTTTTTAAAACTTCTACTACACCTTTAGTATGACCATGTGCTGTATCAATTATTATTGCATCAACTTCAGATTTAACCAATGCTTCAGCTCTATTTAAAGCATCTGAAGTTACTCCAATAGCGGCAGCAACTCTTAACCTTCCGTAAACATCCTTATTAGAGTTTGGCTTAAGTGTTAATTTAGTTATATCTCTGAAAGTTATTAATCCAACAAGCGTATTGTTTTTATCTACAACTGGAAGTTTTTCGATTTTATGATCTTGTAAAATCACTTCAGCTTCTTGTAAAGAAGTTCCTTCTGAAACTGTTACAAGGTTTTTAGTTGTCATAACTTCAGAAATTGGTCTACTATTATTTTTTTCAAACCTCAAATCTCTATTAGTCACTATTCCAATTAGTTTTTTATTTCCATCAACTATAGGAATACCTCCAATTCTATATTCTTTCATGTAAGATTTAGCATCATTTACAGTAGAATCCAATGGAAGAGTTACTGGGTCAATAATCATTCCACTTTCTGCTCTTTTAACACGTTTAACTTTCTCAGCTTGCGCTTTGATAGTCATGTTTTTATGTAAAACTCCAATACCTCCCTCTTGAGCTATAGCTATAGCCATTCTGCTTTCAGTTACTGTATCCATAGCAGCTGAGATGATAGGAATATTTATAGAAATATTTTTTGAAAATTTAGTTTTTATTGACACATCTCTAGGAAGAACTTGAGAATAGTTGGGTACTAACAATACATCGTCATATGTTAGTCCTTCTCCAATAATTTTATTTTGGTGTGATTTCATTGCAATTAAGTTATAATTGCATGTAAATATACGACTAAATATTTAGTTCTTACAAATGGAGTTATCATGAAGGGGATAAAATAAAAAAAGAAGTGAAAGTGTATTTTTCATAATTATTATTAATAGTGATTAAAGCGCAAACATACAATACACAATTAAATAAACAATATTATTTAGAACAATTTTAAATAATATTGTTTAACAGAGCAAAAAAGAGTTAATTGTGTATATTTGTAATCTGATGTTAAAACCGAAAAACACCATTTTGTTTGATAGTAAGTGTAACTTATGTTCTAAATCTGTCAAAAAAGTAATGAAATTAGACAAGAATAATATCTTTAGGTTTATTTCTAATAATAGTGATTATGGCAAAGAGTTAATTAATGAGTTTAATTTAGATTCTATAACTACAAAAACTATAATATTATTTACAATTGAGAAGGAATTTTTAATAAAATCTGATGCAGCTATTTCTATTATAACACGTCTTAATGTATTCTTTAAAATATTTAATATATTACTAGTTATACCAAAAGTAATTAGAGATAAAGTATATGATTACGTGGCTAAAAATAGATACAAATGGTTTGGAGAAAATGATAGCTGTGAAATAATTTAATGGTATTTATTGAAAATTTCTAATGATTGGTTGTAACAGCTTTCAAACCGCATTGGATTTACATTATTTGATATTTTACTAGCATTCAAGAAAGAAATTATTTTTTCGGTAGGCATATTGCCAACCAACTCATCACTAGCCATTGGACAACCTCCAAATCCCTTTATAGCACCATCAAATCTTCTGCAACCAGCTTCATAGGCACTTTGCATTTTTTCATGCCAAGTATTTGGATCAGAATGAAGGTGAGCACCAAACTCAATGTGTTTGTAATTATCTAACACAGATAAAAAAATAGAACTTATAGAATCAGGATTAGATGTGCCAATGGTATCACTCAAGGAAATAATCTCAACTCCCATTTGATTTAATTTATCTATCCAATGATTAACAATATTTAAATTCCATGGGTCGCCATATGGATTTCCAAAGCACATAGACAAATACACTACAACTTTTTTATTACTACTATTAGCAATAGAAATAATTTCTTTCAATTCGTTTTCTGAATCGTTAATAGTTTTATTTGTGTTTCTCATCTGAAAATTTTCTGAGATAGAGAATGGGTAACCTAAGTAACTAACCTTATCAAACTCAGAAGCTTTCAAGGCTCCTTTTTTATTAGCAACAATAACTAATAACTTTGAAATAGATTTTGATAAGTCAATACTATCGATAATAATTGAAGTATCCGAAAGTTGTGGTATAGCTTTAGCCGAAACAAAACTACCAATATCAACAACATCAAACCCAACATCTACAACAGTTTGCAAATAACTTAATTTAGTAAGAGTAGGTATAAAAGTCTTGATACTTTGCATAGCATCTCTAGGACATTCAATGATTTTTACTTTATCAAACATTAAATAAAAATAAAACTAATTTATTTAATAAAGGTTTAAACAGAAAAAAGTATTGCAGTGGCTATAGCTATAAAAATTAAAATCTGTATCCATTTCATTGCTATATGAAAAATTTTAAAATCAATTAAATATCTAGAAATTACAGTAGAAAAAAACACTATTGAGCAAAAAACAATTGCAGTAGTTAGCATAAATAAAAGCCCTAATATGTAAACCTGTGATACTAAATCTAATTCTATAGGGTTTAAAAACAAAAAAACTGGAAAAAATGATAAAAAGAAAAAATAAACTTTAGGATTTAAAACATTCATTAAAAAACCTGTTAAAAAATTATTAATATTCGATTTATCATTTTTTTTTACTTTTTTTATTTCCAAAAACAAAGGAGATTTGTATACTTTAAAAGCTAAAAATAACATATAAGAAAAACCTAAAACTTTGATTACAAAAAAAAGGTTTTCGTTATGATGTATGATTTCTGAAACGCCAAAAGCTACTAAGGTCGTATGAAACAAACATCCAACAACTAAACCTAGTACTGTAAATAAGCCTGCTTTCTTTCCATTATATAGACTATTGGATAAAACAAAGATATTATCAGGGCCAGGAGATAATGCCATTAAAAAACTAGCAATTGTAAAAGAAAATATAATTTCCAATTTATTTTAATTTTATACAAAAGTAAGTATTTCAATATTTATTATATTTGAGAAAAATATATCTAAATGAAATTTTCTTATTATTTACTTACAGCTTTATTTTTTTCGTTATTTACTATAAATAGTTTTTCTCAAGACATGCAATATTGCGCAACTGAAACAACGGAGGAAAACTTACAGTTTATAAAGGATAATATGGATCTTATAAAATATTACGAAAACGAATACTATTTATTGAAAGAGAGTAAATCATCTACAGCACTTACCAGCATTCCTGTTAAGGTACATATAGTAGCAAATGATGATGGTAGTGGAGGAATAGATATAAATGATGTTCTTTCAGAACTAGATGAGGTAAATACTTATCTTCAAAATTCATTTGTAGAGTTTTATGTGTGTGATGATGTAGACTATATTAATAGCTCTTCCCTTTATGATTTCGATTCAGATACCCAGCAGGATTTACTATTTTCAAATCATCAAGCAAATATTCTAAACCTTTATTTTGTAAATGACATTTCATTTGGCGAAGGCGGAGCATGTGGCTATACTTATTTACCTGGTAACAATAATCAATATTATGATGTTGTAGTAATGGATAATGACTGCACTACATCACAAAGCGGAACAACTTTAACCCATGAAATGGGACATCATTTAAACCTAATTCATACCCATGGCCCACAAAATGGGACTCTAACAGATGAGCTAGTTAATAGTAGTAACTGCTCTGTTGCAGGAGATTTGTTATGTGACACTCCAGCTGACCCTCAGTTAGGTTATAGCAATGTAAATGATGTGAATTGTTTATATTCTGTATCAGGTACTCCCCCTACAGATGCACAAGGGAATTTATTTGATCCAGACACAAGCAATATAATGTCTTATGCACCTCAAGAATGTACAGACACTATTACAGATCAACAGTACGCAAGAATGTATGCTGGTTATCATGCTTATAAAAATTATTATGCATGTCCTTCTTTAAATGTGGCTTTTAGCTCTGAACAGACAGCAGTAGATTGTGGTGAACAATTAGAAGTAAACTTTAGTGACAATAGTACTAACTCTAGCACTTGGGAGTGGGATGTGAATGGAGATGATGTAATAGATTATACAGAATCAAGTTTTTCTCATACCTATGTATCTCCAGGAACTTATGATGTGAGCCTTAAGATATCTAATGATAATTTAACAATAACAAAAGTTTTTCCTAACTATATAAGTTTTGAAGCTAACTTATTCGAAACATCAAAAATATATTTAAATGTAAGTGTCAAAAATGGAGTAAATCAAAATACTTGGGAATTTAAGGATAGTTCAGGAAGTGTATTATATTCTGGGGGACCATATGATACAGCAAATGGTGTAGGGGAAACCTACAACCATGAATTTGACGCAGGACTAGATTGTTATACATTCACGATGTATGATTCTAATGGAGACGGATTAACTAATGATAGTTGGAATCAAGGATCTGAGTATTATGAACTTCTAGATGAAAATAATGTTACCATAAAATACGGAAGAGATTTTGGATCTGAAGAATCTACATCTATAAAAAATGAATATTTAAGCTTATCAAATCCTATGGATATCAGTTTTATGATTTATCCAAACCCTGCAAGTGATTTTATTAATTTAAAAAGTGACTCGGCTATTGATGGATATTTAATTTATGATATAAAGGGTAGTTTGATTTTAGAAGGCACAAATAATAACTCAAATGATTTAACCATTTCGTTAAATAATATTTACTCAGGAATTTACTTTTTAGAAATTAAATCTGGAACTTATAAAGAAACAGTTAAGTTTATTAAAAAATAAGCTTAAACTCTATTTAACAAGGCTTTATTTATTGATCTAATTAAATTAGGCCCTTCATATATAAATCCAGTATAAATTTGTATTAAATCTGCACCTGCATCAAATTTTTCTAGCGCATCTTCCACTGAGTTAATACCACCTACCCCAATTATAGGAATAGAGTTATTACTGTTTTTTGAAATAAATTTAATAACCTCAGTAGATCTAGCCAATAACGGTTTTCCGCTTAATCCACCTGTTTCTTTTTTGTTATCGGATTTTAAATTTTCTCTGTTAATCGTTGTATTAGTTGCAATTATTCCATCTAGCCCAGTATACTTAACTATAGATATAATATCCATTAATTGATTATCATTTAAATCGGGTGCAATTTTAAGTAGAATAGGCTTTGGTAATTCTTTTGTTCGATTAATCGAAAGTAGTGCATTAATTAATTTTGTTAATGGCTCTTTCTCTTGCAACTCTCTTAAATTAGGAGTGTTGGGTGAACTAACATTTATAACAAAATAATCTACATAATTAAATAGCAAATTAAAACTAGCTCTATAATCCTCAATTGCAACTTTATTGGGGGTGATTTTATTTTTACCAATATTACCACCAATCAAGATGTTCTTATTTTTTTTTAGATTTTCAACTACTTTATCGACTCCAATATTATTAAAACCCATTCTATTAATAATACCTAAATCCTCTACAAGTCGAAAGAGTCTCTTTTTTGGATTACCAACTTGAGCTTTTGGGGTTACAGTGCCAATTTCAATAAAGCCAAATCCAAAGCTATTTAACTCTGTATATAATTCAGCATTTTTATCAAATCCTGCAGCCAAACCTACTGGGTTTTTAAATTTAATTCCAAATAATGTTTTTTCTAATCTTGGATCATCTATTGAATAGATGTTAGCTACAATCAATTTAACGAATGGTATTTTAAATAAAATTTTTATGAAGAAAAATATAATATTATGTACTTTTTCAGGGTCAATTAAAAAAAGAATTGGTAAAATTATTTTCTTGTACATTATTAAATTTTAATTACGTACAAAAGTAAAATAAAAAGTATGAACTAAAAAGTATGTCAGATAGTTCTTGCCTGTTATTATTTAGATACATAATTTTGAATAAAAAGGTATATGATGTTAGATGAAAAAAAAATAATTGATCGCTTTATTTCTTATGTAAAAATTGATTCTCAAAGTAATGCTAACTCAGAAGCAACTCCAAGTACAAAAAAACAATGGGACATTGCTAATAAGCTAGTTAAAGATTTAAAAGACATTGGACTAAGTAAAGTTTCTATTGATAAAAACGCATACATCTACGCAACACTTCCATCTAATATTAAAAAAAAATGCCCAACTATAGGTTTTATATCACATTTTGATACTTCACCTGATTTTTCAGGGACTAATATCAAACCTAAAGTAGTAGAAAATTATAATGGTGGTGATATTGTTTTAAATGAAACTAAGAACATAATATTATCTTCCGAATATTTTCCTGAAATTAAACAGTATAAAGGTCAGAAAATAATTACAACTGATGGAAATACACTACTAGGTTCTGATGATAAAGCAGGTGTTTGTGAAATTGTTTCAGCAATGGAGCACTTAATTAATAATCCAGAAATAGAACATGGTGAAATTAAAATTGGTTTTACTCCAGATGAAGAAATTGGAAGGGGAGCACATAAATTTGATGTAGCTAAATTTGGAGCAGATTGGGCTTACACAATGGATGGGAGTCAAATAGGAGAGTTAGAATATGAAAATTTCAATGCTGCTTCAGCAATTATAAAAATTAAAGGTAGAATAGTTCATCCAGGATATGCAAAAGGAAAGCTTGTTAACTCAATGTATTATGCTAGTAAATTTATAAATATGATTCCTTTGGACGAAACTCCAGAAAAGACTGAAGGATATGAAGGGTTTTATCATTTAACTTTAATAAAAGGCTTAGTAGAGGAAACGGAACTACAATATATAGTTAGAGACCATGACTTAAATAAATTTAAAAATAGAAAGGCATTTTTAATCAACATTGTAAATACTTTAAATAATGAATTTGATCAAAAAATTTTTGAAATAAAAATAACTGACCAATATTTTAATATGAAAGAAAAGATTGAGCCTCATATGCATATTGTAGATATCGCAGAAAAAGCAATGAAAATACTAAACATAAAACCACTAATAAAACCTATTAGAGGAGGTACAGATGGCTCTCAATTAAGTTACATGGGTTTACCTTGTCCAAATATATTTGCAGGCGGACACAACTTTCATGGTAAGTATGAATATTTACCCGTAAATAGCATGATGAGTGCTATAAAAGTCATTTGTAAAGTTTGTGAAATAACTACTGATTATAACGAGTCTAATTAGATTTAGTAACTGGTTTATTTAAACTCTGACTCATATCCATGGATATAGCAGCTCGATCAAACTTGATTTTTCCAGCCTGGGTTTCGATCACGCAAGTACTATCTTTATCATTTAATTCAAAAACCTTACCATACATGCCACCTTTGGTCACTACTCTATCCCCTCTTTTCAAAGAAGACACAAATAGTTTTTCTTTTTTAGATCTTTGAATAGGTGGTCTAAGAATAAAAAAATAAAAGATTAGGAAAATAGATATTGGAAAAATATAGTCCATTATTGATTTAATTTAGGTAAAATTGGTTGCTTAACAGAGTTAGAATTGTTAATAAAAGCAGAGATTGTAACTATCTCTTTACCTTTTTTAGTATTTGCAAAAACTGTTACAGACTTAGATACTTTATTAGAACCTTTACCGTTAAATTTTACGGTAAATTGTGATGATTCTCCTGGGGATAATGCTTCTTTACTCCAGGAAGGTATTGTACATCCACATGTACTTTTGATATCTGTAACTACTAAAGGACTATCTCCTGTGTTTTTGTAGCTAAACATAGTTTCTTGTGCAGCTCCATTATTTATAGTACCGAAATCGTGGAAAGTTTTATCAAATGTCATTTCAGCGGCTAATCCAACAGGATTTTCTGAAACTGCATCACTTTTTGAGGAAGCATCTACTTTTTCAGATTCGACTTTACTAAATGGATCGTTTCCACATGAAGTTAATAAAAGAGTAATTGTAAATGCAACAAAAAAACTAGTAGCGGTTGCAGTTAAAGTGTTTTTTTTGGTTCTCATTTTTTTTTAATTTTATTTTTTGATATTCTGTAAAAATAGGCAAAAAACTTATTCTATCAAACCCCTACCCTCTTTAATGATTAAACTATTTTTAGAGTAATCTTTTACAATGGCATCCAGGATTCCATTTACAAATACATTACTCTTAGGTGTAGAATATTCTTTCGATAATTCGATGTATTCGTTTATAGTAACCTTAACCGGAATTGTAGGGAAGTTTAAAAACTCACTAATCGCTAAGTTTAAAATAACATAGTCAATATTTGCAATTCTATCAGGGTCCCAATTTGCTGTTTTCTTTGATATTTCTTCATTATAAGTTTTATAATTATCAATTGTCAATTTTAATAAATCATTAGCAAAAGTTTTGTCATCTAAATCTTTAAATAGCTTAGGAATAAAATAAGATACAGGTGAATCTTCGGATGACTTATTTAACATTTTTACAATGGAAGTATTAACTACAGGAAAGTCATCACTCCATGTTATATTTTTATCTTCTAAATAATTATATAATTTTTCGTTAGTTGCCACTATTTTTCTAAAGAAAGATACTATAAATACCTTATCAGAATTAAAGTCATCGTTAACATCATTTAAATAATCCGTATAAAGGTCACTGTTGATCAAATCCTTAAAAACCACATCAACATATTCGTTATCTAACTTCCATACGTTTAATTTTCTTTTTTTTAACTCTTCTTTAATTAATTTATTAGATCTTAATAATAATATCATCCTATTATTAATGAATTTCTTGTTAGGGTTGATATCATCTGAGGTAGCTAAATGTTTTTTTTGAGATATCTTAAGGAAAGATTCAGCTTTAATTTGAACTTCAATAAGTAGGGATATTAAAATAAGATATAAATCATAAATATCTTCTAAACTTTTAAAAAGCTGTTTATTAACATCATTATCATAATTAAATTTAGAGATTTCTAATGCATAAATTATTTGCATTATTTTTAGACGAATATGCCTTCTGTTTAACATTTTAAAGAACTATTTATTGATATTAATATTAATTAAAAAACTTTACTCTAATTTTGCGCAATATAATATAAAAAATGATGTGTTATTTATAAGTTAGACATTTAAATATAAATCTTAATTGAAAGAACTATCCTACATAAATAAATACTTTTCAAAGTATAAGAAAAATTTACTGAGTGGAATTGTAATAATTATAGCTGCAAGGATGTTACTACTGATAACTCCAGGTTTAATAAGGAACTCAATTAATGTAATTGACAACTACAGAACAGGAATTAGTAAAGATTTAGAGCTTGTTGAAAGTGAATTAATTACAAATATTTTTTTTATCCTACTTGCTTCTGGTCTTGCGGGAATATTCACATTCTTAACAAGACAAACTATTATAAATGTTTCTAGATATGTAGAGTTTGATTTAAAAAATGAAATATACAGTCAATATCAAAAACTCTCTTTGAATTTTTACAAAATCAATCAAACTGGAGATTTAATGAACAGAATAAGTGAGGATGTTGCTAAGGTAAGAATGTACGTTGGTCCAGCCGTAATGTATTCCATAAACACAATAACTCTTTTAATAATAGTAGTTATTTATATGTATCAACAATCCCCAGTCTTAACACTTTACACTTTGAGTCCGTTACCATTGTTGTCTTTCACTATATATAAGCTAAGTAAGTTAATTAATAAAAAAAGTATTATTGTTCAAGAATATCTTTCAGATTTATCATCATTTAGTCAAGAATCTTTTAGTGGAATAGCACTAATAAAATCTTACTCTATAGAAGAAAAAAATTATGAAGATTTTAATACACTTTCTGAGAAATGTAAAAAAAGTCAAATAAGTTTAGTGAAAATACAAGCCTTATTTTTTCCTCTCATGATTTTTTTAATTGGATTAAGTAATTTATTTGTAATATACGTTGGTGGGATTCAATATTTAGAAGGTAAATTAGAAGGAATTGGAACAATAGCTGAATTTATTATTTATGTTAATATGTTGACATGGCCAGTAGCTTCACTAGGTTGGATAAGCTCAATAATACAGCAAGCTGAAGCCTCCCAAAAAAGAATAAATGAATTTTTAAAACAAAAATCAGAGATAATAAACAATAGTCTTAAGGAAATCGATATTAGTGGCAATATTGAATTCAAAAGTGTATATTTCACCTATAAAGATACAGGAATACAGGCACTAAAAAATATTAATTTCAAGCTTAATAAAGGTGATAAATTAGGTATTATAGGTAAAACAGGATCTGGAAAATCTACACTTCTGAATTTAATTGTTAGGCTATATAATGTCGACAAGGGGGAATTAGTAATTGATGGAAATAAAATAAATAACATTAACATTAAATCTTTACGATCTCAAATTGGATATGTCCCTCAAGATGTGTTTTTATTCTCTGATACTATAGAAAATAATATTAAATTTGGATCTGTTAATTCTAATAAAAATAAAGTTATTGAAGTTGGTAAAATATCAGATATTCATGATGATATTGTAGGATTTAAAAATAAATACAAAACAGTATTAGGAGAACGAGGGGTGAATTTAAGTGGTGGTCAAAAACAAAGAATTTCAATTGCCAGAGCATTAATTCGTAAACCAAAATTATTAATTCTAGATGACTGTCTTTCTGCAGTAGATACTGAAACTGAAGAAAATATTATCAATTCTTTGAATAATTTAGACTATTCAACAACAACTATCATTGTGAGCCATAGAGTTTCATCTATAAAAAATGCTACTAAAATAATAGTTTTAAATAATGGCCAAATAGAGGAAATGGGCACACACAGTGAATTAATGGAGCTAAAAGGATACTATAAAGACACCTATGAACAGCAGCTAATTGAAAAAGAAGTTTCTCAATAAGTTGTGAAGTTTAGTTTTTTTTATAGATTTGAATTAAATAAATAAATTTTATATTATGGAAAACAATGAAATGAGAGATAGAGAAGAAATCTTTTCTAAAGTATTAAGAGCTGGAAGAAGAACATATTTTTTTGACGTTAGGTCTACAAGAGCAGGTGATTATTATTTAACTCTTACTGAGAGTAAAAAATTCACTAATGATGATGGATCATTTCACTACAAAAAACATAAAATATATCTATATAAGGAAGATTTTAGTGAATTCTCTAGTATACTTAATGAAATGACAGACTATGTTATTAATGAAAAAGGAGAAGAAGTAATTAGTGATCGCCATCAAAAAGATTTTAAAAAAGAAGATTACTCGCAAAGTGATAACACTAATGTTACTGATGGTGCTGAGGTTGCTGAGGGTGCTGAGGGTGCTGATACAAAATCTGAGGATGATAAACCTACAGACTTTACCGATGTAAGTTTTGAAGATATCTAAAATTTAAGAAAATAAAGTTAAAAACCGTAATAAATAATTACGGTTTTTTTTATATTTAATTCTAAATCATTCCAAATGAAAAATCTTATTTTAATATTCTTTCTAAATTTCGCATTGTTTTCTTTCGCTCAAAAAGATATTAGTTTAGATTACTATTTTTCACAAGAAGATATTACAAGTTTAAATAAAAATATACCTACTCCTGAAAGTGTCATAGGGCATGAAGTTGGCAAATGGCATATTACTCATGACAAACTAGTCGAATACATGAGAAAACTAGCTTCTAGTTCTGAAAGAATTACCTTAGAAGAGAGAGGTAAAACATTTGAAGATCGCCCATTAATTTTATTAACTATTACTTCTGAAAAGAATCATAAAAATATTGAGGAAATTCAAAAAAATCACATAAGCATAACAAATAACGATGAAGAACCAAATTTAAAAAATACTCCCATCGTTGTTTACCAAGGGTTTTCTATTCATGGCAATGAACCAAGTGGCTCTAATTCTGCATTACTATTAGCATATTACTTAGCTGCATCCAACAGTGAATTTACTAACGATTTATTAGAAAATACTATTATATTATTAGATCCATCTTATAATCCAGATGGTTTACAAAGATTTGCATATTGGGCTAATTCCAATAAAAATATAAACTTAAATCCAGACGCAAATGATAGAGAGTATAGTGAAGTATGGCCTGGTGGAAGAACAAACCATTATTGGTTTGATATGAATAGAGATTGGCTCCCTGTTCAGTTACCAGAGTCAAGAGTAAGAATTGAAACTTTTCACAAATGGCTTCCTAACATTCTTACTGACCATCATGAAATGGGAACAAACTCTACTTTCTTTTTTCAGCCTGGAGTACCATCAAGAACTCACCCCTTAACTTCAAAATTAAATCAAGATCTTACAAGGAAAATATCAAAATACCACGTAAAAGCATTAGACAAGATTGGTTCTTTATATTACTCTGAAGAGCAATTTGATGATTTTTACTACGGGAAAGGGTCAACATTTCCAGATATAAATGGAGGAATTGGAATATTATTTGAACAGGCTAGTTCCAGGGGTCATATTCAAAATAGTGATAATGGTGTACTTACATTTCCATTCACAATTAAAAATCAATTGACTGCTGGTTTATCAACTCTAGACGCAGCTCTAAATATGAGAGAAGAGATTTTAAGTTATCAACATAGTTTTTATAAAGAATCTAGAGAAGAAGGTAAAAAGCAAAAAAAGTCTGCTATAGTATTTGGTGATGAGAAAGATGCAGCAAAAACCTATCACCTAGCTGAAATTTTAAAAAGACATAAAATTAAATTTCATTCCTTAAAAGATAATTTTACAAAAAACAAAAAAAACTATAAAAAGGACTACTCTTTTATTATACCTAAAGATCAAAAAAATCTCAGGCTGATAAATGCTATGTTTGAAAAAAGAACAAATTTTCAAGATAGTTTATTTTACGATGTTTCTGCTTGGACTTTTCCTCTAGCATTTAACTTAGACTATGACATGGACATAAATATGGATCTAGCTGGAGAAGAAGTAATAGAATTAAATACACCAACTGGGTTTGTTACTTCTAAAAGTGATTACGCGTACTTGTTAAGTTGGAATGATTACTATTCTCCTGGTTTATTAAACGAAGTTTTAAATGAAAATATAATAGCTAAAGTAGCTTTAAAAGAATTTGTACTAAATAATAATAAATATGATTATGGGACAATTTTAATACCTGTAAAAAATCAAAACATTTCCAGTAGCTCATTATATGAACTACTAAATAGACTAGCAGACAAAAACCATCTAATTATTGATGGTGTAAATACTGGACTGACAGATGGAATAGACTTAGGAAGCTCAAAATTTAAAAAAATAGACAAACAAAATGTTGCCATCATTGTTGGAGAAGGAATAAACTCTTATGATGCAGGTGAAATATGGCATTTATTTGACACTAGGTATAATATTACGCTTACTAAGCTCGATGTTAAATCTATATCCAAAGCTGATTTAAAAAAATATTCATCTATAATTATCCCAAGTTCTAGAGGGATATCTGACTTAAATTCAAAAAAAATAATTGATTGGACACAAAATGGTGGTAATTTGATAACTTTTAAGAATTCGTTAAATTGGGTAAATGAAAATAAGTTGTTGGATTTAAAAATAAAATCAAGTACAATTCCCATAAAAAACATATCCTTTGCTCAAAAAGATAATCATCGTGGAGCTCAGGTTATAGGGGGAGCAATTTTCGAAGCTAAACTGGACTTAAGCCACCCTATTAATTTTGGATATAAAAATGAACATATTTCACTATTCAGAAATACAACAATATTTATGGACATAGATGAAGTTAGTTATAAAAATCCAATAATTTATACAGAAAATCCTCTACTTAGTGGTTATGTTTCTGAGGAAAATTTAGAAAATTTAAAATCAAGTGTTCCATTTAAAACAGGTGGTTATAAAAAAGGGCAAGTGACTTGTTTTACAGATAATACAAACTTTAGAGCATTTTGGTATGGTACTAATAAATTATTGATGAATGCTATTTATTTTAGCGATCAGTTTTAATTTAAGAAACAACACTTCCATTAAAAACTCTATCTAATGGTTTAATCAAAGTAACATCTTCTGATTTTACTGCTCCTAAAACTAAACAAGAACTCATTATTTTTCCAATTTGCTTTTTAGGAAAATTAACAACAGCCGTTACCTGAGTATCAACTAAGTCTTGAGTCTTATAGTTTTTTGTTATTTGCGCTGATGATTTGTATACGCCTAATGGCCCAAAGTCTATACTTAAAATATATGCTGGCCTTATAGAGTCTTTATTAAAATAAGCATCAATAATAGTGCCTACTCTTATATCTATTTTTGAAAAATCATCAAAATTTACATCTTTATTCATATTATAATGATACAATAATTAAAAATAAGCAAGAAAAATCTAATATTGGCTATAATATAATAGAGAAATTAACTACTTACATCGACAAGCTCAACATCAAAAATCAGAGTTGCGTTAGCGGGTATAATTCCACCAGCACCTGCTTCTCCATAGGCTAAATCACTAGGGATAATGAACCTAGCCTTATCCCCTACTGACAAAAGCGCTAAGCCCTCATCCCATCCTTTAATAACCTGACCAATTCCTAAAGTAAATTCAATTGGTTCATCTCTATTAAATGAAGAGTCAAAAACTGTACCATCTAATAATTGTCCTTTGTAATGAACTTTAATTTTTTTTCCACTAATAGCCTTTTCACCAGTAGCTTTCTCAGTGATTTTATATCTTAATCCAGATTCGGTAATATCGAAGTCTTCAGATATATCATCTAAAATTTTTAAGTTTTTTTCTGTAAGTTCTTTTTGTCTTTGTAATGCAGACTCATTAAGAGAATTAAAAGAATCAAGCGCTTTAAAGTTAGTCGCCATCTCCCCTATTCTAGAAATTTTAATGCCTTTTATTTCATCTTCTTGCTCAATAGCGTTAACTACATCCATTCCACTAAAAACATTGCCGAAAACAGTATGTTTATTATCTAACCAAGCTGTAGGAACATGGGTTATGAAGAATTGACTACCATTTGTACCAGGTCCAGCATTAGCCATAGATAAAATACCTGCTTTATCATGCTTTAAGTCAGGGTGAAATTCATCATCAAACTTATAGCCAGGATTACCTGCTCCTGACCCTGCAGGACATCCGCCTTGAACCATAAAGTCATTAATAACTCTATGAAACTTCATATTATCATAGTATGGAACTCCAATGTCTTTAGATGAGTTCTTCATTTCACCCTCACAAAGAGCAACGAAATTTCCGACTGTTGCTGGAGTTTTTTCAAATTCTAAGTTTAATGTAATTTCTCCTTTAGAAGTGTTAACTATTGCATATAATCCGTTTTCCATAATATAATTTATTTTGAGCGCGAAGATACAATATTAGTTAATTTTTTGACAAAATCAATTGCATTAATTTGCAATTTCACTCAAGAATTTAATTCTAAATAGTCTTAAATCCTCTTCTTCATATTCTCCGTCAAATTCTTCAATTGCCAAACTCATATCATCAGATTCAGATTCCATAAAATATTCATCAAGTTCAACTTGCTGATCTTCATCAAATAAATAATCAATCCAATACTTAATATTTAGCTTGGTCCCTGAATAAACTATCACTTCCATTTCTTTAATAAAATCAATCATATCTAGAGACTTTGCTGAAGCAATATCATCAAGTGGGAGTTTTCTGTCTACATTTTGAATTATGTATAGTTTTAAAGCTGAATTTGACCCAGTAGACTTTACAACTACATCCTCTAGAGTAACAATATTATTTTCATTAACGTAATTAGCTATTAATTCAATGAATTCAGGACCGTATTTTTTTGACTTACCCTCACCAACTCCGTGAATAGTAGACATTTCAGGAATTGTTGTAGGATATTTTAAAGTCATATCATTTAAAGAAGGATCTTGAAAAATTACAAATGGTGGGATATTCAATTTATGCGCTAAATCTTTTCTTAATTTTTTTAGCATTTTAAGTAAAACATCATCACCAGAAATGTTTGAACTTTTTATAAATGTATTTTTACCAGACTGACCCTTGTAGTGGTGATCTTTAGTCATCATAAAAGAGACAGGGTTATGTAAGAAGTCAAGTCCACTTTTAGTCATTTTCACAATCCCGTAAGTTTCAATGTCTTTTTTTAATAAGAGACCTACTATGCACTGTCTAATCAAAGCCATCCAGTATTCGTAGGGTTTATCTTTTCCAATAGAAAATAAAGGGCTCTTTATAATACTATGAGATTTGATCAACGCATTTTCTTTACCTAATAAAATATTTACTAAATCTTTTGATTTATAAATCTCTTTAGTTTGATGTATTATCTTAATAAGATTTAAAACGTCAAGCTTAGCTTCAGACTTTGGCTTAGGATATTTCATGTTATCATCTAACATACCGCCTTCATCTGTTTTGTTGTCAAATTCTTCACCAAAATAGTGAAGTATAAACTTTCTTCTAGAAATTGACGTTTCTGCATAAGAAACCATTTCTTGTAATAAAGCATGACCAATTTCTTGTTCAGCAACTGGTTTTCCAGACATGAATTTTTCTAACTTTTCAATATCTTTGTATGCATAATAAGCTATACAATGGCCCTCACCTCCATCACGACCAGCTCTTCCAGTTTCCTGATAATAACTCTCAATACTTTTTGGTATATCGTGATGAATAACAAACCGAACATCTGGCTTATCAATCCCCATTCCAAAAGCAATTGTAGCTACAATAATGTCTACATCCTCCATTAAAAACATATCTTGATGCTTAGCTCTAGTTTTGGAGTCTAATCCAGCATGATATGGTAAAGCATTAATCTCATTTACCTGTAGTAAATAAGCTAATTCTTCTACTTTTTTTCTACTTAAACAGTAAATTATTCCAGATTTTCCAATATTATTTTTTATATACTTTATAATATCTTTTTCAACTTCGTTATCTTTTGTTCTAACCTCATAATACAAATTAGGTCTATTAAAAGATGCTTTAAAAGTATTAGCTCCAGAAATTTTTAAATTTTTAATTATGTCTTCCTGGACTTTTTCTGTAGCTGTAGCAGTTAGTCCGATAATTGGAATATCCTTATCTAGCCTATCTAATATATTCCTTAAGTTTCTGTACTCAGGACGAAAGTCATGCCCCCATTCACTTATACAGTGGGCCTCGTCAACGGCCATAAATGAAATATTTTGATTTTTTAAAAATTCAATATTTGATTCTTTAGATAGTGATTCTGGCGCCATGTAAAGCAATTTAGTTTTGCCACTAGAAATATCCATTTTTACATTATCAATTTCAGTTTTATTTAAAGAAGAGTTTAATACATGAGCAATAGCTGTTTCATTGGAGATAGATCTTAATGAATCGACTTGATTTTTCATAAGTGCTATAAGAGGAGAAACCACTATAGCTGTACCATCTTTCATAAGGGCAGGTAACTGATAACACAAAGATTTACCCGCACCTGTAGGCATTATTACAAATGTATCTTTCTTATCAAGCAAACTATTAATTACACTTTCTTGTAATCCTTTAAACTGATTAAATCCAAAATATTTTTTTAACTCTAAATGAAGATTATATTCCAATATGTTATTAAAATTTAAATAAATTATTATTAATCATTTCTCATTCTTAAATATATTATCTTAAAATAAATTAGAGTCTGATAAAAATTTTGTTTTTTTGTATATAATAAATATAGTGCATAAGTAAATTATTTAAAAACTAAAACTGAAAAAAATTGAATTCAAATCAATCAATCTTAAATATAATTAAAGAAACTATCGATTTACAAAGTTATAGTATCAGTAATTTAAACAAATACGTAGATATTGATTTTGTTAATTCGATACTATTAATTCTAAAATCAAAAGGTAGAGTTATAGTTAGTGGCATTGGTAAGAGTGCTATAATAGCACAGAAAATAGTTGCTACGTTCAATTCAACTGGGACACCTTCAATTTTCATGCACGCTGCAGACGCAATTCATGGAGACTTAGGTCTTGTTCAAAAAGACGACGTAGTTATTTGTATATCTAAAAGTGGTAACACTGCAGAAATTAAAGCTCTTGTTCCTTTTATTAAAGCTAGTGATTCAAATAAATTAGTTGCAATAACTGGAGATATGAATTCATTTTTAGCGTTAAATGCAGATTTAATTTTAAATTCTAATGTAGAAAAAGAAGCTTGTCCAAATAATCTTGCTCCAACCACTAGTACAACAGCCCAATTAGTCATTGGCGATGCATTAGCTGTTACTTTATTAAAGCTTAGAGGGTTTGATTCAAAAGATTTTGCTAAGTACCACCCAGGTGGTAGTTTAGGTAAGAAATTATATTTAAAAGTAAAGGACTTATTAACTGTAAATGATAAGCCTAAAATCAACATTAACGATAATATTAGTGAGGTGATAATTGAAATGTCTGAAAAAATGTTAGGTGCTGTTGTGGTAATAAATGATGACAATAATATTAAAGGCATTATTACTGATGGAGATCTAAGAAGACAACTTGTGAAAAGTTTAGATATATCAAAAATTACCGCTGGGGAAATAATGACAATAAAGCCTTATGTAATTAATTCAAACATGATGGCAATTGAAGCATTAAAAATAATGAAATCGAAAAAAATATCACATCTAATTGTTGAAGAAGACAATAAATACTATGGGGTTATACATATACAAAGTATTATTAAAGAAGGAATAATTTAAGCTATGGATAACATCAATGAAATGTCATTTATAGACCATCTAGAAGAATTAAGGTGGAACATCATTAGATCACTAATTGCTGTTGTAATTACTGCTTGTGTTTGTTTTGTTTATAAAGATTTTATTTTTGATGTGATAATTTTTGGACCAAAAGAATTATCTTTTCCTACGTATAGGTTCCTATGTAATGTTGCTACTTATATGAGTATTGAAACAAATTTTTGTGCAGATGAATTCCCGTTTATCATTCAAAACAGAACTATGGCTGGTCAGTTTTCCGCTCATATCTGGACATCTATAATAGGTGGTTTCATTATTTCATTCCCTTATGTGATTTATGAGTTATGGAAATTTATAAGTCCTGGAATGCATAAAGATGAACGAAAAAAATCAAGAGGATTTATCTTTATTTCTTCAATATTATTTTTTACAGGTGTCTTATTTGGTTATTACGTAGTGACACCATTTTCGATAAACTTTCTCGGTTCTTACCAAGTTTCAGAACAGGTTTTAAATGAGATAGATCTGAGTTCATTTATTGGGCTAGTCAGGTCTTCTTCATTAGCATGTGGTATTGTATTTGAACTACCTATAATTATGTATTATTTAACAAAAGTTGGCTTAGTAACTCCTGATATATTGATAAAATACAGAAAATACGCATTAATAATTGTATTAATATTAGCAGCTGTAATAACACCACCAGATGTAGCAAGCCAAATAATTGTAGCTATCCCCATTCTTATTCTATATCAGATTAGTATATCTATATCTAGATATGTAATTAATAAAGATTTAAAAAAAAATAAATGATATTAAAAGCTAAAAATTTAATGAAATCTTATAACGGAAAAAAAGTTGTTAAAGATATTTCATTAACTGTAAATCAAGGTGAGATTGTAGGTTTGTTAGGACCAAATGGAGCTGGTAAAACAACTTCTTTCTACATGATAGTTGGTTTAATAAAACCTAATGGAGGGAAAATCTATCTTGATGACGAAGAAATTACAAGTTTCCCAATGTATAAGAGAGCTCAAAGTGGAATTGGCTATTTAGCACAAGAAGCATCAGTTTTTAGAAAATTAAGCGTAGAGGATAATATTTTAAGCGTATTACAACTTACAAAACTTTCAAAAAAACAACAGTTAGAAAAAATGGAGTCATTAATAGATGAATTTGGACTCAACCACATAAGAAAAAACAGAGGGGATTTACTTTCTGGTGGGGAAAGAAGAAGAACAGAAATTGCTAGAGCGTTAGCTACAGACCCTAGTTTTATTTTATTAGATGAACCTTTTGCAGGGGTTGATCCAGTTGCTGTTGAAGATATTCAAAGAATAATATCCAAATTGACAAGAAAAAATATAGGTATTTTAATTACAGATCATAATGTACAAGAAACATTGGCCATTACAGATAGAACATATCTAATGTTTGAAGGAAATATATTAAAAGATGGAAAACCTGAAGAACTTGCAGAGGATGAAATGGTTAGAAAAGTCTATTTAGGTCAAAACTTTGAGCTTAGAAAAAAAAACTTAAACCTTTAAGATAAATCTTATCTAAGACTAATAATAGAGGAAAAAAAATATATCAGAAACATAATTGGGATAGATAAATAACCAAATACAATCAATGAAATTGCAGTACTTATTATTATAAAATAGCGAATATTGTTTTCTCTAGTGAGTGAATAACTCTTAAACTTCAAAGAGATTAATTTAAAGTTTGAATTCAATAAATAGCTAGACATAAAAATAAGTCCAATTAGAAAAATTTCATTTTTAATTAAATCTAAAAGAAATTCATTATCACTATTCTCTAATATTAATAATAAAGACAATATTAATATTGTGTTTGCAGGAACAGGCAGGCCTATAAAATAATCTTTTGAATCTTCTTGTATATTAAACTTTGCCAATCTATATGCAGATGCAATAGTAATTAAAAAGGCTAAATACGGAAGCATATCATTTGAAATAAATAAAAGATTTAAACCACTAGATTTATCAAATATCCTATAAATAATAATTGCTGGAACTAAGCCACTAGTAACTAAATCAGCTAAAGAATCTAACTCTAATCCTATCTTAGATTGAACGTTTAATTTTCTTGCCAAGAACCCATCTAATAGATCAAAAAAAATTCCTAAAAAAACAAAAAAAGCAACTGCATTTACTTTAATATCTGCTTCAAATAATAACACTATAGCTATACACCCACAAAACAGATTGGAAAGGGAGAATAAATTAGGGATATGTTTTAACATAATAATAATTTAAATGTAAAAGTAATAAACTAATTTTGTATTAGTTATTATATACACAATAAGCTTTAGTTTAGTTTGTTTATAAAGTATGGGGGTTTTTAGATATTTAATATTCTTTTTTGTTGTTCTGGTGCATTCACAAAACAATTCAAAATACTCAAATGAATTTATGAATATAGGAGTAGATGCGGCTTCTATATCAATGAGTGGAGCAGTCACGTCTTCAACTAATAACGTGAATTCTGGTTATTGGAATCCAGCTGGTTTAGTAGAAATAGAAGAAAGTGAAATATCACTAATGCATTCTAATTATTTTGCAAATGTCGCGAATTACAACTATTTAGCGTATGCCTCTCCTATTGACGATAGATCTTCAATAGGATTTTCAATGATTAGGTTTGGAGTAGATGACATTCTAGATACAACACAACTTATTGATAATCAAGGTAATATTAATTATGATAGAATTAATTTGTTTTCTGCTGTTGATTATGGATTTATCATTTCCTATGCTAGAAAAATGCTAACAAAGGACATTAGCTACGGAATTAACGCCAAGATTATAAGAAGGGTCATTGGGGATTTTGCGACATCTTGGGGCTTTGGATTTGATGTAGGTCTTCAATTAAAAACTAATAACAATTGGAAATTTGGTATAATGGCTAGAGATATTACTACTACATACAACTCATGGTCGATAAATGAAAGTGGATTAAGTGATATTCAAACTGCGATTGACGGACAGAATCAAGAAATTCCTAACTCATCAGAGATTACAATTCCAAAGATTCAATTTGGAGTTTCAAAATATCATACTTTTAATTATGATTACACTTTACTAACAGCATTTGATTTAATAATGAAGTTTGAACAAAATAACAACTTATTATCTACAGAATTCGTCAGTATAAACCCAGCACTGGGTTTAGAGTTAGGATATATAGATACTGTTTTTTTAAGACTTGGCTTAGGTAATTTTCAAAATGAAATTGAATATGACAATAGTAATAATATGACATTTCAACCAAATTTTGGAGTAGGGTTTAAATATAAAGACATAGAAATTGATTACGCTTTTACTGATATTGGTGATCAAAGTGTAGCACTATACTCTAATATATTTTCTTTAAAAGTTGATTTTAATATATTTAGATAAATTATGAAGATTAAAATTTTTACATTATTTCTGATCTTATCAAGTGTTATCAGTGCGCAAAGCAATGACTATGTTATAAGTGTATTAACTATTGGGCCAGGAGCTTCTTTAAGTGATGCATTTGGACATAGCGCAATTAGAGTACAGAGTAAAGAAAAGAAATATGATCATGTATATAATTATGGTATATATGATTTTAAAGATCCAAATTTTTACTCTAACTTCATTGTAGGTGACTTAAATTATAGTCTAGGGAAAAATTCTTTTAAAAATTTTAAATCCGTTTATATTTCAAATAACAGATCGATAAAAGAACAGGTGCTGGAATTACCTGACAAAATAAAAGAAAAACTAGTTGATAGATTGATTTTAAATGAGCAACCCATAAATAGAGCTTATTCTTACGATTATTTTTCAAATAACTGTTCAACAATAATAAAAGACCTTATTAACGTGACACTAACCCAGTATGGGTATGCAAATAATTATTCTCTTGCTAACAAACACAAGAACTCATACCGAAGTTTGATTTATGAAAATATAAATAAAAACTCATGGGGTTCATTAGGCATTGATATATGCCTAGGTTCTTATATAGATCAGCAAATAGATCCTGAAAAGAATACCTTTTTACCTGAATACTTATTTGAATATTTAAATTCTTCTTATTACAATTATACAAACAATGATAAAAAAGTTGAAAAAGTTAAACTTGTTAAAAACATTAGATTTATAAATAAAGTTAACAAAGTTGAAAAATCAACATTTAATATTTTTTTAACTTCCCCTGTATTTGTTTTTATATTAATATTTACAGTTTTATTCTTATTAAATTATAAAAATAAAAAAAATAAAAAAATTCATTTAGCATTAGAATCTATTCATATATTAACCTCAATCATAGGTTGTTTATTAATATTTTTATGGTTTTTTACAGACCACACTACAGCAGCTTTTAATTATAATTTACTATGGGCTAATCCAATGAATTTTATACTATTAATTAACGTACTTAATAAAAAATGGAAAATAGCATATCTAAAGTTATTACTCTTGTCATTAATATTAATTGTGTTGCATTCTATAACAGGAGTTCAGATTTTTAATATAAGTTTATATCCTCTGTTTATATTCCTTGCTTTCAGATATTTACAATTAATTAAGTTTTACTCAAAAGCCTGATGATTTATAAAGTTTTAAGATTTGTAAGTCATATTTTCAATTCTTCAAATCAATACTCTGTTCATTCACCTTTAGTATACAAATTACTGACAGAATGTATTTATAAAGAGAAAAAAAAAATATTAAAAAAAAATATTCATTTCTTAAACTCGAGACTTGTTAATCATTATAAAAAACAGTTTTCAACATATACCATTGAAAATATATTATCTAATAAAGTATTAGAAATTTTAGAAGGGTACTGCCAAAAAAGAGAAAACACGATTTTATTAATAAAAAATATAAAACTCAAGAATGAATATTCTTGTTGGAAAAAATTAATTAAAAGAAAAGAAATCCAAGTAAGTATAGATTTTTATTATTTTGGAATATTAATTTTAAAAGTTAATAAACTACAAAAACAAGATTATATAATTAGGTTATAATATTTGTATATTTAAATCGAATAACAAGTAACTTATGAAAGTTTATACAAAAAGCGGAGACAAAGGAAAGACTTCATTAATTGGTGGAAAAAGAGTAGCAAAGGATGAAATTCAAATTGAAGCATATGGCACGATTGATGAGTTAAACTCTAATCTAGGTTTGCTAAGAGATTACTGCCTATTGGAAAGTGATAAAAAATTTATTTTAGATATACAAGAAAATCTATTTATTATTGGATCTTTACTAGCCATAGATTATTCAAATAAGCTAAAAGAGCATATAAACTTCTCAAATGAAAAATATTATACTATTGAAAATGAAATAGATAGAATTAGTATTAACCTCCCAGTAATGACAAACTTTATAATTCCCGGAGGACATGTCACAATTTCTACTTGTCATATTTCAAGAAGTGTTTGTAGACGAGCTGAAAGAATTTGTGTCAAATTCAGTAAAGAGAATGAACTAAACGAAAATATTTTAATATATCTAAATAGACTATCTGATTATTTATTTATTCTATCTAGGAAAATTACACAAGACACAAATACTCAGGAAATTAAGTGGGTTAATAAGTAATTGTGAAATAACATTCAAATAACTTGTGAAATTCCAATAAAAATTTATTTTTGCAAATTATATAAACTTATTTAGTATGTATTGGACATTAGAATTAGCATCTTTTTTAAGTGACGCACCTTGGCCAGCAACCAAAGACGAATTAATAGATTATTCTATTAGAACAGGTTCTCCTTTAGAAGTAGTTGAAAACTTGCAATCTATTGAGGATGAAGGAGATTTATATGAGCAAATTCAAGAGATTTGGCCAGACTACCCTACAGATGATGATTATCTTTGGAATGAAGACGAGTATTAATAAAATATTATAAAAAAAGCCTCTAATAAGGCTTTTTTTTATTACACATTTACTTCAAAATAAAAGCAACAAATCGTATCTTTGTTTTCTATTTTAAAAAAAAATAAATTTAATGGGTATTTTAAATTCCATTCTTAAAATATTTGTAGGAGATAAATCTAAACAAGATGTTAAAATGATTTATCCTATAAAAAAAAGGATAATATCATTTGAAAAAAATATTTCACAGCTTTCTAATGATGAACTAAGAGCAAAGACCGTTTACTTTAAGTCTACAATAGAAGACTCAATCAAAAATCTGAGTGATCAAATAAAAATCTTAGAGTCAGAGGTCGAATCTACTGATGACTTTGATAAAAAAGAAGAGCTATACAATAATATAGACAAGCTAAAAGATGAAATATATTCAACCACAGAAGAGACTTTAGATGAAATTTTGCCAGAGGCATATGCTGTTATTAAAGAAACTGCAAAAAGATTCACAAATAATAAAGAGATAAAAGTACAGGCTAACAATTTTGACAGAGAAATTTCTGGTACTAAAGAATATGTTAATTTAGATTCAGAATATGCTATTTGGAACAACTCATGGGATGCAGCTGGAAAGCCCGTAACATGGGATATGATTCATTATGATGTACAACTTATTGGAGGTGTCGCAATGCATCAAGGTAAAATTGCTGAAATGCAAACTGGAGAAGGAAAAACTTTAGTAGCAACTCTTCCTGTATATTTAAATGCTTTATCTGGTAAAGGAGTACACCTAGTTACTGTAAATGATTACCTAGCAAAAAGAGATAGCGCATGGATGGCACCAATATATGAATTTCATGGACTAAGCGTTGATTGTATTGATTACTACAAGCCAAATTCTGAAGAAAGAAAAAGAGCATATAAGGCTGATATTACCTTTGGGACTAACAATGAATTTGGTTTTGATTACCTAAGAGACAATATGGCTAATTCACCAGATGATCTAGTCCAAAGACCACACAATTACGCAATTGTAGATGAAGTAGATTCTGTACTAGTAGATGATGCTAGAACTCCATTAATAATTTCTGGAGCTACTCCAAAAGGAGATATTCATGAGTTCAATGAGTTAAAACCAAAAATCGAAAGCATAGTTTCTGTTCAAAGAAAGCAATTAAACGCTTTATTATCTGAAGTAAAGAAAATGATTTCGAACGGTGAAGAAGAAAAAGGAGCATTCAATTTATTAAGAGTGTATAGAGGTATACCGAAAAACAAAGCTCTAATAAAATTTTTGAGCGAAGGTGGAATAAAGCAATTACTTCAAAAGACAGAAAACTTTTACATGCAAGATAACAATAGGGAGATGCCTAAAATAGACCAAGAGCTCTATTATGTTATTGATGAGAAGAATAATCAAATTGAATTAACTGATAAAGGGATTGATTTTTTATCTGGTAAAGATAATCCTGATTTCTTTGTGATGCCAGAAATAGGAATTGAAATAACTAAAATTGAATCTCAGAGTTTAGACCCTAAAAAAGAAGCGAGTTTAAAGGAAGATTTATATCGTGATTTCGGAATTAAGTCTGAAAGAATTCATACTCTTAGTCAGCTCTTAAAAGCATATGCATTGTTTGAAAAAGATACTCAATATGTTGTAATGGATAATAAAGTAATGATTGTTGATGAGCAGACTGGTAGAATAATGGATGGCAGGAGGTATAGTGATGGTTTACACCAAGCAATTGAAGCAAAAGAAAATGTAAAAATTGAAGCTGCTACTCAAACCTTTGCAACAATTACATTACAAAATTATTTTAGGATGTATAAAAAACTTTCTGGAATGACTGGTACTGCTGTAACAGAAGCTGGTGAATTGTGGGAGATATATAAATTAGATGTAGTAGAAATCCCTACTAATAGACCAATAGTTAGAGATGACAGAGAGGATTTGATTTACAAAACGAAAAGAGAAAAATATAATGCAGTAATTGATGAAGTTACAAAATTATCAAATGATGGCAGACCAATATTAATAGGTACTACATCTGTTGAAATAAGTGAGGTATTAGGGAAAATGCTAGGCATAAGAAAAGTACCACATAATATTCTAAATGCTAAGCTACATAAAAAAGAAGCTGATATTGTATCCCAAGCTGGTAATCCTGGACAGGTTACAATAGCTACTAATATGGCAGGAAGAGGAACTGACATTAAGTTGTCAGAAGAAGTTAAGAATTCTGGCGGTTTAGCAATAATAGGTACAGAACGTCATGACTCAAGAAGAGTTGACAGACAACTTAGAGGGCGAGCTGGAAGACAAGGTGACCCAGGAAGTTCTCAATTTTATGTTTCTTTAGAAGATAATCTAATGAGGTTATTTGGAAGTGAAAGAATTGCTAAAATGATGGACAGAATGGGCTTAGGTGAAGGTGAAGTAATCCAGCATTCTATGATTACTAAATCAATTGAAAGAGCGCAGAAAAAAGTTGAAGAGAATAATTTTGGAATAAGAAAAAGGCTTTTAGAATATGATGATGTAATGAGTGCTCAAAGAGAAGTCATTTATAAAAGAAGATATAATGCTTTGTTTGGTGATAGATTGAAGGTTGATATTGCCAACATGATTTACGATACCACAGAAATTATAGTTGAAAATAATAAATCCGCAGGTGACTTTAAAAATTTTGAATATGAATTAATTAGATACTTCTCATTAACTACGGGTATTAATAACGATGAATTCAATACGTTATCTTCAGAAGAAATTACAGATAAAATATATAACGTAGCAATAAAGCATTATTTAGCTAAAATTCAAGAAAATGCAGTTTTAGCTTTCCCTGTTATCAAGAATGTGTATGAAACACAAAAGAACAAGTTTAAAAGAATTGTAGTTCCATTTACTGATGGAGTTAAAACACTACAGGTTATTACAGACTTAGAAAAAGCATATAATTCAAAAGGGGAACAGCTAGTAAAAGATTTTGAAAAAAATATATCTCTAGCTATTATAGATGATTCTTGGAAAACTCATCTAAGGAAAATGGATGAGCTAAAACAATCTGTACAATTAGCTGTTCATGAGCAAAAGGACCCACTATTAATTTATAAATTTGAGTCGTTTGAATTGTTCAAAAGTATGATTGATCAAGTAAATAAAGATATTTTATCATTTTTATTTAAAGGTGAAATACCTCGTGAAAACACTAATCTTATAAAAGAAGCTAGATCTAGAAAAACAACAAATGTAAACACTTCAAAAGAGGAAATTCCTAACATGGATGAATTAAGCGCAAGAAATAGAACAGCTGGAAGTAATCAAACTAAGAATAGGGAAGTCATTGAAACAATAACTAGAGATCAACCCAAAATTGGTAGGAATGATAAGGTTTTTATAAAGAATGTTAAAACTGGAGATAGTAAAGAGTTAAAATATAAACAAGCAGAACCATTAATTCTTAAAGGTGAATGGGTTATTTTTAATAAAAATTAGTTAAATTATTAACAATTTTAAAAAAATACATTGGCATACCCTACCCATTCTAAGATATTATCTCATACAGATTTAATAAAAAAAATCTTATCTGGAGATGTAGTGTCACTAAGTAGAGCTATAACTCTTGTAGAGAGTAAAAACAATAATGATAGAGTTATTGCTAATAAGATTTTAAAAGAATGTTTATTAAAAAAATCTACATCCATAAGAATTGGCATAACTGGAGTCCCTGGTGTTGGTAAAAGCACCTTTATAGAGTCTTTAGGGACTTTTTTATCCGCTATAGACAAGAAGATAGCAGTTCTAGCTGTAGACCCTTCAAGCACTGTTTCTAAAGGAAGTATTTTAGGAGATAAAACTAGAATGCAAAATTTAGTTAAAGATAAAAATGTATATATTCGACCTAGCCCAGCTGGAAATCATTTAGGTGGTGTTACAAATAAGACTAGAGAGTCTATAATATTATGTGAAGCAGCAGGATATGATATTATATTAATTGAAACTGTTGGGGTTGGGCAGAGTGAAATAAGCATCTATGAAATGGTTGATTATTTTCTACTACTCAAATTAGCTGGCGCAGGAGATGAACTTCAAGGAATTAAAAGAGGTATAATTGAAATGGCGGATTCAATTATAATTAATAAAGCAGATGGGGATAATATTAATGCTACAGAGATTGCAAAATCTGAATTTAAAATGGCACTAAACTTGTATCCTATAAAGTCTTCAAAATGGAAACCTAAGGTTTCTACATGTAGTTCAATTGATTCTAGTGGAATTAAAGAAATATGGCAGGAAATTGAGGATTATTTGAAATTAACAAAAACCAATGGATATTTTTTATCAAACAGAAAAAATCAAAAAAAACATTGGCTTATGCAAACTCTTAACCATAGAGTTCAAACAATATTTTTTAGTAATGAAAAAATCATGATTGAGCTAGAAAATCAAGTCAACTTATTAGAGAATAATCAAACAACAGTTTTAGCAGCTACAGAAACAATTATTAATACAGGTAAAGTAGTATGAAAGAAAACTTAACAATTATAGTTCCACTGTACAATGAAGAGGAAAATATTGATAGATTAAGTAAGGAATTAAATACCTTTTTAAAAATATCACTAATAGATTCCCAGGTATTATTTATTAATGATGGGTCAAGTGACAATAGTGAAGAGCTAATTCAAAATATTTGTAAAGAAAATGATAAATTTAAGTTAATTAGTTTTAATGAAAATTACGGATTAAGTGCAGCTATAAAAGCAGGGTTCGATAATGCAAAGACCAGCTTAGTTGGATATATTGACGCAGATCTTCAAACTAATCCAGAAGACTTTAATTTACTTCTTAAAGAAATTGATAATAATGATTTAGTAACAGGGGTTAGAACATCTAGAAAAGATTCCGTAATTAAAAATCTATCATCACTAATTGCTAATACCATTAGGAAGTTATTCACCAACGATGAAATGGATGATACTGGTTGTCCGTTAAAAATAATTAGATCAGATTTTGCTAAAAAGATACCCATGTTTAAAGGAATTCATAGATTTTTGCCTGCAATGGTTCTACTTCAAAATGGTAGAGTAACTCAAGTCTCCGTTAGGCATTACCCTAGAATAGCAGGAAAAGCTAAGTTTGGTTTTTTTAATAGACTCATAGGCCCATTAATTGATTGCTTTGCTTACTTGTGGATGAAAAAAAAATATATAAATTATCAAATTAAAGATAATGAGTAGTTTAATAATATACTCTATTGGGTTTATTGCTCAAATTTTATTTTCATCAAGATTGATAATTCAGTGGTTTTATTCTGAAAAAGAGAATAAGATAATAACTCCAACAATTTTTTGGATTCTGAGTCTCTTAGGCTCATTTTTATTGTTTTTATACGGTTATTTAAGAAATGATTTTGCAATAATGTTAGGTCAGTCACTGACTTATTTTATTTATATAAGGAATCTTCAATTACAAGGTGAATGGAATAAATTGAATGTTTTTTTAAGATTCTTATTTATAACATTCCCAATATATGTTGTGATTTACTACTACAATAATAATATTATAGATTTAGATGTTTTATTAAGAGAAAATGACATACCAAAATGGCTACTTTCTTTAGGTATTATTTCTCAATTAGTTTTCACCTTTAGGTTTATATATCAGTGGTTATACTCAGAAAAAAGAAAAGAATCTAGCCTTCCCCTTGGTTTTTGGGTTTTAAGTATCTCAGGTTCTATATTAATATTAATTTATTCTATATTCAGATCTGACCCAGTGCTATTTATTGGTCATATAATTGGCTCATTGATATATACAAGAAATATTTACTTATATTTTAAATTTAAGTAAATGAAATTTTCAAAAAACATTTCAAATTCAATAGTTATATTTCTGATAACTGCAGTATGCTTAGTTTTTACAATAAATTTAAGCTACATAGACATTACCATAATGGAGGCTAGAAATTTCGTTACAGCAAGGGAAATAGTATTAGAAAACAATTGGCTTATGCCAACATTTAATGGGGAGCCGAGGTATCAAAAGCCTCCACTACCTACATGGCTTGCCGCCCTATCTTCAATTATGTTTGGGGTTAAAAGTCTTTACATTTACAGACTTCCAGGTTTTATATTCTTAGCTATTACAGGAATCACATCCTACTACTTTAGTTTAGAGTTGTTAAATAACAAAAGAAATAGTATTATTAATGCATTTATAACAATAACCTCATTCTATATAATAGCAATAGTAATTGAGGCACCGTGGGACATTTATAGTCATGCGTTTATGTTTATTGCAATATACTTTTTGTTCAGATCCTTGAATTCAGAAGTGTTTAAATTAAAAACTGTCTTTTTAGCAGGATTTTTCATTGGGTGCTCGTTCTTATCCAAAGGGCCAATATCTATATATGCGCTATTAATACCTTTTTTAATTTCATATTTAATTACATACCCTAGCTATAAAGTAAAAAAGGTTAAGAAAATTTTACCAATTTTAATTATAGGATTAGTTATTGGTACATCATGGTATATGTTTTTATTAATCAAAGATCCGACAAACTTAATTAATGCGACTACAAAAGAGGCTTCAAACTGGTCAAGCTATAATATTAGACCATTTTATTATTACTGGAGTTTCTTTATTCAGTCAGGTATTTGGACTGTTTTTGCAATCTTAAGCTTATTTTATCCATATTATAAAAATAAAATTAAAGATTACAAGAAATATAAACTTACATTTTTATGGACTATAATTGGAGTTATATTTTTATCGATAGTTCCTGAAAAAAAACCTAGGTATTTAATGCCAATTTTGATTCCTTTAGCATTAAATATTGGGTTTATTTTTAGCTATATCAAAGAGAGTTATAATAAGAAAAGAAGTTCCAGAAAAGTACTACTATTTCATTATTTACTGATTACAATTATTGGGGTTTCATTTATTTGTATAAAAAGTTTTGTATTAAATTTAAATATTAACACTTTAGATGTAATACTTCTTATTTTGAGTATTTTGGTTATAGTTAAATTATTTAATTTTAACGATTTACAATTTATAAATATTAATACAGTTTCATTACTGATTTTGATTTTCTCAATTTCAAACTCCCCAACACTAGTGGGTAATAAAAATAAATTATACCGATCAGTTAATGAGTTAAATAACCCTAAGATTCAAGTATTGACAAACTACAATCTATCTCCAGAAATTATATGGGATTTTGGTAAAAAAATAGATAATATAGATAATAAAAAAATAAAAGAAATAACAGAAAAAAAAATGAAATTTGGACTACTAACTAATAAACCTCTATCAACAAAAGATACTGTTTTAAATAATCTAAACTATAAAATAAAACTAGTAAAAAAATATGATTTAAATAATTTAAGTAATAAAAAAAGACTTATTACTTATTACCATTTATTTAGTCCTGAATAAAATAAATTTATTTAATAATTTGTAAGCACAGTATCCAAATACCAATCCAAAGAATAGTCCAAATATTATATCTAAAGGGAAATGTACTCCTAAATAAATCCTACTGTACGAGAATAATACTACCCAACTAAACAGAAAGTAATTTAAAATTTTAAAATTAAAATTATAAAATAACTTATATAAAAAAATAGACACAGCCATAGAATTAGCAGCATGAGCAGAAAAGAAACCAAACTTACCACATCGAACATCGATAGTCCTTAATAAAATATTAAGGGAATCATCACTACAAGGCCTAAGTCTTTGAAAGGAGTCTTTAATAAAGTTGGTGAATTGATCAGTGAATAATATTAAGAGCGCTATAGATAATAATATAAATAATAGTTTTTTAGTAGAAAAACTCTTAAAAAGAAGATAAATAATTATTACAAAAAAAGGTATATAATTCCATTTATCTGTTAAAATTAACCATACGGGGTCCCAATTATCAGAACCAAGTTTGTTTAGATATATTAATAAATCTCTATCAAATTTCAAAAACCTTTCTAACATAATTACTCATATCTACTAACTTCCCTATCGTAGAATTCAGAAGCCTCTTCAATAAGATCTTTTGTTTGTGTTAAAAGCTCCTCCTCATCTGATTCACTAAAATTTTCAAACCATTTAATAGAGTCATTTTCAAGATTCAGAATAAATCTAGGATAATCTGTATGAATGATAAAAATTGAATCAGGAAAATCTGTGTTGTCCCCCAGAATAAACTTAGGTAAATCCATGTCTTAATTATTTAAAATTAATTTTTTAGTTAAAATATCAAACCTAATATACAATAAAACAGCTGCAGTTGATAAACCAGTTAATAGACCAATCCAAATTCCTTCGCTTCCGAGCATTTGTTCTGAACCTAAAAAATAACTAACTGGAAAACCTACTAACCAGTAGGAAATAAAAGTTATTAAGGTAGGTATCTTTACATCTTGCATACCCCTTAGAGCAGCCAAAATAATAACTTGAATAGTATCAGATATTTGATATATAGCTGCAATAATAAGTAATTTAGAAGTGATTCGTATCACCTCTAAATTATCTTGATAATTTAATGGATTATTTAAATCTACATAAATGTATGGAAGTAAATCATTTAAAAATATAAAACAGACTGCGAAAAATAAAGCCAAGAGTAGGCCAAGTAAAAGAATAGAAAAAGAAATTCTCCTTAAATCAACGTAATTCCTTAGTCCCTTTTGGTTACCAACCCTTACCATTGCGGAAACACTTAGACCACTGGCAATCATAAAAGTCATCGATGATAAGTTTAGAGCTATTTGATTTGCTGATTGGGAGTTTTCACCAAGCAAACCACTTAACCAAATTGCTGTAGTAAAGAAAACAACTTCAAATACCATTTGCATAGAACTTGGAATACCAATATTCAAAATCTTTTTAAACATGAGCTTATTAAATTTAACTGCTCTAAGATTACTTAATCTCTTCTTTATCCTCTTATTATATTTAATTATCAGTATAAGAAATACTAGCATAACTATTCTAGAAATTAATGTGCCAATGGCTGCTCCAATAATACCCATTTGAGGAAAACCAAATTTTCCAAAAATCAAAACATAGTTAATTATCACATTAATCACATTAGCTAGGATTGCAGCATACATTGGGTAAATAGTGAGCGAGAGTCCATCAAAAAATTGCTTAAACGCTTGGAATATCAAAAGCGGGATTAAAGATATAACTACTAGCTCTAGATAAGGTAACGCAAGTGTTACAACTTCTTTAGGCTGATTCATTAGTGACATTATATCTTTAAAAAGAAAAATTGATAAAAATAAGATTAAACTAAGTGCTGTACACAAAACTATTCCATGGACAAAGGTAGATTGTAATTTATCTTGATCATTCTCGGAATCAGCTTCCGCAACTAACGGAGTAATAGCTGATGAAAAACCTATTCCAATTGCCATACCAATAAATACAAAACTATTCCCTAAGGAAACTGCAGCTAGATTAGTAGGGTCTAATTTACCAACCATAATATTATCGACAAGACTCACTAAAGTATGACCAAGCATTCCCAGCATAACCGGTAATGATAATTTTAAGTTATAATTAAATTCTTTGGTGTAATTTTTTAGCACTTATCTCTTTTTAGGACTTTTATAAAATTCCATTTCATAATCAAAACTTAATTTACCTGAAGAAATCTTAAGTAATTTTTTTTTAAGTAACTGCTTTTTGAAACTTGATAATTTATCCGTAAATAAAACTCCTTCAACATGGTCATACTCGTGCTGAATGACTCTGGCTAATAAACCGTCAAATGATTGAACATGTTTAATGAAATTTTCATCAAAATATTGAATTTTAATTTCGGGCTGTCTTAATACACTTTCTCTAACATTTGGGATACTTAAACAACCTTCATCAAAACTCCAATCATTCCCTGACTCTTCGATTATTTCTGGATTAATAAATGTTTTTTTAAAAGACTTTAATTGGTTTTGTTCATCATCACTAAGACTTTCATCTTCTGAAAAAGGGCTTGTGTCAACTATAAAAAGTCTAATAGATAGACCTATTTGAGGGGCAGCTATACCTACTCCACTTGCGTTATACATTGTTTCATACATGTTTTGAATGAGCGTACTTAGATTAGGATAATCTTTTGGTATAACTTTAGCTTTTCTTTTTAAAACAGGATGCCCATAAGCTATAATTGGTAACAACATAACAAATAAAATTTTTTTGCAAAAATACAATACTTATTTATACAATGATTCAGTAATTAAATTTTTCTACTACGTAAATAACCTTGTAAAATAATCGTAGCACTAACCATATCAATTGTCTCTTTATTTTTTCTTTGCTTCTTTTTTAATCCTCCATCAATCATTGCTTGAAAAGCTAATTTTGAGGTAAATCTTTCATCAAACCTATCTATAGTTATTAAGGGAAAATTAGAATTAATAATTTTAATATACTTTAATATTAAAGGCTCAATTAAAGATTCTTCATTGTTCATTTTTTTAGGTAAACCAACTACCACTATCTCTACTTCTTCTTTTTTAAAATAATCTTTTAAAAAATTAATTAAATTATCAGTTTTAACTGTGTTTAGGCCCGAAGCAATTATCTGACTCTCATCGGTAACTGCAATCCCACATCTTTTGGAACCAAAATCAATAGATAATATTCTCGGCATAGTGTTTACAAATATAGTATAACTCAAAAAAAAAAGTATTTTTTATTCATACTTTATTAAATGATTATATAATAGAATTATATTTGTTTATATAATTATAAGAATGGATTTAAAACAAAAAATAGAATCAGCCTGGGATGACAGAAGCTTATTAAATGATTTAAACATTATTAAAGCTATTAATGATACAATTGAACTATTAGACTCCGGACATCTAAGGGTAGCTCATTGTGAGGACTCCAAATGGATTGTTAATGAATGGATTAAGAAAGCTGTTTTATTATATTTTCCGATTAATAAGATGACCACTCTACATGCTGGTCCAATGGAGTTTCATGACAAGATTCCATTAAAACAAGATTATGCTAAAAAAGGGATAAGAGTTGTGCCTAGTGCTATATCTAGATATGGATCATTTATATCAAGTGGTTGTATACTTATGCCTAGCTATGTAAATATTGGTGCATATATAGGCAAAGGAACAATGGTTGACACATGGGCAACAGTCGGTAGTTGTGCACAAATAGGAGAGAATGTGCATATTTCGGGCGGAGTAGGTATTGGAGGAGTTTTAGAGCCTTTACAAGCAACTCCAGTGATTATAGAAGATAATGTATTTTTAGGATCAAGAAGTATCATTGTAGAAGGTGTAATTATTAGAAAGGAAGCTGTTTTGGGTGCTAATGTTGTTTTAACTGCATCTACAAAAATTATTGATGTAACTAATAATGTTGCTGTTGAAATTAAAGGAGAAATACCAGAAAGATCAGTTGTTATTCCTGGATCATTTCCAAAAAAATTTAATGCAGGAACCTATAATGTTCCTTGTGCTCTTATAATAGGAAAAAGAAAAGAAAGTACAGATAAAAAAACATCCTTAAACCAAGTTTTAAGAGAACACAATTTAGCTGTTTAACTATTAAGTATTATGAAAATAATTTTAATTGATGCTTGGAATAGTCTTATTAAAAACAAAAAGTTAGATATTGATTTATATAACTTATTAGAAGAATTTAAAAATCGTAAGATTATTTTAACGAATGCTAATAATAGTGAACTAATTGATTATGGTATAGTAGGAATGCCATATGATGTGTTTAGTCTATCACACAAGCCAAATAAGGGTGACTCTATGTATTTCAAACTACTTATTGAAAAATACAATCTAAGTATTACTAATTTGATATACATTGAACACAATTATGAAGCAGTACAATCAGCAATGTCTATTGGAATAAAGACACATCATTATAATCCAAAGGATTCTAATGATAAGGTTTATCAATTTTTATTAAAAAACACATAATTGGCATATAAAATTACATTATCTAAAAAAAACAAAGAAATAGCGGAGTCTCTGCTTCTTAATGTAGCTAAGTCTTTAGATATTTTATCCGTTAAGTATTGGCTTGAGGGTGGAACTTTATTAGGCATAAAAAGAGAATCCAGACTATTGCCTTGGGACAACGATCTAGACTTATCAATAAACAGCTCAGAAGTATCTAAAATTGATGATTTAATAATAAATTTAAAGTCAAAAAACTTACGTGTTAGAGTTCGAAAATTCGATAATACAACTGAGTTCTTCAACAATGGGGATATTAGAATAATTAAAATCAGAAATAAAAAGTTTTTTAACCTATTAAAAGGCTCAGTTTGTCTAGAGATATTTGTTAAATACCCTAAAAAAGAAAACACCTATTGGATGATTGGCAATACTACTAAAAATGTTCCTTCAAAATATTACGCTAACCTACAATCAATAAAATTTAAAGACTATTTATTTTCTATTCCAGAGCTAACAGAGGAATATTTAACCTATAGATATGGGGATTGGAAGAAACCTGTAAAAGAATGGAACACTTTTACAGATGATAAAGCATTGAATTAAACTTTATTTATTGATAATAAATCTTTAAGAATAGTACTACTAACACTAGGAGTGTATTTGAAGTATTCAACTGGACAAGAAGTTTCAGGGTATCTACCTTTCCAATCATCTCCAACCGAAATTGCATCAATAGTATATTTATCAATAGCCTCTTGCTTATTTTTATTAATTTGAGGAACTACTAAATCAACATATTTAATAGATTCGACAATTTTAACTCTTTCTTTAAATGGTATAACAGGTAATTTACCTTTTTCTTGAAGTATTAATTCGTCTGTTGAAACCCCAACTATTAATTGATGACATAATTCTTTTGATTTAGTCAGTATGTTGAGATGGCCATAATGAAAAATATCAAAGCAGCCGGTAGTATACATTGTATTGTACTTTTTCTTTACTGAGTTAGAGTTTACAGAGATAGTTGTTTTATTCTTAAAAACAATCGATATATTATTTCCGTATTTATCAAAAAGTTCGTTTAACAAATCAACTATATTGGAAGAAAAAACCTTGTAACAATGAATTGAAAAGCTAGTGGAATCAACAAAATTTAGCTGAATATCCGAATATCTTGTTACTAATGAGAGTAAATATTTCTTTTCCATAATTTAATTGTTAATCAAAATTACAAAAAACATATCTTAAGATAACATTCAAATTAATTATTATAACTTTGGAGAATAACAAATATTAATATGAAGATTATAATTTTAGCTGCTGGAATTGGATCAAGGTTAGGTAATCCTTTTCCAAAACCTTTAACAAAACTAAAAAACAATAAAAGTATAATGCAGATGATGACTGAAAATATCTCGTCGTTATACAGTTTAGATTTAGTAAATCTTGTAGTTGGCTTTAAAAAAAATTTGATAATGGAAAGTTTTCCAAACTTAACCTATATTTATAATCAGTATTTTGATCAAACTAATACGGCCAAAAGTTTATTAAAAGCAATTAAAAAAAATAAAAATCAGTCTATACTTTGGATGAACGGAGATATTGTTTTTGATAAAAATATATTGTTAAAATTAAAAGAATACATAGATGAAGATATTTCATTTGTAGCGGTGAATACAAGTAAAGTTTCCGAAGAAGAAGTTAAATACACTTTAAAGGATAATTATATCGATGAATTATCTAAGACAGTAGAAAATGGATTAGGAGAAGCTGTTGGAATAAATTTTATCTCTTCAAAATATATAGATTCATTTATTAAAAGACTTGAACAGTGTGATGACAATGACTATTTTGAAAGAGCTCTGGAAGTAGCTATTGAAAAAGATGGTTTTAAAATAAAACCAGTGGATATTTCGGAGTTTAATTGTATAGAAATTGATTTTGAAGAAGATCTTAAAAATGCAAACAATTTTATCTAATGAATTCAATTCTATTTTGTAAAAATAAATATGCATTTGGAATTTTAGAGCCGATTAGAAAAGAGCTAAATGCTCTAAATCATGATTTCATTTGGTATGTAGATAAAAAAATATTAGGGGATTTCCCTTATAAAACAGAACCACACTGCAGTAGCATAAAAGAACTAAAGAATTATAACAGTGAAGCTGTTTTCGTGTGTGGAAATGCTGTCCCTCACTACTTAAAAGGTGTTAAAACTCAAGTTTTTCATGGTTTTGCAGGAGAGAAAAAAGGTCATTTCAGAATAAGAAATTACTTTGACTTGTATTTAACTCAAGGTCCATATTTTACCAAAACTTTTGTTGAAAAAAGAAAAAAATATAATGATTTTGAAGTAACTGAGACAGGCTGGTCTAGAATAGATAATCTGTTTATAGAAAATCCTGATTTAGATAATAAAAAAGAAAAACTGTTAGAAACTTACAGTAAAGAAAGTATACTGTTATACGCCCCAACTTTTTCACCAAAATTAACTTCAGCCCCATATCTACAAAAAGAGCTAATATCTATCTCTAAAGAATCTAATTATCTCTTGATAATAAAGTTTCATCCATTAATGAACGAAGCTTTAAAATATGAGTACGAAAATATAGCAAAAGAGAATAAAAATATTTTAATTTTTAATGATAATGACATTACTGATTTATTAAAAATATCTGATTTATTAATCAGCGATACTTCTTCCGTTATTTATGAATTTAGCCTATTAAACAAACCTGTAATTACATTTAATAATATAGCAAAAAACAAATACTGGCAAGACTCTAAAACATATACAGGATTAAAATATCTATTAGAGGACAATTTAAAAAATAGAAAATACTCTGATAAGAGAGAAGAATTAATTAAGAGTTATCATCCATATAATGACAGTAAGTCATCCTTAAGAATGATAGAGGCCGTGAAAAACTATATAGCCGATTATGGAGTACCTAATAAAAGAAAACTATCTTTTTTTAGAAAGTTAAAAATCTACAAGATTTTTGGGTTTTAAAAAATATTCTTTATTTTTTTTGTTTTTTCTCTATTGGAAAAAAACCTTTCAGAATAATTTAGCATTTTATTATAAACTAAGTCATAATTTTGATTAAATAAAGTAGCGTATTCTCTACTAAAAACCTCAATTACACTGGGGTCTTTAGTTAGTCTATTAAAGTTCTGCATCCTTTCTTCAAAACTCATTTTTTTAAATTGCATCCTGTTTAAATCTATTAAATAGAAATCGTACTCGTTATTGTTGAATTTAATTAAGGTGTTTCCTGGTGAATGATCTAAGTAATTAATATTGTTTTCATGTAAATTATAAGTAAATCTTGAAAACATCTTTAAAATCTGTATTCTGTTTTTAAAATTACCATCTTTGATTACTTCTCTAATTGTAAAATCATAGTCCAATTGCTTTGATACATAAAAGCTGCTTTTTAAAAAGAAACTATTTTTAAATTCAAAATAAGCTATTGGTTCTGGTGTTTTAATACCAAGATTTAATAATTTTTTAGCAAATTTATAGGATCTCTCTGCTTTACTTGATCTTATGTGGTTATAGATAAAAGCATTAAAAATATTGGGAATTTTAAATGATTTAATGTTAAAAGTAACTGTATCTGACTTATAGGATTTTATCACATTCCTAGAATTCTTAATTATATCACCTGATTTAGAAAAGTTATTGATAAAATTTTCAATAATATCAGAATAAATATTATAATCAGTATTTATTAATTTAACTTTTATCAAAAGGTTATTTTTATATTTGATGTAAATATATTTATTAATGAGTAATATTATTATAAAAGAGGCTGAAAAAGCCTGTAAAATTTTAAAAAATGGAGGAGTTATAGTCTACCCTACTGATACAGTATGGGGTATTGGCTGTGATGCTACTAACGAAGAAGCTATAAAAAAAGTTTTTAAAATAAAGCAAAGAAATTCTTCAATCCCAATGCTTTGCCTAGTAAACGAGCATTCCATGTTAAAAAACTATCTTAAATCTGTCCCAACAGAATCTGCTAAAATATTACAAGAGGCCGTATCACCAACAACAATAATTTATAACCATTCAATGAATATATCAAAACTATTACTAGGAGAGAATAATAGTATTGGTTTTAGAATAGTGAATAATGAATTTTGTAAAAAATTAATTGAAAAACTCGGCAAACCTATCGTATCTACTTCTGCAAATCTAAGTGGAGACGAATCTACGCATAATCTAAAAGAAATTAATACCAAGATTTTAAAAGGAGTTGACTATGTCGTAAATTTGCCGAATACTAAATCTTGTGATTCAGCATCTTCAATTATTAAAATTAATTTAGACGGCACAATTTCAAAAATTAGGTAATAGATTAAAAGAAAATGATTTACAAAGAAGCTTTAGAAAACAACATATTCGATCACATCTGTAATTGTGCTGATGAGTTAGATTTGGAATGTTATGTAATTGGAGGTTTTGTTAGAGATTATATAATTAAAAAATCTACTCCAAAGGATATAGATATAGTTGTAGTTGGTGATGGTGTAGATTTTGCGAATTATGTTTCTAGTAAATTAAAAAATACTCCTGCTGTAACAGTTTTTAAAACCTATGGTACTGCTATGTTTAAATTCAACGACATGGAAATTGAGTTTGTTGGCGCTAGAAAAGAATCCTACAGTTTAGAAAGCAGAAACCCTAAAGTAAGTACTGGCACATTAGAAGATGATCAAAACAGAAGAGATTTTACAATTAACTCCATGGCGTTTAGCTTAAATAAGGATAGCTACGGGGCTTTAGTGGACCCTTTTAATGGATTTGAAGATATTCTGAATAAAGTTATAAGAACTCCACTAAATCCTGAAATCACATATAATGATGACCCTCTAAGGATGCTTAGAGCAATTCGTTTTGCAACTAAACTCAGTTTTAAAATTAATGATGAATCTCTAAATTCTATCACTAGTTTATCATCCAGGATTGAAATAATAACAAAAGAGAGAATAGTTGTAGAATTAAATAAAATAATGCTTGCCAATAAGCCATCATCAGGGTTTATTTTATTAGAAAAATGTGGATTACTTAAATATATATTACCTGAAATAACATCATTAAAAGGGATTGATGAAATTGAAGGGCAGACACATAAAGATAATTTTTATCACACTCTTGAAGTTTTAGATAATATCTGTAAACACACCGACAATCTATGGCTTCGATGGGCAGCACTACTTCACGATATTGGAAAAGCACCAACAAAAAGGTTTAGTAAAAAAGTTGGATGGACTTTTCATGGTCATGAATTTGAAGGATCAAAAATGGTATATCATTTATTTAAGAGAATAAAACTACCCCTTAATGATAAAATGAAATATGTTCAAAAGCTAGTTTTAATGAGTTCTAGACCAATTGTTCTAGCTCAAGATATCGTTACAGATTCAGCCGTTAGAAGATTAGTATTTGATGCTGGTGAATATGTCGATGACCTAATGACATTGTGTGAAGCAGATATTACCACCAAAAACGACAATAAATTCAATAAATATCACAATAACTTCAAAATAGTAAGAAACAAAATTATTGAAGTTGAAGAAAAAGATAGCATTAGAAATTTTCAACCACCAATTTCTGGTGAAGAAATAATGAAGAAATTTAACCTAAAGCCATCTAAAGTTATTGGAACATTAAAAGAGATCATTAAAGAAGCAATTTTAGAAGGTGATATTCCCAATGAATATAATGCCGCATACAATCTTATGATAAGTGAAGCAAAAAAACTAGGATTAAATAATGAATAACCAATTCAATCTACTTGTTAAAATCTCATTGGTTTTAATCTATCTTGTAATCATAGCTGGTGCAATAGTTAGAATGACAGGTTCTGGAATGGGATGTCCTGACTGGCCAAAATGTTTTGGCTATTTGATTCCTCCAACTGAAAAAAGTGAACTGATCTTTACATCATTTCATGACTACAATAAAGGAGAAATGATAATTTTAAATTCAGAAAAACTATATAGTGCTACAAATGATTTTAAATCTAATGAAGCTATAGATTTAAATAATTGGAGTTTATTTGAAAAACACGATTATGTTGTTTACGATCCACTACATACATGGGTTGAATATATTAATAGATTAATAGGAGCGCTCGCTGGAATACCTATCTTACTGTTTACTCTAATAAGCATTTACTACTGGAGAGATTACAAATATCTCACTCTAATATCCATATTAACAGTTTTAGGGATGGGCTTCCAGGCATGGTTAGGAAAAACTGTTGTAGATTCAAACTTAGCTCCTTACAAAATAACTATTCATATGCTAATGGCCCTAGTAATTGTTGGTCTAATATTGAGTTTGATAATACACACAAAAAAGAGTAAATCCGTTAATAACAAATTATTTAAAAATCTTATAATATTTTCGATTACACTAACCTTAATCCAGGTAGTTCTAGGGACTCAAGTTAGAGAGTTTGTCGATGAAAAAGTTAAATTAATTGGCTATGACAAGGCAAATTGGCTAACGGATGTACCAATAAAATTTTACATACATAGAAGTTTTTCAATTATAGTATTGATCGTGAATTTTTATTTACTTTACCTTAATAAAAAACTAAGATTAGGATTTAATAAAGTCAATTATATAATTCTTTTAATAGGAGTAGAAATTTTAACAGGAATCTTAATGTATTATTTTGATTTCCCTGTATTAAGTCAACCGATTCACTTAGTAATAGCAACTATAATATTTGGATTACAATTTTATATTTTACTAGAATACTGGCTTAGAAGTAAGTCAATTAACAAAATAGAACCATAATGATTTACAGGCTAAGAGTAATATTAGATAATGACACAGAAGACGATATTTTTAGAGATATTGAATTAGATAAGAACTGTAACTTAGAAGATTTTCATAATACAATAACACAATCTTTTGGGTTTGAAGGTAATGAAATGGCTTCCTTCTATTTAACTGATCAAGAGTGGAATCAAGGAGAGGAAATTTCATTATTTGATTTAGGTGAGTTAGATCAGAGCAATCGGCTAATGACTGATGTTTTAGTAGACGGTGTTATTGATAAAACTAATACTAGATTAATTTATGTTTATGACTTTTTAAATTTATGGACATTTTTAATTGAATTAGTGGAAATTGTAGGGATGACAAGTGGAGTCAATTATCCTAATTTAATTTATTCAAATGGTCAAATACCTACTAAAGCCCCTGAAAAGAACTTTAAATCTGAAAATATTTTTGAAGATGAAGAATCTGAAGATGAAGTAGATAATTATGATGACTATGAGGATTTTTATAATTAATTCTAACTAATTAACTTAAATGGAGTTTAAGATACATTCTGACTTTAAACCTACTGGAGATCAACCCAATGCTATTAAAGAGTTAACTAACGGAATTGAATCTAATCAAAGATATCAAACACTACTAGGAGTTACTGGATCAGGTAAAACTTTTACTATCGCTAACGTAATTGAAAATGTTCAAAGACCAACATTAATTTTAGCACATAACAAAACACTAGCGGCTCAATTATATTCAGAATTTAAATTATTTTTTCCTGAAAATGCAGTCGAATATTTTGTTTCTTATTATGACTACTATCAACCTGAAGCATATATGCCAGTTAGTGGTACTTATATAGAAAAAGATCTTTCAATTAATGAAGAAATAGAAAAACTTAGGTTAAGTACAACATCTTCATTACTGTCCGGTAGACGTGACATTATTGTTATAGCATCGGTTTCATGTTTATATGGAATTGGTAATCCCGTAGAGTTTCAAAAAAATATTATTGAGATAAATGTAGATCAAAAAATATCAAGAACTAAATTATTAAATAGATTAGTCCAAAGTTTATATTCAAGAACTGAAGCAGATTTCAACAGGGGTAATTTTAGAATAAAGGGAGACACTGTTGATGTATTTCCAGGCTATGCTGATGAAGCATTTAGAATACATTTTTTTGGTGATGAGATTGAAGAAATAGAATCATTTGACCCTATAAGTAACAATAAGATTGAAAATTTTGAGAAATTAAATATATTCCCTGCTAACATATTTGTAACATCTCCAGATATTTTACAAAATGCAATTAAAGATATTCAAGATGATTTAGTTTTACAACATGATTACTTCAAAGAAATAGGTAAGCACTTAGAAGCTAAGAGGTTAAAAGAAAGAACCGAGTTTGATCTAGAAATGATTAGAGAATTAGGCTATTGTTCTGGAATTGAAAATTATTCAAGATATCTTGACGGTAGAAATCCTGGTACTAGACCATTTTGTTTATTAGACTATTTTCCAGATGATTATTTAATGGTTGTAGATGAAAGTCATGTGACTGTATCTCAAGTTCATGCTATGTATGGTGGAGATAGAAGTAGAAAAGAAAATCTAGTTGATTATGGCTTCAGACTTCCTGCAGCTATGGACAATAGGCCATTAAAATTTGAAGAATTTGAAAGTTTACAAAAAAACGTAATCTATCTGAGCGCTACTCCTGCAGATTATGAATTAGAAAAAACAGAAGGTTTATACACAGAACAAGTCATAAGACCAACTGGTTTATTAGATCCAATAATTGAAGTAAAGCCTAGTAAAAATCAAATTGATGATTTAATTAATGAAATTCAAATAAGGGTAATAAAAGATGAAAGAATTTTAGTAACCACACTTACTAAAAGGATGGCAGAGGAGCTTACCAAATATTTGATGAAAATTGATATCAGGACAAGATACATACACAGTGATGTAGATACTTTAGAAAGGGTAGAAATAATGCAAGATTTAAGAGAAGGGGTCTTTGATGTACTTGTTGGAGTGAATTTATTAAGAGAAGGGCTTGATTTGCCAGAAGTTTCCTTAGTCGCTATTATAGATGCAGATAAAGAAGGGTTTTTAAGATCAGCAAGAGCATTAACTCAAACTGTGGGTAGAGCAGCCAGACATTTAAATGGTAGAGCTATATTGTATGCGGATAGAATTACAAAAAGCATGCAAAAAACAATTGATGAAACTACCTACCGAAGAAAAAAACAAATGGATTACAATAAAAAGCATAACATAACTCCTACCGCAATAAAAAAATCGCTTAAAAATGCCCTAACAAAAAATAAAGAAGCAGAGGCAGCTAAATTAATTAGATCAAATAATAAAAATCAACATTTCGTAAACAAAAAAGAGGTCGATAAAAAGATTAGGGAAATAAGAAAGCTCATGGAAGAGTCTGCTAAAAATCTAGACTTTTTGGAAGCAGCAAATTACAGAGATCAAATAAAAGAATTACAAGTAGTAAAGTCGAAAAAATTTAGCTAGCTAAAACTTTTTTAACTTTCTGTGCAGCTTCTTCAAACTCAATAGCACTTTGAACATCTAAACCTGACGAATCTATTATTTTTTTAGCTAAATCAGCATTTGTTCCTTGAAGCCTTACTATAATTGGAATATGTATTGAATCTTTCATGTTATTGTAAGCATCCACAATTCCTTGAGCAACTCTATCACATCTAACAATACCTCCAAAAATATTAACAAGAATCGCTTTAACATTAGGGTCTCTCAATATAATTCTAAATGCAATTTCTACTCTTTCAGCATCAGCGGTACCACCTACATCTAAAAAATTAGCTGGTTCTCCTCCAGATTGCTTTATCAAATCCATTGTAGCCATAGCCAAACCTGCTCCGTTTACCATACACCCAACGTTTCCGTCCAGGTCAACATAATTTAAACCAGCCTTATTAGCTTCTACTTCAATGGGGTTCTCTTCTCTAAAATCTCTTAGGGAAGCATAATCTTTATGTCTGAATAAAGCATTATCATCTATAGTAACTTTAGCATCAACAGCTAAAATCTTATTATCACTTGTTTTTAATACTGGATTAATTTCAAATAATGAGGAGTCTGATTTGTCATATGCATTATAAAGAGAAACTACAAATTTTGTCATTTCTTTAAATGCTAATCCACTTAACCCTAAATTAAATGCAACTTGACGAGCTTGAAATGGTAAAATACCAGTAGATGGGTCTATATCAATTGTATGAATTAAATGAGGTGTTTCTTCAGCTACTGTTTCAATATCCATTCCTCCTTCTGTAGAATACATAATCATATTATTTCCAGTAGATCTGTTTAATAGAACTGACATATAGAATTCACATGTTTCTGATTCACCAGGGTAATATACATCTTCGGCTACTAATACTTGATGAACTTTTTTTCCTTCAGCAGATGTCTGAGGGGTAATTAAATTCATACCAATAATATCATCTGAAATAGATTTTACTTCATCAAGGCTTTTTGCTAATTTAACACCACCACCTTTTCCACGACCACCTGCATGAACTTGAGCCTTTACTACAAACCAGGTTGTTCCTGTACTTTCTGTTAATTTTTTAGCACATTCAACAGCTTCATCAGGATTTTGAGCAACTAAGCCTCTTTGAATACGTACTCCAAAACTACTTAACATTTCTTTACCTTGATATTCGTGTAAATTCATTTTTCTTGAATTAATTATTAGCAAAACAAAAGTAATTAACCTTAACCTTTTGACCAACTATAAATAGAATTTAATATCAACTAAAATATGAAGTTATTTCGGCATGTTATTTGAAGTGTTATAAAATTAATTACTACTTTTGGTGACCATCGTATATCAATAAATTAGATATGATAAAAAACATTCTATTTTTTCTTTTATTGATTTCCCAAACTATTTACTCACAAAACAACCTTCCTCCAGAAATATTTTCTGAAGGAAATGAGTTTTATTGTCCATTATCTGAACAAGCTATCGTAAATACTTTTGATATAGTAGATCCTGATGATAATTCTATAGAAGCTTTATACATTCAAATCTCTGAAGGTTATATTCAAGGTGAAGACATACTTATTCTAACTGGAAATAACCAAGGTATTCAAGAATCTTGGGATCCGGTTTCTGGAAAACTTGAGTTAAAAGGAGCTGGAGGTTCAGAAGCCCTTTATACAGATTTAATTGCTGCTGTTTATGATGTTAGATTTAGTAGCTCTAATCCTAATCCTTCTGATAAATCATTTTCATTTACTATTGGCGATACAAATTATCTAGAGGAAACTGAACATTATTATGAATTTATTAGTCTTGTTGATGTTACTTGGACAGATGCAAAAGCATTAGCAGAAAACTTGACCTATTATGGTTTACAAGGATATTTAGCTACAATTACAAGTGAAGGAGAAAATCAAATAGCAGCTATTCAAACTAATGATGTTGGCTGGATTGGTGCTAGTGATTTAGCTACTGAAGGAGATTGGAGATGGGTTACTGGACCGGAAGGTTTAGAAAATGGAGGTTTAGGTATAGCATTTTGGAGTGGAAACGGTATTGGTTCTGGAGGTTCACCTGTAAATGGTCAATATAGTAATTGGAATAATCCTGATGAACCTAATAATGCTGGTCCAGAACATTACGCTCATGTCACATCTCCTAATGTTGGGGAGATAGGATCATGGAATGACTTACCCAACCCAGCTTCAGGAGGTGGTGATTATCAATCTAAAGGATATATAGTAGAGTATGGAGGTATGCCTGGAGATCCAATTTTAAATTTATCTTCAAGCACTAATTTGTTTGCGGCTAGTATTAGTATAATTAATGCGTTTAATGGATGTTTAAACGAGTATAATGGTTTAGAAGCTGAATCAAATACAGAAAATGTTTATTGGTATGACAGTCAAGTTGATGGAAATTTAATTTTTACAGGAACAAATTTTAATCCAGATATTAGTGAAACTATATCCTATTATATCACTCCTTTTTCCCCTGGAATTTGTGATGATTATCAACGACTAGAAGTAGCTGCTACTTTTATTCCTGGACCAATTCCTGTTGCTCCAAATGTTACTGTAGATCAATGTACGTATACAATTGAGGAGTTAGTTACCGAAATTTTAATTAATAATGAATGTGCCGATGTTTCCAATATAACTTACTCTACTGGAACAGATTTCAATGATGTTAATGGCCTTGGGTATTTTAGTGAGCCATCTGGAGAATTTGAATTTAGTCAAGGTATTATCTTATCCTCAGGGGATGCAAATATTGGAACTGGACCAAATAGTGGCATTGGAGATCAAAGCTCTGGTGATAATGGATGGCCTGGAGATATTGACTTAACTACTTTATTAGAACAAACTGACAGCGCAAATGATAACACAAATAATGCTTCTGTAATTGAATTTGATTTTGTACCAATATCAAATAGCATAAGTTTTAGATTTATTATGGCATCTGAAGAGTACGATCAAGGGTCTTTTGAGTGTAATTTTTCTGATATCTTTGGTTTTTTCTTAACTGACGAAAATGGAGTAACTACAAACCTAGCTGTCTTACCAGATACTGACATTCCAATATTGGTTACTAATATTCATCCAGATAATAGTGCAAATGGAGCACCTTGTGTAGGTGCTAATGAAGATTATTTTGGAGCATATGTTCCTCAGGGTTCACCTCCAATTGCATACGATGGGTATACAATACCATTTACAGCTCAGTCTGAAGTAGTCCCAGGGCAAACCTATCATATTAAACTAGCGGTAGCCGATGCTGGTGATACAAGTTTAGATACTGCAGTATACCTTGAAGGAGGAAGTTTTGATTTAGGAATAGACTTAGGGGATGATATACTTATATCTAACGGTAATGCACCATGTCCAAATGACACGTATATCATAGATACATATACTCAAGATGGTGAATACACTTGGTATAATAATGATATAGAAATTGAAGGAGAAGATTTATCTATTCTTGAAGTAACTGAAACTGGAAACTACTCGGTTAATATTTCTTATGGTGATAATTGCAACTATTCAGATGATCTGTTTATTGAATATTATATACCATTGTCCATAGCCCCCCCTGAAACCCTAATTTCTTGTGATAATAATTTAGTGGATGGATTTGGCACATATAACTTATCTGTACAAACTGAAGTGATTTCTTCTGCGATAACAACCATACCAACTATCACCTATTTTGAAACATTAGAAGACGCTGAAAATGATTTAAATAGTATAGAAAATATTGAATCTTATGACAATATTACTCCATTTAATCAAACTATATTTGTTAGGATAGTTGAAGATACCTTTCCGGATTGTTTTTCCACTACATCTTTTCAATTATCTACAATCAACCCTCCTATTATCACTATTCCAACTGCATTAGAGGAGTGTGATAATGATTATAATGGTATTGATATTTTTGATCTATCTCAAAAAACAGAAGAATTATTAGGTGGACAGCTTAATGTGAGTGTTTCGTACTACGAATCGCAGGAAGATGCCGATGCTGCTACCAATACGATCGTGGATCT